>ERZ1026870.81-NODE-81-length-56004-cov-119.326422_pt1 | contig 56004 bp, 50 predicted proteins | sample MGYA00380165_ERZ1026870 | MGnify/ENA primary metagenome ERZ1026870 (study PRJEB33269, sample SAMEA4719801) | human gut metagenome | biome: human-associated habitat; feature: organic feature; material: feces | place: Cameroon | collected 2013-10 ...
CGAGGAAGAGGCGGGAGTTGAACTCTCGTCCTGCAATTACTAATTTTTCCATTTTCTGTTATTCTTATTTTTAAATGTTTGCTTATCTGAATACCTTCATCATTTCCATGATATCATGGGTTTCTGATGCCGGGTTCTTGGCATTGAGGATGCAGCCGCTGAGGGCGATGCCGTTAACTCCCGTCTTCATGATTTCGGGGATATCCTCCTTGGTGATGCCACCGATGGCAACGATTGGGATGTTGATGTTTTCTGCCTTCATCTTCTGGATGATTTCTTTATATCCTTCAAGACCGAGGATAGGGGAGAGCTTCTCCTTGGTAGTGGTGAAGCGGAACGGACCGCAACCGATGTAATCGGCACCAGCTTCATAGTGAGCCTTCACATCCTCGAAGGTATTGGCCGTACCACCGATGATGAAGTCGTCGCCCAGAATCTTGCGGGCTTCGGCAATCGGCATATCGTTCTTGCCCAGATGCACGCCGTCGGCGCCCACTTCTTTCACCAGTTCCACACGGTCGTCGATGATGAAGGTAACATTCATGATCTTGCACCATTCCTTCACCTTGTAGGCGATGGGGCGCACTTCATCATCAGAGGCATCCTTCATGCGGAGCTGAACCCATCCGCAGAGTCCCGTTATCGCCTCGTGAATGCCATTGAGATAACTCATCTTCTCATTCTGATGAGAGATGAACTGCAGTTGAAATCTGTCTAATGATATTTTAGCCATAGTCCTCTAAACATTAAACACTAAACATTATATCCTATCCTCCGCAGAATGCCTTTACAATCACGATGTCGGCACCCTCCTGAATCACGTGGCTTTCCCACTCGTCACGAGGCACCATCTCGTTACTGATGGCTACAGCGCAACCTGTAGCTGGAAGATCGAGTTCCTGGGCAAGTTCCTTGACGGTCTTTGCCTGAATCTCAGTTTCTTTGCTGTTGATGATAACTTTCATAATCTGTTCCTATGTTTACATTTATAAATTTACAATTGTCAACACGGGGGTATGCCTGATGAAAGCAAGGGGGGGGTAGAGAAGCAAGAGTAGGTTGCATTTATCTCTGCCTGGGTGTAAAACGATCTATCATATTTCCTGCGCCAGCATTACCTGTTTCAGGTTCAATGGGTATAATCTCAGCCGATTGCTCAGCACCCCCGTGATAATTACAGATGCAAAAGTATAGATAATTTCCGAATTATCGTAGAAAAGGTGGATTATTTAATCTATATTAACGCAGTAGGTAGGCTGTATTAACACAAGGGGTATCATCTATCCCTGCAGGAAGTCTCTGTAGGTCATCAACGAAAAAAGCGTGCCGGTAAGTAAATACCAGCACGCTTCCTTTATATTTCAAGTGATTATGCGCAAGCACAACCACGACCATTGCAAATAGCTTCGCCATAAAGTGACATTGCATTCAGATAGTTTGCAATAAATGCCTTCATGACCTTCTTGAATTCTTTCAACATTGTTTTCATAATCGTTATCCTTTCTTTCTTTTTCGTTAATACTTGAGCCTCGCCGGGCTCTTCTTTCATTCTCTTTCCTACAAAGAGGATGGAGTAATTACTTACCCATCTCAATGTGGTTGTTTACATTGATTGCCTTAGCAATCATAATTGCTACTACTGCGAGTGCCATTACTGTTGTCATCATAATTTGTTTCCTTTCTCAATCTTTGTGGAGCCGTCGCATTTTCGGTCTCCTGTTCTACATGTTATCCTTTTACAATCTCTCTTACCTGAAACCTTCCTTCTCCTGTACTTGAGATTTCTCATCTTTTTTATATATATAAGACTTCTCATCTCGCATACTCAAGATCTCTTGTTTCATCTTTACGAGTGCAAAGGTAATGCCTTTTTTTTGAATTCGGGTAACAAATGGGTGACAAAATGATGAAAGAAAGCGATTTTTTGATACAAGTCAAATACTGGCAGTCAGCCTCTTGACGCAGGTCAACTACTGTCAGTCTCTTACTTTACATACTTCAGAATCTCCTTGCTTTTTCTGCCTTTTTTGGCAGGAAGTGGCATAAATCCCTCGGTAAGTCCCGTTTTGTCGGTCATCGCCTGGAATACGGAGGCGGCATAGCTGTCGAGTTTCAGCTTCTTCAGTTCCTCGTTGATAGCATCCTCATCATAATCGTCTGCATATAATAAGGTATGCAGGTCGTCGAGATACTTCTGTGGGATGTTCTTATGCGGCATTCTGCTCTGAATCTGCATAATCTGGGCGATGATGGCATGCTGGGTCTGCTGGGCGATGGCTTCTGCCTTTCTGTGCTCGAAGTCGGCGAGGGTAGAGGCATCCGTCTCCTGCCAGTCTTCCATCGTACCTTCTTCGGTGATGAGATGACTGTAGCCGAAGTATCGGATGAGGGTGATGTGCTTGTTCCATCCGAGTTTCTCCAGATAGGCTTTCTCCAATGGGGTGGTGGCGATGATGAGGTCTGAGTGCCTGTACATCGCCTTCTGGTACATCAGAATCTGCAGACTGCGCTTGAAATGCGGATTCCGGCAGTTGCGCTCTGAGAGGTCGCCGAGTGGGCAAACGATGTAGGGGATGCCCATCTTGCGAGACATTCTGGCGAGCTGGGCACCTTGTCTTGTCCATGCTCCCAGTATCATCACGATATCGGCATCTACCAGGTTCTTGGTGATGTCGAGCTTCTGCTGCAGCGCTTCGATGTAAGGAAGATACATCTTCAGCGTCTTCTTATGTTTGGAAATGAACAAATATACTTTCATCGTTATTTTAAGTTTGCTTGTTGATTCTAAAGTCCTACAGTTTATGACTGGTGAAGTCGTTCTTGTCTGCACGCCAGTATCTTATCTTGTTGGCAAGATTTCTCCAGATGATGCCATACTCATAGAATGGCAGCTTCAGGAGCGAGATGTCATCGTCGAAATGCTTGATGGCCTTGTGGGCGATGACGCTGCGGAGAATCAGGAGCAGAAGCAGGGCGAAACCTGCAATGCCTGTTAGGATCCAGTCTTGCATCAGGATGGCGTATGTCAGGGTGGCCAGCGAGGCGATGAGACTGAGATGAGGGAAGAGATGATCCATTGCCATCAGTGACATCATCGACTTGGATCTGGTCAGACTCTTGCGGGATGCCTGGAGGTAAAGGTGGGCATTGTGCCATGCCTTGTCGGTTGGTTCATCATGGATGAGCCATGCATCGCAGTCGAGTTCTACGGCAGTATCTCCGTAGGCAGCATACTTGTTGACCAGGAAGTCGTATTCTCCGCGCACATACTCCAGGTTGCCCTGATAGCCCTGTTCGCGCATGAAGTCGCTCTTGCGGAAGGCTACGTTTGGCATGTGGGTGCGGTAGCCGTAGCTATGCTGGGCACGGCGGAGCAGATAGAATGCCTTGCGGATGCTGTCGAATCGGCGAACACCCTTGGTTGCTTCGTCTAAAGCTACATAGCCCAGAACCAGATGGTTAGGCTCCTGGCAGTTGCGGGTCATCGTATAGAGCCACTTGTCGTTGGATGGGGTGCAGGTAGGTTCGGTGAGGATGATCCACTCATACTTGGCAGCCTTCACGCCCAGTGTAATCTGCAGCTTCTTTCTGCTCATATAGCGGGAGCTCTCAGGGATATATGTATAATATAGGTGAGAATTCTCGGCTGCCATGCGCTTCAGATAATCCTGGGTCTCACCATCGGTGCTCTGACAAACCACGATTACCTGATAATCGGCAGGATATTTCTGCTGCAGGAACATCTGTAGATTATGCTCCAGTTCATAGAGATTGTCGTGAGCGGTGATAATCACCGAGATAGGTTCTCTAGATTCCAAGGATTCCTCCTCGTCAGTAAAACGCAACGAGCGCAGAAATGGATTTATCAGCGATCCGAGGATTGCCAATAATACCACTACTGCGCCTGCTATGATAGTTGTTAAACTAATTGTCATCATTTCTTTTTTTCTCGTATTTTAAAGCTTCTGCCCTTTCAGGGCGTGCTTTCCTTTAAAAGTCTTCTGTGATATAGCCCTTTGGCAACTGGCGACAGTTGTACTGGCTCGCCATGATCTCACCGTAGGCTCCGGCAGAGCGGAGGGCAATGAGGTCGCCACGATGGGTCTTGTTCAGATCGATTGCCTTGGCGAATACATCGCTCGACTCGCAGATCGGACCTACTACGTCGTATGTCTCTGCAGGTTCATCGCTAGAGATGTTCTCTATCTTATGATATGCCTGATAGAGGGCAGGACGGATCAGGTCGGTCATACCTGCATCTACGATGGCAAACTGCTTGGCTGTGCCCTGCTTGATATAGAGAGTCTTGGTGATGAGGCTACCCATCTGACCCACTACGGCACGACCCAACTCGAAGTGTAACTTCTGTCCATCACGTAACTTCAACTTCTTGGCGTATGTATCGAAGTAATCCTTGAAGTCTGGGATAGGCACACGGTTTGGATGGTTGTAATCGATACCCAATCCACCGCCTACATTGATGTTCTTTACTACGATGTGATGAGCCTCCAACTGGTTTTGCAACTCGTTGATGCGGTTACAGAGAGCCTCGAAGTCTCCCATGTCTAGTATCTGACTACCAATATGGAAGTGCAGACCCAGGAACTTGATGTTCTTCATCTTGGAAGCCTCCTCAATCACGCTCTCCATATCGCGCATGGCGATACCAAACTTGTTTTCAGCCAAACCTGTTGTAATGTTGGCATGGGTATGAGCACCAACGTCTGGGTTGATGCGGAAGCAAACTTGTGCAATCTTATTTTTCTTCTCGGCAAGTTCGTTGATGATTTCCAATTCCGGGACGCTCTCTACATTGAAGCAGAAGATGCCCTTGTCTAAACCAAGGTTGATTTCCCAATCACTCTTGCCTACACCGGCATACACAATCTTATTGGCAGGGAAACCTGCATTGATGGCAGCCTGAATTTCTCCTCCGCTCACACAGTCGGCACCCAAACCAGCCTGGCAGATGATGTTGAGCACTTTAGGGTTGGCATTTGCCTTTACGGCATAGTGTACCTCAAAGCCCTCATGCTTGCCAGCCTCTGCGTTGATGGTCTTCAAGGTTTGGCGCAACACGTTGGTGTCGTAGTAGTAGAACGGAGTCTGTATCTCCTGAAACTTATCTATCGGAAATGTACCTTTCATTTCGCTTATGCTTATTGTTAATATCTTATTATAGTCAAATTAGAAAATCCAACTTATGGTTAAGTCAGAATATCCAACGAAGAGTGGACAGGAAGCATTACATTAGAATTCTTCACTCTTCACTCTTCGTTCTTCACTTACATTACTTCTCGAACAATACGTTGCTCAAGTTCTGCAGAGCCTGCTTCTTGTCTCTCTCTCTGATGAGGAATGAGATGTTGTAGTTGCTGCCACCGTAAGAAATCATACGTACCGGGATGTTCTTCATGGCATCGGTAGCGATGGTCTCGAAGCCTACGTTGCTCCAGTCCAGATCACCTACTACGCAGATGATGCACATGTCTGAATCTACGGTTACAGTACCATACTTCTTCAACTCGTTGACGATGTCGTTGAGGTGAGCATCGTTATCGATACTCATGCTCACACCTACCTCTGAGGTAGCAATCATGTCGATAGGAGTCTGGTAGCTCTCGAAGATTTCGAATACCTTGCGGAGGAAACCTGTAGCGAGCAACATGCGGCTACTCTTGATCTTGATGGCTGTGATGTTGTCCTTGGCAGCTACAGCCTTGATCTTGCCACGTACGATGACGTTGTCGATGATGGTACCATCTGCCTTAGGATCCATGGTGTTCTTCAGACGAACTGGGATGCCGGCATACTTGGCTGGCTGAACGCAGGTAGGGTGGAGAATCTTGGCACCGAAGTAAGCCAACTCAGCAGCCTCCTCGAAGTTCAACTGGCGAACTGCCTCTGTGTGCTCTACCACACGAGGGTCGTTGTTGTGCATACCGTCGATATCTGTCCAGATCTGAATCTCGTCTGCTGGGAGAGCTGCACCGATGAGTGATGCGGTGTAGTCACTACCACCACGCTGCAGGTTATCTACCTCGCCGTAAGCGTTGCGGCAGATAAAGCCCTGGGTGATGTAGATCTGATAACCCTGGTTTTCTTCCATAATGGCAGAGAGCTTCTCCTTGATATACTGTGGGTCTGGCTCTGCATTCTTGTCGGTGCGCATAAAGTCTAATGCGCTGAGCAATACAGCCTTTACACCCTGTTCCTTCAAGTAGTTTACAACCATGTTGGTGCTCATCATCTCGCCCTGAGCCACGATGCTCTTCTCCTCGAAAGAAGTGAAGAGGTCTTTGGTAAAAGAGCGGAGATAGTTGAACTCGCCCTGCAAGAACTCGCGTGTGGCCTGTTTCATCTCCTCGGTAGAGTAGAGCTCTTCCACGTGCTGCATGTATTTCTTCTCCAAGTTGTTGATTACCTCGTTGGCGCCCTCTGGGTTCTTCTTGTAAAGATAGTCAGAGATCTCAACGAGAGAGTTTGTTGTACCGCTCATCGCAGACAATACGATGAAAGTTGGTTCACCTGATTCTGTAACCAAAGAGGCTACTCCCTTCATGCGCTCTGGTGAGCCTACAGAAGTACCTCCGAATTTCATTACCTTCATAGTCGTAATATTATATTAATGTTTAATTTTTATTGTTCTTTTATTTAATTTTCCTCGCCATCTTCTGACAGGTCGATGTGGTTGTACTCGTTGGTCACGTCGTGGAGTAAACCATCCTTGCAGCGATATACGATACCAGGGAACTTGTCGAGCATTGGGATGTTATGGGTTGTCATCACTACAGCTGTACCCTGCTTGGTGATACCCTTGAGCAGTCCCACGATGTTGCTGGCGGTCTCCGGGTCGAGATTTCCCGTTGGCTCATCGGCGATGATGATCTTCGGATTGTTGAGCAGGGCACGGGCGATGGCCACACGCTGCTGTTCTCCACCGGAGAGCTCGTGAGGCATCTTGTCGATTTTCTCTATCATGCCTACTTCGTTGAGCACTTCCTCGATGCGCTTGTCTCTGTCCTTCTTGTTTTTCCATTTGGTAGCCTTGAGCACGAACTCGAAGTTCTTGCGCACGCTGCGGTCGTGGAGCAACTGGAAGTCCTGGAAGATGATGCCCAGTTCCTTGCGCAGGGCTGGAATGTCCTTGCGGCGGATGGTCTTGAGGTCTCTGCCGAGGATTTCTGCCTTGTCGGTTTCACCCTCCACGAGGTCTAGCTCGCAGTAGAGGGTCTTCAGGAGTGAACTCTTTCCCGAGCCCACTTTTCCGATAAGATAAGCGAACTCTCCTTCATCCACGTGGAAGTTGATGCCCTTGAGCACGCACTTGTCGGCCTGGTATATGCTGACGTTTTGATAATCTATTAACATCCTAATTTTTTCTCCTTTATTTAATGTATTTGAAAGCTTTTGCCCTTTCAGGGCGTATTGCCAATATCTTTTTATACCCAGGGTGTTGCCCTGGGCTAGGGGCTTCTGCCCTTTCAGGGCGAGCTGCTGCAAGATAGCCTTGAGCTAGATATATTATTTCATTTCGCCCTTGCTCTTTGCTACGCGGCGCTTCTTGTCCCATTCCGGGTCGTGTCGCATTTGGAGCTCCTTTACTACATCCTCGATTCGCAAGCCCTTGCTGGTGAGCAGTACGATGAGGTGGTAGAGCAGGTCGGAACTCTCGTAGATGAGCTTGTCGTCGGTGCCGTTGGTAGCTTCGATAACCGTCTCAATAGCTTCTTCTCCAACCTTTTGTGCCATCTTGTTCACGCCCTTCTTGAAGAGACTGGTGGTGTAGCTGCCCTCAGGCATTTCCTCGTGGCGCTTGTCGATGAAGTCCTGCAACTCTGAGAGGAAGAGGATAGGGTTCAGCGTATTCTCCTCAGCCCAGCAGGTATCGGTGCCTTTGTGGCAGGTAGGACCATCTGGATGAACCTTTACCAGGAAGGTATCGTTGTCGCAGTCTATCTGAATGCTTACCAGATTGAGGAAGTTTCCTGAGGTCTCGCCCTTGGTCCAAAGACAGTTGCGAGAACGGCTCCAGAAGGTAACCTTCTTGGTTTCGATGGTTTTATCGTATGCTTCCTTGTTCATGAATCCCAGCATCAAGACATTCTTGGTTACAGCGTCCTGGATGATGGCAGGAACAAGTCCGCCCATTTTTTCAAAATCTATTTCCATTTTATCTTTACAATTTAATTGTTTGCTTACTCCATTGTCAATTCCGCCCTATCATAGGGGATTTATCTATCCTTAAGGCTCCGGTTTACAACCTGTTTACAACCTGACGTTGATGCCTTCTTTTCGGAGGTAATTTTTCAGGTCAGGTATGGCGATTTCACCGAAGTGGAAGACACTGGCTGCCAGTGCTGCATCTGCCTTTCCCAGGGTAAAGGCATCGCGGAAATGCTCCATCTTGCCGGCTCCTCCCGATGCAATGATAGGAATGCTTACTTCCTCTGCAAGGTGGGCGAGGGCTTCATTGGCAAAGCCTTGCTTCACACCGTCGTGGTCCATACTGGTGAAGAGAATCTCGCCGGCACCACGGTCGGCAACTTCTCTTGCCCAATCAAACAGACCGAGTTCTACACGCTCTCTTCCGCCCTTCACGTAGCAATGCCAGCCGTCAGGATCGAGACGGGCATCGATGGCGCAGACGCAGACCTGTGAGCCGTAATGGTTGGCTATCTCGTTGATGAGCTCCGGATGTCGGATGGCTGCACTGTTGATACTAACCTTGTCGGCGCCTGCATTGAGGAGTCGATCTACATCCTTCAGCTCGTTGATGCCGCCACCCACGGTAAACGGGATATTGATTTCGGCAGCTACGCGAGTTACCATATCTGTAAAGGTCTTGCGCTCTTCGAAGCTGGCGGTGATGTCGAGGAATACGAGTTCATCGGCACCTGCGTCGCTATAGGCCTTGCCCAGTTCTACCGGGTCGCCTGCGCTTCTCAGGTTCACGAAGTTCGTTCCCTTCACGGTCTCTCCGTTTTTCACGTCAAGACAAGGGACGATTCGCTTTGCCAAACCTTTGTTACTTTGAACTTTGACCATTGAACTTTGAACTTTATGATTACTTAACTCCTAACTGTAAACTTTTTAACTGTCAACTACTGCCAGTCAACTATTAACCTTTAACAAGTTTGTCAACGTCGATTTTTCCCTCGTAGAATGCCTTGCCGAAGACCACAGCTGGAATGCCGGCAGCTTCCAGAGCCTCGATGTCTTCATTGCAGCTCACTCCGCCCGAGGCGATGAGGTGAAGCTGAGGGTAGGCTGCCATTACCTCTTTATATAGTTCGATGGCAGGACCCTGCAGGGTGCCATCCTTGCTGATTTCTGTGCAGAGCACATAGCGCACACCCTTGTCGATGTATTTCTTGAGGAAGGGGAGGAGGTCTTCTGAAGAATCCTCTTTCCATCCATTGATAGAAATCTTGCCGTTTCTTACATCGGCTCCGAGGATAAGCTTGTCGGCACCATATTTATCTATCCACTCCATAAAGAGGTCGGGATTGGTAACGGCAATGCTGCCTATGGTTACCATACTGGCTCCTGCAGCGAATGCCTTCTCGATATCTTCCTCGGTCTTGATACCGCCTCCGAAATCTACAGTCAGATTCGTTTCGGTGGTAATCGCCTTCAGTACAGCATCATTTACGATATGCTTCGACTTGGCTCCGTCCAGATCCACTACGTGGAGTCGCTTGAATCCCAGCTTCTCGAAGTCTTTGGCTACTTCAGCCGGATTGTCGTTATAGACCTTCTTCTGGTCGTAATCGCCTTTTGTCAGGCGAACGCACTGGCCATTTATCAAGTCGATGGCAGGAATTAATTCTATCATATTTCTTTTATTGCTATTTTATTTCCAGGAAGTTCTTTAAAATCTGTTCTCCTACCTTTCCGCTCTTTTCAGGATGGAACTGGCAGGTATAGAAGTTGTCTTTGTGGAGCGATGCGCTGTAAGGCAGAATGTAATCAGCCTTGGCGATGGTCTCCTCGCAGAGTGGCACATAGTAGCTGTGTACGAAATAAGAGTAGGGATGCTGCAGGGCTTCTCCCATAGCTGCATCTGCTGCTTCGGCTCTGTTTCCGAATCCCTTGTAAAGCTCCGTCTTCAGATCGTATATCTCGTTCCATCCCATAGCTGGCACCTTGTCTTCGTGCTTCTGTGGCTGGAATCGCTTCACATCCACATCGAAGATGCCGATGCAATCTACATCGCCTTCTTCCGAATGTCGGCACAGGAGCTGCTGTCCCACGCAAATGCCCAATACGGGTTGCTTGAGATTCTTGATCACCTGATCCAGCTGGTGAGCCTTGAGATATTCCATGGCTTCCCTTGCCTGCCCCTGACCTGGAAACAGCACGCGGTCTGCCTTCTGGAGCATTTCGGCATCATCAGTGAGTACTGGTTCTATGCCCAAACGCTTCATGGCGTTGACTACGGAATAGATATTTCCGGCATTGTATTTTACGATTGCTACATCCATAACCTAACGTAATTCTTCTGTTTTTTGTACGTATCGGGAGTATTGGTCCCACGTATTGCTAATTTCTGTTGCAAAGGTACACATTTTCTTTCAATCTAACGAAAATATTAGCAAAAAGATTACTATATTGCTATACTTTCTTGCAGAAAGTAAGAAAAATTGGTATATTTATACGTGTTTATCAGTAAAAAAGGGTTAGAGTAAGATTTTTCCTACTCTAACCCTTGGTTTTATTTCAACTTGTTATTTTCCACATTATTCCTCCTCGCTGTCTGCCGTGCGGAGGATGATGCTGGTGGCTCCGATGGTGAAGAGGGTGCCGTCTTCGATGACACGGCGCTCACGGTCGCCCAGAATTTCGTTATCTACGAAGGTGCCGGTGTAGCTAGGACCATCGCGCAGCACATATTTCAATTTTCCTTTCTTGTCGCGGCTTACATTGATTACGCAGTGGTTCATATCTACACTCGGATCTACGGTCTCGATAGGGCAGTTGATGCCACTGTTCTTCATATATCTTCCGATGACGTTGTCGCCCATCTGCAAAGGGATGACCTGCTTGTAGGCGAATACGTTTTCGATAACAACGATGGAGCCTACGCCATTCTCATTGGCATTTTCATCAATCTGTTCTTCCTTGCGGGTTTCGCGGAGTTTGGAAACGCCCATACGGATGCCAAATTGCTTGTTGCAATTAGGACAAACGAAGACCAGACTCTGGCCTGCCTCGTATTTGGTCTCGTCGAACGTGATGAAATTATCGCATTTAGGGCAACGTACTCTTTTCATATCTATTTTTTCTTTCCTTGATTTCTTTCTATATATAATAATGTATACTACTCCTTTACCTTTGTAATCCAGCCATCTGTGAAAGCCTCGTTGGTATGGAGTCGGTTGAGGGTGTTATATGCCTCGCTCTCAGAGCGGTAGTTGCCATAAATCACCTTTACGTTGTTGTCGGTAATCAGAACTCTTGCCTCTTTGAAGCCCTTGCCCTGCAAGTATTCCACATAGCTGGCTGCATTGCGTTTGGTCACGCGGCTTGCCAATACGATGCTGTAATAAGAGGCTGTTGGAGTAGCAATTTCTCTATCCTGTGCCATTGCCGGAGTTTTTTCTGCCTTGTCAGTAGGAGTGGTCTCCATCAGCTTCGGTTCGTCAGTAGGGAGCAGCAGTTCATTGCTTTTTACCGGAGCTATCTCCTTAGGCATGATGCGGGTGAGCATCCCTGTATCAATCTGACTCTTCTCGATAGTAGGACTTCCGAGCGGAGTAGAGATGGTGAAGAAGGCGATGAGGGCGATGCAGGCTGCTGCCATGTTGCGCAGCCAGCTCTTCTTGATGCTGATGAATTCAGCCTTTTCCTCTTCTTCCTCTTCTTCTGCGATGAATACCGAATTGTTGGCAGGAGCAGCAGGTGCTTCTGCCTCTTTTTTAACTGGCTGTTCCTCTTTGGCAAGATTTACTGTCATTGCCACGTTTGGATTCTCGTTCTGCTGTTCACCGTTGTCAATCTGTGCGATAGGAAGCATGTCGAAACCGCCCAAACCATAGAAGTCTGGAGTAAGAATGCCTGCCTCGCATGGCTCGAAACTGATGTTTCCATCCTCGTTGAGGAAGAGCATACCGATATTTTCTATTTCGAATTTACCTTCGTTTTCCAATGATTGTCTGATTTCAACTACCTCATCCTCAATACGGCGCAATGCCTCTGGGTAGCTGATATCGTAAGTCTCCACGTACGAGAGTGCGAGGAGAGAATCATTCATCGTGAGCTGTGGATTGAATCCCACAGTTCTCAGCGGTGGCAAAAACATATTGTCTCTGCCATCGTAACGTGCATCTACATGATGAGCCATAAATCCACCAAAACCTGGTACGATTACACAATCGTTGCTCAAGAGTAGAATTTCTATATGTCGGTTAATTTCTATCACGTCTAAATGTTTATCTTCTTTTTCTGAATATCTTTTGCAAAGGTACGGCTTTTTTGGGAATTGGACAACTATTTTAAGGGAAATTTTCGTAAGGAGTGATAAAAAGTTTAATTTGTTTTGTCATATCGCCAAAAAGTATTATCTTTGCCACTAAAAAATAGAACAAGTATATAGCAATGGAATATACAGAGACCGAAATAGAAGGAGTGTGGGTCATACAGCCTAAAGTGTTTGATGATGCTAGAGGCTACTTTTTCGAGGCTTGGAAACAGGCTGAGTTCGATGCCCACATTGGTTATCATGTTGAGTTTGTGCAAGACAATGAGTCTATGTCGAGTAGAGGCGTGCTTCGAGGCCTTCATTATCAGAAGGGCGAAAGTTCGCAGGCTAAACTGGTGCGTGTCATCAAGGGTAAGGTCCTGGATGTTGCGGTAGATTTACGTAAAGGCAGCAAGACCTTCGGCAAGTATGTAATGGTGGAACTGAGTGAAGAAAATAAGCTGCAGTTCTTCATTCCTCGTGGCTTTGCGCATGGCTTCCTTGTGCTCAGCGACGAGGCAATCTTTACCTATAAAGTAGATAACCCTTATGCTCCTCAAGCTGAGGCAAGTATCCGCTGGAATGATGAAACCATTGGTATCAAGTGGCCTATTGAGGGCGAAAATGTATTGCTCTCAGAAAAAGACCTCAATAAGGCGCTGTCTTTTGAGGAGGCTGAGTATTTTGAGTAAGATATCGTGAAAAAATGAAACAAGTTATTAACATATTGTTGTGTGCAAGCCTCCTGGCGGCGATGGCCAGCTGCGGACAGAAGTCTGCGGGTAAGGATTCTGCCGGAGTAAAGGAGGATACTGCTGCCAAGAAAATGCTCCAGGGTATCTGGTTGGATGGCGATGATGAGGATGATGTTGTCTTTCGCGTGAAGGGTGACACCATCTACTATCCTGATTCTACCAGCCAGCCGGTATATTTCTATATTGCTGGTGATACGCTGGTGATGAAGGGTGCCAATACGACTAAATATCCGATTGTCAAGCAGGCTGCCCATATCTTCCAGTTCAAGGTGCTGAATGGCGATATCATGAAACTCGTCAAGACAGACGATACTTCTTATCTGCAGCAGTTTCTGCATAATCAGCCGGTGGTTCTCAACCAGAATACGCTTATCAAGAGAGATTCTGTGGTGTATGCAGGCGATGAGAAGTTGCATCTCTATGTGCAGGTGAACCCTACTACCTATAAGGTATTCAAGAGTTCATACAATGATGATGGCGTAGAGGTGGATAATGTCTATTACGACAACATCGTGAATGTGAATATCTACCGGGGAGCCAGCAGGATTTTCGGTCGTGACTTCCGTAAGGAGGATTTCGATGGACAGGTTCCTCATGAGTTCCTCAAGCAGGCGATTTTGAGTGACATCGTACTGAAAAAGGTGGATACCGATGGACTTCATTATAGAGTGGTTTTGGCTATGCCGGACAGCAGTATGAGTTATCAGGTGGAAATCATCATCTCGCTCGAGGGCAAAATGAAAATCAAGAAGAGCTAGGATGCACGCCCTGAAAGGGCAGAAGCTCCTAGCCCAGGGCAACGCCCTGGGTATTCGGATGAATATAAAAGTTCGCCCTGAAAGGGCAAAAGCTTTGGATGTTTGAAGCTTTTGCCCTTTCAGGGCGTTTTCTTTGTTGGATAGCTAACCCAGGGTGTTGCCCTGGGCTAGGGGCTTTTGCCCTTTCAGGGCGTCCTTAAGCCACGTTTAAAACTCTATTTTAATTGAAGAATCCCAGCAGGGCGCCGGCGGCTACGGCGGAACCAATGACACCTGCAACATTCGGACCCATGGCGTGCATGAGCAGGAAATTGTGACGGTCGTACTCCAAACCGAGGTTGTTGCTGATGCGGGCACTCATAGGCACGGCACTCACACCGGCATTTCCGATCAGTGGGTTCAGCTTCTTGCCCTTTGGCAGGAAGAGGTTCATCAGTTTCACAAAGAGGATACCGCTGGCTGAAGCGATGATGAATGCCAGGGCACCGAGGGCGAAGATCTTGATGGTGTTCAGGGTCAGGAACTCAGATGCCTGGGTAGAACAGCCTACAGTCAAGCCGAGCAGCATCACCACGATGTCATTCAGACTGCTGCCTGCTGTCTTGGCAAGTCTAGTCGTCTTTCCACTTTCTTTCAGGAGATTTCCGAAGAAAAGCATACCGAGCAATGGCAGACCTGATGGTACGATGAAGGTGGTGAGCAGCAAACCGACGATAGGGAAGAGAATCTTCTCTGTCTGTGATACCTGACGTGCTGGCTTCATCTTGATGATGCGCTCTTCCTTGGTGGTGAGCAGACGCATCAATGGGGGCTGGATTACTGGTACCAATGCCATATAGGAGTAGGCACAAACGGCGATGGCTCCCATCAGGTTAGGGCTTAACTTGCTGCTCAGAAAGATGGCGGTAGGTCCGTCGGCACCACCTATGATGGCAATACCGGCTGCCTGGTTCGGTTCGAATCCCAGAGCCAGGGCTATCATATAGGCACCGAAGATGCCAAACTGTGCGGCGGCTCCTATCAGAATCAGCTTCGGATTGGAAATCAATGCCGAGAAGTCGGTCATCGCTCCGATGCCCAGGAAGACAAGTGGGGGATACCATCCCTGTCTTACTCCCTGATAGAAGATGTTCAGAACGGAATTATCTTCGTATAGGCCTATTTCGAGTCCGGCATCAGCACGGAAGGGGATGTTGCCCAGGATGATGCCCAGTCCGATGGGCACCAGGAGAAGTGGTTCGAAATCCTTCTTGATGGCAAGCCAGATGCAGATAACTCCTATCACGATCATGGCGAGGTTTCCTGCCGTGGCGTTTGCAAAGCCCGTATAGGTCAGGAACTCATTGAAGTTTTGTATGATGAAATCCATAAGCTATCTATTTAATGGTTACTAACGTGTCTCCTTCCATCACGGCATCGCCTTTATTCACGTTGATGCTGGTGATGGTTCCGGAAGTCTCTGCCTCGATGTTGTTCTGCATCTTCATGGCTTCGAGAATCACGACGGTATCGCCTGCGTTAACCTTGTCGCCCACCTTCACCTTGATTTCGTTGATGGTGCCAGGCAGAGGGGCTACCACTGGCTTGCCGGCAGCTGCTGCAGTCGGTTTGGCGGTTGGCGCAGCTGTAGCATTTGCTGTAGAAGTGGAAGAACTGTTGTTATTCTCGCTTTTTACAGTTTGTTCTCCTCCCAATTTCACTTTCTGCTTGCTAGCCTTCACAGGCTGCTTCATTTCCACTTCGAATGGGATGCCATTCACGGTTACGTTGGCGATGTTGCCTTCTATATCCTGGATCTCGACTTCGTAATCGACTCCTTTCACTGTATATTGATACTTAGCCATAGTTTCTGTTATTTAGAATTATTGATATTATTGAATTTCGGAGCATTCCATCTTGTCTGTTTAGGCTTGATGGTAATGATGCCGGATTCTACATCATGTACATCCTCCAGGTATTCCTTGAGGGCGAGCGAGATGACCGCCATGTAGATTTCCTTGTCGATACCCTTGGTCTCCAGACCATCCTTCAGCAGGATATTGGTCTTATGACTCAGGTCTTGCGTTACTTCAATGGTCTTCTTGCCGGTCTTATATAATAAGGTGGCATGCTTCTCGGTAGCACGGGCGATGCGCTGCTTATGTTTCATATAGGCGCCGAATGCCCAGAACACGACGAAGAGGAGGGCGAGACATGAGAATACGATGCCCATTGAAAGCACGGAAATGCCGATTCCGTGTGGATCCTGCTTCTTCAGGATCTGTGCCTTGCTCAGACCTACGTGTTGTGGCAGATAGCCTGGGGTGATGGCTCCAGCTATGGCTTTCTCCCATATCTTGAAATCCTGGCTCAGTTCGTAGCTCTCGTCGGCAGCCAATACTGGTACGCTTACGGAGTCTATCAGATCCACGGCATTTCCGTCATAGAGGGCTATCCAGTTGGGCTTCTTTTCCTGTAGGATCAGATTGAGATGGAAAGGACCAGTGTTGGAAGAATCCTTTGCCTTCCAAAGTTGTCCGTTCCAGCCGTCTTTGTACCAGGAACTGCTGTCGAAGATGACGATACTCTTCTTGCCGCCCAGTGTGGTTCGGGGCTCGTTGTTCGGCAAGGGGCACATCAGCTGTCGGCGTGCTTCAGGCGATAGGTTCTTGTTGAGAACCCGTCGGTCGGTGGTTAGGAACATACCGCGTACGTTATACGTGGTAAAGGAGGAATTGCTCAATTCCACCCATGGTTTGTGCTGACCGTACTCATCTACGAGGTTGGTACGGTTGTGGGTCATCACCTCCGTAATACGGATGCTCTTGGCTCCCTGGCTCCAAGCGGGCAAGGATGCGATGACTAGCATGGTTATCAAAAATCCCAATTTCTTCATACGCATATCAACGTTTTAGAAGTTTTCATTTTTAAGAAAATCACATTAGGTTTTCTTGTCTGTTGTTTTAATGCGTCAAAGTTACGAATAATTTGTGAAAAGGCAACAAAAAAGGTGCACAAATTTTTATCTTTGTGCACCTCTTTTATAATTTATAACTATTTCCAGTTGTTTTGTTAACATTTATAAGCGTTTATGCTCCGCAGAAGAACAGTACCACAATCTGGGCTGTAAAGATACGCAGGAACATACTCAATGGGTATACGGTAGAGTAACCTACGGCTGGAGCCTCCTTAGAGCATGACGCGTTGGCATAAGCCAGGGCAGGAGGGTCGGTATAAGTACCGGCAAGCATACCCATGATGGTGAAGTAGTTGAACTTGAACTTCAGTCGTGCGATGGTACCCACGATGAGGATAGGAATGATGGTGATGAGGAAACCGCATCCCACATACTTCAATCCGTCGCCCTGAACCACTGTGTCCCAGAATCCGGCACCAGCCTTGATTCCCACACTCGCCAGGAAGAGTACCAGTCCTATCTCTCGCAGCATCATGTTGGCTGAGGTAGTGGTATAGGTAACCAGTTTCATGCGATAACCGAAACGGCCGATGAGGATGGCGATGATGAGCGGACCACCTGCGATACCCAGCTTCAATGGCACTGGCATGCCAGGGATAGCGAATGGGAGAGAACCGAAGATGATACCCACCATGATACCGATGAAGATGGTAGCGATGTTAGGCGCATCGAGGCGCTTTACAGAGTTACCCATGATTTCAGCCACACGGTTTACATTCTCCTCAGGACCTACTACCATCACGCGGTCGCCCACGTGGAAGTGGTGGTTACGGCCTGCGAAGAGATCCATACCCTGACGGGAAATACGGGTCACGTTCACACCATATACACTGGAGAAGTGCATCTTGCCAAGGGTCTTACCGTTCATCTCAGGACGGGTAACGATGATTCTTCTGGATACGAAATGCTGAACCTCATCCTTCTCGCGGTCCCACTCTGCATCAATCTCAGGACCGATGAAAGCCTTGATGGCCTCTGCATCAGCCTCAGCACAAACCACGAGCAGCTCGTCGCCTACCTCAAAGGTTGTCTTGCTGTTAGGGATGCTCACCTCTCCGTTGTGGAGGAGTCTTGAGCAGACGATGTCTCGGTTCAAGAACTCTGAAACCTCTCTCAGCGTTCTACCTGCGATGTAGGCATTCTCCACGCGCAGGTGCATATTGTGAGGTTTTGCATGAGGGTTGGCAGCCTCCTCCTCGTTGAGCTGCTCTTCTTCTGCAGCCATATCCACGCGGGTGATGTATTTGATGAGGATGGTAGCACCAATGATACCAACCACACCCAGAGGATAGGCACAGGCATAACCGTTGGCGATGCTAGGAGCACCGTTAGGGAAAACACTGAGCAATGCCTCGTTGGCAGCACCAAGACCTGGGGTGTTGGTAACCGCACCATAGAGGGTACCCACCATCATAGGCAGGTTCTGTGGGTTGCTGGTGTCGAAGAAGAGGTAATAGCATCCGAACATCACGAGGATGTTGAGCAGGATAGCTGTGGCAGAAAGCAAGTTCAGCGTCACACCACCTTTCTTGAAACTCTCGAAGAAGCCAGGACCCACCTGCATACCAATCATGAAGACAAAGAGTATCAATCCGAAGTCTTGCACGAAGGTAAGGATTTCCTTAGGACCCGTGAAGCCCACGTGTCCGGCCAGGATACCTGCGAAGAGCACGAAGGTAACACCCAGCGAGATGCCACCGATCTTGATCTTTCCCAGATACACACCAACCGCAATCACGATTGCGTAGAGCAGGGCGATGTGAGCCACCGACTCTGTGTTGGTGAAAAGATTAATAATCCAATCCATTAATTTCTTTTAATTTTTCGGTTTTAATAAATATATTGAATAAAGGGAATACTGTATCGTGATTATTAAGGCAGGGTATCTTATACTGAAAAATTCGAGGACATCCACGGATGGGATGCCCCCGAACTCAATTTATATAGATACCTATTGATTACTTCTCAATAGCTGCTACACCTGGCAATACCTTACCCTCGATAGCCTCGAGGAGAGCACCACCACCTGTAGAGATATAAGATACCTGATCTGCCAAGCCGAACTTGTTGATGCAAGCTACAGAGTCACCACCACCGATGAGTGAGAATGCACCTTCCTTAGTAGCCTCAGCGATTGCGTCAGCGATAGCCTTAGAACCACCAGCGAAGTTGTCGAACTCGAATACACCTGCAGGACCGTTCCAGAGGATAGTCTTAGCACCCTTGATAGCTGCAGCGAATGCCTTGCGAGTCTCAGGACCTGCGTCCATACCCTCCCAACCGTCAGGGATGTTGTTAGATGGGCAAACCTGAGTATTGCAGTCGTTCTTGAAGTCGTCACCGCAGATAGAGTCTGTGCCGAGTACGAGGTTTACACCGTTCTCCTTAGCCTTCTTGATTACGTCGAGAGCAACGTCGAGCTTGTCATCCTCGCAGATAGACATACCGATCTTGCCGCCGAGAGCCTTAGAGAATGTATAAGTCATACCACCGCAGAGAATCAGGTTGTCAACCTTAGTCAACAGGTTCTCGATGATACCGATCTTGGTAGAAACCTTAGAACCACCCATGATAGCTGTGAATGGGCGCTTGATGTTGCCGAGAACTGCGTCAACAGCCTTAACCTCTTTCTCCATCAAGAAACCGAGCATCTTGTGATCCTTGTCGAATGAATCTGCGATAACAGCTGTAGAAGCGTGCTTGCGGTGAGCTGTACCGAATGCGTCCATTACATATACGTCAGCGTAAGAAGCCAACTTAGCAGCGAACTTCTTCTGACGCTCCTTCATCTCAGCCTTAGCAGCGTCGAACTCAGGAGTACCCTTCTCTACACCTACTGGCTTGCCTTCCTCTTCAGGATAGAAACGAAGGTTCTCGAGCAAGAGAGCCTCACCTGGCTTCAAAGCAGCAGCCTCAGCCTCAGCGTTACCGCAGTCCTTAGCAAACTTAACCTCTACACCGAGAGCGTCTGATACGTTCTTAACAATCTGAGAGAGTGAAAGCTCTGGCTTAACCTTGCCCTTTGGCTTACCCATGTGGCTCATCATGATGAGCGCACCACCGTCTGCGAGTACCTTCTTCAAAGTAGGGAGGGCACCGCGGATACGAGTGTCGTCTGTTACATTACCATTCTCATCCAATGGCACGTTGAAATCAACGCGTACGATTGCCTTGTGACCAGCAAAGTTAAAATTCTCAATTTTCATTTTACCTAAATTTTTATATTAGTATTATGTTATTAACCCTGTTTACTGCTGAAACGACCTTTGCCCTACGACTAGTGAGCTTATCAGGCTCCTATGTGCATACTATATAAAAATAGGAGTGGTGTCGGGTCGTAACAAACTCTTTCCGTAGGCAAAAGTAACAAAAATAATCGGTACTACCAAATCTTTCTGCTACGATTTAAAGATTTTTTGTGGTAGATAAGCTTTTTTGCCATATCTACTTTGCAAAACGATGGTTATAAAATGTAAAAATGGTTACTTTTTTAGTGTTTAAAGAAAAAAAACTGTACCTTTGCCGACAAATTCAATCGTTATGGCAAAAGATAAGATAGCATACGTTTGCAGCAACTGCGGGCAGGAAAGTGCCAAGTGGATGGGTAAATGCCCTAGCTGTGGACAATGGAATACTTTTAAGGAGATACGCATTGCGGCTGATTCGGGGTCGCAGGCGGCTAAAAGCGCTGGCATGACCATGAGGCATGGCGGGGCTGCTACCATGTTTGGTGGGCAACACTCCGACGCGGATGCCAAGCCGATGAATCTGAAGGATATTTCGGCAGTGGATGAGCCGCGTATCGATATGATGGACGAGGAGCTGAACCGCGTACTGGGTGGCGGTATGGTGCCGGGAAGCATCACCCTGCTGGGCGGTGAACCGGGCATCGGAAAGAGTACCCTTACGCTGCAAACCATCCTGAATATGAGACATAGAAGGGTGCTGTATGTGAGCGGTGAGGAGAGTGCTCATCAGATTAAGCTGAGAGCTGACAGACTGGCGAAGGGACAGGCTATGCTGAAGGGAACTTCGACAGATGACGTAGCTTCGTTAGCAGGAACCCCACCGGAGAATGCCTTCGATCATATTACGATTCTCTGTGAAACACAGTTAGAGAAAATCTTTTCCCATATTCAGCAAGTGGCTCCAGAACTGATAGTTATCGATTCTATCCAAACAATTGCTACAGAGAGTGTGGATAGTTCTCCTGGTTCAGTATCCCAGGTGCGTGAATGCGCAGCATCGCTCCTGAGATTTGCCAAGACCAGCGGTATTCCTGTTATCCTGATCGGACATATTAATAAGGAGGGAACCCTGGCTGGTCCGAAGATTCTGGAGCATATTGTGGATACCGTCATCCAGTTTGAGGGTGATCAGCATTATATGTACCGCATCCTGCGAAGCATCAAGAACCGATTCGGAAGCACTTCGGAACTCGGCATCTACGAGATGCTGCAGGGAGGATTGAGACAGGTAAGCAATCCGTCGGAACTGCTCCTTACGGAAGACCATGACGGATTGTCGGGTGTTGCCATCAGTGCTGCCATTGAGGGTGTACGCCCGTTCCTGGTGGAAACGCAGGCTCTGGTGAGCACGGCGGCATACGGAACTCCCCAGCGCTCGGCAACGGGTTTCGACCAGCGAAGACTGAATATGCTCCTTGCAGTGATGGAGAAGCGGGTTGGCTTCAAGCTGATGGCGAAGGATGTGTTCCTGAACATTGCGGGAGGCTTGCGAGTGACGGATCCTGCGATGGACCTGAGTGTACTGGCTGCGGTGTTGAGCAGCAATGTGGATACAGCGATAGAGCAGGGCTGGTGTATGTGTGGGGAGGTAGGACTCAGTGGCGAGGTTCGTCCGGTGAGCCGTATCGAGCAGCGCATCGCTGAGGCAGAGAAGCTCGGATTCCAGCATATCATCATTCCGAAATATAATTATCATGGTTTCGACCATAAGAAGTATCAGATAGAGATTCATCCCGTAAGGAAGGTGGAAGAGGCGTTTCGCTGCCTGTTCGGGTGAAGATCTCACGCAGATTTCGCGGATTACGCAGATTTTAGTGTATAGTCTGAATTTATAAATATAATCTGATTTTATAAATATTAAGTTCAAAGTAAATGAAGGATTCAGTAATTATTGTGAGCGGCGGTATGGATAGTATTACCCTGCTCTATGACAAGAAGGACGAGATAGCCCTGGGTATCAGTTTCAACTATGGAAGCAATCACAACGAGCGGGAGATTCCTTTCGCCAAGATGCACTGCGAGCGACTGGGCATCAAGCATATCACCATTGATCTGGGATTCATGCATCAGTATTTCAAGAGTTCTCTTCTGGAAGGTGCCGATGCTATTCCTGAGGGACATTATGCTGACGACAATATGAAATCTACCGTGGTGCCTTTCCGTAATGGTATCATGCTGAGTATCGCCATCGGTATCGCTGAGAGCAACAATCTGAAGAAGGTGCTCATCGCCAATCACGGCGGCGACCACACTATCTATCCGGACTGTCGCCCTGAATTTATCAAGGCAATCGATGAGGCTGCCGAGGCTGGCACCTTCGTAGATGTTCGCGTGGTGGCTCCTTATACCAACATCACCAAGGGTGAGATTGCAGCCATCGGCAAGAAACTCGGTATTGACTATGCCGAGACCTGGAGCTGCTACAAGGGTGGCGAGAAGCACTGCGGAAAGTGCGGTACCTGCGTGGAGCGCAAGGAAGCCCTGGCTGAGGCGGGTATCGAGGATACCACGGAGTATGAGGAATAGTTTTAAAATGGAAAAACAAAAATATAAGAAGATACAATGAAGAAAATGATTTTGAGTGCAGCCTTGGTGCTGGCATCAACTGCAGCGATGGCTCAGAAGAACAACTTTCAGGTGAAGGTAGACTTGAAGAATTTTGCAGCCGATTCTGTAATCGTGTTCAAAGGCCGTGATGTGAAGATGGATACCATCTTGGTTAAAAATGGTAAGTTTACCTATTCTGATGATCTTACCAAGGTGTCAAACCGTGCTTTCCTGACACCGAAGACCTATCGTGGTTTGGAACGAAAGATGTTCAACTTCCCTTGTGTGCCAGGCGAGAAGGCTGAGATAAAGGGTGATTTCGCTACCCGTTTCGATATTGCCGGTAGCAAGTTCTACCAGCAGTATCATGAGGTTGATTTGATGATGGAGTCTGCCGAGAAGGATTTGAAGGAGTATTCTGAATCTCTGAATGCTCGCACGAAGAATGGTGAAGACCGTGAGACCATCATGAATGAGTATGAGAAAAAAATGCCTGCTTTGCTGAAGGCTAGAACGGAGAAAATCTTTGCTTTCGTCAAGCAGAACCCTGATAACGAGGCATGTGCCACACTTTTCGAGAAGATGGATGATTACGACCAGATGAAGGAACTTCTAGGCTTACTCTCTGAGAATGTGAAGAATGGAAGAATGAAGGCCTATTATCAGTATTTTATTGATATGGCTAAGAAGCGTGCAGAGGCTGATGAGAAGGCTAAGAAGTTGCAGGCTTCCGGTATAGATGCTCCTGACTTCACCTTGAACGACATCAATGGCAAGCCATTCTCTCTTTCCAGTCTTCGTGGCAAGTATGTTGTCATCGACTTCTGGGGTTCATGGTGCGGTTGGTGCATCAAGGGTATGCCTAAGATGAAGGAGTACTACGAGAAGTATAAGGGTAAGTTCGAGATCCTGGGTGTTGATTGCAACGATACCGAGGCTAAATGGAAGGCTGCCGTTGAGAAGCATCAGTTGCCATGGATTCACGTATATAATCCAAAAGGCGGCGATCTTCTGGATAAGTATGGTATCCAGGGTTTCCCAACCAAGATTGTTGTGGGTCCTGACGGCAAGATCGTAAAGACCATCGTGGGGGAGGATCCTGCATTCTACACCTTGCTCGATGAAGTGCTTGGTAAGTAAGTCCAATTAGCAAAGCGCCCTGAAAGAGCAAAAGCATAGTAGATTTAATGCTTTTGCCCTTTCAGGGCGCTTCTGTTATACTCTATGTTTACCCAGGGTGTTGCCCTGGGCTAGGTGCTTCTGGGCTTTCAGCCCGTGTGGGGCCAATCTATATCATATTTTATATATGGTATTTCCTTTGATAGTTTCTCTTTGATTTTACCGGTGCGCCATTGAAGGAGTCGGTGCCTCTTCCGATGCCTGGTCCACGGCTGCCGCCCCGATAGCTCTCGTGGAAGCTGGCTCCACCGCAGTACTCGCTCCAGCGGGCACGGATTCTATCTACATAATCTGCCGTCTCTGTACCTCGCATATAACCATATTTCACCACTGGGTCGCCATAATAGGCGGGTTGGGTAAGGCGCAGCACGTATTCTCTTACATGTCCCCAGTTCTGTGGGTTGCCACCATGTTTCCTGGTCAGTGCCATTGCATCACGGATATGGTGAAAACCACCATTATAGGCTGCCAGAGCGAAGAGCGCACGCTGTGCCGGATCACCTACATCCGAGAAATGTCCCTGGAGTTCTGCCATATATCTGGCTGCTGCTGCCACATTCGCCTCGGCATCGTGGATGGCACTCATCGGTAATCCCAGGTGGGCAGCGGTAGATGGCATGATCTGCATCAGTCCGCAGGCTCCAGCCCATGATTTGGCATTCGGATCGAAGCAACTCTCCTGGTAACACTGTGCAGCCATCAGGCGCCAGTCCATACGTGCCGTTCCGCTGTACCTCATAAAGAGATGGTCGTAGCGGGAGATGACACCCTTGGAACGGTTGAGGAAAGGAGAATAGACATGGCGGCGGATGCTTGCCGTAGAGAGCAGGAAGGACTCTTCCTTCTTCACCTCGGCTATCAGTTTTGGCTTGAACCATCCGTTCAGTGTATCGGCGAGACTCTTGTTGCCGCCAACTACCGCCCACTGCGTCTTGCCTTTATCAGGCGTTACGCCGCAGAAAAGTAGATTGATAGTCTTGCTATCTCCGGAAACCGATTTTCCTGCCGTTTTGTTCTTTCCTGCCGATGACTTTCCACCTTTTAATATATGACGGGGCAGGGGAACGGCGATGATGTCGCCTTCTCCCTTCTGGAGTTTCTGAATCATCTCGGTAGTATCCTTGCATTCCTCCACTCTCAACGATACACCAATCTGCTGGGCAAACTTCTCGCAGAGCAGGTACTGCAGACCCATTCCGTGGTTGTGGTAATCATAATAGGTGGTAGGACCATTCACAGTAAGCATGATCAGCTCGCCATTGTCCTGGATATCCGACAGCGACAAACCCCGTTGCTGAGCCTGAGCGCCAGCATCGCCATCTGCTGCGTTTTCGTCAGATTCCTCTTCGTCAGAACCGTCCATAGACTCCACTTCGCCCACGGGAGTTCCCCAGGGAGTGAGTTCCTGTTGCGGTTTCTTGTCAGCGCAACTGGCAAGCAAAAACAGCGAATATAATGTGTATAAATATAATTTTTTTCTCATTGCGACTGCAAAAGTACAAAAAAAAAGCATATAAGTGCGAAATTATTTGCATATTCTAACAATTTTATGTACTTTTGCAATGTTTTTCAAACAAAATACAGAAATATGTTACGAATAGCAGTACAAAGTAAAGGTCGTCTGTTCGACGACACAATGAATCTTTTAGCAGAGGCGGACATCAAGGTAAGCGCCTCAAAGCGCACACTTCTGGTGCAGGCAAGTAATTTCCCTCTGGAGGTGCTCTATCTCCGCGATGACGATATTCCTCAGAGCGTAGCCTCTGGCGTTGCCGACATCGGTATCGTGGGTGAGAATGAATTTGTAGAGCGTGGTGAAAACGCACAGATTATCGACCGATTGGGTTTCAGCAAGTGCCGCTTGAGTCTTGCCATCCCTAAGAAGATTGATTATCCAGGATTGCAGTGGTTTAATGGTAAGAAGATTGCTACCTCTTATCCTAACATCCTGCGCAATTTCATGAAGAAGAACAATATCAATGCCGACATTCACGTCATCACTGGTTCTGTGGAGATTAGCCCGGGTATCGGTCTGGCAGATGGTATCTTTGATATTGTCAGCTCTGGTTCTACACTGGTAAGCAACAATCTTGCCGAGGTTGAGGTGGTGATGAAGAGCGAGGCTCTGCTCATCGGCAACTGGAAAATGGATGATGAGAAGCATCAGATTCTCAACGAGATGCTGTTCCGCTTCGAGGCTGTACGCTCTGCCCAGGACAAGAAGTACGTGATGATGAATGCCCCTAAGGCGAAGGTAGAGGAGATTACCCAGGTATTGCCAGGTATCAAGAGCCCTACCGTCATCCCATTGGCAGACGAGGAGTGGTGCTCTATCCACACCGTTCTCGATGAGAAGCGCTTCTGGGAAATCATCGGTAAGTTGAAGGAACTCGGTGCACAGGGCATCCTGGTGACACCAATCGAGAAGATGATATTGTAACATTGAACTGTTTGCAAAGTTCAATGTATTAATAAATTTCAAAGTATAATAAGGAATGAAGGTAATAAAGTATCCTGCAAAGGAGGAATGGAGCGAGATTGTAGAACGCCCACACCTGGATGTATCGCAGTTGAATGCGACCGTACAAGGTGTACTCGACGATGTGAAGAACCATGGCGATGAAGCCGTGAAGCGTTACGAGGAGAAGTTTGATCATGCCCATCTCGATTCTTTGGCTGTGACTGAAGCTGAAATCGAAGAGGCTGAGCAACTGGTTTCTCAAGAACTGAAAGACGCTTTGCACCTCGCCCATCATAACATTGCCGCATTCCATCAGAGCCAGAAGTTTGAGGGTAAGAAGGTGGAAACCTGTGCTGGTGTCACCTGCTGGCAGAAGAGCGTGGCGATAGAGAAGGTGGGATTGTATATCCCTGGTGGTACTGCACCTTTGTTTAGCACCGTATTGATGCTCGCCACTCCTGCCAAGATTGCCGGTTGCAAGGAGATTGTTCTCTGCACGCCTCCTAACAAGGAGGGTAAGGTGAATCCTGCTATCCTGATGGCGGCAAAAATTGCTGGCGTAAGCAAGATTTTCAAGGCTGGCGGCGTGCAGGCCATCGGTGCGATGGCATACGGAACAGAAAGTGTGCCTAAGGTTTATAAGATCTTCGGTCCGGGCAACCAGTTTGTGATGGCTGCCAAGCAGCAGGTTTCTCTCCACGATGTGGCTATCGATATGCCGGCAGGACCTTCGGAGGTTTGTCTCATCGCTGATGAAACAGCCAACTCTGTCTTTGCGGCTGCCGACCTCTTGTCGCAGGCTGAGCACGGCTTCGACTCACAGGTTTTCTTCATCACTACCTCCGAAAAGGTTTTGGAAGATGTGAAGAAGGAAGTGGAAGTGCAGTTGGAGCAGTTGCCACGTAAGGAGATGGCGCAGACCTCATTGGACAACTCCAAGTTCATCCTTGTGAAGGACGAAGAGGAAGCCATCGATCTCTGCAATACCTATGCCCCTGAGCATCTCATCATTGCAACTGCTGATTATGAGCAGCTTGCCGAGAAAGTGGTGAATGCGGGCAGCGTATTCCTGGGCAACTATGCATGTGAGAGTGCCGGCGACTATGCCAGCGGTACCAATCATACCCTGCCAACCCATGGCTATGCACTGGCTTACAATGGCGTGAACCTCGACAGTTACAACCGCAAGATCACCTTCCAGCATCTCACGGAAGAAGGTATTCGTAACATAGGTGATGCTGTGGTGACGATGGCGGAGAACGAGCAGTTGGAGGCACATGCCAACGCCATGAGATTGAGAGTAAAAAGTCTAAAATAAAAGTAAGGTATGAAAGATTTAAAAGACTTGTGCCGAGAAAACATCTGGAACTTGGCACCTTACAGTTGCGCTCGCACGGAATTCGCTGGCAGAAATGCCCGCGTCTTCCTCGATGCCAACGAGAATCCCTATAATGACCCTTATAACCGATACCCTGACCCACTGCAGGTGGAACTGAAAAAACAGGTGAGTAAGATCAAGGGGGTAGCTGAAGACCAGATTTTCCTGGGCAATGGTTCGGATGAGGCCATCGACTTGGTTTACCGTGTGTTCTGTCGCCCTGGCAAGGATAATGTGGTAGCCATCGCTCCTACATACGGTATGTATGAGGTTTGTGCTGATGTCAACGACGTGGAGTATCGATCTGTGTTGCTCGATGAGAACTATCAGATTTCTGCAGAGAAGATCATTGATGCCTGCGATGAGAATACCAAGGTGGTATGGTTCTGCAGCCCTAACAACCCGACGGGCAATCACATCAATCGCGAGGCTATCGTAGAGGTGCTTCGCCTCTTTGATGGTATAGTCATTGTGGATGAGGCTTATAGCGATTTCTCTTCCGAGCGCACCTTCCGTGGTGTGCTGAAGCATTTCCCTAATCTCATCGTGCTCAATACGATGAGCAAGGCATGGGGTTGTGCAGCGCTTCGTCTGGGTATGGCGTTTGCCAGCAAGGAGATTATTGACATATTCAATAAGGTGAAGTATCCTTATAATGTGAATCTGCTTACCCAGCAGCAGGCACTTGAGGTTTTGAAGAATCCGCTGAAGGTGGATGAGTGGGTGAAGAACATCCTTCAGGAGCGTTCGAAGGTGATGGCTGCCTTCCTGGATCTGCCTATCACCGTGAAGGTTTATCCTACGGATGCCAACTTCTTCCTGGTAAAGGTTACTGATGCGCAGGCCATCTACGATTATCTGGTGGCACAGGGCATCATCGTAAGAAACCGCAATAAGGTTCAGCTTTGCGGCAACTGTCTGAGAATCACCATCGGAAACAAGACAGAGAATGCCGAATTACTCGGGGCGTTGAGACAATATTAATTAAAAAATCGCCGTTTATCTCATGTTCGGGATAAACGGCGATTTTTTAATTAATTTCATATTATCTTCTCCTGCCTCTTCCTTCGTTTCTTCCCTGGTTTCCACGTCCGCTGCCACGCTCGTTCTTGTCTCCGCTGTTATAGCGGTTCTTGCGATTGTGGTTGTCGGTGTCGAAATTAGGATTGAAACTCTTTTTCTTCTTGTCCTTGAAGAAGCCGGCACCTTGCTCTTTCTGATTGTGTAGCTCGGCTCTGGCAGCGGCTACTGCATCGCGGATATTAGCATTGGCGTTGTTGCTTCTGCCCTGCGGAGTATTATTTCCTCTGCCTTGCTGAGCATGACCGTTTCTTGAAAATTTACCATTCAAAGGACGGCCTTCATTGAGGTATTTATCCTCATCATAGCAACCTACATTGCCATATCCCTTTGGCGCAAAGCGGTCTGTTGCATTTCTGCCACGGCCTTTTCCGCCATTTGGCTCTGCTGCATTTCTGCCGGCACCACGCTTGCCCTTGGCTCCTCTGCCTACGCCCGGATTATCATAGGTAGAACCAATCGCCTTGTCATCGAAGTTGGTCTTCTTGCCCTTGAAACCTCCGCCATGATTTCCGCCGAAGCTCTTCTTGTCGTATAGCTTATCTATCAAATCCGCTCTGCCTATACGGCGAAGTTCGCTCTCAATGGCGCGGCGCTCCTCTGGCTTGTACCAGAAGAAGAACATGCGCTGGGCAAGCTTTTCCTTCTGGGTCTTGGCGCTGAATACTGGTTCCAAGGTGTATGGGTCGTATCCCGTGTACCAGGTTTCCGTAGAAATCGTCATTGGGGTAGGAGTGAAGTCCTGTACCTGCTCCAGATGGAAGTCGAGTCCCTTGGTAATTACTGCCAGTTCTGCCATATCCTCTTCATGACAGCCCGGATGCGAACTGATGAAGTATGGAATGATCTGCTGGTTGAGACCCTCTTCCTTGTTGATCTTGTCGAAGATGCGTTTGAATTCGTAGAAGAGATCGAACGACGGCTTGCGCATGAACTTCAATACCTCTGGACTGGTATGTTCCGGTGCTACCTTCAGTCGGCCGCTCACGTGCTTGGTGATCAGCTCGCGGGTATATTCTCTTGCCGCCTGGTTCACCTTCTCGTCCTTGCTCTTGTGTAGGAGCAGGTCGTAGCGCACACCACTACCGATGAAGCTCTTCTTGATACCCGGCAGGGCATCTACGGCATGATAGATCTCCAGCAGCTTGCTGTGGTCGGTGTTCAGGTTCGGACAAATCTGAGGGTTCACGCACGATGGGCGCTTGCACACCTCGCACGCCTTCTGGTTCTTGCCGTGCATACCATACATGTTTGCCGAAGGACCGCCCAGATCGCTCAGATAGCCCTTGAAATCAGGCATCTCGATGATTTTCTTCACCTCTTTCAGAATGCTCTCCTTGCTTCGGCAAACCACGAACTTACCCTGATGTGCCGAAATGGTACAGAACGAGCAACCACCGAAGCAGCCACGATGCAGGTTCACAGAGAACTTGATCATCTCGTATGCCGGAATGGTCTTGCCCTTGTACTTAGGATGAGGCAGACGGGTATAAGGCAGGTCGAAGGCTGCATCCAGCTCTTCGGTAGTCATCAGCGGGAATGGTGGATTCACCACCACATACTTGCCGTCGGTCTCCTGAATCATGCGCTGGGCATGCATCTTGTTGGCTTCTTCCTCCAGATGGCGCACGTTCTCCGCCTGTCCCTTCTTGTTGTGAAGGCACTCCTCATGACTGTGCAGGATGATGTCATCGTCCTTGAATCCGCCCGGAATGTCCTTCTCCTTGCAGTAGAAAGCCACCTGCGGCATCTCGTGAATCTGGTCCATGGTCTTGCCTTCGGCGAAGGCGTTGGCAAGTTCTACGATAGAGCGTTCGCCCATGCCGTAGAGGATGAGGTCGGCACCCGAATCGCAGAGGATGCACTTGCGGAGTTCGTCTTTCCAGTAGTCGTAGTGGCTGATGCGGCGCAATGATGCCTCGATACCGCCCAGTGCCACAGGTACGTCGGGATAGAGCTTCTTCAGTATCTGGGTATAGACGATAGACGGATAGTCGGGACGCATGTCGTGGCGGGAGTCAGGACTGAAGGCATCCTCGCTGCGCATACGGCGGTTTGCCGTGTAGCGGTTTACCATCGAGTCCATGGCTCCCGGAGATACGCCGAAGAAGAGGCGAGGGCGACCGAGCTTCTTGAAGTCACGGAAGTCGCCATGCCAGTCGGGCTGAGGCACGATGGCTACACGATAGCCGTTAGCCTCCAGGATTCTTCCGAGGATAGCCGGTCCGAAGGATGGATGATCCACGTAGGCATCACCCGAGAAGAGGATGACGTCCAGTTCGTCCCATCCTCTGAGTTCGCACTCCTTCTTGGTTGTTGGGAGAAAATCTGTTAACTTATAATCCATTCAATATACTTTAGTCATTCACTGCATCTGGCTCAGCCTCAGCTGCTTCCTGTGCATCCTTCTTGTCCTTCCAATCTACGTAGAGCAATACGAGGTTGTGGAGGCCGAGTGCCTTCATATTCTGGTTGTAGATCACGTCGAGGCAGAGGTCGAGCAACTCCTTGTCCTTGATGTCGCTGCTCTCCAGAAGAGAACGGACGTTGAATCTTAACTTGTCGAGCACTTCCTCGTCGATGATGCCATTGCTATCTACGAGGTTGCGGAGCAACTGATACTTGTCAATAGTCTCTAAATGCTGGTCGCTCACTTCGATAGAGCGTGTACCAGACTGGTTTGCTTGAATCTTATACATATTTATTGATTTTAAATTTATTCTGTTAAGAACTTCAGAATACCCTGCATGATGCTGTAGCGGGTTTTCTCATCGCTGATGCACTCCAGTGGGAATCCCATAGTGAAGGTGCGGTAGCTAGTGCTCCTGTAGGCAACTGCTGCACTGGTTCCCGTAAGATAACGCATGGCGCAGAAGGCTGTGCTGCCTATTGGCTTGAGTATCTCCGGATGGGTGGCGGCATAATGCTTGGCATTCAGCGAATGATAGTAGCTGAATTCCTTGCCCAGTCCGCTTACCGTTGGCGATGTGGTAACGATACTGTCTCGCTCGGTAATGGTGGAATCTTCCGGATTGACATCCTGCACGATAAACTTGCTGCCGGTAGGCTCATAGTTTACTTTCAGGATAGCGCCCATGAATGATTTCTCCTCTTCATCCTGCATATCGCTGCCGTTGTAGGAGCCGCTCACAAGCAGTTTTCCGCCGTTGAGGGCATAGTACTTGATGCGCTTCTGCATGGTTGGGGTGAAGGTCTTGTAGTACTGGTGGGTATATCCGTCGTAGCGCTCCAGACCATTGATGAGGTCCACTGCCTGATAATCGGTCATCTTCACTCTTCCCGAAAGGATGGCTTCGCTCGAACAGCTGGCGATGCTGTACTTGTTGCTGGAAGCGATAGCCTGGGCATGCTCCACGGTATGGTTGAAGTCATTGCCTGCCACAAACTGTCCTATCATTTCGTTGCCGCTGTATCCCAGTCCGCTGGAAGATTCGATACCCATTCTATGGATGTCAAATACCCGCTGCTTGCCGCTCCAGCCCGCCGTCAGGCCATAGCTTACGCCTGGGTCCTGGTCGAAGTCGAAGCCCTGGATACTGTCGTTATCTACCACCTGCGGTGAGGCAAGGCGATGGAAATTGTTCACGATCAGAATCTTGTTGGTGGCAGTAGGGTTATAGAGTGCCGAGAGGGTTTCTGATGGGAAGCTCTCGCCGCCCTGGTTTACAGCTGCCACCCGGAAGTTGTAGAGCTTGCCTGGCTCCAGCTTCACGTTGTAGATGTTGGAGCGAACCATCGTACCATTGTCGAATCCGCCTTTGCCTTCTGCCTGATAAACGATGTAGCTGGTTGGCTTGGCGGTAGGTTCCGTCTTGTCAAGCTGCGCATTCCAGGTGAGGCTGGCATAGCCCAGTTCATCCACCTCCACACTGAAGTGGTTGGGTGCCAGAGGCTGCACCACATACGGTTCGTCATGGTTGCTGCTCACGAATCTGAGAATGGTCTTGTAGATGGAGCGGGCGATGGTAAACTTGCCCATCGGATCCTGTGCGATGCGCATGTCCGGGAAGCTCTGGTGAGAGAGCATTTCGATGATTGCCGATGGTACTTCCGGCAGTCGGGTCTCCGAATAGTTCCTATCCCAGAGATAGCGTTTTCCGAATGAACCAAAGGTGTTGGTCATATCTTCTACAAGATTATCTCTCAAAGCCTTAGCGAAATCCTTTGAAGCAAATCTTGAAATACCGCTGTTCAGCATACCATCGTTGAAATCGGTGGTACAGATAGCGAGTGTGCCCCAGGTGGATTGTCCGTCAGGGTTGTATCCTGCATCGCTGTGCAGGGCGAGAGAAAGCTCTATCGGCACGCGCTTGCCGTCCATTGCCGGCATATATACGCTGCCGCCTCCCAGCCAGTTGGTCATCATCGAACGGGTGTTGATGTCGTCGGCATAATCGTTCTTTCCCTTTCTTCCGCCATACACGCTATAGGGTGCTCCAGCCCACTGGGCGTAGTATCTTGCTCCTTCCAGGCAGCGAGGCAGTCCGCTTACGGATCCGCCACGTTCTATGTTGCCCATACCGCCTCCGAATCGTACGGCATCGGTGGTTACGACACCTCTGCGGGAGGCGTGATTGGTGCAGACCACACGGTTGAACTCATTGCATCCCTTGTCGAACTCGAAGGTGCCGAGATATACCCATGTGCCGCCACCCATCCGCTGGTTGACGGTGAACTCTGTAGCCTGTCCCTTGTGATAGACGATGTATTTGGCATCGGGTACACTCTTGGGCAGTGTCTGGTAGCTTACATAAACGGCATATTTACCCTCTTTCTGGAAGTTAGGCTGATAGCTTACCAGGCTGTTCTTCTTTCGCTTGGTAGCCTTCGCCTGTCTCAATGTACCCATCTGGAACGGATTTTCTCCATCCTGATAGGAAGCCTGGAGGTTGGCGAATCCCAGGGAGTCGCAGTTCTTCCATTTCTTGCCGTTCACGAATTCCTGGTAGGAGATAGAGTGTCTGTCGTCGTTATCCACAACAATCTCCTGCTGCTGCCAGTCGCGTTCACGGGGAGTGAAGACGATGGCGCCCGCATTTTCCAGCATCGGGATGAGGTAAGGCACCACAATGGTCTGGGTAAAGAGGTCTTCCGTAGTACAGAAGAGGTTAGGACGTTGCCATTTCCATCCTCTTTCAGCATCCCAGTATCTTCCGTGCGATGCCCATAGTGAGAGATGCCGGTTTTGCAGTCCGGCAGTCACGAAGTAGGGGCGTGAGGCGTTGAACACCCACGGATCTTCATCATATTCGATGTTTCCCCATGCATGACTGTTTCCCTCATCGAATGCCTGCAGCATGAATCCGGAAGAGATAAGCAGACTGCTTATCAGCCCATATTTTGTAAATCTCGTTTTTTTCACTTTCTTCTATGATGAGGGTGTGTCATAAGTCACATCCAATACGCCCTGAAAGGGCAGAAGCTCCTAGCCCGTCCTCGGTTGCCATTATCTGGACTTATGACACATCCTCCTTTCTTTTTGCTTGTCAGTCGATATTTCCGATAGAGAACTTCTCTGGTTTCTTACCCTTGAAATCCTTGAAGTACAGCTTGATTTCGCGCATATCCTTGTCCACATCACCCGAAGGGATGATCATCTTGGTACACTGTATCAACTTCTTCTCGTAATCCACGCCGTAGAGTAGGATAGGGATGCCTGCCTTGAGGGCGATGAAATAGAATCCCTTCTTCCATTCCGGGTTGAGCGAGCGGGTACCTTCCGGAGTGATGCAGAGACCGAAACTCTCGCGCTTCTTAGCCTCTTCGGCCAGGTTGTCGGTCATGCTGGTATGCTTGCTTCTCCACACCGGTACGCCACCCATCTTTCTGAAGATAGGTCCCAGCGGCCAGAAGAACCATTCCTTCTTCATCAGGAAGTTGCTCTTGATGTTCTCAGCTCTGGAGTAGAGCTGTCCTATCAGGAAGTCCCAGTTGCTGGTGTGTGGTGCAAGACAGATGATGTACTTCTTGGGAAAGTCGATGGTTACTTCCTTCTTCCATCCCATTCGCTTGTATAATATCCACTGACAGATGTCCTTGATCATTTCTTTTTAATCTGTTATCTATATATTATATAGGTATAATGGATGTTCTTCTCCGTTTCTTGGGGCTTATCCCATGTTGGAGATCTGGTCGATAATCTCGCTCACCTGCTTGTTGAAGTCATGAATCAGGTTCTGATAGTATGCTCCCGGCTTTATGCCAGGCTCTGGGTGAGAAACGCGCTTGATGAAGTCGTTATTGACCATTACGATAGATGAAAGGATGCCATCTACGTCCTCCTGAGAAGGGTTTCCATTGTACAAAGACGCAGCTACAGTCTCAGCGAAAAGCTCGCTGGTAATGTAGTTGATAGTGCGTTTTAAATCTCTTTTGCTAGCCATAATTCTTATTTCTAAATTAATAATTGGTTAAAAACATTGGCTCAAAGATAATCATTTTCTTTGGAAAAGCAATAGAAAATCAAAAAAAATATCGATATTAACTCATTTTTAGCATTTTTCTTTCCGTATCTCGTAGAAAAACCTTAAATTTGCAGTGTTTTTGAAGTTTCAACTAATTAAATATTAATAAAAGAATTATGGAAAAAAGTGCATTGCAGATTGCAAGAGCGGCTTATCAGCCAAAGTTGCCAAAGGCGCTTCAGGGTCCTGTAAAGGCAGTTGAGGGTGCAGCAACTCAGTCAGTAGGTAACCAGGAAGAAATCAAGGCTCTCTTCCCTAACACATACGGAATGCCTGTTATTACTTTCGAGGCTGGCGAGGCTCAGGAACTCCCTGCTTTCAACGTAGGTGTTATCCTTTCTGGTGGTCAGGCTCCTGGCGGTCACAACGTGATCTCTGGTCTCTTCGACGGTGTGAAGTCTCTCAACCCAGCTAACAAGCTCTATGGCTTCATCCTCGGTCCTGGCGGTCTCGTTGATCACAAGTATATGGAGATTACTCCTGAGATCATGGACGAGTACCGTAACACTGGTGGTTTCGATATCATCGGTTCTGGCCGTACCAAGTTGGAGAAGGAAGACCAGTTTGAGAAGGGTATCGAGATTCTCCGTGAGCTCGGTATCAAGGCACTCGTTATCATCGGTGGTGACGACTCTAACACCAACGCTTGCGTTCTCGCTGAGTACTATGCTGCCAAGAAGTATGGCGTTCAGGTAATCGGTTGCCCTAAGACTATCGACGGTGACTTGAAGAACGAGCAGATTGAGACTTCTTTCGGTTTCGATACAGCCTGCAAGACATACTCTGAGCTCATCGGTAACATCGAGCGCGACTGTAACTCTGCACGTAAGTACTGGCACTTCATCAAGTTGATGGGTCGTTCAGCTTCTCACATCGCTCTTGAGTGCGCTCTCCAGACTCAGCCAAACATCTGCTTGATTTCTGAGGAGGTAGAGGCTAAGGAAATGTCTCTCGATGATGTTGTTACTTATATTGCAACTGCAGTAGCTAACCGTGCTGCTGAGGGCAACAACTTCGGTACTGTTCTCATCCCAGAGGGCTTGATCGAGTTCATCCCAGCTATCAAGAAGCTTATCGCAGAGTTGAACGAGGTTCTTACAGATCCTGCAACAGGCGAGAGCCGTGAGTTTGCTGGCGCTGAGGAGCAGATTGCATTCGTTAAGGGTGCTATCGCTAAGGATAACCTCGCTGTATTGGAGTCATTGCCAGCTGACGTAGCTCGCCAGCTTTGCCTCGACCGTGACCCTCACGGAAACGTACAGGTTTCTCTCATCGAGACAGAGAAGTTGCTCTCTCGCATGGTAGCTGAGAAGTTGGCTGCTTGGAAGAAGGAGGGTAAGTTCGTAGGTAAGTTCTCAGCTCAGCACCACTTCTTCGGTTACGAGGGACGTTGCGCAGCTCCTTCTAACTACGATGCTGACTACTGCTACTCACTCGGTTTCAACGCATCTCGCCTCATCGCTAACGGCAAGACCGGTTACATGTCAATCATCCAGAACACAACAGCTCCTGCTGCTGAGTGGATTGCCGGTGGTGTGCCTATCACAATGATGATGAACATCGAGCGTCGTAACGGTGCTAACAAGCCAGTTATCCGCAAGGCTCTCGTAGAGCTCGACGGTGCTCCATTCAAGTTCTTCGCTTCTAAGCGTGAGCAGTGGGCTAAGGAGACATGCTATGTTTATCCAGGTCCTATCCAGTACTGGGGTCCATCTGAGGTTTGTGATCAGACCACAAAGACTCTCCAGTTGGAGCAGGCTAAGTAATAAGAAATAATCATATTATTATATGTCAACAAGACGAACGGCTTCTTCACAAAAAAAGGGTACTGTGGCGAGAAGGAAGACTTCTTCCCGTCGTGGGGGCTCTCGTGGCAGAAGGCGTTCGTCTTCTGTTTTTCAGCGTTATCCCCGATGGGCTTGGTGGATTGGTGGAACGGCGGTAGTAGTGCTGTATGTTTTTCTGTTCTATCATTTCTTCGTAGGTCCTACCGGTTTCAGATGGCGTGCCCTCTATGGCGATGAGGTGTATCCTGAAGGCTACGAGATTCATGGCATTGATATCTCTCATTATCAGGGCAAGATAGACTGGGAGCAGCTCAACAATGCGATGATCAAGGGCTGTCCTGTGCGCTTTGTCATCATCAAGAGTACCGAGGGTTCAAGCCGCCTGGATGAGAATTTCCGCGAGAACTTCAATCAGGCTCGTGACTATGGATTCATCCGTGGCGTGTATCATTTCTGGAGCAATAAATCTACGGCTCGCGAACAGGCGTATTACTTCCTGGAGCAGGTGCATCTTACGGATGGCGATCTTCCGCCCGTGCTCGACATCGAGCATAAGCCCGATGACAAGAGTGTAGAGGATTTTCAGCGTGATGTGCTCACATGGCTGCATATCGTAGAGGATAGGTATCATGTGAAACCGATCATCTATACCTATTACAAGTTTAAGGAGCAGTATCTCAGTGCACCCGTCTTCGATGACTATCCTTACTGGATAGCGCATTATTATGTAGATAAGGTGCAGTACAAGGGCAAGTGGAAGTTCTGGCAGCATACGGATGCAGGAAAGCTTCCGGGCATCAAGGGCTATGTGGATTTCGATATCTACAACGGCAGCTACTATGATCTGCGCCAGCTTTGCATCGGCAGCAATGACAAGGATAAGAAATTGTGGGATAATGATGAAGAAGAATAAAGCTTGATTTTTCCAAGGGGGAAAGATCAAGCTTTATTCTTTTTCTGCTGTTTTTATTCTTTATTGTTGGTTTTACGCTCCCAGTACCAGACAGGTCCAGTTGTTATCTACCTGTCTTGTTATCTCGTGCAGTCCCAGCTCATCTGCCTTCTCCAGCAATACAGGCACATCTTCCTCGTAGAAACCGCTCAGAATCAGTGTGCCTCCCATATTCATCACGCTGCGGAAGAGTTTCATGTCTTCCAGCAGGATGTTGCGGTTGATGTTCGCCATCACCACGTCGAAGACACCGCTCACGTGGTTCAGTACACTGCTGTTTCCGAAGAGTACCTCCATGTTATCTACGCCATTCAGTACGGCATTGTGCTTGGCATTCTCCACGCTCCATTCGTCGATGTCGTAGCCCACCACATCCTTGGCGCCGAGCTTCGAGGCGGTGAGTCCCAGGATGCCCGTACCCGTTCCGCAGTCTAGTATGCGCTTGGTCTTGACTGGCATCTTCAGCAGCTGTGCGATGATCATACGGGTAGTTTCGTGGTTGCCGGTTCCGAAGGCCAGCTTTGCCTCGATGCCGATCTCGATGATGTCGGGACGGTTGCTGGTGTCCGGATAAAGTTCCGGATGCTTGGCATCGTAGATCACTACCTGGTCGCCCACGAAGATAGGGTCGAAGCCCTGCTCCTCCCATTCCTGATTCCAGTCCTTGTCTTCGGCATCCTGGATGTCGTAGGTTATCTGGGTGTCCATGATAGGGAAGTCGGCGATGTAGGCATCCAGCGCCTCCTTGTCGAAGAGGTCTTTCTGCACGTATGCCTCCATACCCGTTTCGGTTTCTTCAAACGATTCGAATCCAGCCTCGGCAGCACCGTCGGCGAGCAAGTCCTGGCAGGCTTGCATCAAGTCGGCCGATGTTTCGATATTGAATGTCGCTACTAAATATTTCATGTCTTTTTTCTATTGATTTTGTCCTAAAAATGCTTACGGATGTTCTAAAAAGTTTGAAATCCTTTAAATCTTCTGCAAAATTATAAAAAAATAGGGGAAAACCTACAATTATTTAGGGAAATTCTGTAATTTTGCATCAAAATAAGTGGTATTTTTGCATAAAGAACAGAAAAAGATAGGAGAAATATACAATGAAGAAAATGTATCTTCTTGCAGTCCTGATGGCAGCCGCAATGCCATTCACTTCGATGGCACAGGACGACGACCTCTACTTCAATCCGAAGAAGGAGGCGAAGGAGAAGGCTGAGAGAAAAGCTGCGTTACTGCGTGAGTACAAGGCTATGCAGGCACGCCGCGACAGTATCTATGCCCTCTTCTGGAGCGGCAGCAACCGGAATGTGGATGAGTACAACCGTGGTGGCAGATTCCTGAGCCATTACGAGAAGGTGGGTACTGATTCACTTGGTAACGATATCATCCAGTTTCATGTAGGCAAGGGTGTGGCACCCGACAGCATCTACGATGATGCTTACTTCGCACAGAAGTATATCAACGAGGAGGAGGACTTCGGCAATACCCGAAGAATGAGTCGCTGGGATGGCTACTACGATCCTTGGTTCTATGGCTACTATGGCTATGGACCATATTATTGGCGCTCCCGCATGTGGGGCTGGCACAATCCTTGGCGATATGGCTACTATACGGGCTGGTACGACCCATGGTTTGATCCTTGGTATGATCCATGGTATTATGGTTATGCCGGATGGTATGGTGGCTGGTACGACCCATGGTATTATGGCTGGGGCGGCTGGTATGGCCCTTGGTATTGGGGTGGTCCGATGATTGGGCATGTAAGCTATGGTGGCTTTGCCGGTGGCAAGCGATATAACAATCCGGGACGCATCGATGCTTCTCATGGATATGTGTATGGCGGATCGCAGGGCAATAACAATACCTATACCCGCAGAAGCGGTTCTAACCGCAGCTTCGGTCAGCGTCGTGAGAACAATGGTTTCAACAACAACTCCAACTTCGGAACGCGCAATAATTCCAGCTTCGGCAATAGCGGCAGCTTTGGTAATGGCGGCAGCGTAGGCGGAGGTGGCAGCTTCGGTGGTGGCCATTCCGGTGGTGGCAGCTTTGGAGGTGGCGGACGCTCAGGCGGCGGTAGCTTCGGAGGTCGCCGATAAACGCCCTGAAGGGCAAAAGCTTTATAAACAATTAAAATTAGAAATAATATGAATCATTTAAAACATATACTTTTTGCCAGTGCCCTCGTGGCTTCCATGAGTGCCGCTGCGCAGGAAACCTATCAGGATACCAAGTTGGCAGCCAGCCAACTCACGGGTACCGCCCGCTATGTAGGTATGGGTGGTGCGATGGAGGCCTTGGGTGCCGATATCTCCACCATCAGCACCAACCCAGCCGGTGTGGGTCTTTTCCGCAAGAATCAGATCAGCCTCACTGCTGGTGTCATCGCCCAGAGTGGTGCTGATAACAGCGTTTCCTTTGGCGAATATGCCATCGATTTCGACGGCAAGAAGAGTCATCCAACCTTCGATCAGATAGGTATAGTCTGGTCAACGAAGATGAGAAACTCCAGTGCGCTCAATCTTGCATTCAATTATCATAAGAGTACCGACTTCGGTCAGATCCTTACCGCAGCCAATTCGCTCACGAATGCTTCGCAGAACAAGCTCACTGCAGCCAAGAATGCCGAGGGCGTGGATGGATGGAGCTCTGTGGATGCAAACTTTGGCGGTTACAAGGATAATAGTGGCAAGTATCAGAATGGTCTGCTTAGCCTCACCTCTAATGGCTATTTGTCTTACGCCGAAGCCCAGTCTTATCTCTTCGGACAATATCAGCATGGCTACATCGGCAGCTACGATTTCAACATCAGTGGTTCTATCGGCAATAGAGTATGGCTCGGTCTTACCATTGGCTTGCACGATGTTCATTACAACAGTCATTCCCTCTATGCTGAGAATCTGGTGGATGGCAACTTTAGCGATTCCTACGAGCAGATCAAGATTACGGGTACTGGATATGACGTGAAGGCTGGTATCATCTTCCGTCCGGTAGAGGAGTCTCCTTTCCGTATCGGTGCCTATGTCAATTCTCCGGTGTTCTACGATCTCTCGCTCAGTGCAGCCCACGATCTGAGTATGTATGGCAAAAATGCGCCAGCTACTTTCCAGGATAAGGATGCAGCTGGCAATATCGTCAATGTACCTTGCTACACATTGGGTGACAAGGGACAGACTGTGGATTACGACTTCCGCTTGAACACTCCTTGGAAGGTGGGTGTCAGCATGGGTCATACCGTGGGCAACTATCTTGCCCTGGGTGCAACCTACGAGTATGCCTGGTACGACCATATTGACAACCGCGTGAAGGATGGCGGTTACTACGATTACTACTGGGGTGATTATTACGAGTCAAGCAGCAGCGATGATGCGATGAATGCAGATACCCGTGCCAACCTGAAGGGTGTAAGTACATTGAAGGTGGGAGCTGAAATCAAGCCAACCTCTATGCTTTCTCTCCGTTTCGGTTACAACTATGTATCACCGATGTTCAGAGAGAATGCCTATCGTGATCAGTCGATTGGCAGCAATGGTGTAGATATCGCTACTTCTACCGATTATACCAACTGGAAGGCGATGAATCGCTTTACCTGCGGTGTGGGTTTCAATTACGAGAACTTGAATATTGATGTAGCTTATCAGTATGCTACCCAGAAGGGTGATTTCTATCCGTTTATGAGCTATGTGAATAAGGATGATGCTACATTGGACAATCTCCCTACTTCTTGTAAGGTAGATAACAATCGTCATCAGCTCCTGCTTACGGTAGGTTACAAGTTTTAATTAGGCCGAAGGTTTAAAGAATGCAAAAAACAGAGCTTTCTTCGTTTTTTTTAGTAAAAAAAGGCTAGAAAATTTGGTCGTTTCGCAGAAAAGTTCTATCTTTGCAGATATAAAAAAGAAGAATTTAAGTAAATACATAGATAAATGGAAAATCTCCCTAAAGTGATAGGGGATAAAGATATTAGTTTTTTTAGTGGTTAATTTAGTTTTAGTAAGTATGTGGTAGGATCTGTTGTGAAACAGATCCTATTTTTTTTGCCTGAAATAATGCCATTAAAGAGGGTGCGTCATGGACTTATGACACACCCTCTGTAATAGATAAAATCTTCTCAAAAACTAATCACATGCAGATTTCGTTCTGCTTCCTTGCAGTTTACACGCAGCTTGAAACACCGAGCGAAGTGGCTATTGCGGTGAGAATGCTAATCGCAATCTGAATCACCATTTTCCAAGTATCCTTCTTCATTGTCTTTTAGTGTTTAGTGTTTAATATTTAATTCCGTTAGGCGTTTTAATGTTTGATTCCGTTAGGCGTTCCGGCGGATTTGCAATCCGCCGTTAAAAAACGTCCTAACCTCTTTTAGCTTTGCGGATTTGCAATCCGCATCAAACAAGATTTACAAACTTACGTTGTCGCCGCCGCCGTCTTCACCACCGGTATTGCCGCCGCTGGTTCCCTGGTCACCGGTGCTTCCACTGCCTTCAGTTCCGGTAGTTCCGCTGCCGCCAGCATTGCTGCCGCCGCCCTGGGCTCCACCGCCAGTGGTTCCGTCTCCATCGCCGCCTCCGTCAGGAGTTTCTGGAATATTGAGGTCCACGCTGGTCTTGCCCTCCCTGATTGCCTTGATCACGGCTGCCTGAGCGCTGCGGCTAGCCACGAGGTTGAATTCTGCGTCGTCGAGCAGGTTCTTGAACTGCTGACCTGGCTCCCACTGAACCTTCACGTTGGTGATGTTCTGCGCCGTAAACTTGTCGGCAGTCTCTGCGCCCTTGGAGCTGAGCAGGAGAGAGAAGTCGCCCAGGTCGCCCAGTCGGATCTTCTTGCCTTCGAGCAGCATCTCTCTCATGCAGTCCACTGCCATGTAGAGGATGGCGCTGATGTCAGCTCTTGAATACACACTGCCGTGAGAAGTGATGTGCTTGGCAAACTTCTCGATGGTCATCACATCGGTGTACTGCGAGATGGCGAACGCATTCTGCTTCTCGGTCTTCACCAGGTCGGTGTCCTTCTTGTCCGGCTCCTTGCCGTCCTTCTTAGCCTGGTTGATACGTGACTTAGCCTGGTTGATCTCAAGGAGATTTGCGTTCACGCTGCGCATTACGATACTGTAGTTAATCATACTCTGTACTGTTTTTAAAAGTTCTTAGAAAATCACAACTGCCCGGAAAGCCCTCGTTTCTGCCCCGATTCTGGGTCTTCATAGATGACCGGCGCCTGCCATCATTTAAGCCCCGCCCCGGTCTTCATAGATGACCGCCTTTTGGCACGATAGGCTGTTCCTTCGATTGCTGGTGCAAAGATACGAAGATTTTCTGTATCTACCAAATTTTGGCATGTGATAAGGGTCGATTTTCAGCAAAACACTTACGATTTGAAACTTCGTTAAAAAACGGACTCTATTTCTTATGGGGCGCATCTCTATGTTTTTGCGATATCGAAAACTATGTTTTGCGATATAAATCAGTATATTACGAAGTAATACCCGATTACATGGAACGTATTCAGTATTCAGTATTCAGTTTTTTTCGCCCTTGTTACCATCCTCTGTATAGATAGTATATTATATATATATATAAATATATATATATAATATAAAATAATTACTTATAATTTGTAACCACAGGAAGGGTAACTATCCCGAAAAAAACTGAATACTGAATACTGAACACCCTCTTAGGTACCATACGCCCTGAAGGGGCAGAAGCTCCTAGGAGGGTGTGTCATAAGTCACATCCAATACGCCCTGAAAGGGCAGAAGCTCCTAGCCCAGGGCATCGCCCTGGGTATTTATGGACGTAAACCTGTCGCCCTGTAAGGGCAAAAGCTTGCAGATACCAGGCAATTTATTAGGCTTTTGCCCTTACAGGGCGCCTAGCTGACTGCTACTATACCCAGGGCGATGCCCTGGGCTAGGAGCTTTTGGGCTTTCAGCCCGACCTTGCTGCCATTATCTGGACTTATGACACACCCTCCTAAGAGCTTTTGGGCTTTCAGCCCGTTTCAACCGTACAGGTCGAACTTTTTTCAAAACTTTCTCCCGAAATCCTTGGCAGTTTCAAAAAGAAATCGTAACTTTGTGGGGTAGATTTTAAAACAGATGGTTATGAAGTACTTAGATCCTAAGGCAGACCTCACGTTCAAGAAGATATTCGGCAATCATCCCGCAAGACTGATTAGCCTTTTGAACGCACTCCTGCCACTCAGCGAAGAGGAGCAGATACACGAGATAAAGTATCTGCCAACAGAACTTGTGCCCGAAAATAACAGTTACAGATATGCCATTACAAACATACTCTGTACAGATGCCAAAAGCAATAAATTCTGTGTTGTGATACGAATAGAGTGGTCTGATGCCTTCCAGCAGCGAGTACAATTTCTTGCATCAGAACTCTACGTGAATCCGGCTATAAAGCAAGTGAAATACTTTGCCCAATATCCAACATATTCACTCAATCTGATAAATGACATTTTTGCGCATGATACTCCGGATTTCATCCACAACTACCGCATCGTGCACGATAAGGACAGCAATAAGGTCATCGAGGGTTTGCATTTCACCTTCATAGAACTCCCTAAGTTCACTCCTCATTCCATTGCCGACAAGCGCATGATGGTATTGTGGCTCCGTTTCCTCACGGAAATCAATTCCGACACGAAGGAGATTCCTGCCGATTTGCTTAATGACCCGGAGATAGGAAAAGCCGTAGAAGAACTGGAGATTTCCGGTTTCACAGATGCCGAACTCTGGGCCTACGACAAGTTCTGGGATTCCGTAAGCGTTGAAAGAACCCTCATTGATGACAGCTACCAGAAAGGCATAGAGAAAGGCATAGAAAAAAGCATGAACCAGCGAAGCCTTGAGATTGCCAGAAAGATGCTGGCAAAGGGTATGGATGAAGCAATGGTCATGGATATGACGGGGCTGACGGCAGAGGAAATCAAGCAGATGAAACTCTAGGCTTGTTGCGCCATATATGCAGCTGTGAAAGGATTCATCGCCAACAGAGACCATGTTAGGGTTTACAAGTTAACTTTTTTACAATTATGGAGAATAATGATAGAAAAAAATCCCGAAATCCTTGGCAGTTTCAAAAAGAAATCGTAACTTTGTGGTGTGGTATATAGCCACATCAATAATAGTAAAACGATAACATTATGATTATCAGTAGATTTACCCCCCCCCATATTGGGGAAGTTGGCTCTAGTAGCCGCATTTTTTACGCTTACCCTTGCCAGTTGCAGCAAGGATGATGTAAGCTCCGATATCGACGACCCGGTTGTCAGCCCACCTGCCGACAGCGAGGCTCCCAGTTATTATGCCATTACCGATGCTGAGGGTATCGGCTTCACCAAGGATGGCATAGCCTATGAATACATTTCTAATGGTAAGACCCGATGGGTGCTTAGCTATCAGGAGATAGCCAAGCGCCTCGACATAGATATCTCCAAGATTTCAACCATCAAGATTACCAGAGACCAGATTTTGAAAAACGGTCTCTGGCGCTTCGACGTGCGCTTCGACGGACAGCAGGAGGGCACGGCGTATGCTATTGATGTCGACCCAGAGGATGGGGAGATAGAGTGGGTGATCACCTTGGAGGATATCCCGGGGGGAAATGTGTTTACACTAACTTTAAATTCATAAAATAAATTCTTCAGAACAGTTTGTTGTAAATTAATTCAGAGGAGTTTAAATTGATAATTAATATGCTTTATGACTAGAAATGAAATGATAAATGTTGTAGGAAACCAATTCCATACAGCAAATATAGAAGGTGGAGAATTTAGCTATGTAAAGGAAGCTGGTAGTATTGAGCGACTTCATCAGTGTTTAGGTTATGATTTTCAGCACTATAAACTTGACATTCGTTTTAAATCTGATGACGTTGTGGTACTTATAGAGACCAAACAATCATTTGTTAAGGCTGACGAGCTACAATTGGCTGAATATGTAAACGAGGAGAAAGTGTTGCACCCAACTAACAAAATAATCGCCATTTTGGCCAATACGTCAAATGATGTTATTAAAGTGTGGAAGAATGAGGTAAATGATCAGAACTTACTTCATTCTGAAACTGTACTTGATTCAATGGGACATTATGAGAAAATCTTTAACACACCTTATCAAAATGATAGGGAGACTGTATTGAAGAATACGTATAACCTTAATGAAATGTTGCATAAATACGATATTCCCGAAGCATTGAGAAGCCAATTTGTAGGGACAACTCTTATTTTTATAAAGGATATAATGGAAAAAGGAAAGACAGCGATAGATGATGAACTCATAAATAGCCTTAAAGATAATTGGAAGTTAATTGGCTCTGATGGAATTATAGGAGCCATAAAAGGTGCGCTCGACCGAAAGCTGGATGATTCAGAAAATAAAGAAAAGAAAATTGAGCTGTTAAGAAAAAATGTTCTCGAAAGTCAAAAGGTTAAAAATTTGACGGTTGAGAATTGGACAGAAATTCTCGAAAAAATAATGGTTGGTATTTATAGATATATCAATGCTGATAGTTCTGAGGGGCAGGATATTTTGAATATGTTTTTTATTGCGTTTAACAAATATACTGGTCGGGCTGACAAGAATCAGGCTTTTACGCCTGATCATATCACTGATTTTATGTGTAGAGTCGTTGACGTGGATAAGACAAAGGTTATATTTGATGGTACTTGTGGGAGTGGATCCTTCCTTGTGCAGGCAATGGTAAAGGAATTTGCTGATTGTAGAAGAAATACTACAGAAGAAGAAGCGAAAAAACTTATAAAAAAAGTTAAGGATGGTCATATGTTTGGAATTGAATATGAGGAAAAGGCCTTTGGATTGTCAACAACAAATATGCTTATTCATGGTGATGGTAATAGTAATATTTTGTTGGGTGATTTGTTCAAAAGCGAGGAGTTTATAAAAAAAGCTAATCCTGATATTGTGCTTATGAATCCACCCTATAATGCAAAGCCAAAGGATATTCCTGATAAATACAAGAAGTCATGGAGTTCAAAACAGCTTGACGGAAAAGAAGATGCTACTAAAGGATTTTGTTTTGTCCAGTTTATTGCAGACGTAATTAAGGACATGAATGAACAAAATGAAGAGTGTCACAAGCCTAGAAAGGAGGTAAAGATGGCTGTTCTTTTACCAGTTAGTGCTGCAATAGGAAACAATATGGTTCTTAAACAATGTAAAACAGAAATGCTGAAGAATAACCATTTGGATGCAGTTTTTTCTTTGCCAGCAGAGATTTTCTATCCTGGTGCCTCGGTATCTGCATGTTGTATGGTGTTTACTCTTGGTCGCCCACATGTAAATGCAGATGGCACCGTAGATAAAACATTTTTTGGATATTATCGGGAGGATGGATTTAAAAAGAAGAAAAATTTAGGGCGAATTGAGCAATTTGACTCTAATGGAAAGTCAATATGGAAAGAAATTGAAAATCAATGGCTATCTCTGTACAAGAACAAAGAAGTTGTTGATGGTATGTCTGCAATGGCTATCGTCGATGGTAATTCTGAATGGTTGTGTGAAGCATATATGAATACCGATTATTCAAAGTTGACAGCAGCAGATTTTCAGAGTGTTGTGAACAATTATTTAGCATATTTGGTAAAAGAAGGAATTTTATATGGAGCTTAAGACAGACGAATGGAAACCATTTTTCCTAAAAGACTTATATGATATAGAGATGGGGAATAAGTTTGACAAGAATAAAATGACTCTTGAAAACCCTGAGGTTAATTTTGTAACTAGAATTAGTTACAATAATGGCATTGATGAAAAAGTAGATAGGTTGGATGAGGTTTCTCCTTATCCAGCTGGTTTACTAACAGTTTCTCTTGGCGGAAGTTTGGGAGAATGTTTTATACAGGAAGAGCCATTCTATACAGCCCAAAATGTAGCCGTGCTTAAACCTGTTGCTTCTGAAATGACGCATGCTGTGAATATGTTTATATCTGTCTTGGTTAAGGCTGAAAGTAAAGTGAAGTATTATGCTTTTGGACGTGAGCTAAACTCACACATAAAAAAGGACTTTACTGTATCTTTGCCTGTGTTATATTCTGATAATGGAACAGCAATAATAGACAAAAATAGAACTTTCTCCAAGGAAGGTTTTGTTCCAGATTGGAAGTTTATGGAGGGTTACATAAATAAGTTGAACACTTGCCCTGTAAAGACCGTTAACAAAACAAAACCTTCTCCATTGGATATTGCTAAATGGGATTATTTTGAGCTAGGTAAACTTTTCCGTATTCAAAAAGGAAAAAGATTAACGGCAGAAGATCAAATAGATGGAGACTATAACTATATAGGAGCTATTGACTCCAATAATGGGGTGGCTAATCATATTGCACAAAGCCCATTGCATCCTGGTAATACCATAACAATAAACTATAATGGGTCTGTTGGTGAAGCTTTTTTTCAGCAGGAACCATTTTGGGCAACAGATGATGTAAATGTATTGTATCCAAATGCTTTTAAATTGACAGCCGATGTAGGGCTTTTTTTAGTCACAGTCTTGAGGTATGAGAAATATCGTTTTTCTTATGGGCGTAAATGGACAAAAGAAAATATGATTCGTTATAAGATAAAACTGCCTGTTAAATATAACTTAGATGGGAGCCGATACATTGATGCAGACAAGTTGTATTCAGAAAGGGGGTTTGTCCCTGATTGGGAATATATGAGTAAATATATAAAGTCATTGCCATTTGGAGATCAAATTTGATAATATTTCTACTAAATATATAAATGATTTAGCAGTGCAGAGTGCTGCACCTACCATAAAAATACCATAAAAGTAACAGGGAGAAGTGATGCTGCAAGAATGCTCACTTTTCCCTCTTTTTTTTCAAAAAAACTAAAAATCAGAAAAATAATAGTACTCATATTACGAATTAAGGAATCGTAGTACACGCCTCTATTTCGCTCTTTCTTTGTAATTTCACACCGAAAATTAAAAAAGAAATTATGGGAAAGGGACGTAGTTACATGAATTCATATGCCGATGGCTATATGAGAGGCAAGGTTGTCAAGGAAGTGGGAGCACTCCTTGACCACATGATAGTGGAGGAAATCACAACCCCCACAATAATAAATTTGGAGTTTGGCTCTGCTTACGATACCATCAGAAAACTTAGGCAGCAAGAAACCTCAATATCTTTTGAGGTCATCAGACAATTCTGCTACGTCATTGGCTACTATCTCTACCAGGAAATACAGGCGGTGGAGAACTATAAGAAAAATGTAAGAGATAGGGAAACCAGACTTGCCATGCTATATGAGATGAAAGAAAAATATAAGAAAATTTACGGAATGCAAGCCGCAGTGGTTCTTAACCTCATGCATAAGGGAAAGGATTTGCTGGCTTTAATGAAGTAAATATAAGTGAGATTTTCCGCCTCACTATGTGTTAGCGAACTCATTTTGGGGCTAATTCTAATCTATAATATAAATACCGATAAAAGAAAATAGTATCTGATAAAATCGGAGACCAACTGTCCCCTAAGGGTGTATTCCCTTATAGCACTCCTGGCATTTGCTTGTTCCAGCAAAAATATGTTAGCGCAAACAAATTCTGACGTCCTCTACTAAGGAATGAGCGACAAAGAACTTAATTTACTAACCATCATCAATTTAGAATTATGGGTAGATTTATCATCAAGCTCGTGCGCTTGATTCTGAAGTATGGGCGATTCAGCCTTGTTTGCGTGGTCATTCAATTGAATGGCAACAGCAAGTATATTGAGTATATGAACAACGATTTTAAGGAGGAGAAGCCATGCTTGGAGAAGGAAGAACCATAAACGTAACGGGCAATGCCTGCTATATAGAGTATGTGGAGAATTGCTATGTGAATGGTATCGCCAAAAAGAAGAACGATGACGATCCTGCGGCACGTATGTCGGATGAACTGAAGGGGGAGAGGGGACTGGCAGTCTTGAAGAATCTGCAGAAACATGGGTTGCTCGATGAGAACTTCTATCCTATGGAGCTGTCCAACTCTGAGTCTGCGGTCCTTGCCTATCAGATAGCCATAACGCTGGGTATCAATGAGATGTGGAAGGTGTTCTCTGACCTCTGGAATATTACTCCCAATGCCCTGAGAGCTGCTTATAATAGAGGAATGGAGCAGAAGAAGACGATAAAATTCCTGGATGAAATAACCCCTTTGCTGAACGATAGTACTAGTACGCGTACATAGTACGTACTAGGTAAATATAAAAAAATCACCGTACCTTTGCACCCGTAATCAGACAAGTAAAGTCTGGTTGCGGGCGTTTTTTGTTTATAGGAATCCGGTACCGTTCCTGAAACTGAAATCTGGCGAATATCTCGCAGCCCAACCCTTTAACATGATATATTGATATGGCAGAAAATGCTTATGTGTTTTTTCATCCGCAGTATGGCGGATTGAGAGTGGTGAACAACGTCGGAGGATTGTTCTTTTGCCTCGAGGACCTGGTTGCCATCACTGCTATCGGCAGAGATACATTGTTCCCGGTATTAGCCGACACGGAGGGAAAAGTGGTAGAAATGTATGTGGAAGTGCATACAAAAAAGGTGCCGAAGGATTTTACACATCGTTTGTTTTTCGGTGAATTCTTTGGCAATGCTGACAAGGTGGTGCAAAAAAGTAGAATAGCTTGGAGAAATATGATATTCGTTGACTCTCAGGTGGTGAGAGATATGACGATAGGCTGTTCGAAAGATCCGGAGCGTAAGTTGTTTTACAAGTGGGTCAAGGATTTTATCCAGCCTGTGATGGAGGACGAGGATAGATGTTGGCGTCATGAATGTGTCATGATGAAAAGAATCTGTTATGACCCTCTAGAAAAGCCGATTGACATCCGATATGCTGCCGACGGCCTGTATATCAACGATATGAGAATCAACTGACATTATTCATCTTATAAACAAGAGATTACAATCATGAAACAAGCAGCAAAGAAGCAGCTCCTCAACGCCCAGAAGGTGGACGGAGCCATCATCAGTGAGGAAAACGGTACCATCGCCTTCCGCAAGGCGCCATGGAACGATGCCGAGGTTATCTGCGAACAGCCTAAGGTGATACCGGGCAGAATGGTATGCTCTGGCGAGAAGGGAGGCGACGAGTTCGACTTCAAGCCTTACGAGCATACGGGCGAGAAGATCTTCGAGGAAATCTTCAAGACCAACCACGCCGTGGTGCGCACCACCAAGCGCACGGTGCAGGTGAACTATACCTTCAGCCGAGACCTGGACAAGCAGGACATGCTGCGCTACCTCAAGGCAGAGCACAAGGAGCTGATTGCCGGATTCAAGGAGGCAGACATCAAGGGGTAATGTATCATTCAACATTTCAAAAAAATGGAACATATTATAGCATATAATCCGTACAAGAATGGCAATAAGGGGAGCGTAAGCTCCCAGCCACTCTCGGTTTACGACAAGACCATCGCTTATCCCTGGATGGCAGACCTGGTAGCTGCCATCCGTGGGGGTAACGATGAACTGAAGAAGCAGCTGCCTTTCCGCTGCGCTCACTACTACCAGTTCCGAGACAACAGACGCTCGCAGAAGAACGCCGTGCCCGAAAGCTTCCTCTTCCAGACCACCATCGACGTGGACGACAAGGAATATGTGGACAAGGCGATAGAGAAGGCACGTGAGCTGAACTGCAGCGATACCATCTGGAAGGGAGCCCTGCTGCACCTGGAGTACTCTGCCCGCAAGAAGCTGCACATCGACATCCGCATGCCCATCGGCATGACTATCGAGGAGACGCAGCGAGCCTATTGCGAGGCGCTGGGCGTGCCCTACGACGAGAGCTGTATCACGCCAGAGCGCATGCTCTTCATCACCGACAAGGAGTCGGAAATCTATCGCTCGCCCCACTGGTACGAGGTGCTGCCACAGGAAGAGCTGAAGAAGCGCAGACAAGCCTACCTGGACCGTGGGCTCACCATCGACGGCAAAGGTGTGGCTGTTTCTGCTATTCAGCCTGCCCAACCTTGTGATAGCAATGCTGCTCATCTCAGCCCTGCTGGAACTCCTCAGGAGGCTGCCGCAGTGGCAACCGGCAAGAACCTCGCAGCCTTCGACCTCTTCCGCAATGCGGCTGGCCTGAAGGACGTAGATATCAACACCCAAGGCTCCCGTCACTCATCGCTCCTGGCGATCATGAGTGCAGGCGCATCGAGAGTGATGCCCGAAGAGGAACTGAAGGCGGTGGTGGCACAGAAGATGCCTGCCTTCTCGCAGGAGCGTGACTGCCAGCAGCTCATCCACGACTTCTATGCGAAATATGGCGACAGTTCGAAGCCGATGTCGCAAGCCGTGATCCGCATCAATGCCCAGGCAGAGAAGTCCTCACAGAAGGATGCCGTATCGTTCAAGACCATGAGTTCCGAGGACGGCACGGATTCCAATGCGGAAGATGATAAAATCGCTCCGCCTCCTATGCCCGAACATCTCCCAAAACTCGTGGAGCTTCTGCTATCGAAGACCCCGGATATCTACAAGCCTGCTGTGGCACACGCCATCTTCCCGCCACTTGCCACACACCTCTGCAAGACCACCTTTAAATATATTGACAATGTGGAGCACGAGGCTACCCTGATGTGCTGTCTGCTGGCGGGCACGGGCGCAGGCAAGAACTGTGTGCAGATGCCTATCAACATGATTATGGAGGACATCAGAAAGCGAGACCGTGAGAACCTGAACCGGGAGAAGGAATGGAAAGAGGAGGTGACACGCAAGGGCGCCAACAAGGATAAGCGCAAGCGCCCGGAAAACCTCATCATACAGGAGATAGACGCCGATATGACCAATCCGGCATTCGTGATGCGCACGGCTGAGGCTCAGGAACATTTTCTCTATACATCGCTCAATGAGATAGACCAGTTCGATGCCCTCAAGGGGCAGGGCAACCAGCAGTTCAAGATCATGTGCCTTGCCTTTGATCCGGGGAACTCATACGGCCAGACCCGCGTGGGCACATCGAGTATCACCGAGCGCATCACCATCCGGTTCAACTGGAATGCATCGACCACCGTCCAACTGGGGCAGCGATATTTCTCAAAGGTGCTCACCGACGGACCTATCAGCCGCATCAACTTCTGTACCATCCCGGAGCGGGAAATCGGTGCCGAAATGCCTGTATATGGCGAATACGACGATGCCTTCAGAGAGGCACTCAGACCGTACATAGAGAATCTGTGCAAGGCATCGGGCAGAATAGACTGCGACGAGGCTTTCGCCCTGGCAGAAAAGTTGAAGGAAGAGAACGCCGACTTTTCGCGTATGTCGCAAAACAGAGTGTTCGAGAATCTCTCCTTCCGTGGCAACGTAATAGCCTTCCTCAAGGCTTGCGTGCTGTACGTAGCAAACGGCTGCAAATGGGAACCCGAAATAGAAGAGTTCATCAGATGGAGCGAGAGCTACGACCTGTGGTGCAAGATGATTTTCTTTGGCGCTGGCATAGCCAAGGCTAATGAGGTGGGAGAGAAATCGAGCAAGCGAGGACCTGCCAACCTGCTGCAGCAATTGCCTGACACCTTCACCTACACGCAGGCTGAGATGGTACGTCAGCAGAACGAGTTCGGCAAGAAGGGCACGGCGATGATGCTGAGAAACTGGGTGAACCGCCATTACATCGAGAAGATTCCTCCGAAGGGAGCAAATGCCGACGGAGCTGACGGAAAGCAAGGCGGAAAGGTATTCAGTATTCAGTTATTCAGTTTTAAGAAGCTATTATATCGTTCCGACGGACTCGACCTGAGAGGTTTCAACGTTTAACAGTTTCAAAAACTTAACACTTAATATTCAGACAAATGGAAATAGTATTAAAGCGTATAGCTAAAAAAGGAACTTATACCATAGGCAGACTCTATCTGCTGACCGATGCGAGTGTAAAGCGTATCTCGCTGCCCGGCAAGAAGATAGGCGATAAGAGTACATTGGTTCATACCTTCGACAGTCAGCTGCTGTCCAAGAATACATATCTCTGCGATACCATGGAGCCTACATGGCGCAATCTGTTGGGTATCAAGCTAAAGCCTGAGGAGGTGGATGCCCGCTATAGCCGCAAGAGCGGCGTGAAGGCACGTAAGGTTCCTGGCCATACGGCGATTCCTGAGGGATCATATCCCGTGGTCATATCGTATTCGCCAAGATTCAAGCGTTGGCTGCCATTGCTGTTGGGCGTGCCGAATTTCGAGGGCATCCGCATCCATGCGGGCAATTATCCTGACGACACGCAAGGCTGCATCCTTGTGGGGGAGAACAAGTTCGAGGGCATGGTGGTGGACTCCCGCATCTGGCTGCAGCGACTCATCAACGCCATGGTAGCGGCCCGCGACCGAGACGAAAGTATCTGGATTACCATCCTATAGGATAGGGAGTCATAACTTTTACCATAGAACAGATAGGGAACGCACTGCGTTCCCTATTTATACTTATATTACTTTCTCAATGCACTTTCCTCACGTATCTAATAGTCTGCACTTTGCGTTTTAATCGGTACGAGGCTTGTTCTTGCTTTCTCTATCCTATAAAGAAACAGATTAAAGTTGTTGATTTTCAGAATGTTTTCCGTAATCTTTGTACCACGCTTTTTTTGCTTCTTTTTTCTGCTCGGTATATGGGACAAACGTAATAAAAAATCTCAGAAACGAGAAAATATCTGATGAGAAAATTATATTTTTCGAAAACTTTTCTTTTCAAGTGAAGAAAAACAACCGAAAATTTTGTAGTTTCAGAATAATACCGTAACTTTGCCCATAGAAGTTTCTAAAATTTAAAAAATCGAATAATGGCGAGCTTTAGGCTTGAATAAGCGGGAAACCGGGGTGCGACATTAGGGAAAATATTTATTATTATGGGATTAAGAATAAGAAGATCAATAAAAATAGCTCCAGGAGTTCGTTTGAACTTTGGGAAGAAGGGGATTAGCACTTCTATTGGAAAACGTGGTGCAGGTATCACCATTGGTCCTACAGGTACAACAGCTCATGTTGGTATACCTGGTACGGGGATTTCCTATGTAAAGAAAGTTGGAACTGCTAAAAAATCTGCAAAGGAGAAACTGCAATCCACTGATGAAAATGAAAAGCCTAAAAGAAAATATTCTTGCTTAGGTAGTTTTTTAGCAATCTCTGGTATAGTAATAGTTATGGCAATTCATTCTACATGCAAATGGTCGGCATTAACTCTTTCTATATTGGTTATTTGTGTGCTTTATATTTTATTTGCATCCATAACTTATTTTAGTAATACTCTCAAAAAAAATACTTCGACCGATACAAATCACACAAAAAACGTATCCCAAACAATGGAGTCTACAACACCCCCGATTAATCCAAAAGACGTATCTCAAAAAATGGAGTCTACCATAAACCCGATTAATCCAAAAGAACCATTTACCCGTTATAAATATCCGTCTTTTGATCTACTCAAGGAATATGAGGTAAATATCAATCACATAAATGAGGAGGAACAAAGGACTAACAAGAACCGTATCATCGAGGTATTGGGTAATTTTGGAATACAGATAAAAACTATTCATGCATCTGTAGGTCTTGCCATTACGCTCTACGAAATACAATTAGCAGATGGTATGCTTCTATCTAAGGTTAAAGAATTCGAGGATGATATCGCTCTAAGCCTTTCTGCCTTCGGAACTCGTGTTATCGCTCCATTCCCTGGTAAAGAAACGTTTGGAATAGAAATACCAAATTCTTATCCTGATGTTGTAAGCATAGAAAGTGTTCTTAACTCTTCTCAATTTAAAGACACTCGAATGGAACTTCCGTTGGCAATAGGAAAAAACATTGACGGAGAGGTATTTATGATAGATCTATCTATGGCGCCACATTTGCTCATTGCAGGCTCTACATTGCAGAACGATTCTTTAGGATTGGATGCCATTATTTTCTCATTGCTCTATAAAAAACATCCCAACGAACTCAAGC
>ERZ1026870.84-NODE-84-length-55167-cov-21.181304_pt1 | contig 55167 bp, 42 predicted proteins | sample MGYA00380165_ERZ1026870 | MGnify/ENA primary metagenome ERZ1026870 (study PRJEB33269, sample SAMEA4719801) | human gut metagenome | biome: human-associated habitat; feature: organic feature; material: feces | place: Cameroon | collected 2013-10 ...
TTTCTGTTGGCAAGTTGCCAGATGATATCTGTCTTGTCAACATAAAGGTATCCACCCTTTCTGATTTTCTCAAAAGACTGGATGCCTACCGGCAATTTTCTATCGTTTGTCTCTACCATAATACTTTGGCTTTGGTTTTCAAGTGCTAATTTACGATTATTTCCTCAAACCGCCATGTTTTTATTTGCTTTTCTATAAGTAACAGTTCAGAATTATCTTTACATATAGTAGGAGGGTATGGCATCCCTGCCATACCCACTAAACTGGTTGGACAATCATGGCAGAGTGGGTATGGCAAGGATGCCATACCCTCCTATAGATTGCCAAGCAGATTTAGTGGGTATGGCAGGGATGCAAAATATAATAAAAGGGCGCGTTGTCATATCGACAGCGCGCCCTTTTATTATATTTTGTCCTATTAATTACTTAGCGTAAGTAATGGCTATTGTCTTGAAACGGAACTGAACACCACCACCCTGTTCTGCGGTATATACATTCTTGTAAGTGATGTTGTTGCCTTCGAATGCAAGAGTAGCAGTAGTGTTGCCTACATATGTCTTGCCGTCGCAAGTGAACACAACCTTAGCAATCTTGCTCTTGCCAGCGATGTTGATAGAGCAGTTCTTGTATATACGTATAGCACCATACTTGCCAAAGTAGGTAGGCTTGCTCTTCTCGCCTTCGTCAGCGCTAAATGTAAGCTTTGTACCATCCGGTAGAGTAACTTCAGTAACCTGTACACCCTTCAGCTCTGGATCTTCAATACCCATATCCTTAACCTCGAATGTAGCGGTTTCGCCTTCTGCAACACCGTCATTAACGAATGTAACCAATCCGTTTGTAGTATCAAGGTTCAAGCCAGCAGTCAATTCTGGGGTAGAAGGAGTATCTGGTGTGTCAGGTGTTGAAGGAATGCTCATAGCAGTTCCATCACCCTTAATAGTGAAATTATCAATCTCCCAACCACCAGAGTTATCATCTGTACTTGTATACTTAAATGCAATGTATATTGTCTTACCGCAATAAGCTGTGAGATCGATATCTCCCGATTCTACAAAAGTCCAGCTTACACCCTCTGGATATTTAGGTATTACGAGCTGCTGCCACTCTGCAGTCTTAACATCACCAGCATAGTTGGTAGAAACCCAAGCTGTCATCATGTCCTTCATAGTGCTTACATCGGCAAGCTTGTTGATAGCATGCTTGAACGAAAGAGTTGCCTTCTTACTGTCGCCAAGCAAGATAGCTGGCGACACAGCCCAAGACTCAGAAGCATGACTTGCATTGCTAAAGAAAGCAGAAGCATTGAGATAACCATTGTTGTTGTAAGAAGCAACCTTCCACACTCTTGTCAAACCACCAGTAAGAGTGACATCCTTGAATGTGAACGCAGTTGTTCCATTGTCGAAATTCTCTGAGTATATTTCCTTCAGTCCTGTCTCAGTGTCACCGCCACCAGTATTACCGCCAGTAGGAATGTCGTAAGGAGCCGGAACATCCTCGCAACTTGTAAATGATAATGTTGTCGCAAGGGCGACAAGCATTGTATAAAGTATCTTCTTCATAATTGTTATGTTTTTGTTCTATTATATAATAATGTGTATATTATTTGCTCTCCGAAGCTTTGATGTCAGAGAAGCGGCGCAACGCGAGCTGTACTGTATGGTTGTACTTTGCACTTGACTTGTAGCAAGAAAGAACACCCGTTACATCAACCACACCTTGTGGCACAAGATTGGCAGCAAAGTCGGCATAGCAACTTGTACGAATGCCTATCTGCTTGTTGGTCTTGTCGTAACCCTTAAAATAGCGTGTCACACCATAACCAAGAGTCTTGCCTTCATCTTCAGGAGCAAGAGTGGTTTTACCATCGCCCATAGCAAACTCTACTCCCTTAAGTGTAACAAGACATCCAGCATACTTGTATGCCACATCGGCATCAAGAAGGTCGGCAACATTAAGCTCGCCCTTTGAGGCGTCAGGGTTTGTGCTGAACACCTGTACCTTAATCTTAGAAGCATCTGGCTTGCCAATAACCTTAAAGCGGTTCTGCCAGTCGGCACGACTTATACGACTTGGATAGTTCTGATCTTTAGACGAGTCGTGGTAAGCAACACCAAGCTGTGGCTGTGAGCGATAAGTGCCATAATATAGTCCGCCTACATTGATAAGTACCTCCTGACCTATAGGCAACTGACCTGACAATCCGCCCTGAGCTACAGAGATGATAATGCCAGGCTTGTCGCTATCGTCCTGTATAGAGATTTGGCTATAGATATTGCCCTCAACGTCATTGCCAGTAACAATACCCTTAATCTGTGTGCCGTCAGCAATACGAACAGTATCATTTATTTCGTCCTTCTGCTTTGGACCATAAGTATTCTTTAATTCAGCAATAGACACCACATTAGTCTCCTGAATAGAGTTATTGCCATAAGGAGATGTCTCGCTATTAGGGTCCTTCCAGTCGTCGTCCATGCATGATGTGGTAGCAAAGACAGCAACAAGAGCAAGAAGCGCCAACTTAAGATATTTCATTGTTTTCATCTTAATGCTTGTGTTTGTTAGAATTTATATGTAATGTTCAGCATACCATTGGTGCCCCAGGCATAGAACTTAAACGGATTCTTCTCGAATGAATAGCCACGCAAGTTGTACTTGCCAGTAGCCACACCCGAATATCCGCTTCGGCTCTGCTCGTAACCGCCAGTAACAACGCTGCGGTTATTGAGTATGTTGGTCACCATAAGGTTGATAGAGAGTGAGCCCTTCTTAAGGTAGATGTTGCGACCTATAGATCCGTCGAGCATAAATCCACCCTTGCCCTTAGCCTGGTCGAGAGCGCCAGGAATAATCTCGTTGGTAGCATCGTTAATGATAGGATAACCCAACTTGGTCATGGCAATGTTACGGTTCTTGATGTTCTGCTCGAAACGATAGTTAGGCGAGTAGCTCAAGTATATACGGTCGTAGTAGTTGCCATTAAGGTTGATGAACCAACCATTCTGATGGTAGTTCAATCCGAGGCTCAATGCAGTAAGCGGTGTGCCGCTGTCGCGCATACCTTTATTAAATATACGGTCGTGGTTGTCGCCCACCTGGTCGTCGCCATGCAATGTAGCGCTGGTAGACTCCATATATGTAAGCTTGGCATTGTTTACAATCTTAGCCTCGCTTATAGTACCGATAAGATTAACGTCGAAGAAGCTTGCCAACTTGAACTTTGCACCAAGCTCGGCACCATAATACTCCTTCTTCATGTCTGTAAGAGATACATAGATGAACGAGTTGACATCGTCGTTGAAGAAGTTCTGCCAGTCAGACACATTCTCCATACGCGAGTAGTAACCATTAAGATTAAGGTGCAACCATGAGTTCTCGTACATATAGCCAATCTCGCCATTAAACACACGCTCGTTCTTTAGGCCAGCAACAAAGTCGTTGTTAACCTCAGGAGCCATGAAAGCAGAGCGTGCCTCAGGAGCACGATACTCGTAAGCGGCACCAAACGACACTACATGTCCGCCACCAAGTGTAATGTTAGAGCCTAACTTTACGCCGCCGTCAAGGAACTGTGCATGATGACTCTTGCCATAAGAATTGTTGGCAGCAAGACCATTACGCATTCTACCCTCGCGCTGCATAGAAGTATAGCCTATCTTGCCAGCTACGGTATAGTTAAGACGACCTATGTTCTGCGAGTAAGAAGTCCAAAGACGGGCCTTGTTTACGAATATATTGTAGTCGTAGCCAAAGCGGTCGCCTTCCTTAACCACAGCCTTAGGATTGTTAAGGTCGTAGTCGGCCTCTGGCGAATCGGCAGTATACTTGTCCGAGATAATGTAAGTATTGATGTTGTGGAACGAGTTGGCACCAAGCATATCCTCCATTGTTTGGTAGTGCATGCCCTTGTTTGTGCCAGCCATAATACCAAAGTTCACCTTCTTGTCCTTGTCAATCTGATGGTTGAATGTAGATGAAAGGGTCAATGTAAGGTTGTCGTTGTGCTTGGCCTGTACATAATACATGGCATCGCCACCCTCGGCATTTATGTTGCGGTTGGCATAATAAAGGCGGTCCCAATTGATTTGGCGGTTAGCCTTAGATGCACGCCAATAGTTGTAAGATGTGGTCCAATCATTGAAAGCCTGCTCTGTGCGATAGTTCTCATTTGTGTCGTACCACACATCATAATAGCTTGAAGGCAGATTTTTCCAGTAATTGGGTTGTGGGTTGTCCGAATTGTTATAATTAAGCTTAGTGCTCTTGTACATAGAGTACTTGCCAAACAACGATGTAGTGAGCTTGGTATCGTTGTCTATGGTCCAGTCCCAAGTAAGGATTGCACTTGGAGCATAATCGGTTACAACACGCGAGTTGCGCTTCTTGCCATTCTGATAACCCCAATAAGGATTGTAGTAGCGGTTGTTTGCAAGCCAGTATACCTCGTCAGTACCAGCACCCTGTGTAGAACGTTCGGTTGGATTGCCCCATGTAGAGAACGACAAGCTATGGTTGCCAAATACCTTTTGCACACCAAGGAAGTAAGACAGCGAATTATAGAATGTTCCCTCTACATAGCCATTGCTTGCCCAACGATAGCTAAGAGCACCGGTAAAGGCCCATCCTTTTTCAGAAAGACCAGTGCTGTAGGTATACATACCACGTAATGTGTAGTTGCGGTTGGCGCCACTCAATGTAAGGCGCTGTCCTACGGGCATAGCGGCAGCACGGAAGTTATAATTGTTTGAACCCGCCATACCAGAGAAAGCAAACGAGTTGTTCTCAAAAGGAAGCGAGTAGTCTACATTGCGTGTCATGTTGTTAAGACCGCCCACTTGCGAGTAGCGGAACTGTCCACTCTCCATATCGTTTAGCGATAGTCCGTTGACAAAAACTTCGTTGTACTTTTGGTCGAAAGCACGATAGCGGAAACGAGCAGGTGAGAACAAATAGCCCACCTGACTGGCATAGATGTTGGTATTAGAATTGACAATAGTGACGTTTTGCGTCATATCATCATCCTCACCAAGTTGAGCCTCAGTAAATGTGAAGGCTGCCTCGTTAGATGCCTCACTATGATAGCCGATAGAATCGGTCTGAGCATAGGCAGCAGGAACGCAGCACATAGCCAACACTGCTAAATTAAGCTTCTTTTGCATGTATTTGATAATTAGATTTGTTGATTCATATAGAGAGAATGCAAAGTAAAGCATTAATTTTCAATAAAAAAAGTTTTTTCGAGTTTTATTCACATTAATATTATGTTTCAATGGCTAAGCACCGACAAATTGGTCGGTTTGAGGGACTATAATCCAAACCTACAACCCACCGGTTTGCATCACTCCATATATAGGATGTCACCTTTTTGAGAAGGCAATTTCAATAATTCTTTGTTACAAATTGGGATATTTCAGATTTAATGCCGATATTTGCAAAAAAATTAAACAAATTAAGTTTTCGCAAGCGAAAGTAGTTAAGAAGTTAAGGAGATATCACGCCCTACGGTCGCTAAGGAGTTCTTGCAAGCAAGCGGCAAAAGCCGAGCGAAGCCATTAGTTTTTTTGCTTGATTTATAGCATTAAAAGCATTTGGCTTAACTTCTTAACTCCTTTAAATACTGAATTCTCTGACCTTGCGAAAGTTCAGTTAAACAAATTACAACAAACAAGACAATGAAACAGAAACTCTTAATCCTTGCCCTTATGTTGCTTGCCATCGTGACAGGCACACAGGCACAGAAAAAGTTTAATCTCTACGCTGTAGGCTTCTACAACCAAGAAAACCTATTTGATACTTGCCACGATGAAGGCAAGCGCGACTACGACTTCCTTCCTGGCGGTTCGTACAAGTGGAATGGTTTGAAATACAGTCACAAGCTGCGCAATATGGCACAGGCACTTGCCGACCTTGGCACAGACAAGTTGCCTGGCATTGGATGTGCGGCTATTGGTCTTGCTGAGGTAGAAAACTCTAAGGTTCTTGACGACCTTACAGCACAACCAGCACTTAAGGCCCGCGGATACAAATATGTACATATCGAGGGTCCAGACCGCCGTGGTATCGACTGTGCCTTGCTGTACAATCCACGTTTCTTTACAGTACGTGATGTAAAGCTTGTGCCTTATGTGCCTGAGCAGAAGAAAGACTCTGGATTTGTAACACGTGGATTCCTAACCGTTAGCGGAACAATGGCGGGCGAACATGTAACTATCATTGTATGCCATTGGCCAAGCCGATTCTCTACATCACACTATCGTGAGGTAGCTGCACGTCAGGTGCGCGTGATAAAAGACTCGCTCATCGCTGCCGACAAAAACTGCAAGGTTATGGTTATGGGCGATATGAACGACGACCCAACCAACAAGTCGATGACCGAAGGCCTATCATGCAAGGCAAACATAAGCGAGGTGGGCAAGGACGACATGTACAATCCTTGGTACAACATTCTGGCAAAGGAAGGTCGCGGCACATTGTTCTACAATGGCTCATGGAATCTGTTCGACCAGATTGTTATGACACCTAACATGCTATGCCCAAAGGGCTCTAAGGATTATGCCACACTTAAGTTCTTCCAGAACCAGATACACATTCGCCCATACCTTTTGCAATCGGAAGGCAAATACAAGGGTGCACCTAAGCGTACAACAGCAGGCGGCGTTTGGCTTGATGGCTATTCAGACCACTTGCCTGTAGTGGTGTATCTTGTCAAGGAACAGAAATGATAGAACGCCATCCATTTGAACCTTTCTTGCCTGATGGTTGCCGATTGCTTATGCTTGGCAGTTTTCCACCAGGCGAGAAACGGTGGTCTATGAAGTTTTATTATCCAAACTTCACCAATGACATGTGGCGCATCTTCGGATTGTGCTTCTATAATGACAAGATGCACTTTGTAGACGTTGAGCACAAAACGTTTCGCCTTGACCTTATCATACCCTTTCTTCGTGAATACGGTATAGGAATGTATGATACAGCCACAGCCGTGATACGACTTAAGAACACGGCATCGGACAAGGACCTTGAAGTGGTGGAGCCTACCGATTTGAAAGCTATGGCAGACAGTCTGCCTTGCCTTACCGATATAGTAACTACCGGACAGAAAGCCACCGATGTGCTGTGCCAATGCTTCAACATTGGCATGCAACCAAAGGTTGGCGACAATGTAGAGTTCGACTATAAAGGACGACAATTGAGACTGTGGCGCATGCCAAGCAGCTCGCGCGCATATCCTATGAAGGTGGAGAAGAAGGCGGAGTTTTATGTCAAGGTACTTAAAGGCATAAGCGAGTAAAAAAACAATCAATATATATGACAAACGATAAAGTTACAATTATAGGTATTGCCGGAGGCACTGGCTCTGGCAAGACTACTGTAGTGAAGAAGATTGTGGAAGCATTGCCTCCGCATCATGTGGCTGTTGTACCACTCGACTCTTACTATAACGACACCACATCAATGACCGAAGAGGAAAGACACGCTATAAACTTCGACCATCCTGACGCTTTCGACTGGAAACTATTAACCAAGCAAATCAACGAGCTGCGGGAAGGCAGAGCCATAGAGCAGCCTACCTACTCGTACCTCAAGTGCAACCGACTGCCGGAGACTATACATGTAGAACCGAAGCCAGTAATTATTGTAGAGGGCATCATGACTCTCATCAACAAGAAGCTGCGCGACATTATGGACATACGCATATTTGTTGACTGCGACTCGGACGAACGTCTTATACGCAACATACAACGCGACACTGTGGAACGCGGACGTGATGTGCAGACTGTGTTAGACCGTTACCTCAAGGTGCTAAAACCTATGCACGAGCAATTCATTGAGCCAACAAAGCGATTTGCACACATTATTATACCAGAGGGAGGCGACAACGTCAAGGGCATCGATATGGTGTGCAAGTATATCGAAAGCATCGTAAAGTAACCACAAAAAAAATTAACGACAATTACACGGAGACTATAATGGTCTGAGTACGTGTAATTGTCGTTATTCGTTTCTTATTCCTTATTCTCAATAAACACTTGGTCGTCCATTTCGGCAAGCGATTTTTTCTTCTTATTCTCCTTTGCACCAGCCTTAAGCAGATTGCGTGCTGCGGTAATGATGCTTGCACCACTGTCGGCTGTAGTAATCTTAAGCTTTGACATCTTCTTTATAGTGTCGTTCATGCTCGATTCTACATCCATGAAGCGCACACCAAAGTCTTGCACACGATCGATAACAGTGTTGGCAGCATCCATCATAGCCTGCTGATTGCTAAGTTGGCGCACCTGAGTCCACATCATCTCCAATACACGAAGATTCATATACATAGTTTGCGGACCAAGAATCATAACACCCTCGTCGTAAGCCTCACGCCACAGCGTGCTGTCGTTTAGCAATGCAAGGTTGAGCGCACCCTCTATAGGCACATACATAATGGCAAAGTTGAGCTTGTTGTAGCCGCTTGGCAGATACTTGGTATACTCCTTCTTGGCAAGACGCTTTACTTGAGCACGCACGCTGGCTATATGCGACTTAAGATATTCGGTTTTCTCAGGAGTACCGTCTTCGGCATTCATATAGCGTTCGTAGTCGGTAAGCGACATCTTTGAATCGACAACAACATGGCGGTTGTTTGGGAAATGAAGGATAAAGTCGGGAATCAATCCCTTGCCATCATCACCCTTTGCCAGCTTTCCAGCCTTGTCCTTAAGTGTCTCTTGCGTATCAAACTGTTCGCCTTCCTTTAGCTCAAGGTCTTCAAGCAGTTGTTTAAGCTTAAGCTCGCCAAAGTTGCCTTGTACCTTAACCTCGCCTGTAAGCGCACGTGTAAGGCGGTCGGCAGTCTCGCCCAAGGCGGCACTCTTCTGCATATTAATCTTTATCGTCTCGTCAAGACGAGTAAGAGCCTCGCTCTGCTGCTCCTTAGTCTTGTCCAAAGCCTCCTGCATATCCTTTAAGCTCTGCTGCAGAGGGTCGATAATCTTGGACACCTGCTCGCGGTTGCGCTCGCCCAATTCATCCTGACGACGCTTCAACACCTCTTCTGATGTAGTCTGCATCTGCTCACGAATGAGTTTAAGCTGATTGTCAACCTGCTCGCGGTTCATCTGTCTAAGAGCCTCTATCTGCTTGTCGGCAGCATCCTTAACCTGTGCAAGTTGCTTGTCGTGCGAAGCCTTAAGCTCGGCTATTTGAGTTTCGTGCGACGATTTAAGTTCGGCAATATGCTTTTCGTACGAAGCCTTATTGTCGGCAAGTTGGGTTTCCTGCGAAGCCTTAAGCTCAGTTATTTGCTTTTCGTACAAAGCCTTATTGTCAGCCAGTTGGGTGTCAAGTTGCTTAAGATAGTTTTCGGCTTGAGCCTTCTGCACATCCCTTTCAGATGTAAGAGTAGTTATCTGCGTATTTTGACCGGAAATGATTTGCTCACGCTCGGCAATCTTAATGTTAAGTTCGTCGAGCTGCTTATGCAGATTGTCTATCAGCTCGGTTTTGTCCTGCTGATTACCCTTGCCCCTATTGCCAAGCACAAAGCCTACTACCGTCATTGCAACGGCTACTACTGCTATAATGATATATACCACCATATTATTATTGTATTATTTAGCCTACAAAATTCGTCAAAATACTTGATATATACAAGCTAATGTCAATAATTATGCGTACCTTTTTAGGATATAAATATCTCAACAACTGATATAGAATAATAGGCAAGAAAAAGAGAAATCTATTTCTTTATTCTTGCCTATTATTATTTATAACTGTTCTGACATTCATTGTTCTTGCTTCATACTTATTCTTATGTAAATATAACTTTAGTATAAGTTTTCAAAGTATAAAACAAAGAAAAGATGTTTAAGCCAACGACTTCAACACTTCTACGAGTCGTGCATTGTCAGCCTCGTCCCTTACAGCAATTCTTACGAGGTTTCTTCCGTCCATATACTTCTTTTTTCCACAGTTGCTTATGACAATGTCTTTTTCTATAAGCAGTTCGCAGAGTTCAGCCGATGTGTATTTGTTTGTCACCTCACACAGGAAATAATTGGCTTGTGAAGGTATCACTATCAAGAAATCGATTTGCTTTAAGTCCTCATAGAATTTCTCGCGCACTTCACAGAACTTGCGACAAGCCTTACGATAGTCGTTCTCATATTTGCCGTATATCTGCATATAGAACTCTCCAAAGGAATTGATATTCCATATGCTTACCTCCTTCTTTATCTTCTGTATCAATTCTGTATCCGACGATGCGAATACACCGAGTCGTAGACCTGGTACACCATACGATTTAGAAATCGACTTCATAACCATCAAATTCCTGTTGCTTGCCAAAATGTCGTTGTGTAGCAATGAGTTTTTCTCATATTCCTCGGTGAAGTCAACAAAACTCTCGTCAACAAGTAGTTTTATGTCTTTCTTATCACACCATGCAGCAAGGCGCAACACATCAGCCTTTGGCATGAAATGACCCGAAGGATTGTCTGGATTGACGAGCATCAACAGCGACAATTGCTTGTCGTTGTAATATTCCATCAATTCATCGGCAGTATATCCAAAGTTAGAGTCGGTAGGGATAAACTGCACAATCTGTTCTTGTTTCAGGCGGTTTGGATACTCATCAAACGTAGGGAATATCACTCCAACACGTCCGTTTGTGTGTTCCTCCATCACCACCTTAATCAGTTCGGCGGCTCCGTTGCCCACCACTACATAGTCTTGCTTGATGCCAAAGTACTTGCCAGCAAGTAGCGAGTTGACACCCATGCCCGAAGGATAGCTCTCAAGCAATGTGTCGAAGTTGTTGCGTATCTCGTCGCGCATGCGCTTGTTGGGGAAGAATGGGTTAACAAGATAACAGAAATCGAGCAACTTGGGGAATCGCCAGAATCCTCCATATCGCTTGTGATAGAGTTGGAATCTGTTTTTGTCCTCCGAGAAGAGTGTTGAGGCTATGTCGAGGTCCTGCACATCATCAATTTCATACCACTTTTCGTTGCCAATAGGCAATGCACGTAGTGTTGTGTTTTGCAGCAATGTCAGCACACTGAGCACCTGCTCATAATACTCGTTGTTGCCCATCACCTTGCAATAAGCCTCAAGGAAAGGAATGTATTGCTTGCTTGAGAACTCACGGCTGAACTTGTATATGTTCACCGTCTTATAGTAGTCGTCAGCCTCTTCATATCTGAATCCCGCCTTAGGTATGAATTGCAGAATGCGTCGGTTGTCGTCTATCCTCACCATAGTGCCATCCATCCACTGCTCATATTTAGCCACAAGTGCAAGGTCTTTGTCTGTATGGTTGAGCAATTTGTCTATTATGCCATCCTCTACTATCAAGTCCGACTCCATTAATATGGTGTCGTCTGCGCATAAATAGTCCTTGGCAAGTGCCAGCGAATATATGTTGTTGGTCTTGTCGTATATAGGATTGTTGACAAATTCAATGTTTATGTCTGGATAGTTGGCATGTATATAGTCGATAAGTTTTTGTCCTTCATAACCAACTACAATTACTATTCTATCGAGAGAATACTTCGAAAGTTGTCTCAAGTAGCGATCGATGAGTCGCACACCGTTCACTTCGAGCATGCATTTAGTGTTGTTTTTGGTCAGTTCGCCAAGTCGGCGCCCCATACCTGCTGCTAATATTATCGCTTGCATATATATAAGTTTGTTATTATAGGTTGCATTGTGTCATGCACAATTCTTCCTTTTATGTTTCTGCAAAAATACAAATTTGTTTTGTATTTTGCAATATTTTCATAAATTCTCGTTATATATATGAATACAAAGATGGAATATCAATGACAATATCACTCATAACAGCAACATATAATAGCGGCTCTACTATAGAGGGCACTCTAAAGTCGGTGCTTGCACAGACATACAACGACATTGACTATTGGATTATAGATGGTGGTTCAAAGGACAATACAATGGAAATTGTGCGTAGATACGAACCTCAGTTTGACGGCCGTCTGCATTGGATATCCGAAAAGGATGGTGGCATATACGATGCCATGAACAAAGGTATAAGCAATAGTACCGGTGATGTAGTAGGCATACTTAACAGCGACGACTATTTCACAGCAGACAATGTTCTGGAGCGTGTGGCTACAGAAATGAAAGCACATACCTCGCTCGACGCTATCTATGGAGACATACACTTCATAAAAGATGGATTTCCCAATCGTGTGGTGCGCTATTATTCGTCCAAACCATTCCGCCCTATGTGGCTTCGCTTTGGCTTTATGCCTGCACATCCGTCGTTCTATGCTCGTAGAGAGGTGTTTAACAAATACGGACTTTATTCGCTCGACTACAAGATTGCATCCGACTATGATATGATGGTGCGTCTGTTCCTTAAACATCATATTAAAGCTAAATATATACCACTCGACTTTGTGACAATGCGTACTGGTGGTGCAAGTACCAACAATGTGCGCAGTCGTATGGTACTTGTAAACGAGGATGTTAAAGCATGCCGAACATACGGTTTTTACACTAACCGTTTTTTGATTAGCTTGAAATACCTATATAAGATATTTGAGTGGAAACTTTGGTAAAATGATCAATATATTGACATTCCGCTAGTCAAAACCGGCGGAATGTCAATCTTAGCATTTTCGACTTTAGCACCATCTTGCTACCGTCAAGACGTTCTTTAAGAAATCCTTCTGGAATGTTGTTTATACCATAATGACGTGTTTCGTCATTTGCCACTTCTACTGGCACATCACCACCCACTTCATCATTAGGATTATCCTCATGCCAGTGGTTCTCGTACACCTTATTTATATATAAGCTGTCTGATGTCTGCTCAAAGCGCAGATACAGATGATTGATTGAGTTATTACCCATGTCCTTTGCTTCTATCAATCGCAATTGCACTCCCCAAAATATCAGTTGATTTGAGCAGTCTACAGTCTTGCCATTTTCAAGCGAGTCTATTCGTTCCAAGTGCCAAAAGCCATCGAGCTCGCCATTGTCACTCGTTTCTATCTCGCACGATGCAAGCGACATCAGCAATGCAGCAACAACAGTTGTAACAAACAGCTTTGTTAGGCTGCTTTTATTATTTGTACGGTTGCTATTATAATTTGTAATCATAACTTCCTAATTCTTAATTCGTCACTCCTAATTCGTAACTCCTAAAATACTCCCGACTTGCTTATCGTGAGTTGCACACCCGCATTATGTCCTAACATTTGCTGTGAGCCAAAGTCCATGGCATAACCAAGTCTTGCTTTCCATCCGTGGTTGAAACGATAACCAGCCTCTACAAGAAAACTTATGTTATGGTGCTTGCGTGTAAAAGGAATGTCGTATGTTCCCCACCCTTCCTGATAAGTACCAAGCAAGCGGTAATCGAGTCGCTCGGTAGGCTGTCCACTTATACCAAGATGCAATGCCCAAAAGCGGTTGTCGCGTACATTGATATAGCCATCAGTATTGTATATAGGCGAACGGAAGAGCGGATTGCCCATAACCTGTCCCCAATGCTGCCATCCTGGATATACACTATGATTGTAGTAGTCGTCCAATCCAGCCACATGGTCGCTTATGTTCTGCGTGCGGTCGTGGTTGTAAGGCCCACTTTGATATTTAGTATAGATATACTCTAAGACTATATTGCGAAGCCATGTTCCATACTTCATATGAAACTCGCCACCAAGCATCATATCACGCAAAGCATACTTAAAGTAGCGGTGCTTCTTCCACACGTTCCACTCTTCGCCCTCGCCGTAACCGTTATAGTCGAGCAAGAACATCTGACTATGATCCTCAAAGAAGTGGTCGGCATATACAGAGAATCGCCACAGCTCATGATCGTAGTTTATACGCATGAGCCAACTGCCCAATACGTTGCCTTCCTTATTGCCATATACTCCATCGGACGCGTCTTGACCACCTGGCACAAATGCATTCCAAAAACTCTTAAGTCCACTATCTGTAGACACTTGCACCATACCATCCTTAGTAGGTAGATATGGCTTGCCACCAAACTGTGATGCCATTTCAAGTCCAAGTTCTACTGAGATTGGAAAGTTAGAATACTCGTTGCCTATCTTCAGATAGCCAGCCTTTGAATGATAGAGCAGATTGTCGGCATACTTCGATTGCTTGCCAGTAAACTCATGTTGCCATGAGTCGTCGGTCATCATACCATAAGCAACATGTCCCTTAAGATGCAACCATCCTCCACCAATTGGCAGTTGCCAATATTGTGGCAATGCAAGTCGCACTTGAGGCACAGGACGTGCATTGATGCCAAGTGTTTGCGAACCTGAACTAAGTTTCTGGTTCTTCAGTTCCATAGGATATTCCTTAGCACCAACCGTCAATACACCATGCAACCAACGAGCCTCAACATATGCCTGTTGAACTGCGACATCAGAAGTATAGTTCATTGCTGCCGCCATGTCAAGACAATAGCCTATAGCCCAACGGCGCACCGAGTCGGCTTGCAGTGGACGTATTACGGCAGCACGCATATAACCATTGTTCTTTTCAAGCGAACTAAGTCCATATTTGTTAGCGTTAAGCCATAATGGGGTCTTGGTGTTTGCCATTGATGCTTGCATCTCTACATTGTATTCCACATCGTTCTTGAGATTAAGCTTAGATTTTTCGCGTTCCGTTTCTTGCCACGCATATTGCGCATAGCTTTGAGATGTACCAAATGTAAGAGCAAGCAATGATATTATTGCTTTATAGTATCGCATATTACAGTTTTTGTTCTTAAACAAATTATAAAATCAAGACATTTTTATTACTATTAACGCAAAGATACTTATTTTATTGAGAAAAGTATAGAGGATATACAATATTTTCACATTTCGAAAGTTATTATAAAAAGAGTGTTAATAAAATTATATACTATAATATAAAGCTACTGAATTAGATGGATTGTTACTGGTTGTATGTCGTCCTTTCATTTATGTTAAGCTTGCTTAGCGGCTTCATAATCACCCCACATATCGTTGATTTCTGTCTTAAACGCAAACTATACGATTTGCCAAACGAGCGTAAGGTTCATAAAAATGCCATACCACGTCTTGGCGGTTTGGCTTTCTTGCCTTGCATGTTTATAGCCTTTCTTATGTCGTTGTATGTATTTAAGTGCGTAACAGACGATTTACCCTTCAATATTGGCTTATGGACTGGAGCTTTCCTTGTAAGTCTATTTATTATATATACAGTAGGTGTGGTAGATGACATTATTGGACTTGGCGCCCCGATAAAGTTTGCCGCTCAGATAATAGCTGCCTCATTACTGCCTATATGCAATCTATACATCAACAATCTATATGGATTTATGGGCATACACGAAGTGCCTTTCTGGATAGGCGCCCCACTTACGGTGTTTATCATCGTGTTTATCGACAATGCCATAAACCTTATCGACGGCATCGACGGCCTGGCTGGCGGCTTATCGCTAATAGCACTTACAGGCTTCCTCGTTTGTTTCAGCAGAGAGCAAATATGGACATATTGCGTGCTGATAGCCGGATTGATGGGTGTACTCACAGCCTACCTATACTTTAATATATGGGGAAGTGCGGAGAAACGACGCAAGCTATTCATGGGCGATTGCGGCTCGTTAACGCTCGGATTCATCCTTGGATTTCTTATGGTAAAGTTCTCCATGAGTTCAGATTGGGTCAAACCATTCAGAAGCGACAGTATGCTACTTGCCTATACATTGCTTATCGTTCCGTGCTTTGATGTGGTTCGTGTTGTGCTGGTACGCTTGCGCATTCATCAACCATTGTTCCAAGCCGACAAACGTCATTTCCATCACAAGTTGCTTCGCATAGGTATGAGCCAGCACAGAGCACTTGTAGCAATCCTTATACTCCAATTATTATATGTATTGTTGAACTCCATGCTTAACGGCGTAATTGGTATAACTTACATAGTAGGTATCGACATCGTCATATACATGACAGTCCATCTCATATTGGACTATAAACTAAGAAAGATAGAATTAAAAGAATAAATCCGCCATATTATTTTGTTATTTGCAACAAAATTATTACCTTTGCACCCGCAAATGCGCCTGTGGCGGAATTGGTAGACGCGCTAGACTTAGGATCTAGTGTCTTACGACGTGTAGGTTCGAGTCCTATCAGGCGCACACATATCAGCGTTAAACACATTTCATTGTGTTAATACAAACGCTTAAATTGATTGAAAAACAGATAGTTACATTGTTTCCATTAGAATACAAACAACTATCTGTTTTTCTTTTCCACTAAGAAATGGCAAATAAAACGTCAAATGTTTACCGTTTTTGTTTACCGTTTCCTTTTTGGTAATCTTCCCATTTAATCAAACAAAACAATTCCACTATGGGAAAATTACAGTTACAGCCTCAACACGCTTATTTCCAGAAGTACGGCAAATCTATTATGCTGTTTGTACACAATCCTAACACAAACATTACCGCACACAAATCTATCGAAAAACTTTGCGGATATGAGATTAAAACAGATTGCTGTTTCTGGGACAAAGACAAACACCGTTTTAAGGAGTATTCAGACAAGAAAGGCAAATGCAGTATTGAAACAGCACACACCGACAACAGCCGTTTAACAAGCCTACAAGCCACTATTAACGATATTCTGGAAAGTACACCGTGTTACACCCCAAACGACCTTTACGATGCTTATAATGCGTCTTTGGGTATTGTCTGCAAAGCACCTACCAACAAACAGACCCTTTTAGAATATGCCGTGTATTACCGTGACTTGTGGAAGTCTGGGGATGTCATTAGTTATGATGTCAAAAGTAGCAATTACCGTATCTATGACAAGTTTATAAACAAACTAAACGGAACAAAAAACGGTGTTACTATGCCGTGGGCAAAGCAGATGAAGAAGTTTGCGGATATGCTCATTACAAATATAAGCAACGACACATTTAAGAATTTCTGTAAGTTGGTAGCCTCGTACAGCACAAAGGAGCACAGAGATAATAAAACCGATATTGCCTATAAAGATACGGTTAAAGCGTTCGTTGCTGTGGTTAGGCGTTGGCACAAAGAAGAAAACGACAACCCAAACTTTAAGTTTGGCTATAAGGCATTTACAAGAGAAACGCCAAAGCCACAAAGCAAGAACAACCACCAGACATTTACAGACGAACAATTAAAGCAGTTCTGGGAGTTTGATGTTACACGCATAATGCCACGAGTGCCAAAGGAGCTAAAACAGTTGTATTTAGATACCTGTTTGTTGATGTATAAGGAATTATCCAGACCACGAGATATAATAGATATGCGTATAGAGGATATTATAACTATCAATGGGCAATTATATTGGAAATATTGCCCTAAGAAGTTAAGCAACCACGAATTTAAGAACGCATCCAAGAAAGATGCAGCCGTTGAAATACATAAAGACTGCATCCAGATAATACAGAAGTACAAAGGCAAACGCACAAAAGGTTATCTGTTGCCATTCAAGATAAACCAAAAGGCAGAAACAAAAAACCGTGATGTAGATGTTAATCACGTTCGGGAAAAGATACGCAAATTTATGTGTGCAATAGACAAATATTGCGGTTGGAATATCGAAAACTTATCTATGTACAATTTGCGCCATACGGTTATTACAAATGCCATTATAAGTGGTATGCCTATTAAGTTAATAGCCGAATACGCAAAAACATCTATGTTGCAAATAGAAAACACATACAGCGACACAATTAAAATTTGCAGAAGTGCAAGCATATCAAATGTAATATAACATTCTGGGGTGTATCTGATACATCCCCACAAACAAAACATAAGGCTATGAGATTGTTATTAAAGCAGCCTACACCGATATTGGTTTTCAATCCATTAAAACGGCTTGTGGCGGTGTTTAACTCGCTAAGCGGTACTGCATCCGCTTTTGGTATTACACCGCAAAGTGTACATTATGTATGTTCTGGAAAGTGCATAACTTGTAACGGCTTGTATTTCCGACAACTGAAAGACGGTGTTACGATTACTTTTGAGGATTTGGGCAAACTGAAATTACAAGACTATGACAAACTTTGCGGTATTGAAAGAAAGTACTACAAAACAAGCAAAATAACACGCAAAGGAATGAAGTATAACAAACACTAATACAAAAAGCCTCAACAAGCTAAAATAATACTTGTTGAGGCTGTTTTGGATATGTCTGGGACAATTACCAACGGTGTACGGATTTACGCTTTGTTATGCCCCGTTTGTATAGAGCGTTTTGCCATAACTCGTAAATTCTGGATGTGTTTAGAAGTCCCATATTTCGATACCTTATAAGTTCTGCAAAAGGTATATGTATGTAGTTGGCTACTATTTCTAATTGTCTGGGGGTAAGTTTGCGTTTCATTTCTTTGGGTGTGTTATTGGTAAATCGTGGCTATCCAGATAATACAACATTATGCCTATTGCGTCCGCTTCATCGTCTGCCGTGGGTGTTTCCAGATTGTAGCCCAAAGCAGTAACACGGTTTATCATTCGTTGCTTGTCTGTTGCACGGTTACGAGTTGTACCGTTAATCATATAACGTTTTACAGGGAGTGGGTTTACAAATACGCTTTCGGTGTGTGTTTCTTCGCTTGCCATTTCTGTAACACCTTGTATTTGGGATAATGCCTTATAGGTTTTATCCATTAAGTGATTGTGCTCCCTGTAAATGTCTTCCGCTATAATGTTTGTCACTTGCCATTCGGTTATTGTGTCTAACAGCCATTTGCGGTACTCGTTTAGCCGTTTGCCGTTCTTACGGCTTAATTGCTTTGTACCGCTTTTCACTATTGCGCCATTTCGCCAGATTGCATAACCTGTTTTTGTTGCTCCGTCTATGCTTAAAATCACTTTTTCGGGCGTTTTGCCAGATTGTTTGCTAACTGTTTTCTTTGTTGCCATTACTTTTTATTTTATTCCTTTAATAGTCTTTGTAGACAAAGACGATATATAGAGATGTACTTTTTCAGTTTTCTAAATATACACTGAAAATCAGTTAGTTATATTTTACTACTGTTTCATTCTATATGAAACACTAAACTTGTCTACTGTTTCATTCTATATGAAACACTAAACTTGTCTACTGTTTCATTCTATATGAAACACTAAAACCGTCTACTGTTTCATCCTATGTGAAACACTGTGTTCCACTCTATATGAAACACTAAGCACTATATTTTGAAATTTGGATGCTTTTCCAAATAGTCTTTTATGTATTTTTGTAGTGTTTCAACATTTGGGATATATGCGCTTTTACTTGTGCCTTTTCTTTCCTCTTTATTGGTACATTTTAGTAACTTGTTTTCGATTAAACGGTTACAAATACGATAGGCTGTTGAACGGCTAAAGTTGAAATATTCTGCAATGTCTTGACACGATAGCAGCACATTACATTCATCTGTTTGTTTGTACTGTAAAGCGTTCATATCATACGACAATATAAATAACATTAATACATCACGCTCGTTGCCGCTCAAATTGGTTTTATATGTTTCGCCTTTAGTGTCCTTTATATCTATGTCTATTGTATGAAGAACACAAGGCATACACCGCACAACTTTAGACCATTCCGCATTATCGCTAAAAACGTACCTTTTACTTTCGTTGCTCATTCATAACATCTTCATATTTGCTTTTAGAGATAGTTATTACCCATTTGTAGGCACTCATTTTGTCTACTGTGATACATCCGCATTTTTCCAGACGGTTTATATAATTACATACCGTCTGTTTGTTGTTGCCAGATTGCACACCAATTTCAGCCATTGACACACGATTTATTGTGTAACCAAATGTTTCTACAAGCCATATTAAATAGGCTTTGTGTTGAGGCTTTAAGCCTGTTCCGCTAATGTTCATTACTTTAAGAATTAAGTATTTGTTTATGAATAGCAATTTTATATTTGTCAAGTTTACGAATAGACAAAGATTTTGTACCTTTGTGAAAAATCTTATTGCTATGCTCGGATATATACTTATAATTAGCGGTTTGTTATGTTTTCTTTATGCGTTTTACCTACATAAAAAACAGCAAAGCAAACACCCTAAAAAGAAACAGCAAAGGAGAAACACACCAAGACGAAACAGCCGTGTGTTTTATGAAGCTGTGCCAGATGAAGAAATAACAGAAGAACAAATGATAGCAGAGGATTATTACTATTACCAAGACAAAGAATAAGGTTTATTTGCAAAAATCCTTTCTTTGTTTCACTTTTCCCAACAAAAAGCATTACCTTTGCCATACCCTTATGGAAAGGGTATATTTAACGTGTAGGCGTTTAGTTTTATCTTAATCGGAAATCTGGACAATTTCCATACAGCAAGATAATAACATAACGTGCCTACGCTCTATGATTGTGTATTCAAAAGATATGCAATATAGGGGCGTGGGCTGTTGTTATTATAGCTGTAAGGCAGTCCAGAGCCTCCGATTTATAATAGCTAACAGTTCCCACGCCTTACCTATGTCTAATAATAAAGCCTGTTGGGGACTTTTGGCACATGTCGTTTTTATGAAGATTGTTAATTACATTCTTACGTTTCTACTAACGATTTTTATAACTCCAATCTACGGACAGGGTATTTTCAATCTCAAAGGAAAAAACGTTACCATTACCAGTTTACCCTCCCCATTATCCAATTACGGCAAAGACCGACTAAAAAAAGGTTCAAAAAAATTTGGTAACATATATCATATAGAGGCATTAAAAACAAAGTCTTTCAAAGATAAGTTTTTATATAAAGAGGATATTTTGGGAAAAGAAATCCACATTGAAGATGTTTTCATGTTGAATAATGAAAACAAAAAGAAAAGGACGCTTGTAATATCTTTTTCTTACCAAAAAGACACACTCTTTATATACTACCCTATGCACTTGATTACTAATATCATGTACATGGGGTTTTCCGTAGAACATGATAAAAAGCCAGAAGAACTTGATATTAAATACTATGACAATGACAGTCTCAGACTTTTTGCTAAAACAATGAAAGAAAATCCTGTTTTCTATTATGGCGACAAATACACATTCAAGGATGTTAAATGTCAAGATGCGCAATATTTCTTTGAGTGTGACGATGCTAACTCAAAACCAAGAAGTTTTGAAATAAATCCAAATTCAACAACATCCAAGCAAGAAAGAACCTTGTTTGCATACTGCAAAAACATCATGTTAGAAAGAGATTTAATAAACAAATGTAAGCAATCCATTGACAGCGTATTTATTCATAATTTCATAAAAAAATTTTCAAACAAAGAAGTTTATTTGGAAATGGGTTATGGTGGTGAGAGTGGCTTCTATCAATGCAACAAAATAGAAATAACAAATACCAGTGACAAAATCCCACTTTATGAATACATAATGCTACTAACTAAAGACAACACGGAGAAAAGATTACCTATTTCGGAAAAAATAGCAAAATATATCGTTTTAGCAGATGAATATAGAGAAGAACAACGATTATTAAAAGAAAAGGAAGAAAGAGAAGAACAAGAACAACAAGCAATATTTGCACAAGAAGAAGCACAAGAAAAAGCCAGACTAATTAAAAAGTATGGTAAACGCAATGCTCAACTTATTATAGATGAAAAGGTAGAAATAGGCTTTACCAAACAAATGTGTATAGAGGCATGGGGAGAGCCACAAGATATAAACCGCACAATAACACGCAATAGAGTACATGAACAATGGGTTTATGGTATAGGGTGTTATTTGTATTTTGAAGGCAATTATTTAACAGCCATTCAAAATTAGGCTACTTAATTTTATCAACACGCAAAAGCCTGTATATCAATGGATATATGGGCTTTTTAACGTTTGTAGACTACCAGAAAAACGAAATTCAATTTTCCGACCAAAATATATATAGGGAAACCACACCACAAGACACACCCACCCTATTATTTTTTCCGTTTTCATTTGAACGGTAACGGCTTTTGTGTTGTGTACAGTCTGGATGTGTCGTAATGTGGTAATGTCTGCATCATTATTTTGCGTGATAACCCATTGCTTAGCCTCAACTTGCCAGATTGCAGACAAACCATATATAATAATGTGTGTTTCCATTCAAATAAAAATAAAATTCATTTTGTTACATTAAAATGTTTGACGATTGCCGAAAAGTGATTACCTTTGTAGCGATAAAATTAAAGTAGTTCTTTGGAAAGTTTACCGAAAAATGTTTACCGTTTTACTATAAGTAATTCGTAAATGTCTGGAAACCAATCAAATACAAAGATATTGTTTGCGCCCTATCAGGCGCACCATACAGAATCCTAACTGCTTTGAAATGAGCAGTTAGGATTTTTTGTTTTTACAAGTCAGTTATTACATGTTAAAGATTTGCACCAAGCGTATGTTTTTATCTGGCAAATCACTATCTTTGCGTTAACAACATCATATTAAGCAACAAATTCCTTGATATTAGGCAAATAAGTTATGAGCAAGTTCAATGAAGCAACAAGGGTTCAAATGCCAGCCATGGTACATTTGACGCGATTAGGATATTCCTACTTCGGAAAAATAAATGAAGAAATGGCGGGTATCGCTTACGATCCAGACACAAACATACTTACAGATGTTTTCAAACAGCAGTTTGAGCACTTAAACCCATCTGCAAAGGGTGAGTTTGAGCAGACCTTGCGTGCCATAAGGCAAGAATTGGCTAATGACATCAGCTACAATGATATCAAGGAGAAGGGGTACAGCCTCTCTGCTGGTCAATACTTCGATATCAAGATTGACTATGTTGATATTACGGAAGAGGAGTTCAACAGGCGGATGAGTGAATATGAAGCCACACTGACACAACAATTTGAAGAGAGTCACCGTTTGGAGAAGGAGATACTTGCCCAATTGCGTAGTATATCGTTTAATAATATCGATAAGGAATAGCACTATGAACGAAATAATCAAGGGAAGCAACTCGTTATTGCCAAATGGTTATACCCAATGGCGTAAAGATATTGAACACCTAATTGATACTGCCAAACTTCATACGGCTCTTAATGTGAATGTGGGGACTTTGACCCTATATTGGAACATAGGTAAAAGTATATTACATAAACAGGAGCAGGAAGGTTGGGGCAAACAGGTTATAGAGCAGCTGTCGAAGGATTTAATCTCTCGTTATCCAGATGACCGAGGCTATTCCAAACGCAACCTTGGCTATATGAAGAGTTTTGCCATGCAATATCCAGATTTTCCATTTTTGCAAGTGCCACTTGCAAAATTAAGAGAACTGCCAATTTTGCAAGCGACACTTGCAAAATTAGAGAGTGAAGGTAAGGATTTTGTGCAAGTACCGCTTGCACAAATATCTTGGTATCATCATATTTCATTGCTGCCCAAGGTGAAAGACGAAGCAGAACGTGCCTACTATATAACAGAAACAGCACAGAATGGGTGGAGTCGTGATGTGATGCTCCTTCAGATTGACAATGGATATATCCATGCAAAAGGACATGCAATCAACAACTTTGAACAGACCTTGCCGCCTCTTCAGTCCGACTTGGCTCGCTACATATTCAAAGACCCTTACAATTTCTCGTTCATCGGAACGATTGCATTGCAAAACGAATTGGATATAGAAAAGTCATTGACAAGCAAGATTACTGATTTTCTGCTTGAAATGGGGCGTGGCTTTGCATACATAGGCAGACAATACCACATATCGGTTGATGGTGATGACTACTATATAGACTTGCTAATGTACCATCTAAAATTACATTGTTATGTTGTAGTGGAACTAAAAGCCGTAGAGTTCAAGCCTGAGTTCGTTAGCAAACTGAATTTCTATATTTCTGCTGTTGACGACTTGGTAAAATCCACAGAAGACAAGCCTACCATTGGTTTGCTCCTTTGTCGGACTAAGAGCAACAAGAAAGCCGAGTTTTCGCTTCGTGGCATTACACAACCAATGGGTATAGCGCAATACGAAACGGAAAAGCTCTTCGCTGATGTTGCATCGGCTTTGCCGCAGATTGAGGAAATAGAAAATAAACTTGATGACTTGGATTTAGATAATGAGTAACGAAATACAATTTTTTCTTTACAATATGCCTGATGCCGACGGCAAGGTGCAAGTAGTCATACGGGGTGAAACACTTTGGTGTACACAAAAGGCTATGGCGCAACTCTTTGGAGTTGGTGTTCCTGCTATTAGTAAGCATCTAAAGAACATCTTTGAAGAGGATGAACTTGTAGCGGATTCAGTTATTTCCAAAATGGAAACAACTGCCACTGACGGCAAGAACTACAAAACGACATATTATTCTCTTGATGCGATCATTGCCGTAGGCTATCGTGTGTCTTCATTGAAAGCCACTCGTTTCCGCCAATGGGCAACAAAGATTCTCAATGAGTATATCAAGAAAGGCTTTGCCATGGACGATGAGCGTTTGAAACAAGGAACGGCAGTATTCGGCAAGGATTACTTCCGTGAATTGCTTGAACGTGTGCGTTCTATCCGTACGAGTGAGCGTCGCATTTGGCAACAGATTACGGACATATATGCAGAGTGTAGCACCGACTATGACCGTAACTCTCCGACCACACACGATTTCTACGCAATGATACAAAACCGCTTCCACTATGCCATTACAGGACAGACTGCTGCTGAGATTATCTTTTCTAAGGCAGACCACACAAAAGAAAACATGGGACTGACTACATGGAAGTATGCACCAGATGGTCGTGTCTTAAAATCGGACGTATCTATTGCTAAGAACTACCTGCAAGAAAAGGAAATCCGACAATTGGAGCGTGCTGTTACTGGTTTCTTTGATTATATAGAAGACCTCATTGAGCGTGAAAACACGTTCAACATGGCACAGTTCTCTACAAGTGTCAATGAATTCTTAACATTCCGCAAATACCAGATATTGCCCGACAAAGGCAAAATTTCGGCAGCGCAAGCCAAGAAGAAAGCGGAAGAAGAATATGACATTTTCAATAAGACACAACGTATTGACTCTGACTTCGATAAGGAAGTGAGGGGATTACTGAATAATGAGTAAGTCGACAAATCACGATCTTTGCATTTTATGCACACATATTTATATAAATATAAACTACTAAACAAAAATAAACAATGGATTATCAACCTTTATTAGAGAAAATTAGACGCGAGATAGAGATATACGCCAAGGATGGAAAGCAGGCCGACTACATTCCTGCATTGGCTAATGTCAACCCCGACCAGTTTGGAATATGTCTCAGTATGCTTGACGGCAGAACCTATCAACTTGGCGATTCTAATGTTAAGTTCTCCATACAGAGCATTGCCAAGGTGTTCTCGCTTGCAATAGCATTAAGTCTACTTGGCAAAGAGTTATGGACCCGCATAGGCAAGGAGCCTTCGGGGTCGGCTTTCAACTCTCTTGTACAGTTGGAGTACGAGCATGGCAAACCTCGCAATCCGTTTATCAATGCAGGCGCATTGGTAACAGCCGACGTACTGCTGTCGCATCTTGAAAACCCAAAGGAGTTCTTTCTCGAATTTGTACGCACCATAGCTGGCAATCAAGACATCAACTACTCAGAAGAGGTTATGCAGTCGGAGTTGGACAGTTGCTATCTCAATGCTTCTATTGCATATCTACTGAAGCATCATGGCAACTTGCACAATGATGTTAATGACGTATTGCAGTTCTACTGCACAATATGCTCTTTGGAGATGAGTTGCGAGGATTTGTCGCACGCATTTATGGCTTTTGCCAAGAGCAATGAGCCTTTCTCGCATGCTGGTGTCAACCTTACCATATCGAGAGTAAAACGTATTAATGCCATAATGCAAACTTGTGGCTTCTACGACGAAGCTGGCGACTTTGCTTTCCTTGTTGGTCTGCCTGGCAAAAGCGGTGTAGGCGGTGGCATCGTTGCCCTTTATCCCTCGCGATATTCCATAGCAGTATGGAGTCCACGACTCAACAAAAAGGGCAACTCTATTATGGGTATGAAAGCCTTGGAGCTGTTCACATCCGAAACAGAGGAGTCTATTTTCTAAAATTCAAAAACCAAATTTATGAAACATAGATTTTGGCTTCAGCATGCCTATGCGGTATTATCCCTACCTATTGCCATAAGCACGAGGAAAAGTAAAAAAACTTGCTTGCAGTGTCTCACTGCTATTAACAATCAGCATTAAAGAATGATACAAAACTGAAGTTTATTTAATAAAAATATTTCATCTTTCCCCCATCGTATTAATTTATTTCATATATTTGCAAAATCGTTTCATCACAACGACCTATCGAATCTATTACAAACCTAATTAATACATCATTATGAACAACATTCCATTAGTATTTTGGCTAATCCCCATTGCCAGCGTTGTAGCCTTGGCAATGGCATGGTTCTTCTTCCGCTCGATGATGAAAGAGGAGGAAGGCACCGACAGAATGAAGGAAATTGCGGCACACGTACGCAAGGGTGCCATGGCTTACCTCAAGCAGCAGTACAAGGTTGTAACCATTGTCTTCATTGTGCTCGCTATCATCTTTGCGTTCATGGCTTATGTGCTACAGGTGCAAAACCCATGGGTACCATTCGCATTCCTTACTGGTGGTTTATTCTCTGGACTGGCTGGATTCTTCGGTATGAAGACTGCCACTTATGCTTCTGCTCGTACAGCCAACGGTGCACGCTCAAGTCTTGACAAGGGATTGAAGATAGCTTTCCGTAGCGGTGCCGTGATGGGCTTAGTGGTGGTAGGTCTTGGATTGCTTGATATTGCCATTTGGTTTATTGTTCTTAATGCTGTTTATGATGGCGAGGCAACAGCCTTAGTCACTATAACCACCACTATGCTTACGTTTGGCATGGGTGCCTCTACTCAGGCTCTCTTTGCTCGTGTAGGTGGTGGTATATACACCAAGGCTGCCGATGTGGGAGCCGACCTTGTAGGCAAGGTAGAGGCTAACATTCCTGAGGACGACCCACGAAATCCTGCTACTATTGCCGATAATGTGGGCGACAATGTGGGCGACGTTGCTGGTATGGGTGCCGACCTATACGAGAGCTATTGCGGTTCGATATTGTCGACAGCAGCCTTAGGAGCTACAGCCTTTGCTATGAATGGCGACATGCAGCTACGTGCTGTCATTGCACCAATGATTATCGCAGCCATAGGCATCTTCCTTTCGTTAATAGGTATCTTCTTGGTTCGCACCAAGGAGGGCGCAACGATGAAGGAGCTATTAAAATCTCTCGGTCTTGGCACCAATGTAAGTGCCGGACTCATTGCCGTTGCCACATTTATTATATTATATCTGTTGGGCATCGAGAATTGGCTTGGATTATCGTTCTCTGTAATCAGCGGTTTGGTAGCAGGAGTGGTGATTGGTCAGGCTACAGAATATTATACCTCGCATAGCTATAAGCCAACACAGAAGATAGCAGAGGCTTCGCAAACAGGTCCTGCTACCGTTATTATAAAAGGTATAGGCACGGGAATGATTTCTACAATGATTCCTGTTGTCACCATTTCGGTAGCCATCATGTTGAGCTATCTCTGCGCTAATGGTTTCGACATGTCGCTTTCGGCAAAGTCGATAAGCACCGGTCTTTATGGTATCGGTATTGCAGCCGTAGGTATGCTGTCAACCTTAGGCATCACCCTTGCTACAGATGCTTACGGTCCTATTGCCGACAACGCAGGAGGAAATGCAGAGATGAGCGGACTGGGAGAAGAAGTGCGCGAGCGCACAGACGCTCTGGATGCTCTTGGCAATACTACAGCTGCCACAGGCAAAGGCTTTGCCATTGGCTCTGCAGCCTTGACGGCTCTAGCACTTTTGGCTTCGTATATAGAGGAAATAAAGATTGCGATGATTCGTGCGGTAGAGAATGGTAAGCAGTATGTGGATGCTGCAGGCAACATCTTCGACCCAACGAATGCAACAACAATAGATTTCATCAACTTCTTCCAGGTAAACCTCATCAATCCTAAGGTTTTGGTGGGAGCATTCCTCGGAGCAATGGCAGCATTCCTATTCTGTGGATTGACCATGGGAGCAGTTGGTCGTGCTGCAGAATCAATGGTTCAAGAGGTACGCCGACAGTTCCGCGAGATAAAGGGAATACTCGAGGGCAAGGCTACACCTAACTATGGTCGCTGTGTAGAGATAAGCACCCGTAGCGCACAACGCGAAATGATTATTCCTTCGCTTCTTGCCATCGTCATCCCTATCGTTGTAGGCTTGGTGCTTGGTGTGGCAGGTGTGCTCGGTTTGCTTACTGGTGGTTTAGCAGCAGGTTTCACTCTCGCGGTATTCATGTCAAACTCTGGTGGTGCATGGGATAATGCCAAGAAGATGATTGAAGAGGGTCATTTCGAGGGCAAGGGTAGCGAGAACCACAAGGCTACTATCGTTGGCGACACCGTTGGCGATCCGTTCAAGGACACCTCCGGTCCGTCGCTCAACATCCTCATCAAGCTTATGTCGATGGTTAGCATTGTTATGGCAGGACTGACAATTGCCTTCCTCTAAGACTTTGACTACACAGCGTTGACAATACCTATGTACAAAACATATTTACTACTAACAAAATACCTTACACTATGGCAAAAATGAAGCAGATTGTAGAGTGTGTGCCTAACTTCAGCGAAGGCCGTGACTTGAACATTATCCGTCAGATAACGGATGAAGTTGAGAGCGTTAAGGGTGTAAAACTGCTTGACGTAGACCCTGGAGAAGCCACCAACCGAACCGTAGTTACCTTTGTAGGCGAACCCGACAACGTTGTCGAGGCTGCCTTTAAGGCTGTGGCCAAAGCCGCACAACTAATAGATATGCGCCAGCATCACGGTGCCCACCCACGTATAGGCGCTACAGATGTGCTGCCTATTGTACCAGTAAGTGGAATTACACTTGAAGAGTGTGCTGAGATTTCGCGCAACCTTGCCAAGCGTATTGCCAACGAGCTTAACATACCTTGCTATTGCTACGAGGCTGCCGCCTTTACCCCAGAACGCCAAAACCTTGCTATTTGTCGAAAAGGAGAATACGAGGGTATAGCCGAGCGTATTGACAATGATGCCGAAGCTCCCGACTTTGGACGACGTCCTTACAACGAGCAAGTGGCTCGCACTGGTTGTACTGTTGTAGGAGCAAGAGACTTCCTTATTGCAGTTAACTTCAACCTTAACACTACCTCCACCCGTCGAGCCAACGCCATTGCATTTGACGTGAGAGAAAAAGGCAGACCTATGCGAGAGGGTAATCCTATTACAGGCAAAAAACTTCTCTATGCCGACGGTACTCCTATCATGAAGCCTGGCACCTTGAAGTGTACCAAGGCCATTGGCTGGTACATCGACGAGTATGGCATTGCGCAAGTGTCGATGAATATAACCAACATCAATGTCACTCCGCTGCACAAGGCTTTCGACGAAGTTTGTCGCTGTGCACAAAACAGAGGTTTAAGAGTTACAGGAACCGAGATTGTTGGTCTTGTTCCCGAACGCACGCTCATCGAAGCTGGACGTTACTTCCTTGCCAAGCAGCAGCGTTCTGCCGGCATACCCAAAAAGGACATTCTCGACATTGCTATCAAGTCGTTAGGACTATCTGACCTTAAGGAGTTTAAGCCTGAAGAGAAGATTATAGAATATGTAATGGCAGCCGATGACGAAAAGCATAATCTATTGGTTGACCTTACTGTCAAGGGATTTGCCGAGGAGACTTCACGCGAGAGTCCGGCTCCTGGCGGTGGTTCTGTATCGGCATATATGGGCGCATTAGGTGCATCGTTGGCCACAATGGTTGCCAATCTGTCAAGTCATAAACCTGGTTGGGACGAGCAATGGCAACAGTTTGCCAATGTAGCCGAAGAGGGTATGGCTCTGCAAGAGCGTTTGCTGCATCTTGTAGACGAGGACACCGAAGCTTTCAACCGTATTATGGCTGCATTCGGCATGCCTAAGAACACTCCTGAAGAGAAGGCGGCCCGATCGGAAGCTATACAAACGGCTACATTGTTTGCTGCAGAGGTGCCGCTTGATACTATGAAGACCTCGTTCGAGGTGTTTGATGTTTGCCGTAAGATGGTAGAGATCGGCAATCCTAACAGCGTATCGGATGCGGGTGTAGGTGCATTGGCTGCACGTGCCGCTGTACTTGGAGCCGGCATGAACGTAAAGATTAATGCAGGATCGCTGAAAGACCGCGCTAAAGCTGAGGCATTAATAGGCGAGGCTAACGAGCTTATAGCTAAGGCTAATAAGGAGGAGGCGGAGATTACGGCCTTAGTGGAGAGTAAGTTATAAGTATTGAACTTCCATAAAATTTTAATCTATGACCTTTTCAGAAGAAATTAAGCTTGGCATACCCGACTTTCTACCCGAGCCAATGCCATACGACAACACCATAAATCATGCGCCTAAGCGCAAGGAAATACTAACACACGAGGAGCGACAGCTTGCTCTGCGCAATGCGCTACGCTATTTTCCCAAGCATCTACATGCCGATTTGGCCCCCGAGTTTATCGACGAACTCAACAAGTATGGCCGTATATACATGTACCGCTATCGTCCTCGTTACGAGATGTATGCCCGTCCGATAGACGAGTATCCACATCGTTCCGAGCAGGCAGCTGCAATAATGCTGATGATTCAGAACAATCTTAACCCTGAGGTAGCACAGCATCCGCACGAACTCATTGTGTATGGAGGCAACGGAGCTATTTTTCAAAACTGGGCTCAATATCGCCTGGTGATGAAATATCTTAGCGAGATGACCAACGAACAAACTCTTGTTATGTACTCGGGACATCCGCTTGGCCTGTTCCCATCACATCAAAATGCACCGAGAGTGGTAGTAACCAACGGCATGGTTATACCCAATTACTCGAAGCCAGACGATTGGGAGCGCATGAACGCTCTTGGTGTAAGCCAGTACGGACAAATGACTGCTGGATCGTATATGTATATAGGTCCGCAGGGCATTGTACACGGCACCACCATAACCGTACTTAATGCTTGCCGTAAGCAGATAAAAGCCAAAGGCGCGGCGCATGACATACACGGAATGCTGTTTGTATCGTCTGGCCTTGGAGGTATGTCGGGTGCACAGCCTAAGGCAGGCAATATAGCCGGCGTGGTAAGCGTAGTGGCAGAGATAAACCCACTTGCAGCAAAGAAGCGCTACGACCAAGGTTGGGTGGACGAGCTTCACGACAATCTTGACGAATTGATACCGGCTATACGCAAGAGTGTAGCCGACAGACGTACGGTGTCTATGGCATACATGGGTAATGTGGTTGACCTTTGGGAGCGTCTTGCCGATGAGGGCATACACGTGGATATAGGCAGCGACCAAACTTCTCTGCACAATCCATGGGCAGGAGGATACTATCCTGCCGACCTTACATTAGAAGAATCGAAGAAAATGATGGCTGATAACCCCGACGAGTTCCGCGAACACGTACAGGCTTCATTGCGTAGACAAGTGGCTGCAATTAACCGTCTGTCGGCAAACGGCATGTATTTCTTCGACTATGGCAACGCCTTCCTTTTGCAGTCGAAACGAGCTGGAGCCGACATATGTAATGAGGATGGCAAGTTCAGATATCCGTCGTACGTGCAAGATATAATGGGTCCGATGTTCTTCGATTATGGATTCGGTCCATTCAGATGGGTATGCACATCGGGCAACCCAGCCGACCTTGCCAAGACCGATGAGATAGCTGCACGTGTTATGCAAGAGATTATGCAGAGCGCACCAGACGAGATAAAGGGACAGATGGCTGATAATATACACTGGATATGTGAGGCAAGCCGCAACCATCTTGTTGTAGGTTCGCAGGCGCGTATCCTTTATGCCGATGCCGAAGGACGTTCTAAGATAGCCCTGGCATTCAACGAGGCAATACGCAAGGGCGAAATCTCACGTCCCGTAGTACTTGGGCGCGATCATCATGATGTATCAGGTACCGACTCGCCTTTCCGCGAAACAAGCAACATTTACGATGGCTCACAATTCTGTGCCGATATGGCTGTACAGAACGTTATAGGCGACTCCTTCCGCGGTGCCACATGGGTATCGTTGCATAATGGCGGAGGTGTAGGCTGGGGCGAGGTTGTCAACGGTGGCTTCGGTATGGTGATAGACGGAAGCAAAGACAGCGATCGCCACATCAAAGAGATGCTTTTCTGGGATGTAAACAATGGTATTGCCCGCCGTGCATGGGCACGCAACGAAGGCTCTATACACAGTATTGAGCGCGAGATGATGCGTTCGCATGGCTTGCAGGTAACAATGCCTAACATTGTAGACGACGACATCATCAACAAATACGCCAACTAAAAAATCCTATTACAACCAACAATCCTAAAGCCTAAGTTTATGAAGATTCACAAGATTTCAGCCGAACACCTCTCTATCGAGCGTATTGGCGAGATAGTATATGGTGGATACAAAATAGAATTAAGCGATGATGCACACAAGCGTATCGTTGACTGCCGCGAGTATCTTGACCGCAAGATAGCCGAATCTACCACACCTATATATGGTGTCACTACTGGATTTGGCTCGCTTTGCAACGTTAGTATCGGATCCGACTATTTGGCTCAACTACAAATCAACCTTATGATGTCGCATGCCTGTGGTACTGGCGACCGTGTGCCTAACGATATTGTAAAGATTATGCTATTGCTCAAGATACAGTCGTTGAGCTATGGTTTCTCGGGATGTCAGCTTGTTACTGTCAACCGCCTTATCGACTTCTTCAACAATGAGATATATCCTGTAGTCTATATGCAAGGGTCACTTGGCGCTTCTGGCGATTTAGTTCCACTTGCCCATCTCAGCCTACCTTTGGTAGGATTGGGTGAGGTAGAGCACAAAGGCATGGTTATGTCTGGAGCTGAAGTTCTACAGAAGTTCGACTGGCAACCTATAAAACTTGCCTCAAAAGAAGGTCTTGCCTTGCTCAATGGTACGCAGAATATGGGAGCCTTTGCTGTATGGGCATTGTTGCAGTCTATACGCCTTAGCGATTGGGCCGACAAGATTGCCGCAATGTCGTTGGATGCCTACTACGGACTTACAGCTCCCTTTACAGATGCAGTACACCAAGTGCGTCCACACAAGGGACAGATTGTTACGGCAGCTCGTATGAGAGAACTTCTTGAGGGCAGTCAGATTATTGAGAAACCCAAGACATACGTGCAAGACCCCTATTCGTTCAGATGTATTCCGCAAGTACACGGCACGGTGAAGGACACTATAGAATATGTAAGGTCGGTGGTTGACGTGGAGGTAAACTCGGCTACCGACAATCCTACTGTTTGTCCAGACGAAGATATTATAATATCAGCAGGCAACTTCCACGGCGAACCAATAGCCATGCCTATGGACTTTCTTGCTATTGCCATGTGCGAACTTGCCAATATATCCGAACGTCGTATATACAAGTTGGTTAGTGGCACACGTGGCTTGCCCAGTTTCCTTGTAGCCAATCCAGGTGTTAACAGTGGCTTTATGATACCTCAGTATACAGCTGCTTCTATAGTAAGCCTCAACAAATCGTTGGCTACACCATCGTCTGTAGATAGCATTCCGTCAAGCCAAGGTCAGGAAGACCATGTAAGTATGGGCGCCAACGCTGCCATCAAGCTGTACAAGGTTGTGCTCAATACAGAGCGTGTGCTTGCCATTGAGTTGTTTAACGCGGCACAGGCACTCGACTTCCGTCGCCCGTTAAGGTCGTCTGAAATAATAGAGACTATACACAACAACTACCGCAAGGTTGTGCCATTCATAGTTGACGACGAGGTAATGTATCCACATATTGCACACTCTATTGATTTCTTGAGGAAGTAATACTATGAAACAACTTGTAAAGAACATAAGTTGCCTTGCCGGTATTGAATACCAACCCAAACCACGTCTGCAAGGCAAGGAGATGGCTACATTCAACACCATTGACAATGCCTGGCTACTTATAGAAGACGGACGCGTTGCCCAGTTTGGCAGTATGGCAGACGGCATGCCACCTATATCGGATATAGACAACACCATAGACGCAGAAGGCGGAATGGTATTGCCATCATGGTGCGACTCGCACACGCATATCGTTTATGCAGGAAGTAGGGAGAGAGAGTTTGTTGACAAAATCAACGGACTTAGCTATGAAGAGATAGCTAAACGTGGTGGTGGCATACTCAATTCGGCTGATCTCTTGCACAACACTTCGGAGGACGATTTGTATCGTCAGGCTATGACACGTCTGGACGAGGTAATAAGGAAGGGCACCGGATGTATAGAGATAAAGAGCGGTTACGGCCTTAACCTTGAAGACGAGCTTAAGATGCTACGCGTTATACAACGTATGAAGGAGAGTTCGCCAGCTAAGATTGTGTCTACATTCCTTGGAGCGCACGCCGTAGCTCGAGGCATGTCGCAAGACGAGTATGTGGAGCTTATCATCAACGAGATGATACCTGAGGTGGGACGTCAACGCCTTGCCGATTTTGTGGACGTGTTTTGCGACCGCGGATTCTTTACAACCAAGGATACTGCCCGTATTCTTGAAGCTGCTGCCACGTGGGGAATGCGGCCAAAAATTCATGCAGACGAACTTGCATCGTCGGGTGGTGTAGAGATTGGGGTTAAACATAATGCTTTGTCGGTAGACCATCTCGAAAGTATGACGGTGGAGGAAATTGACATTCTGCGCGATAGCAATACTATGCCTACCCTATTGCCAGGTACCTCATTCTTCCTTAACATGCCTTATGGCAAGGGCCGCAAGATGATAGACGCCGGATTGGGAGTGGCAATTGCCAGCGACTACAACCCAGGCTCTACACCTTCGGGAGATATGAAGTTTGTGGTTTCATTGGCTTGTATAAAGATGAGATTGCTGCCCAACGAGGCTCTTAATGCCGCAACAATCAACGGCGCATTCGCTATGGGCGAAAGCAAGAATTATGGTAGCATAGCCAAAGGTAAAGTGGCAAACTTCTTTATTACTACCCCACTACCGTCGGTCTACTACATTCCTTACGCCTACACCACACCTATAGTCAATAAGGTGGTATTGGGCGGAAAGGTGTTATAATTAAAAGGAGGGGGCCAAAACTTCCTTTAACTCCCGTTTTGACACCCTCTCTTTTATTATCCTCTCTTAAGGTCGTGGTCGGTCATTGCCGCAACACACGAGTCGGACCATACATTTTCGGCTGTTTCTATCATGTCAAGCACAGTGAAAACGGGTAGGATGATTCCTAATATTGCTATCGGGGCACCAATACCCGACATCAGAGATAGTGTAAGGAAATAGCAGCCCATTGGCACACCGGCATTGCCTATAGCAGCAATTACGGATATGAAGAGCCATACTATCATTGTGGTAAGCGATAAATCCACTCCCCCATTCTGCATAACAAACAATGAGGTTACGAAGATGAAGGCTGCACAGCCATTCATATTGATGGTTGTACAGATAGGAAGCACAAATCGCGCCACCTTTGAATCTACGCCCAATCGTTCCTCAGCACTTTGTATTGTTACCGGCAATGTAGCTGCCGAGCTCTTGGTAAACAAAGCCATAAGCACAGCTGGCGTCATTGCGCGCATAACCTTTATTGGATTTAATCCACGAGCCACCAAGAACAATGGCAGCACAACAAAGAACTGCAACACATTGCCACCCAATATCACGGCTACATACTTGCCTATAGACGACACCACTACTCCTGTCGAAACCTCAGCCGACAATTGTGCTGCAAAGGCAAGAATGCCTAATGGCAAGGCGTGGATAAGCCAATGGATGAGCTTTGACACAAGGTCCTGCAGACCAGATAGTCCGCTCATCAGCGTGCGTTTGTTGTCGGTATCGGGCATCTTGGCAAGCGCTATGCCCACGGCAACGGCAATAAGAAGCACGGAGAGAACGTTGCCCTCGAAGAAGGGTCGCATAATGTTGTCGGGCACAATGCCCAACACATATTCGTAATAAGACGCGGCACCCTGTACCTCATGCGGTATAGCGTCGGCAGCCTTGCTGCTATGCACAAGTTCGGTAGGCAAGTTGCCAGGACTGATAATACGATAGAGCAACATGCCCACAGCCGAAGCAGCTATCGTTGTAAGCAGAGTATAGGTAATGGTACGGCGGAATATTCGGCCCGTGTCCTTACGTGTTCCGAATGTTGCAAGCGTAATAGTTACGGCCAAAGCAATAGTTGGCACGGCTATGAACTGGAACAAGCGTGCAAAGACTGTGGCTATAAAGTTGGCAGCCGTATTTATCCATTCGATGCCGAGCATACCAAGCACGCCACCAATGACAAGCGCTCCGAGCCACAGCCAAAAGTTCTGCGAGTCGGCACATGAGTGGGGTTTTACCTCCAGGTTGTCAACATTGTTTACTGTATTGTTATCCATATCTTTTTGGTTTATACGTTTTTGGGCGTAATATATACGTTTTCAGGCGTAATTGTTATAAATATTCTGTCCTTCAATGCGAAGAGCTACAAAGATAGCGACTTTTTCTTTAAAAACCGGTGTATAATTCGCTTTTTTTATGTAAGTTTGTGGCATTAAATGTTTAAGAATAATGGCAAAGAAAAATATAGACTTATCTGTAATCCTTCATGATGATAGTGATTATAAGGACTGGCTTATAGAATTGAAAGAAAGATTCTACAGTCATCGCCTTAAAGCATCGTTTGCCACCAATGGCTATTTGTTGGACTTCTATTGGAAACTGGGACGAGACATCGAAGCCAAACAATATACCAATACTTATGGCTCTGGTTTTTATAAGAATCTCAGTCAAGACTTGAAGAACGAGATGCCTGGAGTAAAAGGTTTCTCACCTACTAACTTGAAGTATATGAGCTACTTTTACAAGCTTTATACTCCATTGTTTGCAAATCGTCGGCAAGCTGCCGACGATTTTATAGAAGGCTTAAACGACTCAAATATTCCGCAACTTGCGGAACAAAGTCAAAATCGTCAGCAACTTGCCGACGATTTTAAAATTCTGTTCTCTATTCCTTGGGATCACCATTGTAGAATAATCACAAAATGCAAGGGAAATCTTGACAAGGCCCTATTCTTCGTAAGAAAAACATGGGAGAATAACTGGGGACGTGATGCGTTGCTTAATTGGCTAGACACAGACTTATATGAGCGTGATGGCAAGGCTGTCACAAATTTTCGGTCTACGCTTCCAGCGGTACAGAGCGATTTGGCACAACAGTTGACAAAAGACCCTTATCAATTTGACTTTCTCAATCTGAGAGAGAAGTTTGATGAGCGAGACATCGAAAATGAATTGGTGAACAATGTGACACGTTTCCTCTTGGAACTCGGAAAAGGTTTCTCGTATATGGGCAGACAGTTTCGCTTAGAGGTTGGACAACAAGAGTTCTTCCCTGACTTGCTATTTTACAATGCCCACCTTCATGCCTATGTGGTCATAGAGCTAAAAGTTCAGTCGTTCCATCCATCATTCTTGGGACAACTAAGTTTCTATGTATCTACCATCAACCACCTGTTTAAGACCGACATAGATAATCCAACCATCGGATTGCTTATCTGCAAGGACAAGGACAATGTGGTTGCGAAATATGCTTTGGAGTCGTACAAGGAGCCGATGGGCATATCGGAATATCAACTGTCCAAGCTCTTCCCGAAAGACTTCAAATCATCTATGCCAACTATAGAGGAATTGGAGAATAGATTGAAAAATAATAATTGAACTTTAGCAAGTTCTGAATTTAAATTCTACATATGCAAAAGTTGAGTTAATATAAGCCCCAGTACCAGTCAATATAAACTGCAGTACCAGTTATATAAAACTCCAGTACCAGTTATATGAAACTGCAGTACCAGTTATATGGTACTAAAAACGGTACTGGGCTAATTGGGATAGTAATATAAACAAAGTTCATCCCGCATATAGCATTCTATTACTCCACATCCGATATCTGGCACCAACAAAAACAATAATGGCGCAAACCATTATGCCTATATGCAGCCTAATGGTTTGCGCCACTTATTATATTATAAGGTGTCAGCTTACAGCAGTTCGTCGAACTTTGCCTTGAGGTCGCCCTCTGTAATGGCACCTACATGCTTGCCTACGAGTTCGCCACCCTTAAAGAAGAGCAATGTAGGGATATTGCGTACACGATACTCTGCAGCTACATCGTCGTTCTCCTCAACGTCGCACTTACCTACAACTATCTTGCCGTCGTATTCCTCGGCAAGTTTCGACACGATAGGAGCTATCATGCGGCAAGGACCACACCATGTTGCCCAGAGGTCTACCACCAATGGCAGAGAGCCATTCTTATACTGCTCGATGTTCTCGTTTGTGATTTTTACTTCCATTTTTTCTAAATTTTATTGGGTTTATTATTTATTGTTATATATATCGCTAATGATTTATCAATAATGCAAAGCTGATAATTTTTTAATATCAAAGTTTGTGCCAAACACTTGCAACAGCGCCTCCTGCTGTTAGTTAATTGCATAGCGCACACTTTGATGCTCGCCTACTTGCTTGTCCATCTCGTCGAGGAATGACAGCAGTTTCTTGTTGACATCCACCGCAACATTGCGACAGAACATCTCGATATTGGTGTTGTGCTCGATATCGTGAATGTTAAAGTAAAGCGGCACCTGACCCGTATTGCTGCGCAACATCGTCTCGAGGTCGGTCATGCACGAGTCGGCAAACAAGGTAGAGTCGATGTATATGGTAAACTTGTCTATCGACTTGTCCTTTACATCGCTTAAGAACTCTATCTTCTTTATCACCAAATCATAGGCGTCAGGGTTGTTGCGGAAGCGTTGCTGACATTTTGCTGTGATGTAGACTGGATATTCCTCTTGCAACATACTCTGCCATTTTGTCCACTCCTCACCAAATAGAGCTATCTCGCCAGCGCCTTCAAAATCTTCGATAGTGACAATACCGAAGGGTTTATTGGTCTTGGTCCAACGCGACGACACGGATGTAACGATGCCGCCAAACGACAGTTCCTCAAACTTAGACAGTTCTTTTTTGTCCATCTCGCGCCCTATTTGCGTACACTTAAGGTTGCACATATGGTTAAGCACAACGGCATAATCGTCAAGCGGATGCGCTGAAAGATAGATGCCTACAAGTTCGCGTTCCTTCTTAAGCAGTTCCATTGTGCTCCAAGGCTCAACTGTTGGTATTGGCGGAGTTGTTATCTCCACGCCCCCCATATCGCCAAATAGCGAGTTCTGCATAGACGACTGTTCCGACTGATATACCTGTCCGTATCTTAGAAGAGTTTCTACAAATGTGTCGCCCTTGGCATTAAGGCCGAAGTATTGCTCGCGGCGTATGCCAAACGAATCGAATCCACCACTAAGGGCTAACGACTCCATTGCCTTACGGTTAACGGCTGAAAGGTTGACACGCTGAACAAAGTCGAAGATGTCTTTATAAGGTCCATTCTTCTCGCGCTCGGCTATAATGTTGACAGCAGCAGCATCGCCCATGCCTTTGATAGCTGATAGGCCGAATCGCACCTCACCCTTCTTGTTGGCCGAGAACTTGCGCTGACTCTCGTTGACATCGGGTCCAAGACACGGAATACCCATAGACTGGCACTCAGACATCAGCTTTGTAATCTTCGTTATGTCGCTAATGCATCGGCTCATATTGCCCGCCATGAATTCGGCAGGATAATGTGCCTTGAGATAGGCTGTCTGGTATGCCACCCACGAATAGCATGTGGCGTGCGACTTGTTGAAAGCGTACGAAGCAAACTTCTCCCAGTCGGCCCATATCTTCTCAAGTATTTTCGGGTCGTGTCCGTTCTTCTTTCCACCCTCAATGAATTTTGGCTTCATTGCATCAACAATGGCCTTCTTCTTCTTACCCATAGCCTTACGCAAAGCATCCGATTCGCCTCGGGTGAAGTTGGCAAGTTGTCGCGACAGAAGCATCACCTGCTCCTGGTACACAGTAATGCCGTAGGTGTCCTTGAGGTATTTCTCCATGCAAGGGATGTCGTACTTAATCTCTTCCTTGCCGTTCTTACGGGCAATGAACGAGGGGATGTAATCCATAGGTCCCGGACGATAAAGGGCGTTCATGGCTATAAGGTCCTCGAAAACAGTAGGCCTTAGTTCGCGCAGATACTTCTGCATACCAGCCGACTCAAACTGGAATGTACCTATTGTACGTCCCTCCTGATACAGCTTGTATGTAAGTTCATCGTCGATAGGAATCGTGTCAAGGTCTAATGTGAAGCCTTGTGTCAGACGGATGTTCTCTACAGTCTCTTTCATGATAGAGAGAGTAGACAGTCCGAGGAAGTCCATCTTGATAAGACCTGTCTCCTCGATAACATGTCCGTCGTACTGAGTTGCAAGCAACTTGTGTCCTGGGTCGCTCTTGTCCTCGGCTGTAGATACAGGCACCCACTCGCTTATTGCATCGCGGCAGATAATAGTACCACACGCATGTATACCCGTACCACGCACGGTACCCTCAAGCATCTTGGCATATTTAATAGTATTTGCCAACAACGGGTTGGCACTTGCCTCGGCATCGCGCAATTCGGGTACACACTTAATGGCATTAGGAAGATTCATCTTCAGACCATCAGGTAGTTTGTCGGGGATTGCCTTACACAAACGGTTGCTGATATCAAGCGGCAACTTCTCCACACGGGCTACGTCCTTAATGGAGTTCTTTGTAGCCATGGTACCATAAGTAATAATGTGTGCCACCTTATCGTGTCCGTACTTATCCTCTACCCATTCCAGCACCTTGCCACGTCCATCATCGTCGAAGTCGGTATCAATATCAGGAAGGGAGATACGGTCTGGGTTAAGGAAACGTTCGAACAGCAAGTCGTACTTAATAGGGTCTATCTTTGTAATACCAAGACAATAAGCCACTACCGAACCGGCAGCCGAACCACGTCCAGGTCCTACCATAACGCCAAGTTCATCACGTGCCGAGTTGATAAAGTCTTGCACAATAAGGAAGTAGCCTGGGAAACCCATGGTCTTCATAATATGCAACTCAAACTTTATACGCTCGTGCACCTCGTCGGTAAGCGGGTCGCCATAAAGTTTCTTTGCTCCATCGTAGGCAAGTTTGGCAAGATAGTCGGCCTCGAACTTTATTCTATACAGCTTGTCAAGTCCGCCAAGCTTCTTTATTTTCTTCTCGGCATCCTCGTGCGACATAATCTCGTTGCCATTCTCGTCGGTAGTAAACTCGCGGAACAATTGCTCTGGAGATATGCGCTTACGGGTTTCTTCCTCGGTGCCAAACTCCTCAGGAATGGGGAAGAACGGCATGATAGGGGCATGGTCGATGGAATAAAATTCCACCTTGTCCAATATCTCAAGAGTGTTGCTCAAGGCTTCGGGCACATCAGAGAAGATAGCGTTCATCTCCTCACGTGTCTTAAACCACTCTTGCTTTGAGTATAGCATACGGTTAGGATCGTCAAGATCCTTACCAGTAGCAAGACATAGAAGATGGTCGTGAGCCTCAGCATTTTCCTGGTCAACAAAGTGGCAGTCGTTGGTACATACAAGCTTTATGCCGTACTCATGCGCAAGACTGATAAGTTCCTTATTGGCTCGCTGCTGCAAAGGGAAGGTTTCGCGGTTGGCACGCTGATGAGGGTCTTTCACCTCATGTCGTTGAAGCTCCAAATAATAATCGTCGCCAAATACACGCTTATACCACTCCAAAGCCTCGCGTGCTCCAGCCATATCGCCCTTTAATATCTTTGAGGGAACCTCGCCTGCAATACAAGCCGAGCATACAATAAGGTCTTCATGATACTTCTCCAAGTCCTCACGGTCGGTACGTGGTCGCATATAATAGCCGTCTACCCAAGCACGCGAAACAAGCTTGATAAGATTCTTGTAGCCTTTATAGTTCTTGGCAAGAACAATGAGGTGATAGCCACCCATGTCGCCCTTCTCCTTAACGCGGTCTGACTTGCGGCGGTGTGCCACGTACATCTCGCATCCAAAGATAGGCTTGAAAGGTTCTTTGCCCTCATCCTTCAGCTTGCCGTTAATCTTATTGCAGTAGTTGTACAGCTCTTTTACGCCAAACATGTTGCCGTGATCGGTAATGGCCATACCGCGCATGCCGTTGGCCACAGCCTTGTCTACAATCTTCTGCACGGGCGATTGTCCGTCAAGAATGGAATAGTAGGTGTGAACGTGTAGATGAATAAAATCTTCCATGTAGTGCGAAAACTTCTTTTTTTTGTTTTGAAGTACAAAGATACAGAAAGTTATTGAAATATCTAACAATTTATAAGTAACATGATATGAATATTGTGCGTAGCAGTGAAGAAACATTAAAAAATTTGTCATTTCCATAAAAAACAGCTACCTTTGCACAGATATCTCGTGTCCATGCAACACAAGTAAAAAATAAACTTGTTACCACGACACATAATTAAAGAATTAATACGAAAATCAAAACAAGCCTAACCCCACTAAATCAACAAATGATCAAAAGAATTAAGAAACTAAAGAAAATACGTCTTCACCGTGAAGGCACAGACACTCTCGTATATGGCTTCATCGCAATTGCTGCCATAGCCTTACTGCTTTGGCGCTTTTTGGACAACAAGGCTCCTTTCTGGTGCTTTACTGCCGTTATGGGTACTGTCTACTGCATTGTTATCAACTTCTTCCGCTGCCCTATCCGCTACTTTCCGCAAGAAGACACCGACAAGATTGTTGTTGCACCTGCCGATGGACGAGTTGTAGTAATTGAGGAAGTGGACGAGGATACTTACTTCCACGAGCGTCGTATTATGGTGAGCATCTTCATGAGCCTATTCAACGTACACGCCAATTGGTTCCCAGTTGACGGAAAGGTTAAGTTGGTGGCACACCACAACGGAAACTTCCACAAGGCTTGGTTGCCAAAGGCAAGCGAGGAGAACGAACATGCCGACGTAATAATAACAACACCCGAAGGCACAGACATTCTATGCAGACAGATAGCAGGTGCTGTGGCACGACGCATTGTAACATATGCCAAGGAAGGTGAAGAATGTTATATCGACGAGCATCTCGGATTTATCAAGTTCGGCTCACGTGTAGACGTGTACCTGCCATTAGGCACTGAGATATGCGTAAAAATGGGTCAAGCCACCACTGGCGACCAGACTGTTATAGCAAAGCTTAAGTAAAAGACACAGCCGAAACAGTAATAATATATCGTAACAAATAACACGAAATTCGAATTATGGCAAACTTAATAACTCGCAACATACCAAACACCCTCACCTGTTGCAATCTCATATCAGGATGCATAGCAACAGTCTTTGCACTTTGCGGAGACACAAAGCTTGCACTATTATGGATTGTTATGGGCGCCGTATTCGACTTCTTCGACGGCATGAGCGCACGTCTCTTTAGTGTTAGCTCGCCTATCGGTAAGGAGCTTGACTCTCTTGCCGACGACGTAACCTTTGGTGTTGCGCCGGCAGCAATTGTTTTCAACCAACTATCCATATTAGAGTATCCATCGGTACTTGCACCCATAAGCGCATATGTGCCCTACTTTGCCTTCGTAATGGCGGCATTCTCGGCAATACGCCTTGCCAAGTTTAACCTTGACACCAGACAGACTACCTCGTTCATTGGACTGCCTACTCCTGCCAACGCACTCTTTTGGGGTTCGCTGCTTGTATCGCAGAGCGATTTTATTGAATCGTCTCCGCTAATGATCCCAGCCTTATTGGTTATGGTTTGCATCAGCAGTTGGCTTATGGTATCAGAGATTCCGATGTTCGCCCTAAAGTTTAAGCAATGGGGATGGAAGGGCAACGAGCTACGCTACTCGTTCATCATCTTCTCTGTACTAATGATTGTATGGCTGGGGTTACTTGAGAGTTTTTGGGTAATCATAGCTTGGTATTTCATCATCTCTTGCATTGACGACTTGATTGTCGCAAGCAAGAAAAAATAAAAAATGGCATAGTGTTTGTCCATATAAACATAGCTAACAATTATCAACCATTTAAAGAAACAACTAAGGCAAAATATGTTATGGCTATATTCGGACTACTCTTAAAATCAATATTCCTCGTAGCTCTGCTCGTGGCAGTATTCATCATTGGCGTAATGGTATATATGTATATGCGCGTCAAGCAAATGGCTCGCCACTTTACGGCACAAGGCAAAGCTGCCAACGGGGCTTCGGCTGGCAGACGTACGACATCTGCTGGCAATGGTTCGACATGGAGCAATTCATCATCAACCAACAACAGCCGTACAAACAGCAGTTCAAGAACTACAACTGACAGTTCGCAAACATCCGACGTCTATGAAGAACTCTACGACGAGCGCCCCGCACAACAGGCAAACCGCAAGATATTCGGCAAGGACGAGGGCGACTATGTAGACTTTGAGGAGGTTTAATTGTTTATTTTTATCTGCCATCTGCAACCTTTATCAAGAAAGCGTTGTAATGTGTGCTGATATATATATAAATGATTGCAGGGTTGCAAATGAGGCTGTATATAGCGCTTCATTTGCAACCTTTTTTTTTATTCCTTGGGGTCGTACAATTTATGGTTTTACGGATATGTATCTACAACAAAATACCTACATTTCGGTATTGCGAAAAACACAAAACTATGATACCTTTGTTCATTGAAATACAACGAGTTATATTGTTAAACCGACAAGTTGTCAAGCAATGAGGAATGCAATAACATTATTACTTTTTTTGATAATATCGGCAGCAGCAACGGCCAACGACGGACGATTCAGAGTATCAGGACGTGTACTCGACGACCACACTACGCAACCACTTTCGTACGCCATTGTTAAGGTATTAAATCTTGAGCTGTGGGCAACAACCGATGCCAACGGTATATTCTGCATTGAGAATGTGCCCCAAGGACCAACCGCTATTGAGGTAAGGACTTTGGGATATATCACCAGAACCTTACAATTCAACCTTAACCACAACACCGACCTTAAGAATATCCGACTTAAAGAAGAGAATCTTAGTATTCCAGGCGTAGAGGTTACAGCACGCAAGAGATCGACAATAGGAACCACAACCTATTCTATCGACCGTACAACACTCGACCACTCGCAGGCCCTATCGCTTAACGACATTATGTCGCTGTTGCCTGGCGGACAGACCGTAAATTCAACACTTATGGACGACTCGCGTATGGCACTGCGCTCAAATTCGGGCGAAAGAGGCAACGCTGCATTCGGCACAGCTATCGAGATAGATGGGGTGCGCCTTAACAACAACGCAAGCATGAGCGAGACACAGTCGGCGTCAACCCGTAACATATCCACATCCAACATCGAAAGCATTGAGGTGATAGCCGGAATACCCGGTGTTGAGTATGGCGACATTAGCAACGGCGTGGTTAAGGTCAATACCCGCCGCGGACATACACCATGGATTGTGGAGGCAGTCACTAATCCGTACACACGCCAGGTGGCGCTTAGCAAGGGCTTGGCATTGGGACACAACGCAGGAACGCTGAACTTCTCGGTTGAGCACGCACGCTCCTTCACCGATATTGCATCGCCACATACCGCTTATAGCCGCAACATCATGTCGGCTACATACAATAAGGTATTCAGGCTAAAAGGCTCGAGCCTTAACCTTACCGCAGGGATTACGGGCAACATCGGTGGCTACAACTCAAAGGCAGACCCCGATGCTTTCCGCGACACCTACCAGCGCCAACGCGACAACCAGCTACGTGCCAATATACAAATAGACTGGCAGTGCAACACCCTACGCTCAGGAATATTCAATGTGGCTCTACAGACTGCCTTATCAACTGCAGACAGACGCTCAGAAAACTATACCAACACATCGTCCTCTTCTACCCAAGCCTACCTGCATACCCTTAGCGACGGCTATGCCATAGCCAAGGACTATGCCGACGGCATGGGCACAGGCAGCATCATACTTGGTCCGACTGGCTATTGGTATGTGCGCTCCTTCAACGACCAAAAGCCGCAGACCCTGCAACTTAAGCTTAAGGGCGAATGGACACGGCGCATATTTGGAGCGGCAAACAAGCTTACATTGGGAGCCGAGTTCAACTCAACCCGCAATAACGGACAAGGCACATATTACGACGATATGCGCCTGGCTCCCACATGGCGACCTTACGACTACAGTTCCCTTCCCACAATGCACAACCTTGCTGTATTTCTTGAGGAACGGCTTACGGTTGGCAGGCTGATGATTGTAGGTGGACTGCGCGACGACATCACAATGATAAGCGGCTCCTCATACGGCACCGCAGCGAGCCTGTCGCCACGATTCAACATACGCTATAATATAATAAAAGGTAGAAAGGCGTCGCTCACGGCACATGCCGGATATGGCAAAAGCGTCAAGCTGCCTTCGTTCCAAGTGCTTTATCCAGCCGACACATATACCGACCGACTTGTGTTTACCCCTGGCTCCACTGCCGACGGCAAGGCATACTACGCCTACTACACCAATGTGCAACGTGCCATATACAACGACCGCCTTAAGTGGCAACACTCCAATCAGGTTGAGGCAGGCTTGGATGCAAGCATCGGCAAGACACGATTAAGCGTTTCGGCATTCTGGAGCCGCACGTACAATCCATATCAAACTTTGAACGTGTATACTCCTTTTGCCTACAACCAAACGTCGCAATTGGCTCTTGAGGGATGTGGTATTGCCGTCGCCGACCGCATATATAATGTCAACCCAACGACAGGTGTGGTAAGCGTAACGTCAGCCACCAACGGCAATACCGTTACTCTGCCCTATTCCACCCGTCATACGTACACCGCAAACCGACAGTATGTAAACGGATCGCCAGTGACACGATACGGATTGGAATGGGTAGCAGAGACGCCAATCATAAGCAACAGACACACTTTGGGACTGTCGCTGCGCCTTGACGGCAAATACTACCACTACCGCGGCATAGACAACACGCTTATAGCAGGCAGTCCCAACGGCATCGGCGACCAAGCCGAAGGCTCGAATGTACAACCACTGATAGGCTATTACGTTGGCAGCAACGTTACATCAGCATCTACAGCAAACACACCTTCAGTAAGCAATGGCATACTGGACAAGGGATGCAGCCTCAACACCACCCTTACTGCTCGCATACCACGACTGCGACTAATAATGACTATGCGACTTGAGGCTACCTTGCTAAACTACCGACGCAACCTGTCGAGCAACCGCACAACCATTGCCCTTAATGAGGCTGGCGACATTACCGGTACAAAATACACGGGGCAGACCGACCATTATGTGGCTGTGTATCCCGAGTACTACTCTACATGGGACAATCCGTCGGAACGTATACCGTTTGCCGAGGCTCTGATGGCAGCCAAAGACAGCGACCCAAACCTGTACCGCCAACTGAGCAACTTGATAGTAAGAAGCAATACAGCCTACTACTTCAACCCGCAGGATGTGTCGACATACTACTCTGCCAACTTCTCTGTAACCAAGGAGATTGGCCGCTGGGTTAGTCTGTCGTTCTATGCAAACAACTTCCTCAACAATATGGCATCCGTACGCAATTCGCAAACCGGACTAAAGACGTCGCTGTTCGACAGCGGATACATTCCAAGGTTCTACTACGGAGCGTCGGTAAGAGTGAAGCTGTAGGCTGCTGTAGATAATGATTCAGAATTTATCTGTTTAATATAATGATAATATGAACAATACAATAAAATATCCATTCGTACTTCTGCTTATGGTGCTAACCCTCTTGGCATCGTGCAGCTACGACGAGCATATAGACACCTACAACGTAGAGGTGCGGCTTAGCCAAAGCGTTGACGATGTTGCGGTGAAGATTACCAATGGCATTGGCAGTACCTTCGAGGCATCGACCGATGCCGATGGAATAGCTCGCTTCACGCTGCCGGCAGGCATATATAGCATAAGCGCGTCGAAGGTAAGCGACGACGAATACTTCCGCCATGTGTGCAACGGTGCGGTGTCCGATGTAACCATAGGCAGCACCAACACCTCTATTGAGCTACTTGTAAGCGTCACCACTTTGCAGAAGGCCAACCCTATCCTTATAAAAGAACTGTATAACGGAGGTTGTCAGAAGGACGACGGCTCCGGCAAGTTTGCCATAGACAAGTGCATCATATTGTACAACAACTCGTCCGAGACTGTATCGCTCGACAACGTTGGCTTCGGTATAGTCGAGCCATACAATGCCGAGGCCAACACCCACTCTTTCCTCAATGGAGGCAAGCTCGACTATGCCGACAGCAACTGGATTCCAGCACTCAACGGCATTTGGTATTTCCAGCAAGGTTGCACTATCGCACCCTACACCGAGCTTGTGGTAAACGTGCATGGCGCCATTGACAACACAACTACCTACAGCAACTCCATAAACTATGCCAACGCAGCCTACTACTGTATGTACGACGTTGAGGCTACAAGCAGCGATGGTGGCAAATACAACAACACCCTGTATTATCCATCGCCAGCCGACGTTATCTCCACAGAACACTATCTCAAGGCGGTGAAGTATGGCAAGGGCAATGCTTGGGCTATGAGTCAGACTTCTCCAGCAGTGATAATGTTCCGCACCGAAGGCGTCACTCCAAAGCAATTCGGCGAGAACCCAGACAACATTATATACCCAACGGGCAAGGAGGGCAACATCGTGTATGCCTGTCTTAAGATGCCGCGCAGTTGGGTTATAGATGCAGTGGAGGTGTACAACGCCACTGCTCTTGCCAACTGCAAGAAACGCATAACGTCCGATCTGGATACCGGCTATGCCACCCTAACCGGAGGCTACGGCCACTCTTTAATAAGAAAGGTGGAAAAGACCGTTGACGGGCATGCCATATATCAAGACACTAACAATTCAACGAACGATTTTTATGAGGCCAATTATTGTTCTCTTCGTTAGTATGCTATGCCTACCGGCTATGGCACAACGCGACTTCAAGCTTACCGAGCAGCGCAACGTATGGCTTGCATCCGGCAATGCCGCTGCACTTACTACCTTCGGCGACAGCACCATATCGCAAGCCACCCTCGCCTATCGGCACGACGGAGGCAAGTTGCATACCATGTCGGAGGGCAAGAGAGAGGATGCCTACAGTGCCGATGTGCGCTCGTACTATAGACTGTCTGCCAAGGTCGTGGCTTATGGCAGCGCCACATACAACAGGCGTTATATGTCGGGCGCAGCCGGAAGTATGCTTATGCCAACACTTAAGCTTATGCCGTTCGACCTCGTAGAAGACACATACAGCAATGCCGGTGATAAGAGTATGGAGACATTCGGCATTGATGGAGCTGTAGGTTGGAATATATGGCGCAATCTGGCGATTGGTGCACATATCGACTACACAGCCGGAACATACGCCAAGCAACGAGACCTACGCCACAGCAACACGCTTATGGATATGCACACAAGTCTGAATGCCTTCATGTCACTGCCACACAACAGTGGCATTGGCATAGGGATGGTGTACAGCCGCCGCACAGAGTCGATGATGTTTAAGACCTACGGCACCACCGACCAGATATACTACACGCTTATTGACTATGCCAACAATCATGGCGAACGCGAGACCTTCGGCACAGAGGGATTCACAGACAGCAAGAACAAGTTGCCGCTGCTGTCCGAACACATTGGCGTTAGCGCCCAAGCAAAATGCAACCGCATCTTTGCCGACATAGCATATACCCACCTCAACGGCTACTATGGACGTAAGTCGCAATACAGCGCATCGCACGAGCAGCACCATGGCGACAACCTCGCATTGCATCTGCGCTACGACATTATACAAAGGGCTGAGCGTCTGGTATGGATTGACCTAAGCATGACCACAGAGCGTCTTACATCCGAACGCGAGAACTATCGACGTACAACAGCCACCAACGGCACATCTGCCATATACTACGAATACTTCGAGCCTACAAAGATGGCAGACAAGGCTCAGACATACGGCTCGGCGGCGCTCAACGCCTACTGGAAGCCATCGGGCAATATATACCTGTGGCACATCACGGGAGGCACCTACTACTGGACACGCCGCCAAACTGCCTACGTATACCCAGATATATACACCGCCTCGCACCACATCATAGCCCCGTTTGTCAGCGCCAGGCGCAGCCTTGCCACACGAGGCGGATCGTTATGGTCGGCAGAGGCAGGAGGCACAGCCACAATGGGCAGCTACAGACAAGCGGCAGCCCACGCTGCCATTACCTACGAGATGCCCGTAAGAGGCACGTCCATACGTCCGTCCTTATCTCTGAGGTACAACTTCCGCCAAGCCACCAACGGCGACAACAAAGGACAGACACGCAACACGCTATCCATAACGGCAGCGGCAACATTCTAAAAACAACTATAAAAATAAGAATATGAAGAAAATCTTTACACTCATCTTCGCTTGCGTAGCAACGATGACAGTTATGGCACAGAGCGATGGCTCTACAGTATCTAACAGCTGGGGACTTAAAGGTTCGGGTACACAAGGCGACCCTTACATCATCAGCACAGCAGCCGATTTCGAAGCAATGGCTAAGAATTGCAACGCCAACCACAAAGGAACCGGCGAGTACTTCAAGATGACTAACGACATAGACTTCGGCGGTTCGGCAGCCAACCCCGTTCAGCTGCCAGCCATAGGCAAGGACGGCAACGCCCAGATTACCAAGATAGCCTACGGCTTCGACGGCACTTTCGACGGCTACGGCCATACCATCAGCGGCATCTACCACACCGAGAGCAGCAACAATGCAGCAGGCAAGTACAACGCCCTGTTTGGTTGTATCGACAAGAACGGTGTCGTTAGAAACATCGTCTTCGACGAGAACAACCACATCACAAGCTACAACTATGTTGGCACTATAGCCTCACTCAATATGGGTACTATACAAGACTGCACCAACAATGCCAACATCACAGCCACCAACTTTGCCGCCGGCGGTATATGCGGATTTATGGTCAACGGCTATGGCACAATAAAAGACTGTCATAACTACGGCAACGTTAAGGCTATGACCTATGCGTCGGGCATCTGCGGTGGATCGCAGTCGGGCAAGACCATCACCACCTACAACTATCTTATAGAGAGTAGCGCCAACAGCGGCAAGATATCTACAACCAACGGCTTAGGCTCGGCAGGTATTGCGGGTTCCTACTCGGGTGCCATAAAGTATTGCACCAACAACGGTAATGTAGACGACACAAAGGGAACATCCAAGTCGAAGCAGTACACAGCAGGCATCGTAAGCTGCGCCAGCTATGCTGTAGACATCGAAGGCTGTACCAACAGAGGCTCGATAAGCGGTGTGAAGAATGTTGGCGGCATCGTTGGCAACGTGATGAGGGGCGATGAGGCTGCCACTGTTATAAAGAATTGTCGCAACCAGGGCTCGGTTAGCGGACAAGACCTGTACGTTGCCGGCATCGCAGCCAACTCGGCACGTGCCGAGGGACTGGTGTCTGTAGAATCGTGCACCAACAATGGCGAGGTTACATCAACTGGCACTACCGAGTTTATTGGCAACCTTCGCGGCAACACCACCATCGCTCTTGGCGAGGGCAACATTATTGATGCCGGTCTTAAGGCGCTGCCTCTCGACCCTTCCACAGAAACAGGCATAAGCAACACTAATGTCAACAGCGGCAATACATCCAATGGCGTATTCTTGAGAAACGGACAGATTGTTATTGTAAAGAACAACAAGAAGTACACTGTCAGTGGCATTGAGATAGCCGAGTAATATAATACTGTTGAGAAATAAATATCAATTTCCCAACCATAACATTTAATATATATATATGAAACAAAGACGAATCTTCTCTCTTCTGATGTGCCTTGGCAGCTGCATGGCTGTATCGGCACAGACGTTGCCTCTCGACAGTTGCATACGCAAAGGTAAGCTCGCCAACGGGCTTACCTACTATATACGCCACAACGACCAAACTCCTGGGCAAGCCGACTTCTACATTGCACAGCGTGTAGGCTCCATACTCGAGCAACCCGAGCAGCGCGGACTGGCTCACTTCCTTGAGCACATGGCGTTCAACGGTACACGCAATTTTCCTGACGGCAATGGCGGCGAGCGCTCAGTACGCAACTGGTGCGAGCGCAACGGCATCAAGTTTGGTGCCGACCTCAATGCCTACACCTCCATCGACCAAACGGTATACAATATATCCAACGCTCCTGTGAGCAAGGATGGTGTAACAGACACCTGCCTCATTATACTGCACGACTGGGCAGGCTCGCTATTGCTTAAAGACAACGAGATAGACCAAGAGCGTGGCGTAATACGCGAGGAGTGGCGCACACGACGCTCGCGTATGGCGGCGCAGCGCATGATGGAGAATGCAATGCCCGTGATATACGCTGGTTCAAAGTATGCCGACTGTCTGCCTATGGGAAATATTCAAGTGGTAGATACATTCCATTACGACACTCTACGCGACTATTACCACAAGTGGTATCGTCCCGACCTACAGGGCATCATAGTTGTGGGCGACATCAATGTTGACGACATTGAAGCTAAAATCAAGAATCTCTTCGGTGCCGACACAGTACCAGCTAATGCGCCACAGCGCACCTACTACAGCGTGCCCGACAACAAGGAGATGATAGTATACACCCAAGCCGATAAGGAGCAGCCCACACTTAACCTCTCGCTCTATATGAAGCACGACGCCGAACCAAGAGAAACGAGAGCAACACGAGAGGCTTTTCTTGGCAGCTACAAGTCGAAGCTTGCCATGTTCATACTGCGCCAGCGCTTGGCACAGCTATCACACGAGGCACAGCCAAGGGTTATGTCGGCAAGTTGTCGAGCAGGAAGCTACTACGTTACAACCGAGAAGGATGCTTTTGCCCTTAACATAGGACTGATGCCCAACAATCCGCAGGCTGGCATCGACGCTGCCATAGAGATAGTGGAGAAGGCAAGACGCTACGGATTTACCGAGGCTGAGCTGGAACATGCCAAGGTTCAGCACACCGTAAGCATAGAGCACCGCTTGGACAACAAGAACAAGACACGCAACGCTGAATATGCCAAGAATATGGTGTCCAACTTCTGCAGTGACGAGCCTTGCATGAACATAGAATACGAGGCGGCACTTGAGGCTGAATTCTCCGCTACCGTTACACTCGACGACATCAACCAAACGATGAGAGAGATGGTGGACAACCAGAATCAGGTGTGCATCGTCTTCGGTCCTACACAGTACGACGACAAGCCATACACCATGCCATCTGCCAACGAGTTTAAGGCATGGATAGAGCACGCTCAGCAGCAGCAATACACCAACGACAACTCTGCAAAGCAGGTTGACCCTACATTCATGAAGAAGCTGCCAAAGAAGGGTAAGATTCTGTCGAAGCATGTTGCTGCCAATGGTTACACCGAATATGTACTGTCAAACGGCATCAAGGTGAGCGCACGACAGTCGGACATCGAGCCTAACCGCCTTACCATAAACATGTTCCGTTTGGGCGGACGCTCGCTCTATCCCGATTCTGATGCTCCTACCCTGCAATTTCTTGGCAGTGTGGTCAAGGAGAGCGGTGCTGCCGACTTCGACTTCCTTACTCTCGAAAAGAAGCGCCGTGGCAAGGCGTTGCGTGTGGTGCCGTACATCGATGCCGAAGAAGAGGGTGTAAAGGGTGTGTGCGTAGCATCCGACTTTAAGACATGGTTGCAGATAATGTACCTCTACCTCACCAATCCGCGAAAGGACAAGGCTATATTCCAGAATATGATTGCCAAGCAGCAGTCGATGTTGCGCAACCGTAACGCAAGCCCTAACGTTACCTACAACGACTCGTTGCGTGTAGCAATATATGGACAACGCAAGCGCACCCAACCTCTGACTGCCGACCGCTTGAACGAGGTAGACTTTGACCGCATATACCAAATCTACCACGAGCGCTTCAGCAATCTTGCTGGTATGAATCTAATCGTTACGGGCGACATTCGTGAGGACGACTTCGAAGATCTGCTATGCCAGTACGTGGCAAGCTTGCCAGGCAAGAAGAGCACCAACCTCGACTGCAAGCCTGGACCCTACATTCTCGACATACAGCCCGGACAGGTGACTAAGGCGTTCAGCAAACAGAAGGCTACACCATCGGCACAGACCAACATAGTATACTCTGCACCGATAGCCTACACTGCCGACACCGACCTTAAGCTCGACGTTCTGGCGCAGATAATGCGTAGCGTATACACCGAAAAGGTGCGCGAGGAGAAGGGCGGAACATATGGTGTGAGCGTGGATGGACAGTTCTGGAAGTATCCTACAGACGGATGTTCGATGACGATAAGCTTCCGTTGCGACCCTAACAAGTACGACGAGCTGCTGCCTATTATCGACCAACAGCTGCAACTGATGGCTGCAGAGGGTCCTACCGAGGAACAATTAGAGACGATAAAGGAGTATGAGCGCAAGAACTATAACCGCGCCGTACTAACAAACGGATGGTGGGAATATGTGCGCTATCACGAGCTACGAGAAGGCATCGACTTCGACAAAGACTATCTTAAGAAGGTGGACAGCCTTACCACTAATGATATACGCAATTTCTGCAAGCTGCTTACAGCACCGGGCAACCGTATACAGGTAACTATGAAATAATCCTAAAAACAAAGTAAAAGAATGACAAAGAATATCTTTTCAATACATAAGTACATATCAAGAGGGGCGGCAACACTATTGTTGCTCCTCGCAACCATCGCCGTACATGCCGACAACGTGATGACACGACATGCCGACGGCACCTACATTGTTCGCACCAACACTATATGCAAGGCTCGCGGCTATCGTAAAGGCACACCTGTAGAGGTGCACATCAAGAACGGTAAGGTAGTGAAGGTGGTGGCTCTTAAGAACGAAGAAACGGTGCCTTACTTCGCCCGTGTCAAGCAGTTTCTGCTGCCACTATACAACAACCTCAAGATATCAAAGGCTAAGAAACTTGCCGAGCGCACCGAGGTAGATGGTTGCACTGGCGCCACATTCAGCACAAAAGCAGTGCAGAAGAACATAAAGGCTGCCATTGGGTATTACGAGAAGAACAAATAAAATGAAGAACAAGATCGAGTAGGAGGTAAACACTAATCATAGGTGTTTATCTCCTATTTTCATGTTTA
>ERZ1026870.88-NODE-88-length-54460-cov-150.084606_pt1 | contig 54460 bp, 28 predicted proteins | sample MGYA00380165_ERZ1026870 | MGnify/ENA primary metagenome ERZ1026870 (study PRJEB33269, sample SAMEA4719801) | human gut metagenome | biome: human-associated habitat; feature: organic feature; material: feces | place: Cameroon | collected 2013-10 ...
GTATTTATTAACACAAAAAACTGCTCAAAAATTTGGCTATGTCTTAGGAATCGGGAAACGACAAGGGTCTATATGCCACGATGAGAGGTGGGCGTATAGACCCTTCATCGTGTCTTGATACCTGTTGGGTGGATGATATGGCAGTGTGGTGGTTTCGTGCTACCTGTTTTCATGGTTTGAAGTACCTTTGCGTCAATCGTGAGGTGCTCAAAACAAAATCGTTATGAAAACAGAAATGAAAGTATCAAACGAGTGTTTGTACCCTACCGATGTATTCTTGATTAGTTGTGGTATGGGATGCAAGCGAATCACTGTCAGTGACATTGCTTATATTGAGGCAATGAAGGACAACTGTGTTATTCACATGATTGGCGGCAAGTGTTACACTCTGTCTTGCCCAATGGGCGACATTGAGCCAGAGTTGGCTCCCAGAATGAATATGATAAGAAACTGGAAAAGGCGTATGCAAAGTACAAGTAGAATGTTACTACGTATTTTATGATTATCAATGAAAGGAATAATATTGCGAAAAACCCAATTATTTGCATGTTTCGTAAACATTTTGAGGATTTTATACCTTTTTCTGAAATTATTTTCGTACTTTTGCAAGCGTATTCACATTATATTATAATAATGTATATCTAAGAATGATGGACGATATATTGAAACAAATAAACGCTGGCGAGGTGTCGGGGGTGCAGTTCAAGGAACGCATTCTCGACAAATATGATATTGCCTGTGAGTTAGTGGCGTTCAGTAATTCACATGGTGGCAAGTTGGTAGTTGGTATAAAGGATAAGACTGGAGAAACCAATGCCTTGTCGTATTCTGAGGTACAAGAAACAACCAACTTGTTGAGTGACATTGCTTCAGAAAACGTAGTGCCATCCATTCTGATAAAGATAGATACTGTTGAGGTCGAGGATGGCAACTTGGTTGTTGCTACTGTGAAGGAAGGACTCAACAAGCCTTATCATGACAACAAGGGAATCGTATGGGTGAAGAATGGTGCCGACAAGCGTAAAGTGTTCGATAATGCTGAACTTGCAGAAATGATGACCGATTGCGGTAGTTTTGCTCCAGACGAGGCTGGTGTTAGGGATGCAACTGTCAACGACCTTGATGCAACGACCATCAAGCAGTTTCTTGGCAACCGTTTTGATAGAGTGTTGGAAAAGAAAGGCTTGACAGGTGACGCTTTTAATGAAGCATCACTTGATATGATTTGCTCTACCATAGCTAAGGGGCATGACTGTGAGAAGATTCTTCGCAACCTGCGATTTATCCGTCCAGATGGTACACTGACCGTTGCTGCCATGCTTCTGTTTGGCAAATACACCCAGCGCTGGATGCCAATGATGACAGCCAAATGCATCTGTTTTGCAGGCAACAGTGTTGGCAGCAAGGTGTTCCGTGACAAGGTGAATGATGCAGATATGGAGGGGAATCTGCTTCATCAATATGACACTATCATGGATTTCTTCACTCGTAACCTACATAATGTGCAGGTGGGAGATGAATTCAACAGCATGGGTAAGTTGGAAATACCTTACACCAGTTTGGTTGAGTTCACAGTAAACAGCCTTGTACATCGTTCGTTGAACATGAAAGCCCCTGTTCGCATTTTCATTTTCGACAATCGTGTTGAGATTCACAGTCCAGGTGCATTGCCTAACGGACTCACTATTGATGACATCAAGGCTGGAACTTCCATGCCTCGCAATACGTTCCTTTTTAACAATGCCATATACTTGCTGCCATACACTGGTGTAGGTAGCGGCATCACTCGTGCACTTGACGAAGATATCAATGTCACGTTTATGAATAATGACAAGGCACAGGAATTTGTCATCACGGTTTGGAGAGGAGAAAGTAACCAAGTCCAAGACTCTGACACTCGACTTAGACACTCTGGCACCGACTTAGACACTTCTGAGAACGACTTAGATACTCGACTTAGACACTCTGGCACCGACTTAGACACTTCTGAGAACGACTTAGACACTCAATTTAGACACTCTGACACTCCAAAAGTGTCATTGTCTAACAAGCAAAGGGACATAGTAAATTTCTGTTCTGTTCCTCGAACCACCAAAGAGATACTTGACAGAATTGGAGTCAGCATGCATTCCAAGAACCGAGAGCGTTACATCACCTCCCTTGTTGCAGCAGGATATTTGCAGATGACCAACCCTGAAAATCCTACGGCAAGCAACCAGAAATACAAGAAAGTAACAACAAAGTAGAATAACAATAATAACAGGCTAGTTCGCAATCAAAACACTAATGGGCTATATGCTATCTTTTGGATAAGCATATAGCCCCTTTTATGGTTTGGACAGCTTTATCTACTGTTATATTGTTTTCTTCCATTATACTCTGTTTTGATATTATTTACAAAGGTAGTGCTTTTAGCCTTTAAGCCACTATTGCACAACCCCTTTCTTTGAAAAGAACGTAAAATCAATAGTATTATTGCGATGATTGTACTTTTATTAATCGCTTAACTCGTTGCACCGTACTTACTGTTAAACTTGGTTTAACTTTACTGTTTTTTTTAGGAGCTTGGCTTCTTTTACAAAAAAAACGTAAATTTGTAGCGAGAAATAAAAACTTGAAGAATAAACAACATAAAAATGAACTTATGAAGAAAATCTCGTTGATAGTGATGTGCTGCATAATAGCTTGCGGACTGTTCGCCAACCACGGCATCGTGAAGGGCGGAGAAATGTCGCCTAAGGTAGAGGACACGGTATCGATTGACAAGAAAATCGCTGATAGTCAATGGTTATCGAACAACTCCGACACGTTGGAAGTGGACACAGCTGGCGAAGACGCTCGGCGTATCCACCCAGGTGCGCCTCGTGGTAAACGATTCCACCAGCAAGGGCTATAAGATGAGCTACACCTTCCTGGACGTAAAGGCCGATTCGGTGGGCGACAACTTCCGGGACAAGATGATGGCCATGTTAGTGGAGCGCACCGCCAAGAGCGTGATAGGCACCACCATCAACTTTGAGACCGATGAATATGGTCGCATCACCAAGATTACCAATCTCTCGCAAATCAAGAAGCAGGCAAAGGCTCTCTTCAAGGCGAGCATGAAGGACATCGCCTCCATGCCCATCATGCAGGAAATGAAGAAGGCGATAGGTCTTGACTTCATGAAGATATGCAACCAGGCTAACACCGACGAGGTGGTGGAGGGCTACCTGGAGGAGCTGAAACTGCTCTTCGCCTGCCACGGAAGCCAATATGCCGTGGGCGAGCATCACGAGCACGAGGATGCCACCAAGGATAGCTACGCCAACGACACTTATATCAATGCCAGTCTAGAGAAGAATGGCAACTACACAATCTCCTGCGAGGTGGTCAGCGTGATACCAAAGGAGACCGTGAAGGAGGTGATGGGCGGACTGATGGGTGCCTTCATGGAAGGACAGAAGGGCAAGAAGGCCGAGGACGGCAAGGATCATGATGGCAACATCAAGGACTTGGACGACGAGTTTAAGAAGGAGATAGACAAGGCAGTTGACCAAGATGCCCAGACCTCGGAGTATCTCAGTGTGACCTGCTTCGAGGATGGCTGGCCTAGCAGCGTGTTGAAGCAAAATAAATCTGTGATGGCTGGCCGTGGCAAGCTGAAGCAGAAACTCATCGAGGCTTGCCGATTCGCACAGCGCGAGAAATGATGAACTATTTCGACCTGTACAGGCAGAAAAGTTTTTTTGTGAGAAAAAGTCTCAAAGTCTCATTTTTGGGAGTGGATAGTGACGTAATTGTTTGATTGATAGTAAGACATAAAAATGAGACTTTTCTGATGTTTTTACAAGAAGTATCATTAAAGTCTCATAGAAGTATCATAAACTACCCATTCGGGGAATTTATGTCTAGAAAAGCAGGAATAAAAGTAGAGAAGTGTCTACTATTTCAGTTAAATAAGGTCCATGGGCTGGTCTCTTGATGCCCGTTACATGGGCACTTAGAGACCATGTACTGGGCATCGAGAGAACATGTGCTGGGCACTGGTTGCCCACACCATGGGCATAGAGTGCCCAACGTTTGGGACTGTTTTTGGGCACTATATTAGCAAGCTGCGTTGCAATTATGCATTGGCGCTAAATGTTGCTTTTGTGATACTTTTGTGGTGCTTCTATTATGCTTCAATGATACATTCTGTGATACTTTATGCTGCTTTTATGATACTTCTATGATACTTTATGTAAAATTATCAGAAAAGTCTCATTTGCGTCAACATGTTGATTATTAATTAGATAAACGGACTTTTGCTACGAAAAATGAGACTTTGATACTTTTTCTCACAAAAAACTTTTTTCGCGGGAAATAGAAAGGGTCTATATGCCACGATGAAAAGGTGGCGTATAGACCCTTGATTTTATGGTGATATTCGTAATCTACATCTCCGCTTTCTGTTTTTTATGAATTGCTCAGATTCTTAATGATTTCCAAAGGGAGCTGGGTAGCTTTGGAAACCTGTTCGGCAGAAAGTCCTATTGCCAACAAACGTTGTGCTGTTTCTGTATTGGCCTCATGTTTGCCTTCAGCTCTGCCTATTTCCATACCCTCAGCTATACCTTCACGCTTAGCTGTGTCTACGGAATTCTTGATGTCGCGATATGCCATCTTGCTGGTCTCGTACTCCCTTATTTCTTCTACCTGCTTCATAATCATCTGTTTTAAATATCCATGCCGCAAAGTTACGACTTTATTTTCAAACCCGCAAGAGAATTCTGTGAAAAGTTTCAGAAAAAGTTAGGAACCCACATATTTTATATTATAAGGTAAATATCTGTGTAAATCTGTGTAATCTGTGGGACAAAGAACAAGTCCCACAGATTACACAGATTTACACAGATACAACGACAAGGGTCTATATGCCACGATGAGAGGTGGGCGTATAGACCCTTGATTATATGGTGATTTTACCTTTTTATAGCACCCATTCCAACCAATTCTCTGGTGTTACGATGGCTTTTTCCTTCACATCGTATGCAGTAAGAAAGGTATTCGGAAATTGAGTGTTAGCGTTGTTTCATATCATTAAACCCTTTCCATTATTAATAAAGTTCTTTGTTTTAATTTCGGCACAAAGATACGAAAAAAAATCCTAATCCCAAAATTTATACTGATTTTTGGGATTAGGGACCCAAAAAGCTCCAGAAGCAGCACGCCCTTTACCTTTGCTTTACTCTTCGGCCAGCGATTTTCAATTCCACTTCGCGGTCGGTGACCGAAGTAGCTTTCTTCATAATTCTTTTCTTTTGATTCTATGTCGCGAAGATACAAAAGAATCCGAATAATCGGATACCATTCCTTCTTTCTTGTTTTGTAAGCAGAACATGGTTTTACAGCTCGTTTTTATACTATTAAACATAAATATTCACTTTTGCGAGATTTTTCTTGCGGAAAATTTTGTGATTTCAATAATTATTCGTATCTTTGCAGCGTCAGTCCTCGCCAAGCCTCTTAACAATGCTCAAATCGTGCGAGGCGTTTTTTATTTATACACATTTGAATATGGCAAATCTTATACCTTTTACAAAACGATTTGAATCTTCAGAAAATCTCGTTAATTTGCTTGAATCACGAGGTTTACAGATTTATGATAGGAACAAAGCCATACAGTACCTTGACAATATTGGTTATTACAGATTGTCTGCTTATATGTATCCTTTGTTGAAGATGCCCAAGACAGCACATTTATACAAGGAAGGTTCATCCTTCAAGAAAGTGATGATGCTTTATCGTTTTGATAAGAAACTGAGACTACTCATGTTCAATGAGATAGAAAAGATTGAAATTGCTATCAGACGGGCAGTAATGCAAATAACAGCAGATATGACGGGCAATCCTTTTTGGCTTACTGACTCTTCTTATTTCTTGGATAGTTCCAGGTTTAATGAAACAATGCGAGCTATATCCAAGGAATACAGCAAATCCAAGGAGGAGTTTGTTCTTCATTTCAAGCGAACCTATTCTGAGCCATATCCACCATCGTGGATTTTAGGCGAGCTGCTTACTATTGGAAATGTCAATGCTATTTATCGTAACATCAAACAAAATCGCATACGCAAACGCATAGCTAAACGTTTTGGTTTGCCTATCAATGTGTTTGAGTCATGGCTTACAGTTATTGCTGTTACTCGAAATGCCTGTGGTCATCATTCAAGAGTATGGAACAAGCAGAATGCTATTCAGCCAGCAATTCCCAATAGTCCCGCAGGAGAATGGATAACGCTGCCAACAGATTCCATGCGTGCTTACTTCGATCTTTGCATCATCAAGTACTTTCTTAATGTTATATCCCCCAATAATGATATGCAATCCAAAATAACATGGTTGTTCATTCGGTTTCCCGAAATTGACTTAAAAGCTCTCGGCTTTCCGCAGGGATGGCAAATGGAACCATTATGGAGGTAATTTCAAGTGAAACAGCTATTTTATACCAGTTTGTACCGGTTTATGTGGTTTGCATCATGAATTTTATGCCAAAGGAGCATGAGGTGACAAAGTTTAGGACAGACGTTGCTTTGAGGGAGAAGTCTAGTGACTCGATGTTTTCTGACAAGCTTCGTTTCATCTATCTTTCTCTTCCTTTCTTTGATAAGAGTGAGGAAGAATGCGAGACAGGTTTTGAAAAATGGATTTATGTTTTGAAGTATATGGAAGTATTGGAAAGATTGCCTTTAGCGGAACAAAAAAAGATGCTCGATCATCTTGCAAAATTGCCAGATGTTCGTTTCTTGAGTAGTGAGGAGCGGGAAAAATACGATGAAAGTATTAAGGCTGCCGATGATTACTACGGCGTCCTGATGAGTTATTACATGAATGGTATTGATGAAGGTGTTGCCAAAGGTGAAGCAAGGGGTAGCCATCATAAAAGGCTGGAAATTGCCAAAAAAATGATGGCAAAGGGTATGGATGAAAATACCATCATGGAAATAACGGGGTTAACCCAAGAAGAAATCAGAAAGTTGATATCATAGATATGATAAAGAAATTTCCCCATCCTGCTTTCTCAAGCCGGATGGGGGAATTTCTTTATCTGTTATTTCTGAGATAATATTTTATTTTTCTATCTGTTCCTGGGTAAGTCCGGCATACTTCATAATCAGATTGATGTCAACGCCATCAGCAAGCATGTTCCTGACAATATCCAGGGCTTTCTGGTTCATTCCTAATTCCATACATATTTTCCTCCCTAGTTCTATACCCTCCGCAAGACCTTCTTGCTTCGCCGTATCAATGCAGTTCTTGATATCCCGATATGCCATCTTACTTGCTTCATACTCCCTCATTTCCTGAGGTGTGAACTTGGCAATCTCGGCTTCCTCAAATAGACGGTCGAAAACCTTGTCGCACAACTCCTTTGGGCGTTGGGTAAGTTTATAGAGGTTCTTCAGCGCATAAAGCCACTTCTCGTAGAGCGTTTCCAATTCTCCTAGTGTCTTATTGAATTTAGCTAGTACTACATAGATAAACTCCTGCTTGTCGTAGGAAATCTTGTGGGTAGCGGTATTGCACAACTGTACATGATGGCGGATTTTCTCCTTGTCGAATGCATCCTCGTTCATGCTGAAGTTGAGCAGGGCTACGGTATAGACATGATTGAGTTTGAAATCCCATTCACTCCCCTTAGGTGCCTGTTCACGGATAGGAAAGGTTGAGTAGAAGAGGGCGCGGTCCTTGAAATACGTCTGGTAGGCATTCTGCATTTCTACGATGAACTTCTCGCCGTTTTCGCCCTCGCAATATACATCAAAGATGGCTCTGCGGTCGGTATATACATCTCCCACATGCTCTGGATTCAGATACGATACGTCCTTCACAACCTGTCTGCCATTAAACAAGCTGTTGAGGAAGCAAATGAGCAAATCCTTGTTCATTGCTGTTCCAAAAATTCGCTTGAAACCGAAGTCGGTCAGCAAGCTGATATATCTTTCTTCTACCTGCTTCATAATCATCAGTATTAAAAATCCATGCCGCAAAGTTACGACTTTATTTTGAAACCCGCAAGAGATTTCTGCGAAAAGTTTCAGAAAAAGTGAGAGATTGCGTTTTTTATGTAACAGGACAAGGGTCTATATGCCACGATGAACAGGTGGCGTATAGACCCTTGATTATATGGCGATATTCATACATCACAAACGGAATAAGTCATCCATAGTGATGACTTTCTGTATTCTTCCTGCATACTCATTGAACTTCAAACCGTATGTTGTGATGAGTGTCAGATGAAGGGCATTCTTGCATCGGGTTTCTTCCTGAAATGTGCTGAGCTTATGGCGCAAGTTCTTGTCGTAGCTGGCGTTGATGGAGAAGTCATCTTCGCAAAACTTCATTTCGCAGATATTACAGATGTGGTCTGCTCGTTCGATAACCAGGTCTATCTGTGCTCCATCTTTTTCTTTTCTGCTCTTCCATGGGCTTGATTCAGTCTGTACTCCGCTAATGCCAAGCGCCTGTTTGATTTGTGGCAAATGGTAGATGCAAAGTGATTCGAAGGTGAAGCCTCGCCAAGCCGTAAGGGAGGGTGTCAGTAAATTATCCTGCCAAAAGCTGGGATTGGTAGTCTTCTTGCCATCAATGAAGGAGAGATAGAATTTGCTGTAGAAGTCGGTAAGACGATAGTAAACCTCTCTCTTCGGATAGTCGTATTTGACATACGAGGTGATGAAGTCGCTCACTTCCAGAGTCTTCAGAGTTGTGGAGAGACCGCCACCATCTGTAAGTTTCGTCAGTTCCAGTATCTCTTTTCTTGTGTACCCTTGTTGCTTCTTTGCCAGTAATCGTACAATCTTCTTGCAGTCTTCTGCATTGGTAAAGAGAGAAGAGTAGAGACGGTCGAATTCTAACTTGAGTTTGGCGTTTGGCTCGAAGAAGAGGCGGTCTATGTTTTGTGCCAGGCTCTTTCCCTTTTGGAGCATAGATATATAATAAGGTATGCCACCAGTAGCCATATAGCATTGTACCTGGTCGAATTTAGACATTACGATATGGTTTGCCTGGTAAAATCTCTCACATTCCCCCAAGGTAAAAGGGCGGAGCTTGATTTCATCTGTAGTTCGATCGAAGAGTCCTCCCTTGTTGTTGAGGAGTTTGTCTGAAATCCAAGAGGTAGCAGAGCCACAGACGATGAGCATTAAGTTCTCCTTGCCTGCTCCCCATCCATTCCAAAAATGTTCCAAGGCGGTAATGAAGCCAGAACGGGGTGTATCCATCCATGGAAGTTCATCGATGAATACAACTTGTCGCTTCTTGGTGTCTTTTTTTTCCAGCAAGGATATGAGCGCATCAAATGCTTCCAGCCAGTCGGTTGGAACTCGTTTGATATCGCTGCCATACTTGATGAGCGAAGAGTAGAAATTGCTAAGTTGCTGCTCCTTCAGTTTCTTGCCTTGTAATTCGTATGGCGAGAGTCCTGTGTGGTAGAATGCAAACTTGTCGCCTAACAATTCTCTTATCAGAAAGGTCTTGCCGACTCTTCTTCTACCATAAACTACTGCAAAAACAGGTTTGTTTGTTTGATATAGAGCCTCAATCTCCTTGATTTCAGGCTCTCTTCCTATAATCTCTTGTGCCATAATGATGTCGTTATTTTGCTGCAAAGATACTAAAAATATCGTTTCGCGCAAAATAATGAGTCACTATTTTGCGCGAAATGGGGTAAAAAAGCCATTTCGCGCAGAATAGTGATAGGGAGATCGTATTGATTAGTCGTGGAAATGTGCGAAAAAACAATGGATTTCCACGACTAATCATACTGATTAACCATTTTTCTGTTCCTCGGCATACTCCTTCGGGAAGATGCCGAACTCCTTCTTGAAGCATTTCGAGAAATACTTCGGCGTGTTGAAACCTACCTGGGTGGCCACATCGCTGATCAGAATGTTAGGGTTCGACCGGATGATGCGCTGAGCCTCCTTCAGGCGGATGCTGGTGATGAAGGCAATGACCGTTTGCCCTGTTGTGGCTTTCACCTTATTATATAGAGTGGATTCGCCCATCGCCATATCCTTGGCGAATGCCTCTCGGTTGTAATCGCCATCTGCAAGATGTTGCATCACAATCTCAGTGGCACGGGTGATGAATGCCTGATCTGGGTTGCTCAAATGTAACGCAGCCTGTGCTTCGCTCTCCGTGCTGGTTTGGAGCGAAATTTCAGCCTGAATCTTTTCTATCATCTTCTTGCGGTTGGCAAGCAGGGCATTGATGCGGACTTCCAGTTCATCAAACTTGAACGGCTTGGTGATATAGGCGTCTGCTCCTACGGCATAGGCCTCGGTCTTGTCCTCTTCCTTGTTCTTGGCGGTGAGCAGAATAACAGGCAACTGCCAGAAGCGCTTGTCTTCTTTCAGCAGCTTGGTCAGTTCGATACCGTCCATAATCGGCATCATCACGTCGCTCACCACGAGGTCTAGTTTCTCCTTCATGATGATGTTCATTGCCTGCTTTCCGTTCTTTGCCGTAAACACATGATAGTTCTTGCTCAGTACCTGCAGCATCAGGGCGAGCAGTTCCTCGTTGTCCTCAACCACCAGGATTTTGCTTGCATTCTTTCTGATGAAGATGCTCTGGTGGACAGGTGCCAGCTTAGGTTTGTCTTCAGAAGCAGGTTGGGATTCCTGCTTCGTTTCCTGGCTTGCCTGTCTGATGGCTTCCTGATTTACTGCATTTGGTTTGTCAGAATTGTCAATTTCATCTGGTGCATACGCACTCTTCTTGATAGGCAGGGTAACGGTGAAGGTAGTGCCTTCGCCTTCCAGGCTCTCACATTGGATGTTGCCATGATGCAGTTTCACCAGGTCGTGGGTCAGCGACAGTCCGATACCGGTTCCCGGCATGTTCTGCTTGCGGTAGTCGCCATCGAAGAATCGGGTGTAGAGATGCTTCATCTTCTCCTTCGACATACCGATGCCATTATCGGCAATCGTGACGACCGCCTGCTCCTTGCTGAGTCTGAGCGATACATCAATCTTGCCTCCCACCTTATTATATTTAATGGCATTGGAGAGCAGGTTGTAGATGATCTTATCCATCTTGTCGGCATCAAACCATGCCAAGCCTTCTGCCTTCGGCTTCTCCAGGGATAGCGAAATCTTCTGGTGTTCAGCCATCGGACGGATATTCTCGCAGGCTTCTTCTATAAAGGCAACCAGATTGCTGCGGCTCACGAGCAGATGCAGCTGTCCTGCCTGCGACTTTCTCACTTCCAAGATCTGTCGCAGGAGTCGGGTGGTGCGGTTGATGTTGCTGTCCATCACGAGATAGTCTTCCTCATACTGTGGTGCCATCTCCTTGAGCTTGTAGATGGTGGCAGAGATGACGGTGAGCGGGGTGAGCAGCTCGTGAGTGATATTGGTAAGGATAACTCCCATCTGCAGGCTGTTTCTGGTCTTCACCCGCTCCTTATACCATCTGGCAGCAGCAAAGATGCCGCCTATCAGCATCAGAATATAGAACATGAAGGCTATTCGGGAAGCATACCATGGGGGCAGCACCTGGATGGTGATGGTGTATGGCAGTTCCTGCCACTTGCCGTAGCCGTCTGTAGCCTTGATTTTCAGATAGTAAGTTCCTGAACTGAGGTTCTGGAAGGCTGCCTTGTGTACCCCCTTGTCGCAATACTGCCAGTCGTCGTCATACCCCTCCAGCTGGTAGGCATATACATTCTTCTCGGTATTGCCGTAGGTGAGGAGTGCGAACTCCACGTTGAATTTCTTCACTCCAGCCGGAATGATGAGCTGTCGGGTATAGGCAGGCATCTCTTTCGAGATATCAGCCTTTTCGGCAGAATCGAGCTTGGCGAAAGGCTGGTCGTCAACAATAATGTCGGTAACCACCAGTTTGGCTTTTCTGTTCTTGCCCAGTTGCGGCTTCATCGACGGCACGAACGAGAAGAAGCTGGTTCGGCTTCCGAAGAAGAGTTCCTTGCCATACTGGCAAGCCGTGTTGGGTACGAAGAGCACATTGCCCAGGCCATCTTCGTTGGTGAAATAGATGATGTCTTGCGGCTTCTTGCTGTCCTTGCCCCAGACGATGTTGACGAGGGCATAGTCGGTGGTGAGCCAGAGGTTTCCATTCTCATCTTCTTTGATGGTGAGCATGCGGTCGCCGGACAGATGATATTCCTGGTTCTTCGGCTCAAACTTGTCTTTCACCTTATTATATAGGAAGAGTCCGCCGCTGTTGGAGATAGCCCAGAGTCTTCCCCTTGAATCTTCCAGGCAGGCGGTGGCATCTTCTATGTCGAAATTCCGCTGTGCAAGACTATACTGCTTGCATCTTAAAGATTTTGGGTTTCTGGCGTTGCCCGATATGCGGATGATACCCTCGTTGTCGGTGGCAAGCCAGATGTTTCCCTCCTTGTCTTGCGAGATATGGCGGATGTCGCAAGAAGTAAGGTCTTTCTTTCCCTCCTTCATGGTAATTGCAGTGCCCTGGTTGTTGGGATATACGATGCTCAGACCGTTGCGCTGTCCTATCCACATGATTTTATCGTCTGATTCGAAGAGGGTATTCACGAAATTATCCTGTATGATAGATGGATGAGTTTCGTGTGTCAGCAGGAAGGCTGGCTTTTCGGCGGCAGGCTTGACGATGACACCATAGCTGTTGTTGGCAAACCAGATTTCCCCGTTGCTTCTTTTGGCTATATCCGATATGCTGGTGGTGAGTGCTCTCTGCTGGATATTGGCGAGGCCCGGTATTTCGTGGTTGAAGAGAGTCTTGCCGGTCTTGCGGTTGTGCAGGGCGATGCCGTATGGGTTCAGTCCCAGCCAGAAATTCTCGCCGTCGGTGGTCAGAATGGAATATATATAGTTGATGGTGAGCTGGGTATGGCTCTTGTCAAGATTCCATAGCTTGAATATCGAAGGCTGGGTATTTACTTGCAGGATACCGTTGTTCTGCGTGCAGAGCCAAATGTTGCCCTGTCCGTCGGTGGCGATATCATTGTTGAAGTTGAGCGGATTATTGCCGATGGAGCTGTATCCCTTCCACTCTGCATTAGGGATATCTTCTTCCAGATAGCACACGCCCTCTCGTGTGCATGCCCAGAGTGTTTTTGTCACCGGATCATGCACAATCTTATAAAAGGTATCAAAATGGCTGGCACTATAAGGGTATTGGTGTACTCCAGGTTGTCGTACATTGCCAGGATTATCCAGGCGTACCACGCCATAGCCCCAGGTTCCCACCCACAGGCGACGGTGCTTGTCAAAGAAAAGTGAGTAGGCGGAGTTGGTGGCATTGAACGATGGATAGCGATACATGATATTGGTTCCACGCTTGAATCGCATGAGTCCCGACGACCAGGTGCCGATGAGTAAGTCGCCGTTCTGGTCTTCAACGATGGCTTTCACGCTGTATCTGGAAATCTTCTGCTTGTGTCCGTTTTCATCAATAAGCCATGTGTTCTGGGGGGTGTATGTATGGAAGCGCTCCGTCTTTGGATTGAAATATGAGAGTCCTCCGTCTGTTCCTACCCACAGCGTTCCGTCTTTGCTTACGTAGAGGGTATAGATGATGCGTTGGGATTCTTCGGGCAGGAAGAAACTCTTGAATTTTCCGGTACGCTTGTTCATCCTCACCAATCCGTTTCTCGTACCCAGCCAGAGGTTGTCCTGATGGTCTTCGGCGATGGAACGGATGGTGTTGTTGGGCAGGATGCCTGGCTGGTAGGCACTCGACTTATAGGTTTTGGCCACGTATCCGTCGTAGGATTTCACGCCGGCATTGGTTCCCACCCACATGATGCCGTTGCTGGCAAAGAACATGCAGCTCACCTCTTCGGTGGGAGCAATAGGGATGGGCGGAAGGTAACGATATGGGAAGTTCTGTGCTTTCACCTGGGTGGCAAAGCATATCAGACAGATGAGGATGTGTAATATGGCAGATTTCATGTCTATTATTTATTGTTAGTTAAATTCCAAAATTCGTTGCAAAGGTATAAAGAATCTGCCAAAAAAGTGCCTAAAATGCAGCTTTTAACGATTTGAATCCTTATTTTACCGAATTCTGCCCTATAAAGTAGGTTTAATTCTCTAATTTTGCACCCAGCAACGAACAGTTAGAGTATTACAAACTTAATAATAAATTCAACGCAAATGAATAAACTATTCACATTACTGATGTTGTGGATGCTGTCTTGTCTGCCTTCATTGGCTCAAGCTCCGATGGACGGCGGTGTATGGAAAGACAATACCGGCAAGCATATCAATGCACATGGTGGCAACATCTTCAATTACAAAGGTACCTACTATTGGTATGGCGAGAGCCGTTCGGCTGATGGCAAACCTTACAGCTCATTGGGTGTAAGCTGCTTCACCTCGAAGGATCTCAAGAAATGGACCAATCATGGCTTGGTACTTCCTGTAACAGATGAGCCAGGCAGCGACATCGAAGGTGGTTGCATCATCGAGCGCCCTAAGGTTCTCTACAATCAGAAGACCAAGAAGTTCGTCATGTGGTTCCATCTTGAACTGAAGGGTAGGGGCTATGGTGCTGCCCGCTATGGCGTGGCAACCAGCGATACTCCTTTCGGACCTTTCAAGTTCATTCGCTCAGGTAGAGTGAATCCAGGAATCTATCCTGTGGGATTCTCAAAACCAGATACCACCGACCTCAAGCATCAGCTTCTCTTCCCAGAACTGAAGAACTGGTGGACTCCGGAGTGGCGCAAGCAGATAGAGCGCGGCATGTTCTGGATGAGAGACTTCCAGGGAGGACAGATGTCGAGAGACATGACAATTTTCGTCGATGATGATGGTAAAGCATACCACATCTATTCATCAGAGGATAACTTAACGCTCCAAATCGCACAATTGACGGATGACTACATGCAGCACAACGGAAGCTATGTTCGTGTTGCGGCTGGTGGCCAGAACGAGGCTCCAACCATCTTCAAGCAGGATGGTACCTATTGGATGATTACCAGCGGATGTACCGGTTGGGCTCCAAATGCAGCCCGTATGTTCAAGGCTAAGAATATCTATGGCCCTTGGGAGCAGTTGCCTAATCCTTGCCGTGGCGAGGGTGCCGACAAGACCTTTGGTGGTCAGGGTACTTTCATCTATAAGGTGGAAACTGCAGCGCAGAAGAAGATGTTCCATGGCGCCGACTATGTATTCATGGCAGATATGTGGAATCCGAAGCATTTGAGCGACAGTCGTCACCTCTGGGTGCCTATTTCTTGGGAAAATGGTGCTCCAGTGTTGAAAAAACAATAAAAAATACGGTCGCTCTGCTTGTTTCTAACTATTTTTGATTATATTTGCAAAATATTTGCAACCTCTCATTAAATGTTGGCATCTATATGCCACCAAATGTAAACAGAACAAACAAAACAACAAATATTAAACAACAAACAACAACTATCTATGAATTATATATATAGAACGATCATCATGGTAGTCTTGGCTGTGGCTCCTTTCATGGGAGTAAATGCCAAGAAGAAAGTAATGCCGCAGAGCGACCGCCAATATTGGTGCTCGCTGGCCTACAAGATGGCTCAGCCAGTGCTCGAAAACATGGCTAAGGGCGAGTTGCAGAAGAATATGCAGACTGAGTTCAGTCCTAGCTTCGACAACCGCAACAAGAAGGTGCTCTATATGGAGTGCTTCGGCAGACTGATGGCAGGTGTGGCTCCATGGCTCACCCTTCCGGATGATGCCACAGCCGAGGGCAAGCAGCGCAAGCAGCTCCGCGAGTGGGCCTTGGCTTCCTACAAGAATGCCGTTGACCCTCAGAATCCAGACTATCTCTGCTGGGGTATCGGTGGTCAGAACCTGGTAGATGCAGCCTACATCGCCGAGAGCTTCCTCCGTGCTTACGATACACTCTGGAAGCCATTGGACGAGGTAACCAAGAAACGCTATCTCGCAGAGTTTGCCAAGCTTCGCCACATCGATCCTCCTTATACCAACTGGCTTCTCTTCTCTTCAACCATCGAGAGCTTCATGGCAAAGGCGGGTGGCGATTTCGATGAATATCGCGTCAATTCAGCCTGCCGCAAGGTAGAGGAGTGGTATGTAGGTGATGGCTGGTATGCTGATGGTCCTTCGTTCGCATTCGATTACTACAGCAGCTATGTGTTCCATCCGATGTATCTGGAGACACTGCAGGCGATGGTGGATGCCAAGGTGAATTCCCGTCTCGACTATCAGAAGTATTATGATAGAGAGCTGAAGCGCTGCCAGAAGTACAGCATCATTCTCGAAAGATTCATCTCTCCAGAGGGTACCTTCCCTGCTTTCGGAAGAAGTATTCCTTACCGCATGGCAACCATGCAGCCGCTTGCCTTGATGGCATGGTATCAGAAGTTGCCTAAGGATTTGAGCAACGGTCAGGTGCGTGCAGCGTTGACCAAGGTGCTCCATCGCATGTTCGACCAGGAGAACAACTTCAATGAGAAGGGTTATCTCTCTATCGGTTTCTGCGGAAATACCCAGAAGAATGTTGCCGACTGGTACACCAACAACGGTTCGCTCTACATGACTACCCTTGCCTTCATGCCTCTCGGCTTGCCTGCCGACCATCCATTCTGGACCGATGCAGCACAGCCTTGGACTCAGGTGAAGGCTTGGAACAATCAGCAGTTCCCTAAGGATCACCAGTGGAAGGATGAGATTGTTACCAAGGACAAGTGGTAATTTTTTAGTTAAGAGTTTATAGTTAAGAGTTTATAGATTGTTATGCGCAAGATATTGATGATGCTGGCGGCTGCAGCCCTGGCTTTGCCTCTGAATGCAGCACAGCCAGCCAAGAAGACCGCCAAGGTCAAGAAAGAAAACAAGAAGGAAGTGAAGGCTTCCCAAAAGTGGGACCACGATCAGGTGGTGGCACTCATCACAAAGGTGAACAACTACTGGCAGGCCAACAACAAGCCTGAGGTGCGTGCCTTCTGGGATAATGCCGCTTATCATACCGGCAACATGGAGGTATATAAGATGCTGAAAGACCAGAAGATGCTCGACTACTCCATCCGTTGGGCTGAGCATAACGACTGGAGTGGTGCTACAGAGGCTAACCCAGCCAAGTGGAAGTACAAACCATACGGCGAGGGCAAGCAGCACGTACTCTTCGGCGACTGGCAGATCTGCTTCCAGACTTACATCGACCTCTACAACATTGAGGCAGCCAAGGGCAATGCCGCTGCATCAGAATACATGGTGAAGCGTGCCAAGGAAGTGATGCACTACGAGGCTTATTCTCAGCCAACAGACTACTGGTGGTGGAGCGATGCCCTCTACATGGTGATGCCAGTGATGACCAAGATGTATAAGCTGACCGGTGATACCAAGTATCTCGACAAGCTTTACGATAATCTCCTCACTACCGATGCGATCATGCTCGACAAGGAGACCAATCTCTACTTCCGTGACGGCAAGTACGTTTATCCAAAGCACAAGAGTGCCAACGGAAAGAAAGACTTCTGGGCACGTGGTGATGGCTGGGTCCTCGCAGGTCTGGCAAAGGTGCTGCAGGATATGCCGAAGGACTACAAGCACTATCAGTTCTTTGTAGATAAGTTCCAGAAGTTGGCTAAGGCAGTGGCTGAGATTCAGCAGCCAGAGGGCTACTGGACCCGCTCAATGATGGACCCTGAACATGCACCAGGACCGGAGACCAGCGGTACAGCCTTCTTCACCTATGGTATGCTCTGGGGTGTAAACAATGGTTATCTCAACAAGAAAGAATATAAGAAGGTGATAGACCGAGCATGGACATATCTGACCGAGACTGCCGTACAGGCAGACGGCAAGGTGGGCTATGTGCAGCCTATCGGCGAGCGAGCTATCCCAGGACAGACCGTGGATGCCAATTCACAGGCAAACTTCGGTGTGGGAGCCATGCTTCTCACCGCATGTGAATATGACAAATATTTAAATTCAAAATAAAGAGAAATGAATAAAAGACTGTTCGTAACATTGAGTATGGCAGGCTTGGCAATGGTGGCTTTTGGTGCTAAAAAACCGAAGGCCGCCATTAAGCCGTTAAATAAAACGGTAGCCATCCAGCAGCCTACTTTCACAGAGTGGCACGACCTTCAAGTGAATGAAATCAATCGTTTGCCTTTGCACACCTTGCATTTCGCTTACGATCCTAACGATTTCCCTGGAACGGGTGCTGAGTATCTTGACAAGAAGAAGAGTATGAACTACATGTCGCTCGACGGCACATGGAAGTTCAACTGGGTAGCCAACGCTGATGAGCGCCCTACAGACTTCTACAAGACTGACCTTGACGATTCAAAATGGAAGAACATCCAGATGCCAGGCAACTGGGAGATGCTGGGCTATGGTCAGCCTGAGTATGTGAACGTGGGCTTCGCTTGGCGTGGTCACTTCAACCAGCAGCCACCTGCAGTTCCTACCAAGGACAACCACGTGGGTTCCTATCGTCGTGAAATCAATATCCCTGCCAACTGGGATGGAAAGCGTGTCATCGCTCACTTCGGCAGTGTAACTTCCAACATCTATCTTTATGTAAACGGACAGTTTGCCGGTTATGCCGAGGATAGCAAGGTAGCCGCTGAGTTTGATATCACTCCTTTCCTGAAGAAGGGCAAGAACCTCATCGCCTTCCAGTCTTTCCGCTGGTGTGATGGTTCCTGGTGTGAGGATCAGGACTTCTGGCGTCTGAGCGGTCCGGCTCGTGAGAACTATCTCTATGCCCGCTCTAAGGATCATCGTCTGCTCGATGTCCGTGTAGAGACAGAGTTGAAGAACAACTATAAGGATGGTTACCTCAACATCACAGCCAAGGTGCAGGGTAATACCCTGGCATACTTCGGTCTTTACGACCCGGATGGCAAGGAGGTAATCGTTACAGGTACCGATAATGTAAGAAATGGTGTGGCTAAGTATCAGCTCCGTGTGAAGAACGTTCGCAAGTGGAGTGCTGAGACTCCTAACCTCTATACTCTGGTTGTATCTCCTATCCAGAATGGTGGCATGTATTCACCTTACGAGATTATCCAGGTAAAGGTGGGCTTCCGCAAGGTGGAAATCAAGAACAAGCAGCTCCTGGTAAACGGTCAGCCTGTTCTCCTGAAGGGTGCCAACCGTCATGAGATGGACCCGGATGCTGGTTACAACGTAAGCGAGCAGCGCATGATTCAGGACATCATGATGATGAAGCGCCTGAACATCAATGCCGTTCGTACCTGTCATTATCCTGATGATCCACGCTGGTATGACCTCTGCGACAAGTATGGTCTCTATGTGGTTGCCGAGGCTAACCAGGAGAGCCACGGTTTCCAGTATGGCGATGATGCTGCTGCCAAGAAGCCTGAGTTTGCCAAGCAGATTATGGAGCGCAACCAGCACAATGTGTCTATGTTCTACAACCATCCTTCTATCATTACATGGAGTTTGGGTAACGAGACCGTGATGGGCGACAACTTCATTCAGGCTTACAAGTGGATTAAGAGCCAGGACAAGACCCGTCCTGTGCAGTATGAGCAGGCTCACCGTGGTGAGGGTACTGATATCTTCTGCCCAATGTACTATCCTGTAAGTGCCTGCGAGAAGTATGCCAAGGACCCTAACAGTCCGATGCCGCTCATCCAGTGTGAGTACAACCATACCATGGGTAACTCAGGCGGTAACCTGAGCGACTACTGGAATCTGGTACGCAAGTATCCTATCTTCCAGGGTGGTTTCGACTGGGATTTCGTAGACCAGGCATTGCACCGCAACATTGTGAAGCCAATGAGCATCCTGCCTTACAAGATGAACAACGAGGAGCTCCGCAAGGTTGAGTATACATACGGTGGCGATTACAACAAGTATGATCCTAGCGATAATAACTTCAACTGCAATGGTATCATCGGTCCAGACCGCCAGATGAATCCTCATGCTTACGAGGTGGCTTATCAGTATCAGAACATCTGGGCTAAGATGGTAAGTGCTGAGGCTGGACAGGTGAGCGTATACAATGAGAACTTCTTCCGTGATTTGAGCAACTATGCCTTGGCATGGAGCCTGGAAGAGGATGGCGTAGAGACTCAGAACGGTACCATCGCCGACCTCGATGTTCCTGCACAGCAGAGCAGAACTTACACTATCCCTTACGATAGAAGTAAGATTACCGGCAAGGAGGTGTTCCTCAACATCGACTTCCGATTGAAGAACGCTGAGCCACTGATGACAGCCGGTCAGGTGGTAGCTTATGCACAGTTGCCAGTAGTAACCAAGCAGGCTTGCGAGGGTGACTGCAGCAAGATGCTGGCTGAGGGTCATGGCAAGAAGAAGATGAAGCTTGCTGCCAAGAAGGATAATGTGATAGCTGTTACCACACCAGACCTCACCTTCAAGCTCGACCGTACTACCGGTCTTATCTCTGAGTATGCTTACAACGGCAAGTCAATGCTCGGCGAAGGCGGTACCTTGAAGCCAAACTTCTGGCGTGCTCCTACCGATAACGATATGGGTGCAGGTCTGCAGAAGAAGTTCAAGGTATGGAAGAACCCTCAGATGAACCTGAAGAATATCGATGTAAAGAAGGATAAGAAGGCCAACACCGTAACCATCGTCACATCATTCGATATGCCGGAGGTTCAGGGTCAGATGGACATCACCTACCTCGTATTCGCCAATACAGGTGCAGTGAAGGTAACAGAAGACTTCAAGGCTACAGAGGGTGCCAAGGTGAGCGATATGTTCCGCTTCGGTATGTTGATGCAGATGCCATACACCATGGAGAAGAGCAACTACTACGGTCGTGGGCCTATCGAGAACTACTCAGACCGCAAGGACTGCATGCGCATCGGTGTTTACACAGATGATGCCGACAACCAGTACTTCCCATACATCCGTCCACAGGAGAGTGGTACCAAGAGCGATATCCGCTGGTGGAAGCAGACCGATGCCACAGGCTTGGGCTTGCAGGTAAAGAGCTGCACACCATTCTATGCGAGCGCCCTCCACTTCGATACCGAGGAACTTGATGATGGCGATGAGAAGGAACAGCGCCACAGTTTCGACCTGAAGAAGTCTAAGTACACCAATCTCTTCCTCGATGCAGCCCACATGGGTGTAGGTGGTGAGAACTCTTGGGGTGCTTGGCCATTGGAGAAGTATCGCGTACTTTATGGAAACAAGACCTTCAACTTTGTGCTGATTCCTCAGACAAAATAGTAGAAAAACGGGGATTTGAACAAAAATCCAATATATTTAAACAGAAAATCCACCTCATTTGGGGTGGATTTTTTGTATCTTTGCATCCGTCATTTTAAATATGATAAACGTGTCAACATCGATACGATAAACGAATCAATATAGAAAAGAAGATTTCAACCTAAAAAAGACAATAACGAACAATATGAGAAAAGCTAAGTTTTTTGCAGCAGTGTTGATGGCGATGTCTTCTCTCGGAGCTTTCGCACAGCATCAGTTTATGGTTCAGGCCAACAAGCCTGGAGTAGAAATTCAGCCTACCATGTATGGTATCTTCTTCGAGGATATCAACTTCGGTGCCGATGGTGGTCTCTATGCAGAGATGGTGGAGAACCGTTCCTTCGAGTTCCCACAGCGCCTGATGGGATGGAATACATTCGGAAATGTAACCCTCAGCGACGTGAAGCCTGCCTTCGACCGCAATCCTCACTATGTTACATTGGAGAGTGCTGGTGCCCGTGAGAAGCAGACCGGTTTGGAGAACCGCGGTTTCTTCGGCATGGGTTTGAAGAAGGATATGAAGTACGATTTCTCCGTATATGGCCGTCTTCATCTCATCGATGGCAAGCAGGCTAAGATTCGCGTAGAGTTGGTTAACTCTAAGAATGATGTCATTGCCAAGAAGAGCATCACCATTACCAACAATAAATGGCAGAAGCATACCGCTTCGCTGACTTCTCCTCAGACAGATGCCAAGGGTTTGATGCGTGTTTATCTAGAGAAAGGTTCTGAGAGCGTGGATCTCGACCACATCTCTCTCTTCCCATCAGACAACTGGAATGGTCTTCGTGCCGACCTCGTTCAGGACCTTGCCGACCTGAAGCCAGGTATCTTCCGTTTCCCTGGCGGATGTATCGTAGAGGGTACCGACCTCGACACCCGTTATGAGTGGAAGAACAGTGTAGGTGCTCCAGAAAACCGTCCTCTGAACGAGAACCGCTGGAGAGATACCTTCCCACATCGCCTTTTCCCTAACTACTATCAGTCTTTGGGCTTGGGCTTCTACGAGTACTTCCTCCTTTCTGAGAAGATTGGTGCTGAGCCATTGCCTATTCTCTCTGTAGGTCTGGCTTGCCAGTATCAGAACGATGATAAGGATCCTAATGCGCATGTAGCAGTCAAGGATCTCCAGAGCTATATCGACGATGCACTCGACCTCATCGAGTTTGCCAATGGTCCTGTCACCTCTAAGTGGGGTAAGCTCCGTGCCGATATGGGTCATCCTGCACCATTCAATCTGAAGCAGATTGGTATCGGTAACGAGCAGTGGGGTCCTATGTATCCTGAGCGTCTGCAGAAGTTCATGGAGCAGATTCATGCCAAGTATCCAAAGATCAAGATCTGCGGTTCATCTGGTCCATCTGCTGATGGAAAGGACTTCGACTACGGTTGGGAGCAGATGCGCAAGTTGGGTGTAGATATGGTAGATGAGCATTACTACAAGAGCCCAGAGTGGTTCCGCAGCAATGCCAGCCGTTACGACAAGTACGACCGCAAGGGTCCTAAGGTATTTGCCGGCGAGTATGCAGCCCATGCCAAGCACGATCCTAACTCTTGGGAGGCTGCGCTTTCAGAGGCTGCCTTCATGACCGGCTTGGAGCGCAATGCCGATGTGGTTTATCAGGCTACCTATGCTCCTCTCTTCGCTCATGTAGAGGGATGGCAGTGGCGTCCAGACCTCATCTGGTTTGATAACTTGACTTCTGTGCGTTCTGCCAACTACTATGTTCAGCAGCTCTACGGCGAGAATAAGGGTACCAACGTATTGAAGCTTACCGAGAACGGCAAGCCTGTGGCTGGCGAGAAGGGTCTCTATGCCTCTGCTTGTTTCGACAAGGCTACCAAGAGCTACATCGTGAAGATTGCCAACACCTCTAACGAGGCAAAGGAAATCAACGTTACCTTCAATGGTATCAAGAAGTTGAATCCAGGTAAGGTAACCGTTCTCCATGCCGACAATATCCAGGCAGAGAACAAGATTGACAACAAGAACGTGGTTGTTCCTGTGGTATCAGATGCTCAGGCAAACGGCAATGTCTTGAATGTGAAGATGAAGCCAAACAGCTTCGTGGTATATCGATTCTAATAGATTCGTTCTTTTTATATAAAAGACTGTTTTTAAGCAGACAAATAAAGGTTATTAAGGTACGAGATTTAAAGGATAATGAAGATCCCTTGCAGCAGAAATGTTGCAAGGGATTGTTTTTTTGTTTTTTTTTAATGCCAATGAATGAATAAATAACAAAATATTTGCCCTTTCTACTTTTTTTTATTAAATTTGCACTCGTAAAGAGTTAACTATAAAATAATTGAATAAAAATAGGAAGTGATATGAGATTAAGAAATCTTATCTTGATGGTTCTTGCTGTGATGTGTACATCCCAGGTGATGGCGCAGAGTAAACGTAATGTGCGTAAGCGCCCTGCCAAACGTACCGTCGTTAATAACACCAAGAAACCAGTTGACAAAACTAAGGACGCAAAGTTGCCTGTAGATTCTCAGGCTGTGGCTCCTGCTGCTCAAACTACGGCTGTTCCGGCTGCGGCAGCACCTGCTGGCTCTACAGCAACACCTGCAGCTGCTCCTGCTGCAACAACTTCTGCAACAACTCCAGCAACCGCTGCTGCATCTGCAACAACTCCAGCAACGACACCGGCTGCTCCTGCTACCCCTACAGCGAGTGAGGCTTCATTGTTGCCACCACCAGCTCCTGCTGTTCCCCAGGACCGTGTGGACACCATCTACTACAACAAGAATTGGAAGGTGATTACCAACAAGGCTTTCGCCAGCTATTATCGCTATGCTCTCTATCCAGCGAACCCAACCATGACTAAGGAGTTCAAGACCTACTATATTGATGGCGCCTTGCAGAGCGAGGGCAGTTTCCTGGAACTCGACAAGAATGATGATGCCAACAGTAAGTTTACCGATACTTATATCTCTTATTACAAGGATGGCAATGTAGAGGAGAAGAAGACCTATGTAGACGGCAAGTTGAACGGTGAATATTCCATCTATTTCAATAATGGCAACATCAGCAAGCACTTCCTGATGAGCGAAGGCCGACGTGATGGACTTTCTGCCACTTTCACCGAGGATGGAAAAATCTGTACCCTTACCCCATACGTTTCCGACCAACCTGATGGCTACTATGTGGTGGTTGACATCGATGGCAACTACTCCAAGTATTCACTTGCCGACAAGCAGCCTGTGCTTGAAACACCAAGTCCTTCGGAAATCGTTACGGAGTATAAGAACGGCGTGGCATGGCCTTATTATAATAAGAATGGTCTTATCGTGGGTGCCAGCAACACCATCGTGGAAGACATCGGCGGTTACCGCCAGATTGGTTTGTTCCTCGTAAACAAGAGTATGATTAATCTCGACCTCGACCCTAGTCAGATAGAGATTTATTCCATCAAGAAGGACAAGCGCAAGGATTTCGAGAAGATTTCTGCCCAGGAGTACAATGATAAGATTATGAAATATGTGCGCCGCACTTCCATGATGCCGGCTGCCCGCAATGGCAATGTGAATGCCAACCTGGGTGCCCAGTTCTCTAACTCTTCCAATACGGTGAAGGATTTCCAGGCCCGCATCTGCCGCATGCGCAAGCTGGATGATGGAACCCGCATGAAGTATGCCGAGAAGGAACCTGCTGATTTGGGCTATCTGGAGCGTACTACCATCCATCCGGGTGAGGTTATCTTTGGCTATATCTATACCGACGACCGCAAGGGAGTGGATCTCTTCGTAAAGGTGAAAATCAACGGTATCGACTACTTGTTTGAATGGAACGATAGCAAGAAGTAACCAGATATGATCAGATATGATCAGATAATCCGATATGATCAGATATAATCAAACCTAATCAGATGAAATCAAAGAAAATGATAAACAGCTTAATCAAGAGGTGCTCCTGTTTCGTAATGGGAGCACTTCTCGTTGCTGCCTGCCAGCGGCCAGCCGGTTCGGCAGAAACCGAAGAGGCTCGGGAGATGTTGCGGAAGGTGGATGATTCCATTGCTGCCCAGTCGCCTCTGGCTCGCAAGTTGGTAGAACAGGGCTTGAAGGGGGCTAAGGACAGCTTTGCCTTCTATGAGTACTATTCCCGCATGGGCAAGTACTTCTGCCTGTCGTCAACACCCGATTCCATGGTTCCTTACATCGAAAAGGTAATCCAGTTTGCCAAGCAGCAGCCCGAGTCGCCTCGCCGCAACAGTCTGCTTGCCTTTGCCTACAACACGCAGGCAGCCAACTACCACAACTTCCACAAGAAAGGAGATGAGGCGCTGGCTCTCTATCTGGAAACCTATCGCCTGTCGTTGGCCAGCGATACCAAGGACCAGTCGCCTATGATATGTGCCAATGTGGGCGATGCCTATCTTGCCCAGAACCAGTTGCCCGAGGCTGCCCAGTGGTATCGCCGTGCGCTGTTTCTGGTTGACTCGCTCAATTTGCCTAAGAAAGAGAATATCACCCTCTATCTGGGTTTGGCTACCATCTATTTGCAACTCAACGATTTTGATACGTCGCTTCAGTATTATCAGCAGACGGAGAAGTATTTCAATCAGATGTCTGTGGCGATGCAAGCCTATTATTTGAACAACTACGGAAATTATTATTATTATTCTAAGGACTACAAGAATTCCCTTCGATTGTTTTTGCGCCTCAAGGATTTGTTGGAAAAGCGTGGCAAAATGGAGACCTTCGATATGTATCTCTGTAAAGTCAATATGTCTGATGTCTATCTCAATCTGGACCAGTTGGCTGAGTCGGAGAAATATCTCGACGAAGTAGAGCCTTATATGCGTAAGAATGCAGACGACGTAGCGGTTTACTATTGTCATACCATCCGCATCGGACTGGCTGTGAAGAAGCATGATATGCAGGCAGTTACCCGCATTCTGGATTCCGAGAAGAATATGTCGGTGATGCCTTTTACCATGCGTCAGATTCGCAATCATTATCTCAGATTGTACTACAAGGCAATGGGAGATTACCGTCAGGCATACGAAAACCTGCGTGAAGATGTGCAGCAGAACGATTCCCTGGAACACCGCCGCATCAACATGCGGGCATCCGAGGTGATGGAGCGATTTACGCAAGATACCCTCAAGCTTCACCACGACCTGGCGATGGAGCACAAGAATGTGGAACTGCAGGAGGTGAAGATGTTTGCCATCGCTGCTGTTGCTGCTGTCTTGCTAATCATCATGTTCTTCATCATGAAGACGATTCAGAACCGTCGGCGCATGGAATCCAATAAGCTGCGTATCATGCAGCTCAGAATGGAGGCTGTGCGCAACCGCATCTCTCCTCATTTCGTCTTTAATGTGCTGAATAATAAGATAGTGCATTCGGGCAATGCCGAGGCGGATGAACTGATGCGCCTGTCGAAGCTGATTCGTGCCAACCTCGATATGTCGTGCCGACTGGATGTGAGTCTGGCTGAGGAGTTGGACTTCGTGAAACAGTATGTGGAGGTAGAAAGACCTCTGGTGGACGGCAACTTCGAGTTCAAGCTTGAGGTGGCTCCGGATATCAACCTCGGCAAGGTGCACGTACCTTCCATGTTTGTACAGATATTGGTGGAGAATGCCCTGGTTCACGGACTGAGAGGATGGGAAGGCGAAAAGCGACTGCAGGTAAAGGTGGAACGCAGGCAGAATGGCATGACCTCCATCTCCGTCATCGACAACGGACCGGGTTTCGATATCCGAAGCACGGGTAAGAAGCGGACGGGACTGACGGTGCTCAGTCAGACCATTGCGATGATAAACGAACGCAACCGCAGCAAGATGACCTTCTCCATGCGTAACCTGAAGGGTGAAGACGGGAAGGTGCTGGGCTGCGAATCCAGTTTCTGTATACCAGACGAGATTAATTTATCTATATAATATAATAAGGTGTAAACTAAGGGGAATATGAAAATAGTTATTGTAGACGATGACAAGCAGGCGGCTTATGATTTGGAGGCTCGCTTGCTGAAGAGTTATAAGATAGAGGTGGCTGGTGTCGCCTTGAACGGTTTGGACGGATTGGCGCTGGTCAACAAGCATCGTCCTGATGTGTTGTTTCTCGATGTGCAGTTGCCTGATATTTCGGGCTTGGATTTCCTTGACCGTATCGATGATTTTACGGATGGCGACTGTCGTGTTGTGATGTATACGGCATACGACAAGTTTATCCTGCCTGCCTTTCGAAAGAAAACCTTCGATGTGCTGCTCAAGCCGATAGATAATAAAGACTTGGCGCTGATTATGGGTAGACTGGAAGAGGCTGGCATCGAGAGCCTTCCATCCTCAGCCCGGGGAGTATCGCTTGACGAAAACGGCTTGAGCATCCAGAATCCGAAGGATGATAAGTTCCTGCTCTATACCAACAGCACCGACTTCAAGCTGGTTGACAAGCGAAACATCGGGGTATTCAAGTATAATCACGACGGTCGCTGTTGGGAGGTAGTGGTGGCAGGGGTGCCTACTCCTGTCCGCCTGAAGCGCAATGTGAAGAGCGAATCGCTGGCAGGACTCGACAAGCAGTTTGTGCAGGTCAATCAGAAGTACATCATCAATATGGACTATCTGATAGAGGTGGTCGACAATGTCTGCCATTTCTATCCGCCGTTCGACAACATCGATTATGTGAAGGTGGGTCGCTTCTTCCGCAAGAAGTTTATCGAGCGTTTTTGCAGCCTGTAAATGCCGATTTTCCCTTCGGATACCAACATATTGTATGAAAAAGGGCGGAAAAGTTTGAATTATGCATAAAAAAACGGCCAAGATGGTAGCAGTTAGCCAATTATTTCGTAACTTTGCACCCGCAAACTTATAAAAATAATAAAAGAAGAATGGCTAATTTGAGATTTGAGGTTGTAGCCGAGGCCTTTAAGAAAAGACCTGTAGAGGTAGAGGCTCCCAAGGTGCGCCCTTCGGAGTACTTCGCCAAGTATGTATTCAACCGCCAGAAGATGTACAAGTATCTGCCATCTGATGTGTACGAGAAACTCATCGATGTGATTGATAATGGTACTCGTCTGGACCGTTCCATCGCTGATGCCGTGGCTGCCGGCATGAAGCTCTGGGCTGAGGAAAACGGGGTAACACATTATACTCACTGGTTCCAGCCATTGACAGAAGGTACTGCCGAGAAGCATGATGCCTTCGTGGAGCATGACGGAAAGGGTGGTATGATTGAGGAATTCTCTGGCAAATTGCTTGTGCAGCAGGAACCTGATGCCAGCTCATTCCCTAACGGCGGTATCCGCAACACCTTCGAGGCTCGTGGCTATTCTGCATGGGATCCTACATCGCCTGTGTTCATCATCGACGATACCCTCTGTATCCCTACCATCTTTATATCTTATACCGGTGAGGCTTTGGACTACAAGGCTCCATTGCTCCGCTCGCTCCATACCCTGAGCGAGGCGGCTACCGAGGTGTGCCACTATTTCTACCCACAGGTAAAGAAGGTGCAGACCAATCTCGGTTGGGAGCAGGAGTATTTCCTGGTAGATGAAAGCCTCTATTCGGCACGTCCCGACCTGATGCTCACGGGTCGTACCCTGATGGGACACGACTCAGCAAAGAACCAGCAGATGGACGACCATTATTTCGGAACCATCCCTGAGCGTGTGCAGGCTTTCATGAAGGATCTGGAAATCCAGGCACTTGAACTCGGCATCCCTTGCAAGACCCGCCATAACGAGGTGGCTCCAAACCAGTTTGAGTTGGCGCCTATCTATGAGGAGTGCAATCTTGCCGTTGACCATAACATGCTCCTCATGAGTTTGATGAAGCGTGTGGCACATAAGCACGGTTTCCGTGTTCTCTTGCACGAGAAGCCATTTGCTGGCGTCAACGGTTCGGGTAAGCACAACAACTGGAGCCTCTGCACCGATACTGGCGTACTGCTGCATGCAGCAGGCAAGACTCCGGAGGATAACCTTCGCTTCGTAGTCTTCATCGTAGAGACCCTGATGGGTGTTTATAAGCACAATGGACTGTTGAAGGCTTCTATCATGAGTGCTACCAATGCGCATCGACTTGGAGCCAATGAGGCACCTCCAGCCATCATCTCTTCATTCCTGGGCAAGCAGCTCACCGATTTGCTCGACCATATTGAGAAGGCAGATAAGGAAGAACTCTTTGCTCTGGCTGGCAAGAAGGGTATGGAGCTGGATATCCCTGAGATTCCAGAGCTGATGATTGATAACACCGACCGTAACCGTACCTCACCATTCGCCTTCACCGGCAACCGTTTCGAGTTCCGTGCCGTAGGTTCAGAGGCCAACTGCGCATCTTCTCTCATCGTATTGAATGCTGCCGTAGCTGAGGCGCTTGAAGACTTCAAGGCTCGTGTAGATGCCTTGATAGCCAAGGGTGAGGACCAGACATCGGCTATCATAGATATTGTACGCGAGGATATCAAGACCTGCAAGCCTATCCGCTTCGACGGTAACGGCTATTCTGACGAGTGGAAGGAAGAGGCTCAGAAGCGTGGCTTGGATTGCGAGGCATCCTGCCCAGTGGTCTTCGACCGTTATCTGGACAAGGAGAGCATCGAGATGTTTGCCAAGACCAACGTGATGAGCGAGAGCGAGTTGAAGGCGCGCAACGAGGTGAAGTGGGAGACCTATACCAAGAAGATTCAGATTGAGGCTCGTGTGATGGGCGACCTGACCATGAACCACATCATCCCTGTGGCTACCCACTATCAGAGCCGTCTGGCGAAGAACGTAGAGGGCATGATCCACATTTTCGGTGGCGAGGAAGGCAAGAAGTTGACAGCCCGTAACGTGAAGATTATCCGTGAGATTGCCGAGCGCACCGAGTCGATAGAGCGTGGTGTAGAGGCTTTGGTAGATGCCCGCAAGGTGGCGAACAAGATAGAGAGCGAGCGAGAGAAGGCCGTAGCTTATCATGACACGGTGGCTCCGAAGATGGAGGAAATCCGTTATCAGATAGACAAGCTCGAGCTTCTCGTAGCTGATGAGCTTTGGACCTTGCCAAAGTATCGTGAGCTGCTGTTCATCAGATAATATTTCCTGGATAAGGAATTGAGATAATAAAAAAAGAGTGCATTGTGTATTACAGTGCACTCTTTTTTTGTTATTTTTGTCATTTTATGACTTCATATTGCTTTAATATGATTTCATATTACTTCACAACAACCTTGATAGTCTGGCCGTTTGAAAGCTTCACGAGGTTGATACCCTTGGTTGGAGCATTCAACTTCTGACCATCGATGGTGTAGCGACCCACCTCTTTCACGTCATTCCAGTTGATAATGTTAGAAATGCCGGTAAGGTCACTGTCGCCAACTGCTACCATGTTGGTGTTATCTACCCAAAGATCGTTCATGGCAGATGCAAGAGCGGTCTTGCCATCCTTCTCTGTCTCTTTCATAGGACGGCTTACGAACGCAATGATATGCATGTTCTGGCTCTTCCAAGCATCATCAAGCTCTACCTCATAGTCGTTCTCGTAACTGTTGCCGTTGGTCTGGAGAGCATCACCGAGTGTGCCAGTTACAATCTTGCGCAATACATGGTTGTGGGTGGTAGGCTTTGCCATGGTACCACCGGTGTTCTGCTTGCCTTTTACCTTATCCTCGGTGAGGTAGATGGTGAGGCGGGCATCATCACCAATCAACTTCTGGTATTGGTTGATGAGTTTACCCATTACCTTGATGCTCAGCTTGCCTGTTGCATCATCAAGCTTAGAGTCAATGCTTACGGTAGAGAATGATGGATAATATGCTGCAGACTCGTTGATGATTGTGTTGAGCATGCTAACAACATTGTCCTGGTCGCTTGCTTTCTGAGCAGCCATGTTCACTGTCAATGCCTTGTCGTAATTGATCACGTCATTGTCGTAGAAGTATCTGTTAAAGGCACCGGAACCATCTGATGGAGTAGAGTAGTTGGCCAACTTGTTAGCCTCTGGCACAGTGAATACATCTGATAATGTTTCTACAGATCCATCTTCGTTTACTTGCTGACGTTCTCCGTGGATAGAAACGATAGCAAGATCTTCGTCTTCACGAGCCTTGGCTGTCTTGGTGAGTACCTGGTCTGCAAAGTAGGTGTATTTTGACATTTGGCATGCATAGAACTCTACAAGGTTCTTGGTACGGTCGAAATTCTCCTTATAGACCTTGAAGTTGGTTGTCAATGTATCATTTTTCAATTCACCCTCTGGAGCCTTACCCTCGATTTCTACTGGGTAGATGGTAACCTTGTGGTCACCGGTGGTCCAGGCATCATCTACTTTAAGACGTACAGGGATGTTTGTATAATCTGCGTCAGTGATTTCCTTGTACTGATCAGCAGCTACATTGTCCTTGCTATAGGTGAAAGAGCCGATTCGCTTGCCGTCCATTTCCAGGGCGAACTTGGCATTTGTAATGTTGTCGCGACCTTCATTGTGGCATGTGAACGCCAATACCTGCTTATCGCCCTTCTTTGCAAATGGAACCGCAGCAATCTTGTCCATTACCAAATCGTGGAGAATGAAAGTACCATCCTCTTTTTCGATGATAAGCTGAATCATCAGGTTAGAACCATCGTATCCGGCAGAGATAGGCTCCCACTGCCATTTGGTTTCATCGCGGCCATCTTCATAGATGTCACCAAAGGCGAGGAATCCATAAGGACCTACGTATGTACCAGAAGAGCCAATTGGCTTTTCTGACTCAACCTGCTCTGGTGTGTAATTGTAAAATGGCAACAACGCATAGAAATCCTTGGTATCGATGGTATATGGTTCATCAAACCAAACGTAGTTCCAATGCAATTGTGTGGTAGCAATCTCCTTCTCTGCAATGGCGTTGGTAACATTTCCCTGCTCGTCAATCTTGCAGATGGTAACCTTACTGTTGCCGATAGGTGCTGTCAGGTAGAAGCGGGCACCTGCAATCTTGCAGCCCTCATACTTCTTGAAGGCATCATTGTAGAAGATGGTACCCAGAGACAAAGTACCTTTGGCGCCCTTCATGCCTGATGGCCATACATAGCTCTCGTCGTAGCTATAGTTGATATAGCGCTGGTTTGCTTCCAATTCTCCGGCACGGGTTGCTATTTTCTTGGCTGCCTTCTGTGGAGTGGCAGTCTCTACCCATGTCTTGGCTGTTGCCTCCTTGTTGATGCGCTTCATACTCTGAGCGTTGGCAGACATTGTCATCAAGACAAGTGCTGCTGACATCAAGTAAATATTTCTCATTGTCTTGTTCTATTTATATTTTTATATTTATGATTCTAAAGGATATATCTGTTTACTTTTTATATATCTTTTTTACTGTACCGTCGGTGAACTTCACGATGTTGAGTCCTGAGAATGGTACGTCAGACTGAACGCCCTGGGCATTGTAATATGCTTTAACCTCCTTGTTGCCCAACTCGATGTTGCTGATGCCGGAAGTTGCGCCTTCTGATACGTATACCTCATCGATGAAGAATGCATCTGATGCGAAGGTAATCTTCACTCTGCCGTTGGCTGTAATCTTGGTTGTGCATTCTGTCCACTGGTTTGGCAGCAGGTTGAATGTGCCGTTTTCTACAGTTCCGTTGCTCACGCTTACAGTCATGGTCTTGTTTGACTGTGCGTAAGGGGCTGCCTTGAATGTAAGAGTTACATCGCCGTTGATCTTGATCTCAGGAGAGGTGAAGGTGATGTTGGTGGCATTTCGCTTACCTATGCGAGCACACTGGAAACCTCCCTTGTAGGTCTGTACATTAGATGTCCAGCCGTTCTTGTCTGATGCGAATGCACCATTGGCAAACTGGTTAGGGTTGCCGCTTGTATAGAAGCCCTTACCGTCGTTACCACCTGTACCCAGACACTTGTCAAATGTTTCCTGGAAGATATAATTCTCTTCTGATGCAGTCTTGTTCAGGTTCTGGAAAGTGAATGAGGCTGTACCGTCTGCAGCGATAGCCATATCAGAAAGGATGATGTTCATCAACTTGGTGCCATCGGTGTTCAGATTATAAGATGTGCAGGCAGGAGTGGTGTTGTTTGCCAGGCGGTTCTTGTTGCCGTAAGGCCATGCATCATACTCCTCACTCTTCTCGCTCTTCACGTTGTCGGCAGGAACGAAGGTCATACGCTCATGGTCGTTGACACCAGCCATCATGGAGTTTGGAATATTGTAATTCCATGCCTTCAGGTTGTAGTCGATGTGGTTGATCATGATACCTGAACCAGCCAGGGCTGCATCCCAACCCTTCTTCTGACGGTTCTCTATCAGATAGTACTCATCGGCATGGTTTGGATTTCTGAAGATGTAGGCATCACCGCCATCAGCCAGAGGCTTGATTCCTGATACTGATGTGTTCTCCTTCAGTTCGATTGGAGAAATCCAGCCAGCGGCATACTTCTCGTAGGCGGTATAGCCGGCAGGAGTAAAGCCGTTGTCATTGTAGTTACCTTGGCACATCAAGTCCCAGGTACCCATACCATACAGGCCAGTATAGTTCACATCGTATGCATCCGGATAGCCCAGGCAGTGAGAGAACTCGTGGCAGATGGTACCGATGCCATCCACTTCGTTAGATACAGAAAGCTCGTTGGAGCAGGCATAATCCACTACTGTCTTCTTACCGCAGGCAACAGGAGAAACCATTCTTCCCTTGTGTGGCCAGATGGTGTCATCGCCACCGCCTGTAGCTTCGCCACGACCGGCATAGACTACGAATACCATCTCTACTTGTCCGTCGCCGTCCCAGTCGTATGGTGCGAAGTCGATACCTTCAGCCACGGCGTTGCCCAGACAGCCTGAAATCATCGCCTGAACGTTCACGTCCTGTGCATCGCCATCGTTCTTGCCATAGTAAGCAGATTCACCAAGGGTGTAAGGACCCACTACGTCGAAATCCATCTCAAACTTGCCGTTGCTCTGCGCCTTGAAGTAATCAGCCACGCTACCCTTGAACTTACCCTCGCTGAAACCTGGCTCGTTGGCCACGCGGTTGTAGAAAGCCTTAGGGTCATCCATGGTGAACTTCTTGTCGGAGAACTGAGCCAGTAGGATGAGACACTTCTTCTTGCCGGTGTAGGAAACACCTCTTGTGATGCTGGTGCTGCCATTAGCGTTACCGGAAAGGAGGTTCTTCTTGATGATGTTCTCCGGGCAAGCCTGCTGGCGCATCACTCTGCTGCGCTCCTGAAGCTGGGCCATGTTGGCTGGCTTCAAGCCATCTGAGGTGTCGTAAGAATAGCGGTTGCCTGCCTTGTCTTCCCAAAAGTGCAGGAACTCATCACCACACAACTGAACTTGGACTGCCTGTCCGTTCTTAAGTGTAAAGGTCTTCCAGATGCCTCGCTTGGCTGGTACTGCATGGATAGCAGAAACCGCCAGCAACATAGACATGAGGACTAACAGTTTTTTCTTCATAAAACGTTTTATTAAAGTTGTCTTATAACTAATTTCTTTATCCGTTGACAAAGTTAAGCATAAAAATTGAGATTCAGCAGATTAGCTTACATTTTTTAAGCTACATTTGCTTTTAAAAATGTTCTTTTCCCCTCATCCTTTCAATTTGTAAGTTCGGAGGGATGAAATCTGCAAAAAAAGAGAGATAACCCAATGCTTCCATGTGTTATCTCTCTCTTTAATATATCAACTTAATGCTTTCACTTTATTTCACCTTTGTGAGCTTAATCTTCGTTACGCTGAAGAACTCATAGCCGGTGAAGGTTCCACCAGGGGTATAGATACCACCGAACAATACCTGGTCTTGGTCGAAGACAATCTCCTTGCAGTCCTCGCTCCATGTACCCTTGATAGGGGTTGAGGTGAGTTGACCATTTGACAGGTTGTGCAGCATGATGTTACCCATGAAGCCCAGATCCTTGGTGAAGTCGTAACCCTCGATGAAGTTATACTTGCCCAGGTTGTCGAATGCCACATAGCCCTGCTTGGTATCTTCGTCATAGTGGAATGACAGACGTGCAGAAGAAGAGCTTACAGCCATACCTGTGAGATACAGAGTATTGTTGTAGTCGCCATCCTCTTCGTCGCTAGCACCGATGATCTTCACTACACTCTCCATTGGTGCACCCTGGCGGCTTACACCTGTGAGCTTCCACTTACCCTGAAGCTTCTCGTAAATCTGAGAGTCATTATCTTTCAGTGAAACCTGGGTTTTTGCATTGCCAATCTTGGCACCCTTGGCTTCAACGATGGTAATCTCGAAGGTGCGGTCGGCGTTGATTTCATCATTATCTACAGGCTCTACCTCTACATAGCCGATGCTGTCTGAAATGCTGATGGTCTTGTCTGTAATATAATAATGTACGTCTTCCTTGGCAGGGTTGCTGCCCACTTCCTTCACTGCGAGGGTAACATACACATTACCGTTGGTCTTGCCCTTTACCTCGATAGGCACATTGGTCAAGCCCATATTCTCCTTGATGACCATGGTAGGATTCTTCATGCTTACTGTTACGTCAGCAGCCGAGTTCCAAGAGTCATCGTCGCTAGAGCAGGCACCGAAGAAGGTGACCACAGCCAGCAACATTAATAATTTGATGTATTTCATATTCAAATGAATTCTTGTTGATTACTACATTATTATATTAATAGCCTGGGTTCTGCTGACCAGCCAAGTGAGGGTTGGCATCCATCTCTGCCTTAGGGATAGGCCAGGTGAGGCGGTAGTCGTTTGCTGTATACTTCAATGCTCTGCCCTGCTTCACGATGATAGCATTCAGCGACTCGTTTTCCTTGTGGTTAGGCTCGCGCTCGAAGCCCTTGCCGTAACGGCGGATGTCGCTCATGCGCATACCCTCGCCGATGAACTCACGCTCACGCTCGTCTTTTATTTCCTGGAGGAGAGTCTTCTGCTCAGAATAGTTCTCTGTTACATAATCCACGATGCGGTTGCTGCGCAGAATGTTGAGATACTTGTTTGCTTCTTCCTTGTGGTCCTGGCGAGCTTCTGCCTCGGCTACGATGAGATACATCTCTGAGAGGCGGAATGGCTTGCTCATGTTCATGAGGTTGTTGTTGCTGCCTGTGCGGAGGTCTGAGTTACCAGGGAACTTGTTGAAAACCATCGCCTCGTAGCTGTTACCCTCTACCTGCAGGTTGTCATACTGCTTCAGGAATACATCGGCACGAACATCACCCTCGAACTTCTCCCAAAAGAGGTTTAAAACGGCAGCTGTTGGAATGTAGTCTGCCTTGGTCTCCGACTCACTTACGTAGTATTCGCCGTTAGAACCGCCCAACTCCTGTGCTGTCATCAGAGGGCGGAAGATGATTTCTGTACCTTCGTCCTTGGTCCAGAGCTTGGCATAGTCGTTGATGGTGGTCAACTTGTACTTGCCGCTGTTGATGACATCCTTTGCATATTTAGCTGCATTAGCCCAGTCGCCCTTAACCAAGGCTACGCGAGCCTGGAGAGCCTGAACGGTCTGTGAATGGATGTAAGCCAGAGGCTGAGCCTCTTCTTTGGCAACCTTCACACCCGATTTCTCGTATGCTACCAAACCATCGTATGCCTTCTGCATATCTTCCTCAATCAGAGCGAAGGTCTCATCCAGGGTAGAACGGCTAGGGTAGTCGTTGAGATTACCAGTTGGCTTATAGACGGTGGTCAGAGGCAGACCGCTTGCTGCCTTGGTTGGATCACACTGTGTATATGACTGGCAGAAATGGTCTGCCAACCAGAAATACATGTAGGCACGAACGAAGTGTGCTTCGGCATCATAGTGAGCGAAGGCAATCTTGTCCTTATCGCTGAAGGCATCGCTTGCCTGCATGTTGGCTGCACGCTCCATGATGGCATTGGTTGTGGCAATCAAGGAATAGCTGCCGCCCCACATGCTGGAAACGTCACCGTCGGTGATGGTAATCAAACCGTTTGAGAACTGACCGAGACGGTTACCGTTGCTGATCAGTCCGTGGAACTCGTCCATCTGTACATCTGACAGGTAAAGCCAAGAACCAGATGTCACCACACGCAGGTTGGTATACATGGCGTTGCGGAATTGGCGAAGGTCCTGCTCCTTCTCGATGGCTGTTTTGTCATCCAGCGAACCGTATGGAGCCTTGTCCATGCTGCAGGATGTGAACGCCATCGCGCACAGAAGCATCAATGAAAAATATATTTTCTTCATAATTCTTTTCTAGTAATACTTTTTGTTTAGAATGTTAACTCTGCACCAATCACAAACTGGCGGGTGTTTGGATAGTTGAAATGAACCAGGTTTATGTCTGGCTCTGGATCATATCCGTCGAATGAAGTGATGGTAAAGAGGTTGCGGGCGATACCGAACACCTTGATGTCCTTGATGTAACGGATGGTCTGCATCCAGCTCTTTGGCAACTGATACTGAACGGTCAGTGTCTTCATGCGCAGGAATGATGCATTGCTCAGCATGTGGTCGTCGACGTAGATATCGTAACCATAAGCTGGGATGTCGGTAACCTGACCTGGAGTAGTCCATACGTTCAGCATGTCTACGCTCTGGTTATAAGAAGTACCCAAGTTGGCATTCTTGATGAAGTAGTCGTCGTTGACGAGCATGTACTTGCCCGACTGCCAAGCGAAGTCTGCGATGACGCTGAGGCCCTTCCATGTGAAGTTTGTGCCGAAACCGCCAATCCATGGTGCATAGCGGTTCTTGCCCAGGAACACAGAGTTGTTGGTCTCATCGTATGTCTTGGTGATGTTGCCGTTCTTGTCGTACCACATAGGCTCACCGGTGCGTGAATCAACACTTGCATAGCGTACATTGTAGAACTCACCGTAGGCATGACCCACCTGCAACTTCAGACCAGTGCCTGAAAGCACGTATTCGTCGCGACCTGCAAACAACTTTGTAATCTCGTTCTTGTTGTAGCAGATGTTGGCAGATACACTCCAGCTCATATCCTTGGTCTTGATGAGGTCAACGTTTACGGTTGTCTCGAAACCCTTGTTCACCATGTTACCGATGTTACCCATACCCGAGGCGAAACCTGTGGTCATAGAGTAAGGAATCTCCATCAGCATGTCGGATGTCTCGTTGCGGTAGAAGTTGGCATCTACGGTAACGCGGTTGAACAAACCGAAGTTCAAGCCGATGTTCAGCTTGCTCACCTTCTCCCAAGTCAACTTGTCATTGCTTGCCTGGGTGATATCGATAGAACCTTCGCCATTGTAGTTCTTACCGGAACCGAAGAGTCCGTAGAAATCGTAAGAACCGGCACCTGAGTCATTACCGGTAGTACCATAGTTGGCGCTCACGGTCAGGTCGTCCAGCCATTTAACACCACGGAGGAAGCTTTCGCGCTTGGCATTCCACTTCAAACCGAGGGAACCGAAGGTACCCCAACGGTGATCTGGAGCAAACTTAGAGCTACCATCGAAACGGAGTGAAGCATATACGTAGTACTTCTCCTTGAAGTTATACTCGGCAGTTCCGAAGAGAGAGTTGGCTACTTCCTCTGAACGGCTGTCAGTCTGAGCTGATGGAGTGATGGTGGTAGCAGTGTTCAGCAACATACGGCGAACGTCGGTCTGACCTGTAGAAGTGATACCGAAACTACGACCCTTCTGGATGCGGGTCTCCTCACCCAGCAGCAGGTTTACATAATGAGGACCGAAGTTATGACGGAACTCAGCTGTATGAGTCAATGTGTAAGCGTAGTAGCGGCTGAAGTCTGAAGCAACACCACCGGTATGAGCATCGATTACCTGACCCATTGGGGTAGTGAACTGCTCGTATGGGAGACTTGCTCTGTCGGATGTGAGGTCGTAGCCAAACAAAGACTGCAGGGCTGTGAAAGTCAATCCCTCAACAGGAGTCAACTGCTCGTTCAGCGACAGGTTGATGGTTACATTCTTGCGGTCCTGTTTTGTATTGGCTACAGTGAACCAAGGCAGCAGGAACTGAGAGTAGAGGAGTCCGGCAGCGCGGTCGCCCTTCACCAGATTACCAGCCTCGTCGAAGCTATAATAATAAGGTGTATCGTATGGCAACGCCATCTTGGCAGCTACCAATGGGTTGGAAGCGTATGTCTTTTTGCTGTCAGCCCACATGCTGTTCTGGCTGTAGTCCTGAACACCGAAGTTAGAGCTGAAGCCCACCTTGAAGAACTTGTTCAGACGAGAGTTGATGCGGGCAGCCAAGGTGCTGCGGCGCATGTTGGAATCCTCAATCAAACCATCCTCCTGATGGTGGTTGAATGAAACGAAATAGTTCATGGTCTGACCACCGCCCTGCAAGGTAGCGTTGATATCAGATGTAGGAGCCGAGTTCTTGATCATCTCGTCGCGCCAGTCGGTGCTGATACCATACTTGTTTACCAGGTTGCGGATATTGTCGTTCACAGGCTGTCCGATCATGTCGCGGAACTGGATGTACTGCTGAGAGTTCATCATCTCTTCACCCTTGCTGGTAGCAGAAGAGATACCATACTGTGCCTTTACGGTGAGCTGAACCGACTCGTTGTACTTAGCCTGCTTGGTAGTGATGACAATAACACCGTTGGCAGCACGTGAACCATAGATAGAGGTAGACGCAGCATCCTTCAACACGGTGATGTTGGCAATGTCTGATGGGTTCAATGTGCTGAAGAAACTAGCAGTGATAGGAGAACCATCGAGGATGAACAGAGGCTGGTTAGAAGAACCGATAGAGTTGACACCACGCAAGCGGATCTGTGCAGACTGTGAAGGGTCACCGGCAGATGACAGAACAGACAAACCAGATACCTGACCGGCGAGCGCATCAGTAAAGTTAGGGGTTACGACCGTTTCCAACTTCTTTTCTCCGATGTTGGAAATAGCGCCAACTACAGATCCCAACTTCTTGGCAGCACCGTAACCGGTGATGATAACCTGCTCAAGAACATGTGTGTCAGGATCCAAAACAACCTGCATCTTTTCAGATGCCTTTAATTTCTTGGTCACCATGCCGATATAGCTGAATTCCAGCTCGGCCTTGTTGCTCTCTAAATCAAGAGCGAAGTTACCGTCGATGTCGGTCACTGTACCAGAAGTAGTACCCACAATCTTTACAGATGCACCGATAATCGGTGAACCGTCTTCAGAAGAGGTAACTACACCAGAAACGTGAGTTTGTGCCAGCGCCATTCCCAAATTCAGGAAGACGCAAGCAATAAACATCATGAGTCTTTTTTCCATAGATCTCTTTTTTTCTTTTTATTGTTATTACTTACTATTTTTAACTTTAAAGTGTATTCTACTAATTTTTTTCGTCATTTTTAGCCCCTGATAGAAGGGGTGTCCCTGAAATCGGTGCAAAATTAAGCAAAATTTATCTTTCTTCCAAATGTTTTTGAGAAAATATAAAATAAATGGCTATATTTTCGGATAACTTGACGTTTTGTAAACCAAAAAAGGGTGAAATTTGCTATTTTTTATATTCATTAATGTATTTTTGTTAGTAAATGTTAGTTTTATGCAGTTTTTATGCAAAAATTCTTGTGAGTTTCAATATAAATTATTATCTTTGCCGCCAAAATGGAGGAAGATTAACGCTCATAGGGCGTGATGAGTTACGGATAATAAATTTAAATATCATAATTTTAAAAGTCGAAAGTATGAGAAAAGTTTTACTTTTTGCGACAGCATTGTGCCTTTCTTCAGCAGCAATGGCACAGACATCAATTGAATCTGCTCTCGATGCCCAGAAGGGTGAGAATACCTATAAGGTAGAGAGCAGTGAGGCTAAGAACACTTATTGGAAGTTTACAGCAGACAAGAACTATCTTGCCAAGGTATCTCCATTGTCTGGATCAAGCAATGTTCCTACTGTATTTACATCGGTAGAAGGAACAGATTCTCTCACCCTGGGTGGTGCGGGCTTGAAGTATCCTTCTAAAGCGTATGCCTTGGAAAAGGGTAAGACCTACTACTTCATCATGAACATGACGGGTGAGTCGGGCTTCAACCTCGACTTGTCTGAGATGTCTTCTTATGGCAAGGGCCTCTCTCAGGACAATCCTGCCGAGTTGAAGGTAGGTGAGGAGTTGTTCCTGGGTAATCCGCTGGGTGTTCAGTATGAGAACACTACTGCCTATGTTACCTATACTGCTGAGAAGACCGCTCAGCTCCAGCTCTCTTTCTCAAGCTATGTTGCTGGTGCCACAGTGAATGGTAATCCTGTTTCTGCTGAGTATGACCAGGCTACAGGCGGATATGTACTGAAAGTAAGCGTGGAGCAGGGTAAGACTTATAGCATCGCACTGAATCTTCAGGGTAGTGTCGTTGCAAACTCTAAGCTCGTAGAGGTGAAGGCTGGTTCTCTTGAGATGCCATTCGTTTTGAACGAGGGTGAGAACAAGGTGCCTGCTGAGATGGGCGACTACTACTTTACTTATACTCCTAACAAGACGGGTTATCTGAATATCTCCAGCGATGCTGTGCTTGCTGGCGGTCAGGTAAAGGTATATTCCAGCTTGAGCAATATCACCTATCAGCAGGTAGCAGCTTCTTCTGAGTCGGGTACCTATAATGTCCGTGTAGAGATTCCTTATACTGGTTCTACCTATTATATTGTAGTGAACAAGTTGCAGAATTCTGATGCCGAGGATGTCATCAAGGCTGAGATGCAGGAATACCAGCCAGGTGAGACTGTGAATACAGCCTTCGAATTGACTGAACTCCCTGTAGAGAAGACTTTGCCTAGTGCTAAGGGTACCTATTATTATAAGCTCACGGTTCCTGCCAACACAGAGAAGTTTGTTACGGTTGAGACTGATGCCAATCTCGATGCAGCTACTTCTATCCTCTTCTACAACCAGCAGAATGGCGAGTATGGTGCTGCTACTGTAAAGGATGGTTTGCTGAAGACTTACGTTGGTGGCAATACATACGATGTTACTTACATCCTGAAGGTTACAGCCAATGAGGGTAATCCATTGGCATTCAAGGTTTCATATCTGGATGCAGAGAAGGGTTCTCTTCTAACAAACCCAGCTGAAGCTGTAGTGGGTGAAAACGAAATCACCGTAGATGGCACTGAATACTTCAAATATACAGCTACCAAGAATGGCAAGCTCAATGTGGAGGTTGAACCAGGTGTTACCGTCAGCTTCCCTAGAGGTACAGGCATGTATGATGGTGAATACACAGCCATCAACAAGGGTACCGACTTCTTTATCGAGGCTACTGCCGGAACCACTTATCTGATTAAGGTATCTGGTGCAGCCAAGGGTACAACCATGTATCTGGAAGAGAAGGAGTTCGCTGCCGGTGAGTCTCGCACCAACCCTATCGTCATGGAGGATAACGAATATACTTTCACCAAGGCAGGTGCTGCTGACCTCTGGTTGCAGTATAACGTAACTGAGGATGGTGTTCTCGACTTCGCCTGCGACCAAGGTTATAATGGTGGCAGCGACCGCATCGAAATCTTCAAGAATGAGGAGCCATACGGAACTACCATGATGGGTACTGAGACCGTAGGTAGTGTTTCAACCACCGTATATAAGGGTAAGGTTATCGTTAGCAAGGGCGATAAGCTCTATATCCACTGCGTTATCGCAGGTAAGGTTACCGGTAGCAAGATCAAGTTTACCAAGCATGAGGCTGAGCCAGGTGAAACTGTAACCAATCCATTGGTACTCACCAAGGGTAAGACCGTGACAATTACAGGTGCTTCCCGCAGTACTCCTGTATGGATGAAGGCTTCACTCCCTGCTGGTACAACCACCTTCCGCCTGAGCAGCTACTTGATGACAGCCCTCTATAACAGTCTGGAGGATGCCAAGAATGGCGCCAATGCCGAGGAGGTAAGAGCCAATTACGTACAGCTGCCTGATGGCTCTTACGTTTATGAGTTTACCAAGGAGATGGCAACTGCTGGCGATGTTTACTTCCAGTTTGTTGATTCATACGGTGCTACCAACTTCACATGGATGGATAACGAGGCAACTGGCATCTGGAACATCGAGGCAGCTGGCGACAGCAAGGTATCTATCTTCAAGATGGACGGTACCCAGGTGAACCAGATTTCAGGCAATGGTGTATACATCATCAAGTCTAACGGTAAGACCAAGAAGATTGTTGTCAAGAAGTAATGGGTCATAGTGTGATAAGACAAAACATTATATAATAAAGGTGCAAGTGGGGTGTGAAAACTCCGCCTGCGCCCTTTTTCGTCAAAATATCACCTGCTTTCAACCTGTTATTTCTATCAGGAAAAGAGAAAAGAATTAAGTAATTATTATATTTATACACATTAAAAAACGAGAAAACTATGAGAGGTCTCAAAAGACTGCTTTTGGCTTCCGTCTTGTGTGCGGGATATACCCAGGCCACCTGGGCTATCAAGGCATATCCCCATCCAATCACGATGCGGCAGCCTGACGGCACCACCTTGTTGGTAAGAATACAAGGTGATGAGAATTTCCACTTCGTTACTACCACGGATGGATTTCTCCTGAACAAGGACAAGAAGGGTTATTTCTGTTACGTGGATTACGACTGGAAAACCCAGAAGAAAGTGATGACCAGGCAGAGAGCCCACAATGTGGATGCGCGATCTGAAAAGGAGAAGAAACTTCTGGAGTCACTGACCAGCGCGAAAGATGCCACTGCCGACATCTTGAGCAAAACCCCTATCATGAAGAAGGCACCTAACAAGTTCCTGAGCCGCCGCATCGTGGCTCCACGCAAGTATGCTGCCGAAACAAGAACCGGAGAGGCTGCTGTCAAGGAATCGCAGTATCTGGTGGTCCTGGTTAACTTCCAGGATAGCGTGCTTCGACACACCCAGCAGGACTTCGACCACTGGCTGAACCAGCCTGGCTACAGCGAGAACGGCGGTACGGGTAGTGTGAAGGATTACTACCGTGACAATTCCATGGGTCAGTTTATCCCTAACTTCAAGGTAGTGGGTCCATACACCCTTTCCAAGCCAACGGCTTACTATGGTGGCAACAGCAGCAGTACCAGCGGTACTGATACCAACCCACGCGACATGGTGAAGGAGGCTGTGGAACTCGCCAAGAAGAACAATCCTGATCTGGATTTCCGCCAGTTTGATAACGATGGCGATGGCATCATGGACAACTGCTACGTAATCTATGCCGGTTACAGCGAGGCAAGTACTGCCAATGGTGATGACATCTGGCCACACAGCTGGTATCTGGATGACAACACCACCATCGATGGCGTACAGATTCACGACTATTCCTGCTCTGCCGAGCTGGTAGGTATGCCAGGTGCTCCTGTAGTTCCATCTATGGATGGTATCGGAACCTTCACCCATGAGTTCGGCCATGTGCTGGGTCTCAAGGATATGTATGATACCGATGATACCAGCAATGGTAAGGGTATCGACCCAGGTGCCTACAGCCTTTATGCCTCTGGTAGCTACAACAACGATAGCCGTACTCCTCCTTGCCTGATGGCATTCGAGCGTATGCAGATGGGCTGGATGAAGGAAGGCGAGGACATCGTAGAGGTGAAGAACCCTGAGGATGTTACCCTGACTTCTATCGCCAACAACAAGGCGCGCTTCATCAACTGCCAGCCAGACCGTACACCAGGTACAGGTATGGAATGGTTCATCCTGGAAAACCGTCAGAAGACAGGTTGGGACAAGTATATCCCGGGTCATGGTCTGCTCATCACTCATTACGACTATACCGATGAGATGAAGAAAGACTGGTGGGATATCAACGGACCAAACAACAGCGCCAAGCATCGCTGCATGTATATCGTCCCAGCCGACGGCATCGACAACGAGGTGACCCGTAGCGGCGATACCTATCCTGGTAAATCAGCCAATACATCTTTCACCGACACCACCACCCCTAATTCCCTGAATTGGGCGAAGGAGCCGGTTAACGTGCCTATCACCAATATCATGGAGCAGGACGGCAACGTGATGTTCCAGGTTAATGGCGGTACCAGCAAGTGGAACTTCATCAAGACACTTGTGCCAGAGAAGATTTACGATACGCAGGCAACCTTCAAGGCAAACATCGAGAGCAACAAGGTAGATGTGGATGAGGTAGGCTTCTGCTGGAAGGAAGGCGCTTCTGCCGACCCAACCCTCACCGATGGCGTGAGCGCAGCAGGCAAGGTAGAGGATATCAAGGATGCTTCTTTCACAGCCAAGGGCCTGCAGCCAGGAACCACCTACAGCGTACGTTCCTACATGAAGATGAGCGATGGCAGCATGGTATATGGTTCACCGGTTCCATTCACCACCGAGTGGGCATACGCCAACGTAACCCTGGATACTCCATTCTACGGAAACTTCCTGAGCTGGACAGACGGCAACCCTGACGGATGGCAGATTATCGACCACAATGGCGATGGTACCACCTGGTATCAGGATGAGGGTGCCCAGGCCGTTCACTATTCTCTGAACTATTGGAACGATGCAGATGATTATCTCATCAGCCGTCGCCGCTTCCACGTGCCAGAGAAGGGCGTGATGTTCTTCACCCGTGGTGTGACAGAGGAGAAAGGTGTGGAAGACCTGGAGGTATTGGTTTCTACCAAGACCAACGATCTGAACGATTTCCACCTCGTAAAGCGTTTCTCTTTTGCCGATTACTTCGGTGCTCAGCATGCTGAGGAGGTAGATTTGAGCCAGTTTGCCGGAAAGGATATCTATATCGCCTTCCGTGTCTGCTCAGAGAGAATGCAGAACGACCTCTGGTTGTGGAACGTGATGGTAACCCAGAAGCTCGATACACCTAAGGATTTGAAGCTGGAGAGAACCGGCGAGAGCGAGCTTACTGCATCATGGAGCCCTGTGGAAGGTGCTGATAACTACTATCTCTGCCTGAGTAGAGAGACCAATAAGACCAACTCGCAGACCGTGTTCACCCCAATGGATTTCTATCAGAATGTAGAGGGTGATGTAGTTCTGGGCACAGGTTCTATCCAGTTCCGCAGCAATGGTTCTGTTACCCTGAAGGATTGTCCTGACGGTATCAAGGACTGCAAGTTCATCGTCACCGCATCCGGTCCGCTCGGTTCTTCTGAGTTGAGCATCGAGGGTACTGAGGATGGCAAGACATGGAATGCCGTGGGTTCCAAGATTACCCTGAAGGAATATGATTCAGAGGGTCAGGAAGAGGATTACTCTACCTATCTGGAGAACAAGAAGTACAGACAGCTGCGCTTCAAGTTCAAGAATGGTGGTAGAAATGCCCGCATCAAGTATCTCACACTTACCTACAACGACGGTAAGGTTTATGAGGACTTGGCAGCCGGTTCTGTGCCAACCAACGTGATTCCTATTACCAACAAGGAAGACGGCGAGTATGATGAGGGCAAGTACCGTGTTTGGGTAGCTTCAGGTAAGGGCAATCTTTACTACGATGAGTCTGCACCTGTTTACTACCAGGCAAATACCTCTACAGGCATCCACGATGTCATCGAGGGTACCGGCTTCGGCATCAGCGTGAACGGTGGCAATATCCAGGTAGATGGCATCATGGCAGGCTACACCGTGACCTGTACATCTGCTGCCGGCGTTCAGCTCTATACTGCTGAGGCACGCTCTGGCAGTCTGAACTTCCAGGTTCCTGCAGGCACCGGCATGGCTATCATCAGCGTAAGCGGCGAGGGCAAGACCCATCGCAGCAAGATTATCATCAAGTAATAAATAATAGCATCAAATAGAACATTTATGAAACATTATAAATATTCTGCCATCTTGTTGGCGGCAATGACCTGCGGAGCTGTATGGGCTTCGGTGGATGCGCTGACTGATGGAAAGAAGGGTGAAGGCGAAAAGGTGAAGCCATCGGAGAATTTCGTGGCTCAGTCTCGCAAGGCACCTGTCGTTCGCTATACCAAAATGAAGGTGGAAGGCAATGCCGAAGGTGTGCCTTACGGACTCCAACTGATGGGTGTGAGCGACAAGACGGTGAAGTTGAGCTGGATTTCACCAGAAAAGACCGATGGCTACTTCGATGATTTCGAGAATCATCAGGACTTCGCCATCAATTCAGCCGGTAACGTGGGCTGGTCGTATATCGACGCCGATAATAACAATACCTATACCTGGCAGGCTTGTGCCTTCCCAACTCAGGGTCAGAAGATGGCTTTCGTGGTCATGAACCCTTGGGAAACCTCTCCTGCGGTAAACGAGAATCCAAATTTCCAGCCTTATTCTGGCAAGAAGATGCTGGTGGATTTCAGTTCTATCGACGATAAGAACAACGACTACATCATCTCGCCAGAATTGAACTTCGACCAGGACTTCCAGTTTAGCTTCATGGCTCGCAGTTACAAAATCGAGGGCGACAACTTTGCTGCTGAGCGTGTTCGTGTAGGTTATTCTACCACCGGCAAGCGTCCTTCCGACTTCAAGTATGTGAACGAAGGTCCATACGTGGAACTTCCTGCGGCTTGGACACTCGTGAAATATACCATTCCTAAGGAGGCGAAGTATGTAACCATCAACTGTGTTTCTGAGGGTGGATTCATGATGCTGCTCGACGACATCTTCGTGGGAACCAACAAGATTCGTCCTTCTCTGAGCAAGAAGAAGCTGGCTGCTGCCAACCCTGTTGTAGGCTTCAACGTTTATCGTGACGGCAAGAAGGTGAACGAGGCTCCTATGGATTCTGCACGCTTCACTGATAATGTGCCAGACTATGCTGACTATACCTATACGGTGACTGCCGTTCATCAGAATGGTCAGGAGTCTGCCCAGAGCGAACCGCTGAAGGTGAACGTTCCGGATATCCGTCTGTTGCCTTTCGAGGACGACTTCGACGACTGGACGCTCCATGCCGACAAGTGGACCACCGTGAACCTCGACAACAACAAGGAGAGCAAGTGGTCTATCGACTACTACGAGTATGGATTGGTTGACCCAGCCGCTACCTACAGCTGGTCGGCTCTGACCAACTACAACCAGGCACTGGAGACCCGCGAGCTGAATACTCCAGACAAGGAGAACACCTACCTGCGCTTCAACCTGCGTCTGCGCAACAGCGAGCAGACCAATGTTGATTACATGGAGGTAGAGCTGAGCAGCGATGGCGGAAAGACCTGGGAAGGTCTCGATGTATTCGACAACTACTCTGGCGGCTTCGACTGGACTACTTATACCTATCCTATCGGTGAATATCTGAACAGCAACCTGTTCAAGATCCGTTTCCGTGCGCATGGCGACGATGCCAAGTGGATTAACTATTGGTACGTAGACGATGTGAAGGTATGGAACCCGGTTTGGGCGAAGGGACAGCTGAGTGTCAAGACTCCATCTGGCACCATCTCCAGATGTCCTGTTACCCTGACTGGCGATAACGGCGCTGTAATCAGCGAGACTACCGATAAGAATGGTGTGCTCAAGCTCGACCAGATAGAGGAGGGTACTTATACCGTAAGTATCATCCGTGAGGGCTACAACGAGTATAAGGGTACATGGACCGTCAAGGCCGATGGTACCAACAACTTCACAGCCAATCTGGAGGCTCCAAAGGTAGCGCTTTCTGCCAACGCCGTGAGTGCAGACCTGGAGGCTGAGGCTAACATCACCAAGAACTTCACCATCAAGAACGAGGGTAACGGTCCTTTGACCTGGTATCTCAAGGAGAATACCAACAAGGGCACCGGCGACATCTCTCACCGCTGGGAGACCATGCCATCATGGAACACCTCCGGCGACTTGCAGAAGTCTATCGCCTTCGATGGTGAGTACTACTACACCACCTCTTCCATCGAGTTGGGTAAGTTCTGGAAGTACGACAAGAACGGTAAGTTCATCGAGCAGTTCTCTATTCCTGAGATGTATTACAAGCTCTACGACATTACCTTCGACGGCCGCTACTTCTATGGCAGTGACTGGTCTAACCGTATCTTCAAGCTCGATTTCGACAACCGCCGCATCGTGGATATCATCACCGTGGGTGGTGTTTCCGACCTGAAGATTACCCACTGTACCTACGATCCTGTCTACGACGGCTTCTGGATTGGTACCTTTACAACCATCGGATTGGTTGACCGCAAGGGTAAGTTCATCCGTAAGATGTCTGCCTTGACTTCTGATGGCAACATCGCTGTATATGGTTCAGCCTACGATGACGTAACTCCTGGAGGTCCATACCTCTGGTTGTCTGATATGACTGCCGTGTCTTCAGATAAGTTTGATAAGCTGCAGCTCCGTCAGTATGACATCGCCAAGGGTACCCTGACCGATGAGAAGCACGTATTGACCGATGTTCCTGGTTATGTACTGGGTGGTCAGACCACCGGTCAGAACTATGTCTGCGGTCTGTTCTCTTCTATGGATGTAGTTCCAGGCAAGCTGGTTCTGATGGGAACTCTCAACCAGAGTCCTAACCTGGTATTCAGCTATACCCTGGCAGAGACCAACAAGTGGCTCAACCTCTCTCCTAAGCATGGTACGCTGGAGCCGGGTGCTGAGCAGGTAATCAACGTAGGTCTCGATGCCTTGGAGGCAAAGAAGGGTGACAGCTATGCTACAACAGCTACTCTGTTCACCAACCCAGAGTTGGAAGCACAGAACATCAGCTTCAAGCTGAATGCCACATCTGAGTCTTCTACTCCACGTCCGTTGAGCTTGAAGGCTGCGCCTAAGGCAGCTTCTACCGTCCTTACATGGGCTAAGGGCAATGGTGCAGCTGTGGCAGATGGATATAATGTATATCGCAACCACGTGAAGGTGAATGCTGCTCCAGTGAAGGAGATGCAGTTCACGGATACCAAGCTGGTTTACGGCAAGTATTCTTATCAGGTGACAGCGGTTTACAATGGCAAGGAGTCGGCAAAGAGCGATTCTGTAGTAGCCTTCGTCAACGAGGGCGCTCAGTATTATGCTCCTCTCAACCTCACTTCAAGCATCAAGAACAACAAGAATGTTCACCTGAACTGGGATTCTCCATTGGTAGAGGCTGCTCACCGTGACACCATGAGCTGGGCTACCGGCAAGCACGAAGATGAGCTGGGTCTGGCTTCGGGCGGTTACTTCTTCGCAGGTGCCAAGTGGGATGCTGAGGATTATATTCCTTACCGCAACAAGAAGGTTTCTTCTGTTTCCATCCAGTTGGTTAACACAGTTACCTATCTTGCACCTCGTATCTATGAGGATGGCAACATCATCTACAGCAAGAAATATAGAGGCGAAATCAAGTATGACGGTTCATTCACCGATATTCCATTGGATAAGGATATTATCCTGAAGCCAGGACATTCTTATATCTTCGCATTCCAGATCATGAACGATGCGGATGTACATCCTCTGAGTCTTGATGACAGCAAGGCTGTTGACGGCAAGGGTAACCTGCTCTCTGTGGATGGCAAGACCTGGTTTACTGCAGCTGAGTCTGCCATTAGCGGTAACTTGAACATCCGTGTAAACGTGGCTCCTAACAGCAACGATACCGAGGCAACCCCTGTGGGTTATAACATCTATCGTGATGGTGTGAAGGTGAACAGCACTCCTGTGGCTGGTCAGTCATTCGATGACGTTCTCTCTAACGCAGGTACCTACAGCTATCAGGTAACATCTGTATATGCTGATGGCGGCGAGTCAGAGCTTGGCGGCAAGACTTCTGTTGAGGCTTATGCCATCGAGAACCAGACGGCTCCTCATCATCTGGATGCCACTGTAACCCGCAACCGCGACATCTCACTCCGTTGGGATGCTCCTACCGTTTCTGAGATGTCAATCCCTGCAGATGTGGCTAAGCGTCCTGTAACAACCGATGCAGCTATGCCTGAGTTCGTAAGAGAATTCGACGGTGCGAAGTCTTCTATGGCTGTGGCTACCGACGGCAAGTACATCTATACCTCTATATATAACGAGGATGGTAGAATCGACGTTTACTCTATGGATGGCAAGAAGGTGAAGAGCTGCGTGGTAAGCGATATCGACGGTATCCGCAACCTGGCTTACGATGGTCAGTATCTCTATGCAGGCGACTACAGCACCAAGATGCATGTCATCAATCCTGTTACCATGAAGTTGATGAAGAGCATCGATATCTCTGAGTACTCACGCCACTTGGCTTACATCCCAACACTGGATGGCGGCAAGGGCGGCTTCGAGGTTGGTGACTGGGAGAGCAGCATCTACATGGCTAAGGATGGCAGCAAATTGGCTACAGGTCCTGTCCTGAAGGGTGCTTCCGGCACAGCTTACTACGATGGCAAGCTCTATGCTTTCGAGCAGGGCAATGAGGCGAATGCCTATACCATCGGCATCTATGATATGGCAAGCGGTGAGCGTGTAGGCTCGCTCGATATGGGCAAGTATCTTGAGATTGACAACATCTCTTCTTACAAGGCAGGTGGTATGTCTTCGTTCGTATCTCCTGAGGGCATCACTTACATGTTGCTCGCTCTGCAGCGTCAGGGTAAGGCTACCAAGTTCATCGTTCTGGATATGGGCGGCTTGAACACAGTGGCAGGTTACAATGTATATCGCAATGGCGAGAAACTGAATGGCGAACCTCTTACCCGCCGTTTCTATCAGGAAACCGTGAGCCAGGAGGGTAATTATGACTACAGCGTAGAGACCGTTTATATTGATGGTACTACTTCGGCTAAGTCGGCTGTTGCTAACGCTACTATCGTGGCTTCTGGTGAGGCTAAGGTTCCTGAGAATGTACAGGCTGTGCAGTCAACCTACGGTTACAACGTGCTCCTCTCGTTTAAGGATCCTGATATGTACAAGGCTGCAGCTTCCGTGAACTCATTCGAGTCTTCTGTAGATGGTACAGAGGTATTTGGTGCTGAGGGCGAGAGCTACAAGTCAAACTGGATGGTAAGTTCCGACTACTCATTCGATGGCAGCAAGTCGATTGTTGCCGGTCAGAAGGCTGAGGCATTCGGTGTTGTAAAGGCAGAGAATATGAAGTATGTTCGTCTTGCAGCAAGAAATGCTGATGACCATAAGGGTAATGGTACATTCGATATCTATTATTCTGTAGGTGGTACTCACCGTGACAACTTCATCCGTCTGCAGACTGTGACAACCACAGAGCAGTGGCAGGATGTGATGTGCGAATTGCCTGAGGGTACAGAGTACATCGGCTTGGCTAAGGCTGCGGGTAATCCAGACCAGTATATCGACGGTGTAAGCTTCTACAAGGAGGCACCTCAGACCGACTGCTACGGATTCGATATCTATCGCAACGGCGAGAAGATTACCGCATCTCCAGTACAGGGCATCTCTTATGTAGACCACAACCTGCTGATTGGTCATTATGATTATCAGGTGAAGCTGGTTACCAAGAACTCTGCCGAGAGCGAGTTGAGCGATGCAGTGAGTCTCGATCTCTATTATGACAATGGTAGTCTGGCTCCAACCACCCTTCGTGTGGAGAACAATGGAGACAGCAGAAACCTGACCTGGCAGACTCCTGCCCTGGGTGAGCCTATCTACTTGCGTTGGCACAATGGCAACTGCTACGATGCAGCCGGTCAGCCTAACGGTGGTGCCTTCTTCGCAGGAGTCAACTGGTTTGCTGAGGATTTGAAGGAATACGGTCATCTGGCATTGAGCGATGTAGAGGTTTACATCAATCAGATTCCTGATGCTCTCTATGTATTGGTATATCAGAACAACACGTTGGTTCGCCAGCAGTTTGTTCCAAGCCTGAAGGAGTATGCCTTCAATACCATTCATCTTGACGAGCCACTCCCAATCGACCCTACCAAGAGTCTCCGTGTGGCAGTATATGTAGAGCACAATAAGATTACAGTGCCTCTGGGTTACGATAAGGGCCCTGCTCGCAGTGGTCGTGGCGACCTTTATTCTTCTGATGGTATCTCATGGAGTACGATGGAGGATTCTGGTGCTGATATCGATGCCAACTGGAACATTTCCATCGGTTTGAGCCCATACGCTCCTGCCAACTCAATGAAGGCAAGAAAGCAGGGTGCAGAGGTTCTCACATTCAAGCCAAAGGCGAATGCATCTGCTGCATCATTGAAGGTGGCTCATGTGGTACAGGGCGCAACTTCTCAGAAGAATGCCTTCCTGGGTTACAATGTTTATCTGAATGGTGACAAGTTGAACAACAGCTATATCTCTGGTAATTCATACACAGATAAGTCTTCTGTGGTTGGCAATTATCTTGAGTATCAGGTAGCAGCCGCTTATTCTGTTACGGGTGAGCAGTATTCTAACAAGGTAACTCTTGTTGTTACTGGCATTGATGGTGTAACAGCCGATAAGCTGAAGGTTACAGTTGCTGGCAGCACATTGCGTATCGTGGGTGCTCATACAGGCGACAAGGTAGCTGTTTATGCTGCTGATGGCAAGATGGTAGCCCATAGCGTTGTTACAGATGATTACGTTCAGAACATTTCATTGTCATCATTGACAGCCGGCACATACATTGTGAAGGTAGGTCATGATACCGTGAAGGTTCGCGTATCTCGCAGATAAGATTCGGAAATAGTTAGATTCGGAAATAGAACTTTTCGGATATAGATAATTAAAAAGGGTGTGTCATGTATTGATGATGCACCCTTTTTCTATTCCGGGAATATTCATACCTCCAAGTCTTGACTGCCCTTGACTTCCCTTGATGCTCTTGACTGCCCTTGACTTCCCTTAGCTCCCCTTAATTCATGCAGCTCGTTTTCTTCTGAATGATGGTGCAAAGATACGGCTTTTTTCTGAAGCCGCCAAATTTCGGGTGGCGATAAGGGGCGATTTTCAGCAGCTGCTGATTCCGAATTTGGTTAATAAAACTAACTCGTATTTTAGCAAGAAAGAGAACATAGTTTTACTGCGCAAGAAACTATGAGTTCTCACTTCAAACAATCACAATAACAGTTATCACAGTTTTTCAAACCACTTTTCCAAATCTAAACCAAAAACTAACTATAGATATAATATAATAATATATATATTATTATATTATATCTATAGTTAAAAGAATTACAATTTCACCTTCGGTGTAGAATGCCCTTGAAAAAACTGTGATAACTGTTATTGTGATAGCTTTGTGATGGCTTGCATCTTACCATTATCTGATATGTTTGTACCATATCTTAAGTGTGTTATGCGAGCGTAGTGTAAAAATGCACTGCACTCGCTTATACTTTGTAGCCTTAATAGAGATATTTCTATCTATTTTTTACATTTTGTCTACTTTTTCTTACTACAAATAGAAAAAAGTGCATATTTTTGCAGATTTTATACAAAAAATGATAATATTTCATATTTTTATTGTAATTTTGCAGCCGATATCATAATATTACATAATAATTTTAAATTAAGACGAGAAATTATGGAAAAAAGACTCTCGCTCTTCTTTGTTTGTCTCTTGATGAGCATCGGAGC
>ERZ1026870.95-NODE-95-length-52921-cov-10.751598_pt1 | contig 52921 bp, 37 predicted proteins | sample MGYA00380165_ERZ1026870 | MGnify/ENA primary metagenome ERZ1026870 (study PRJEB33269, sample SAMEA4719801) | human gut metagenome | biome: human-associated habitat; feature: organic feature; material: feces | place: Cameroon | collected 2013-10 ...
TACCGTGTGGGCATTGGCTATGGCTATGGAGACAATTCAGGTTTGTTCGACCAGAAAATCAATGGCATTGGTGTTCCGTTGGAGCTAAACTATCTGTTCGGAAAGAAGAATAGCAAGTTGGAGCTAGGTTTCGGTGCGAGTCTTGGGGTATATCAAGTAAAAGAAACAATAGGATTCGTCAAAGATACAGGGTGGTATCCAGGTGGGGAGAATACAGACGAGACTTCTCCTAAAATTGATTCTTACACTTCATCAAAAACTCATTTCGGTTATTTCTTCTTCGGCGACATCGGCTACCGCTATCAGCGCCCCAATGGATTCATGTTTCGTGTTGGTGTATCGCCTTCGTTCAACTTTGGCGACAAGTACGGGCTCAAAAAGGCAGCCTTCTTTCCATATATCGGCTTAGGTTGGTCGTTCTAAGCAGACACCCAAACGATTTTAAACAAATATACTATGGCGCATGAAACCTTGATAAAGCAGCCATAGTTTGTATTACTTATTACTTCCCCTTACTTCTTCTCTCTTAATGCTTTCACATTAACCATTTAGACACTTTCTTTTTACAGACTTTACAGAGAATACGTTTGTTTAGAATTAAAAAGCAACCTTCTTTTTATATACCTTTCTTTAAATATCTTGCATTTATGCACAATTTCGCAAAATATTTTGCCAAAACGTCATTTTTTTCTGCATTTTATTTCCTTTTATAAATATCTTTTGTAATTTTGCCCTCAGATCAACTAAATAAAATTTGTAAATAATGAATAAAATTCTACGTATCATAGCCTGTGTCATAGGCTTATGTACTGCTGCGAGCAGTTTTGCCGACCACGAAATTACGTTAGGCTATTGTCCTAACGAATTTTCTGAAAATATTTCAGGTATTGAAAATCAACTATCGAGCGGTACATTAACTTTCCAAGCTGCCATACTCATTCCTGGTTCACGCCTCATGGCGCTCAAGGGCCATCACCTCACCAAAATGCGTTTTGCATGTACCGAGGGCGTTAGCAACATCTACGCATGGGCACGATACGATCTAAAATCTACCGTTATTAACAACCGCCCCACAAAGGTAGGAACTGCCAAGGCGGGTTGGAACGAAGTTACATTTGTCGAACCCATCGAAATTACAGGTAAAGACCTTTACGTAGGCTACAATGGTAAAGTGCCTGCTGGCGGTGCCATTTATTGCGACGGCGTTAGCAACCCCAATGGTAACTTCTTCTACGATGGAAGCGCATGGGCGAATTTCACAAACTATGGCTACGACCCTCTTTGCATTCAGGTTGTTGCCGAAATCAGTGGTGACCTTCCCCTCAACGACCTTGCCGTTGAAAAATGCACCTTTGCCAATCCCTATACACGCATAGGCGACAACATTAGCGCGACCATTAGCATCAACAACTATGGCGAAAAGGAAGTTGATATCCCTGCCATGCACTACAGCTTTGGCGATGGCAAAGTATACGACATCCCCGTACAAGGAAAAATCTATCCCGAAGAGGTGCAGGCAATCGATGTGACTATCAACTCTGCTAACATGCCCGAGGGTATCGTACCCCTCAAAGTGTGGATGGATGCTGACAACGAATATAAAGCAAACGACACGCTGACCGCAAACATCTACACCTACACCGAGGCTTACAGCCGTAAAACACTCATCGAGCATTTCACTACATTGAAGTGCATTAACTGCCCCTTAGGTCACGATGTGCTTAACGCTTTAGTTAACGGACGCAAAGACTATGTTTGGGTAGCTCACCACATTGGTTACCAAACCGACGAACTCACACAGCAAACCTCATATAGTTTGCAAAAGTTTGGCGCACAAGCTGCCCCCATGGGTATGTTCGACCGTCGCATGCTTGGCAATAACGACTATGCAGGTCAGCCAGCCTTCTCATTACTCAAAGGCGGAAGCGGCAGCATAGTTGCCCCCAACCTCAAGGTGTTGCAGCCCTACTTCAACATTGCCACTTCTACTCCCGCTTTTGTGTCAGTAAACATCGAAAATCACTACGACCCTGCCACACGCCAACTCACCACAACCGTGAGTGGCGAACGCAACAAGATTTTCACTACTTTCTATGACAAATCTTGCCTCACTGTCGAACTCATCGAAGATAAGGTTCAAACCAAGGCAGGTCAAGTAGGTTCGGGCGAGAAAGTACACAACCACGTTTACCGCGATGCCATTACACGCATCACAGGCGACAGCATCAACTGGACAGGCGACACTTACACCGAAACCTACACCTACACCATTCCCGAAACTTGGAATGCCAAGAACGTGAGTGTAGTAGCCTTTGTAAACCGTCCCACCGACGACGTAGCAAATGCCGATGTACTCAATGCCGAATCACTCAACATCAACTGCGTTACGGGTATCAACAATGTAGCCACCGCAGGAGCGCAAATCTTAAGCCGCAAGCTCTTCAACTTGCAAGGCCAACGCATTAACTGCGCACCCCAAAATGGTGCCTACATCGAGCGCATCGAGACCACACAAGGCACTCAAACCATTAAGCACGTAAAATAAAAAATAGCGCAAGGCGCTCACACAAAAGCGCCTTGCCTCATACAAAGCGTGCTCCCCACAAACAAGACACATAAAACTCTAAAAACTTTATCCATATGAAGAAAACTTTACTCACCGCAGCAATGGCAGTCCTCGCAATGGGCTCAGCCTCTGCACAAGTTTGCGACAACTTCGTTGGAAACATCTTCAGCGTCATGTCCGACAACGGCGTATATGTAGCCGAATCTGTAGACGGAGAAATCATCGTACGCAACCGCCTCACTAATAAAGAATATTACGTACATGCAAGCGAAGAAGACCCCGTACTCAGCGGAGCAGGCAATGGTCACGCATTGAGCAGCCAAGGCACACTCGTGGGCTACGACGGCTACAACGCATGCTATTGGTTAAAAAGCGGTCTCAAAGTGGTTCTGCCCAACACAGAAGATGCGGGCACCATTGAAAGTGATGCTAGTGCCATCACCGACGACGGCAAATTCATTGCAGGTTCATTAGCCACAGGTGCCGAAAGCGCCTACGAAGGTTTGCAAAGCTTCCCCGTGCTCTGGACACGCCAGTCTGACGGTTCATATAGCGTAGAAAAACTTCCCTTCCCCGCAAAGGACTTCTCAGGACGCGACCCACAACACGTAACTGTCAACGACATCTCTAACGATGGCAAAACGCTCGTGGGTATGATCGTAGACTACTCGGGCTTCTTTATCTATCCCATCGTTTACAAAAAAGGCGAAGACGGAACATGGAGCTACAAGGTAATTGGCGAAAACATCGTTTGGGATGGTGAATTGGCAAAACAAATTCTGCCCGAACCTACCATTCCTTCTGATATATGGTTCCCCAAACCCGAACAATACTTCACCAAAGCCGACACCATCGCCTATAACAATGCCGCTGCTGAATATAGCGACAAACTCGATCAGGTTAAAGCTGGTCTCATCCCTAGCGACTCCCTCCCCGTTTATCCTCTAAAGTGGATGTACGTTAGCGAGAACAAAGCGAAGTGGCAAGCCGACTCTCTGCTCTACGAACAGCAGTGCGAACAATACTATGTAGACTTCGATGCTTACCAAGAAAGTTTCTATGCATCAACAAAGGGTATCTCGTTCTTGCAGAACAACTTCTACCTCTCGCGCAATGGCAAATATCTCGGCACTACTATCAGCCGTGAACTCTCTAGCGAAGCTGACGATCCCGAAATGGGAGGCTTTGGAGGCGAAGTGGTATACAACCCCGTTCTCTTCGATCTTACACAAGACTCTCTCATCGCCAATATTCGCGAAGACCTCACCGACCACAGCGCAACCAGCGTAACCAATGATGGTACACTCTTTGCCGCATCGCCCATGCTGGACAATGTACGTAACACCTACGTTGTTAAGCCCAATGCCGAAGAACCCGTGCTCAATTTCTACGACTACATCAATCAGCGCAGCGAAGCAGCAGCACTCTTCCTTAAAACCAAATATTCTTTCGACGTACCTACCGAGGTTGGCGGTGACGGTGATATCGATGGTGGTGGCGATGGTGATGGCGACTTTGGTGGCGTCGATGGCGACGACGGCTTTGGCGTAGCAAGCGCCAAGAAAGCAATCAATGCCGACCGTTACTTCACTTCAGACTACGTAGTAGTGCCCGATAGCGTAATCACGGGTACTGTCTTCGCAAACAACGATGGTTCTATCTTCCTTAGCTTTATGCAAGAGGAATTTTCTGACACCATCAACCACGCTCCTGTGAACCGTTCTTACGTAATCGACCTCAACCCCGGAGCCACTTCAGGCATCAAGGCCTTGCAGTCTGCACCCAATGCAGCAGCTCCCGTGCTCCGTCGCGAATACTACAACGTAAGCGGCCAACGCATCAACGCAGCTCCCTTCAAGGGCGTATTCCTTGAAAAGCAAATCACTGCCAATGGTGCCGTTACCATTAAGCGCGTAAAATAAAATCCCCCCCTGCGCTGAAGTTTGCGCATCACACCGCGCCAAACTAAGTGCACACACGCGCAACCCCAAGAAGAAAAAATCTTCTATTCATATTCACTTTCCCAAGGATGTGACAACCACCGTGTTGCCACATCCTTTTTTTGCGCCATGCACACCCTGCTTCATGGGGCAGAAAGTAATGAAAATGCAAAAATGACAAATGACAAATGACTTTTTCAAATTCCCAACACATAACACCTTGATAATCAATATTTTAAAAATCTAAAAAAGTCATTTTTCGAGTGACTTTTAGTGTCATTTGTCATTTTTTCGAATGACCGATTTTAGGCGATTCTTTATCTAAACCCTGAGGAAAGAGGCACGGAAATCCACCAATTTTTCTGCATAAAAAACGCATATAGCACATCAAAATTAGGGTGAAAGCAAAAGTGACAAGTGACAAGTGACACTAAAACATATTGATAATCAATCACTTAGGTGTCACTTCGTCACTCGAAAAATTCTTTAATTCAGAGTTAATAGGTGTAAACACAGATATAAAGAGTAAGAAATAAGTTTTCTGCAACCCACATTTTGATTTGTAATACCTAACGGATTGCCTCGTTAGGTTGTTTGTTCAAAATCTATCGTGAAAATAAATTTTCCCCAATAAACACTGGGGGAGTCCGCCTTTTTTACATAATTCATCATCCCCAAAATCACAAAAAATTTGGTTTAACCTTTTTCTCTTTGTATTTTTGCACTCGAAAAGCATGTCAAACACCCCCCAAATTTGCACAAAAGAAAACCCGAAAACGACCTGATATCATTCCGAAGGCATTCCGATATCATTCCGAAGGATCACCGCCCCCTCAAAACACGCCTTTACAAGGACAACGATGAACACAATTCTTCCATCCTCTACCCACTTTAAATCATACCCTCAAAAAAATAATCACCAACATGCCAGTTTATACAAAACCACCATTTTCCCATATTTACGCTACAAAAACCTTCAAAATACATCCAAGAAAGAGAATTGAAACGCTATTCTCACAACTTACAGACCAGTTCTTGATCATCAGGAACTATGCTAAAATAACGAATAGTTTGTTTGCTAGAATTATTGGCAAAATTAGTGCACTCACCATTCTCCGATACGTAAATTTCATAAACAACAAGCCTATTGGTAGAATTAAGTATGCGCTAAATTAATTCCGCCAACAGGTAACTATAAACTATTAGGATATGCCAACCATTGGTTGGTGTATCCTTTTTTTTGTGGAATGAAATTTCTTGGACTTTAGGCATAAATTACAATGAACCGTCCTTAACTAATATGTGTCAATTTAAAAACATTCAACTTGCAATTTTAAGAGATAGACATATTACACCATATCGATTTACGGTTTGTTAAACTATTTTATTCTTATTTACCCCCCCCATTTGTTCTTTTTTGTCTATCATGGTATCTTTGCTCCCGAAAACTTTAAACAAAACAAAATTCTTATGAAAAAATTATTCTTAACCATGTTGACTTGTATGGTTGCGATGCTCACCAATGCACAAACATTGAGCACCACAGCTGTTTCAACGTTCAACGAATTGAAAGATGGTGCAATTTATGCACTAAAGACCTACAACAGCAAGAACAACACCAATGGAGGTGGTTGGTACTATCGTGACAATGCTTTTAAGTTCACACTTAACCCCAACGACATTACACCTGGTCAAAAAGTAGAGGCTACCAACAACAAGTTTCTTTGGAAGGTCTACAAACGTGACACAGACAAAAGCATCTGCCTTATAAATATGTACGATGGTGTCTATTTTGCTCAGCCTGAAGGAAATATACAAGCTATCTACTCAAATACGGGATGTGGTAAAGCCCCCTCATATTACACTTTTGAAGCAAGTGGCCAGGAAGGTAGGAGCAATTACACTGAACTCAGTATGACTGTCAATAACACCAAATACTACATTGCTGCTAATGACGGTCAAAATCTCGGCTATTGGAATTGGACAGAACCAGCAAAAGAAATGGCCAGTGTACAATTCTACGAAGTAGAAGACCCTGCAAACATCGAATTGCCTGTAAAACCAAACAAACCTTATTTTCTTAGATTAGGGAATGGGGAAGAAAACAGTGTAGGTGACTACATTCATTCTATAGATGGTCAAACTATTGCTCAATTACCTACAGGTAATGCAACTATAACTAACCAAGCCCCCAACCTCTCGACCTTAGGTTCTGAATGGACCTTTGAAGGAGATTACGCTGCTGGCTTTAAAATTGTCAACGCAAAAAGCGGAAAAGTTTTAGGTGTAGACAAGACAGCATTAGCTACAAACGAAAGAACAGAAATCGGATTATACGATAAAAACAATACTGATGAAAACATTTCAATTATTTGGGATGTTACAGGTAGCACCCAAATCACAGATGGTTTTTATCTTAATGTCAAAGGCAACATTCGCGACCGTGTTAATCACAATGGCGGCAAACTTGCTTTCTGGAAAACAGGTGTAGGTAAAGGCTCTACCTTCCGCATATACGATAGTGTAGAACTTCCACTTACCCAAGTAGGCGAAAAGTATTACGCTACTACCTATCTACCTTTTGCAGTAACCATTCCTGAAAGCGTAAACGCATACACAGCTACACTCAACGAAAACAACGTTGCATTGAACGCTGTTACAGGCGTATTACCCGCAAAGACCGCTGTAATTCTTGAAGGTAATGCTGCTACTGCTTCATTCGCACTTACATCAGACAATAATAGCACAGTTAATAAGGGTAACATGTCAGGTACACTCGAGGCAAAGAATATTGATGCTGGCACAACAAGCTATTTGATTCTCGGGACAAAAAATAATGTATTAGGTTTCTACTTACCCAAAGAGACTATGACAAGCATTGCTGGCAATAGAGCATACTTCGACATCAGCACAAATAATGCTGCTCAAAAAGGCTTCAGCTTGAACTTTGATATCGTTTCAGGCATTAACAATGCTGTTATTGGCAACAATAACCAAGGTGTTATCTACGACCTCACGGGTCGCCGTGTAAACAATACTGTTAAGGGTGGCATCTACATCTGCAATGGCAAAAAAATCATTATTAAATAAGCATCTTTAAAAAGACTATTATGAACAAGCAATATATTAAGCCTACAAGCACAAGCATCAAATTTGAGATGCGTGAATCTGTGTTGCTCAACGAAAGCATGGGAGCAAGCAGAACAGAACGCTCTGACCTTGACGCTGCGATGTCGCAGAAGAAAGAGAACAACATCTGGAACAACAATCTGTGGGGAAACGCAGAATAAACTTATTTAAAAGTTAACGACTAAGGAAGTTTATAAGCTAAGCAAAACGCTTACTTATAGACTTCTTTTTTTGTGGGAAAGCCATATCTTGTAAAATAGAATCATCAACATTTCACGCGCCAGCCTCACCTCATTAGGTAAGATGGCGTGTGAAATATGAATTAATTCTTACTCAAATACGCAGCTTCGCCAAGTTAGGCTGCACCTCAGCATAGCAAAATAAAAAAAAGTCCTTTTTATTTTGCTATGCATTCGGTTTGCACTACTTTGCTTCGCCAAGTTAGGCTGCACCTCGGAAGAAAAAATGAAAATTTCTTGATTTTCATTTTGTTCTTCGCTCGCCTTGCACTAACTTTGCACCCAGAAACTCAGAGGACAGATTTGGCTGCTTGCAACCTCTCAAAAATAATGCTAAAACTCAACGTCGTGCATTGTGCTGCAAAATAGTGCATTGTGGTTACACGCTCTACACGACCGAGAACGCATAAAAGGGTGGTCATAAAATTCTAACACGAAAGATGCGCCCTAAAATTAGCCGAATCGCCCGTCTGCCTGTTTCCGCCAACAAAAATGCGAAAGCAGGCTGTTTTGTTATTTAATAATTATTATACACAAAAAAAGATGGCTTACTTATTTACATCCGAATCGGTGTCTGAAGGACACCCCGACAAAGTGTCTGACCAAATATCAGATGCTGTGCTTGACCAGTTGCTGGCATACGACCCCAACTCGAAAGTAGCTTGCGAAACGCTCGTAACCACCGGACAAGTGGTTGTGGCAGGAGAAGTAAAATCTAACGCATACGTAGACCTTCAAGACGTGGTGCGTGGCACTATTGCTCGTATTGGCTACACAAAGGCTGAATATAAATTCGAGGCTGAAAGCTGTGGCATCTTTAGCGCGATTCACGAACAAAGCGCTGACATTAATCGTGGTGTGGATCGCAAAAAAACTACCGAAGCCGACGCCATGAACCAAGGCGCTGGCGACCAAGGCATGATGTTTGGTTATGCCAATAACGAAACCGACACTTACATGCCCTTGCCCCTTTCGTTGGCACACGACATTGTATATGTGTTGGCTGAAATTCGTCGCGAAGGTAAGGTGATGACTTACTTGCGCCCCGACTCTAAGAGCCAGGTTACGATTGAATATAGCGACGACAACGTGGCACAACGCATCGACACAATCGTGGTAAGTACACAACACGATGAGTTTATCTCTGCCGAAGAAGCTGGATCGCAAGAGGAGGCTGACCGCTTAATGCAAGAGCGCATCCAAAAGGATGTTGAAGAAATTCTCATTCCCCGCGTTATTGAAGAACGTGTGAATACGCCCGAGATTAAAGAGCTCTTCTATAAGGGCGAAATTAAATATTACGTGAACCCCACGGGTAAGTTCGTAATTGGCGGTCCGCACGGTGATACGGGTTTAACAGGTCGCAAAATCATTGTTGACACTTATGGTGGCAAGGGTGCTCATGGTGGTGGAGCCTTCTCGGGCAAGGACCCCTCTAAGGTAGACCGCTCGGCTGCTTATGCTGCCCGCTACATTGCTAAGAACATGGTGGCTGCTGGCGTAGCCGATGAAATGCTTGTGCAACTTAGCTATGCCATTGGTAAGGCTGAACCTATCTCTATCTACGTAGACACTTACGGACGTAGCCACGTAGAAATGAGCGATGGCGACATTGCTCGCAAAATTGGTGAAATGTTCGACCTTCGCCCTGCTGCTATTGAAAAGTCGCTCAAATTGCGTCAACCCATCTACGAGGAAACTGCCAGCTATGGTCACATGGGTCGCACACCGCAGGTGGTTGAAAAGACTTTCTGCAAGGGTAAGGCTGACGAAAAGACTGTGAAGGTTGAACTCTTTACATGGGAAAAACTCGATAAGGTTGAAGATATTAAGAAGACTTTTTTTAAATAAGGAGGCTTTTTAAAAAAGGAGTTAAATGAAGTTAGAAGGAGTTTTTTAAAAGGGAGTTAGAAGAATGAATGTATTGCTAAGGCATCCACGCCTCTAACTTCTTAAAATAACTGTCTCTAACTTCATGAAAAAACTTTCTCTAACTTCTTGAAAATAACTTCTTTAAAAGCATTCTCCCCCAAAAAGATTTATGAAAATTACTGTATACAGTGCATCGAGCGGGCAAGTGCCTGCGCAATATATAAAGGCGGCTCAAGACTTGGGTCGCCTTATTGCCAACGAAGGACACACCTTGGTGAATGGTGCAGGACGCACCGGACTTATGGGGGCTTGTGCCGACGCTTGTTTGCAAGCTGGCGGGAAAGCTGTGGGCATCATTCCACAGTTTATGATTGACCAACATTGGCAACACGAGGGGATGACCGAACTCATCATTACCCCCGACATGCACCGACGCAAAGAACTCATGGCACAAGAAAGCGATGCTTGCATTGCCTTGCCTGGGGGCGTAGGCACCCTCGAGGAATTGTTAGAAATCATCACTTGGAAACAGTTAGGCTTGTATCTTAAACCCATCGTTGTGCTCAATACCGATGGATATTATGATGCACTCTTTGCCCAACTGCAACGTGCTGTTGACGAAAGCTTTATGCGCAGTCAGCATGCTGCTATTTGGCAAATAGCAAGTACAGCCGAAGAGGCTTTACATTTGGCACAAACCACACCACTTTGGGACAAGTCGGTACGCAAGTTTGCTGCCATGTAAAAGCCTATTACACGGCAGATGTGAAGCACCTAAACACACACATTAAAAGTGAGTGGCTCTAATTTCATTTTTTAGGGCACCCCATAAAAAAGGAGAAAATGGAAACATGCACTTACATAGCAACCAATGACTCATTGGGCGCACAAGTTCAAGCGATCGACCCTGCTGAAAATGAGGGCCGAAGCACAAGTAATGCCCGTTTTCAGCGACGCCATACCTCACAAACCACGACCGACACCCTACCTCCAAACCCCAAGGAGCTAAAGCCACTGCCAGGGGATATGCCGCTTACGGCGAAATCGCCACTAACGGATGCCGACTTTTGGGACAATCCTTTGGCACACATCGAAATGTCTACATTCATTCAGCACGTCGACAGTGTGGTAGGAATAAGAGATTCGGCACTAACCACCGCCAAGCCCTTTGGTTTTGCTGGCGACCCTGTGCCCTATCAGTTTAGAAACGATAGCATAGTAACCATTGTGGTGATGTTAAGTTTCTTCTTAATGGCATGGGTTATTTCGCGTTCACGCTATTATCTGCACGAACAGATAAAAGACTTCTTCCACCACCGCAAACGCGAGAACCTATTTGCACAACGCACCCAAAATGAGCTTCGCGGACAGGTATTCTTGGTGTTTCAAACGTGCTTCTTGCTTGGCATTCTATTCTTCGACTACACGCAAGAGTTTATGCAGCAAGTGTTTAACCAAATATCACCCTACAAAACTTTAGGAGTTAGCGTGGGCATTTGTTGCACCTACTACCTGTTAAAAGTAGCAACATACGCTTTTATAAACACCATTTTTTTTGACCGACGACAATGCACCCAATGGATGGAAAGTTACATGCTTTGCGTGCTCGGCATGGGGGTGGCACTATTGCCCGTAACACTGCTCGTGGTCTACTTCGATTTGAACATACAAAACACGGCAATTTGCTTTGTTTGTATACTCGTAATCGACAAAATATTGCTGTTTTATAAGTGTTTTCGCATATTTTTTGGGTACAAATTGGGCTGGGTGCATCTTTTTTTGTACTTTTGCACCCTTGAAATCGCACCGATTTTCATTTTGTTCCGCGCACTGGTTTACGCGAGCAATTTTTTACTGACAATTAACTAACTAATATAGAAGCACTGCCGACGGTCTTGCGAGGCCGTTTTAAAGCAGAACAACTAAGAATCATGATCAAGAAGATCCTTGTTTCGCAGCCTAAGCCTACTTCAGAGAAGTCTCCCTACTTCGACATCGAAAACAAAGCAAACGTGGAGTTTACCTTCCACTCTTTTATCAAGGTTGAAGGACTTAGTGCACGCGAATTCCGCCAACAGAAGATACAGATTCTCGATTACTCCGCAATCGTATTCACATCACGCCATTCTGTCGACTTCTTCTTCACACTTTGCAAGGAAATGCGTGTCGCACTGCCTGAGGATATGAAGTACTTCGGACTCTCAGAAGCCGTATCGCTCTATATTCAAAAATACGTGCAGTATCGCAAGCGCAAAGTATTCTTTGGAACTACAGGACGTTGGCCCGAACTCGTTACCGTGATGGCAAAGCACAAAACCGAAAAGTATCTTGTGCCACTGTCTGACGTTCACAACGATGACATCGCCCAAATGCTCGATGCTAAAAAACTAAAGCATACTGAGTGCGTGATGTATCGCACCATATCGAACGACTATCCTAAGGACCAAACTTTCGACTTCGATATGGTAGTTCTCTTTACACCCGCTGGTGTGAAGTCGCTGCTCAAAAACTTCCCCGACTTTAAACAGACCAATGCACGTTTGGCTTGTTTTGGACCTGTTACCAAAACAGCTATCGAGGAAGCAGGACTCACTTGCGACTGCTTTGCTCCTACCCCCCAAGCACGCTCAATGACCGCTGCCATCGAGATGTATTTGGAAGAGCAAAACAAATAAAGAGGGGTGCAAACTATCACCGCTGAATTTCATAATCACGACATATTTTTTAGCAAAAGCCAACTGCATTCTAATGCCGTTGGCTTTTCTTTTTCGTGTCAAGAGCGGTTCAAAGAAAATTGTAGACCACAAGTCCTTTTTTTTTATTAGCTTTGTGCCATCCAAAAAATAGCAACTCATGTCACAACATCTCTATACATTCAGAAAACCCGAGCACTTGTGCCTAAAAACCGAAATAGAGGCTCTCTTTGGTGCAGGCAACACCTCGATGAGCGCATTCCCCTTGCGCATCACTTATCGCAAACTGCCCTACACAGGACAAGGGCCACAGGTGAAAGTGTTACTCAGTGTGTCGAAACGTCATTTTAAGCATGCCGTAGACCGCAACCGTGCCAAAAGGCAAATTCGTGAGGCATATCGTTTGCAAAAACACGCATTGCTCAATGCCATGCCAACTGATATGGCACTACACATTGCCTTTATCTGGTTGTCAGACCATCCGGTACCTTCGTCGCTCGTTAGCAGTCGCATGCACACAGCCCTAAAACGCATTCAAGAAAAGGTCTGCCCTATCAACAATGCCGAACAAGTAGCAGCATCCACCAACGAAATGGTTACTAACACTCATGAGAAATCTACAAACTCAACCCCCGAAACACTAACCCCCAAAGAGTAATGCTCATAACTCGTTTGCTCATATTGCCCATACGGTTTTATCAGCGATTCATTTCGCCACTCACACCACCCGCCTGCCGTTTCACGCCCACCTGCTCGCAATATGCCATAGAGGCCTTACAAAAACATGGTCCCATCAAAGGACTTTATTTGGCCATACGTCGCATACTGCGTTGCCACCCTTGGGGAGGAAGTGGCTACGACCCTGTGCCCTAATATATCACACATAAAAGCAAAGGATGGACTTTTTGAGCAAATAATATGCAATATTTACCAAAACTTCATCACATAAACATTGCACCGCATTACATTAATACCTAACTTTGCAAAGTATTCTAAAGAATAACACGATTCATAATCAACTTAAAAAACAACTAAAACATTAAGAGTATGAAGAAGATTTTACTTTCATTGTTTACATTCGTAGCTACAACAGTAGCAGCCTTTGCAGGCGACAACCTCGTTGAAAATGGTGGTTTCGAAACTTGGGAAAATAACAATGCCATTGGTTGGATTTCTACAACTTCAGCTAGCAACGCTACAGTTTCACAGAGCACAGATGCTCACAGCGGACAATACGCCCTTTTGGTGAAAGCAGGCGGCTCATCTAACAAGCGCCTTGCTTCTAAGGAGTATACCCTCAAAGCAGGTACCTACACCATCAGCGCATTTGTTAAGGGTGGTGGTCAGTGCAAACTCGGTTTTGTTCCTGTTTCTGGAGGACAAGCTATTACAACCGCCTACAATTACGAGGATAGTTACTTCAATACTTCGGCAACAGAATGGACTGAACACTCTTGGGAATTCACCATCGATAAAGATTCTACGGTTAATTTCGTAGTTATGAACCCCAAAACAAACGAAAAAGTTTCATACACCTCAACCGACCTCTTGATTGACGACTTTAGCGTTACAACTAAGGATGGTGGCTCAGGCGAAACTCCCGAACTCCCCGAAGCACCTGAGGCTAAGGGTGATGGCACATTAGCCAATCCTTACAACCCCACAGCAGCCTTGGAAGTTGCAGGTAAACTCGCAACTGACACTAAAGCTGAAAACGATGTTTACATCAAGGGCATCATCTCAAATGTCAAATTCACTTACAGCACTAAATTCGGTACAGCTCAGTTCTCTATCTCTGAAGATGGCAAGGCTCCCTACTCTCTTCTCTGCTATGGTGTTTACTACTTAGGCAACAAGGCATACGAAAACGCTGAAGATACCAACATCAAGGTTGGTGACGAAGTTGTCGTTTGCGGTAAGTTGATGAACTTCAAGGGTACCCTCGAAACTGCTAACAAGGAGTGCTACCTCTACTCTCTCAATGGTATCACTACTGGCATCCAGAACGCTATGGTTGCTGGCAACGCAAAGCAAACTATCTACACCATCGATGGTCGCAAGGTGAACAATGCTGTTAAGGGCGTTTACATCATCAATGGTAAGAAGGTGATTAAGTAAGCAATACACTCCTTTATCAGGAAGTGATAAACAAATTTAATAATCCCCATTTGCACATGGCAAGTGGGGATTTTTTTTTGCACCACAAAAAGCGACTTCTCCTCTTGAAACTCATGTTTTAATCATAAAAAAAAATACAAATACACACGTTTTCAAGACTTTTTCTCTATTTCAAACAAAAAAGTCGGCACATAGCACGTCACAAGCCGAATTAAATTGCTATTTTTGCGTGTTTATTATATGGTAATAAAAAATATTCACAATAACAATAATCAGATGAACGTGATAACCAAAACCGTTTCTTTGCCCGATGGACGCACCATCAGCATCGAAACTGGCAAATTGGCCAAGCAAGCTGACGGCGCAGTTATGTTGCGCATGAACAATACCATGCTTTTGGCCACCGTTTGTGCTGCAAAGACGGCTCAGCCCGGCACAGACTTTATGCCCCTCCAGTGCGATTACAAAGAAAAATACAGCGCAGCCGGACGTTTCCCCGGTGGCTTCACCAAGCGCGAAGGTCGCGCTGGCGATTACGAAATTCTTACCTCACGTCTTGTTGACCGTGCTCTCCGCCCCCTCTTCCCTTCTGACTACCACTGCGAGGTGTACGTTAACATCACGCTCTTCTCAGCCGATGGCGTTGACATGCCCGATGCTTTGGCAGGTTTTGCTGCCTCTGCTGCACTCGCTGCTAGCGACATCCCCTTCGAAGGTCCTATCTCTGAGGTTCGCGTAGCTCGCATCAATGGCGAATATGTAGTTAACCCCACTTTCGACCAACTCAAAGAGGCTGACATGGACATCATGGTAGGTGCTACTGAAGACAACATCATGATGGTTGAAGGCGAAATGGACGAGGTTCCTGAAAGCGCATTGCTCGAAGCCCTCAAGGTGGCTCACGAAGCTATCAAGCCCATGTGTCAACTCCAGAAAGAACTCTCTAAGGAACTCGGTACCGATGTAAAGCGTGAGTACGACGACGAGGTAAACGACGAAGAACTCCGTCAGCAGGTAAAAGACGAGTGCTATCAGCCCGCTTATGCCATTGCTGAAGCAGGTGACCACGACAAGCACCAGCGCGAAGAAGCCTTCACCAAAATCCGCGAAGACTTTAAAGAACGCTATGCTGCTGCTCACCCCGAGCTCTCAGCCGACGAACTCGAAGAGAAGAATTCTTTGGTAGACCGCTACTATCACGATGTAGAGCGCGATGCCATGCGTCGTTGCATCCTCGATGAGGGCAAGCGTCTCGATGGTCGTAAAACTACCGACATCCGCCCCATTTGGTGCGAGGTTTCTCCCCTTCCCATGCCTCACGGTTCTGCCATCTTTACACGTGGCGAAACGCAGGCTTTGGCTACTGCCACTCTCGGCACTAAGCTCGACGAAAAGATGGTTGACGATGTACTCGACAAGAGCTACATGCGCTTCCTCCTTCACTATAACTTCCCTCCCTTCTCAACAGGCGAAGCCAAAGCACAACGTGGCGTAGGCCGTCGCGAAATTGGTCATGGTCACTTGGCATGGCGTGCATTGAAGGGTCAAATTCCTGCAGACTATCCTTACACCGTACGTGTAGTGAGCGACATTCTCGAATCTAACGGTTCATCGTCAATGGCTACCGTATGTGCTGGTACACTCGCCCTCATGGACGCTGGTGTACCCATCAAGGCTCCTGTAAGCGGTATTGCCATGGGTCTTATCAAGAACCCTGGTGAAGAGAAGTATGCTGTGCTCTCAGACATCCTCGGCGACGAAGACCACTTGGGCGATATGGACTTCAAGACCACTGGTACAGCCAAGGGTCTTACTGCAACCCAAATGGATATTAAGTGCGATGGTCTTTCATACGAAATCCTTGAAAAGGCACTTGCACAAGCTAAGCAAGCTCGTGAGCACATCTTGGGCAAGATCCTCGAAACTATGCCCGCTCCCCGTGCCGAACTCAAGCCCCACGTTCCCCGCATCGAAGCCTTTGAAATTCCCAAAGAATTCATCGGTGCTGTTATTGGCCCCGGCGGAAAAATCATTCAGGGTATGCAGGAGGAAACTGGTGCAACCATCACCATCGAAGAAGAAGACGGCGTAGGCAAGATCCAAGTTTCTGGTCCTAACAAAGCCAGCATCGATGCTGCCGTAGCTAAGATTCGTGCCATCGTTGCAATCCCCGAGGTTGGCGAAGTTTACGAAGCCAAGGTAGTTAGCATCATGCCCTACGGCTGCTTCGTAGAATTTATGCCGGGTAAGGAAGGCTTGCTTCACATCTCAGAAATTGCATGGAAGCGCCTTGAGTCTGTCGAAGAGGCTGGCATCAAAGAAGGTGATACCATCGCAGTAAAACTCCTCGAAATCGACGAAAAAACAGGCAAGTTCCGTCTTTCACACCGCGTACTCGAAGAGAAGCCCGAAGGTTACGAAGAACGCCCTGCACGTCGTCCTCGTCGCGAAGGTGGCGAAGGTCGTCCCGCACGTCGTCCTCGCAACAACGACTAATGCACACACCACAAGTGTGAATGCATAGGCTACACTCCTTTTCGAAAATTGAATGAAAGAAAGCCATAGATGCTTGAAATCCCCTTGCACCCCCATTGAGGTGACAAGGGGATTTCTTTGTTTATAGCTTAATTCTTACACCGAAACCTTGCCCCCCCTATTCCGCCAAACATTTTGTTCCACCAAACACCCATTATTTACGTAAAACAGAACCACAAATACGAAAAAAGCACACATAAGCGTCCCCTTTTAGCCAATTATTAAAAAAATAGGCATTTTATTTTGTGCCTTGCGCACAAGGCATTAACTTTGACTGTCGAAAATAAAAAAACACAATGATTCAATTTGCTAAAACCCAATCCTCACGCATCGCATGGATGCTTTTAGCCCTGTGCATTGTCACGCTCTTTTTGTTTTTAGGCAATACACTCTTCAACACGCGTGGCGAACCCCGCGAGGCTGTTGTAGCACTCTCTATGTTGCAAGATGGCAATTGGGTGTTGCCCGTAAACAATGGCGTAGACATGGCATATAAACCTCCCTTCTTTCACTGGTTAGCTGCGCTATGCTCCTTGCCCTTGGGCCATGTTACCGAATATACCGCTCGCATGCCGTCTGCCATTGCTGCCACCATCATGGTCATAGCTGGTTTCAGTTTCTATAACAAACGCCGTGGCACGGCATTAGCCCTCATTATGGCACTCGTCACACTGAGCAATTTCGAGGTACATCGTGCCGCCGTAGCTTGCCGTGTCGACATGGTTTTGACGTGCATGATGGTGCTTTCACTCTATTTGCTTTATGGCTGGATGGAGCGTGGCATGAAGTTTAATCTCAAAGAAGGTCCATGGGGTGCCATTCTGTGCTTAAGTGGAGCCTTCCTTAGCAAAGGCCCCGTAGGCGCTGCCCTACCCTGCTTAGTCGTGGCAGTTTTTGGATGGGTACGCCAAAAAGGATTTCTCAACGTGCTGTGGCGCTTGGCAGTCGTGGGCGTGCTCTGTTTGGCATTGCCCACAGTGTGGTATGTAGCAGCCTACGAACAAGGCGGACAACGTTTTCTTGACCTTGTGTACGAAGAGAATGTGTTGCGCTTGCTTGGCAAAATGAGCTATGCCAGCCACGATAACCCTTGGTTCTATAACGTGATGACCCTTCTCACGGGCTTTGTGCCCTACACTTTATTGGCTTTTATGGCACTCTTTGTGGCAGATTGGAAACAACTTCGCACTAAGCTTGGCACTCCCAACCAATGGTGGACACGCTTGAAAACGTATGTAAAAGACATGGACGATGCGCGTTTGTTTTCATTGCTGAGTTTCGTCATCATCTTTGTGTTCTATTGCATACCCAAGAGCAAGCGCAGCGTATATTTGTTGCCCGTATATCCCTTTGTAGCATACTTTGTGGCAGAGTTTCTGCTATGGTTGCGTCAACGCCATCTCCGTGTACTCGTAGCCTTTGGTTGGACCTTAGCCACCCTAACCACTTTGCTCACACTCACCTATGTGGTGGTGCGCATGGGGCTGATTCCCGACAGCATCGTGGCACATGGTAAACATGCAGCACAAAACATCGCCATGCTCAATGCACTGCGTACAGAAGGTATTGGGAGCGTAATTGGGGCTATACCCCTTGTGGCAGTATGGCTCTTTGTCAAACATCGTCACGCACGTCCCCTTGCCACCACGTTCACCCTAATTTTCTGTCTGTTTTTTGCCTTAGATGGCGTGTATCAACCGCCCATACTCAATGCAAAGAGCGACAAGCCCTTGGCTACGTATATCGAGACGCAACAACCCACAGGGCGTGTTTACTCCTTCCGCACCGATGTTAACCCTGGCAACCCACTCCACCCCTTTACCATCAACTTCTATTTGGGCGACCGCGTAGTACCTTTCGAGGCTTTTATGCCCACACACGGGTTGCTCATTGTAGGCAACGACGAGATTGAGGCATTCCACACGCGTTACCCTCATTATCGCACTGAATTGGTAAAAGACTTCGACCACAAAAGTTGCGACGACCATAAAATGCTAAAGCTCTACCGCTTTGCCAAATCGTAATGAAGAGGTTCAAAAAGAAGTTTCTAAAAACTCTAATTTTCTTAAAATCTCTGATTCACCCTCACGCAAAAATCTGCCATAATGAAACACCCCATCACGGGCGAAGCCCTTCGCTTTGTTTTGGTAGGCGTATTTGCCACCATGCTTCACTACGGGCTCTATCTGCTTATGCAAGGTTGGATGCAAGTAGACTTTGCCTATAGCATAGCCTATGTGCTTAGCTTCATAGCCAACTTTTACCTCACAGCGTGGTTTACTTTCCGTGCTGCCCCCTCATGGCAAAGATTTATGGGCATGGGGGGCGCACATGCAGTGAACTATTTACTGCACCTTGGGTTGCTACACACTTTTTTGTGGCTCGGCGTGCCCAAAGTATACGCCCCACTCCCCGTACTCTGCATAGCCGTACCCATAAACTTTCTGTTAGTCCGATTCGTATTTAAAAGAAAATGAAACTCACCCTCATAGTACCCTGTTTTAACGAGGAGGCAGTGTTGCCCCAAACCACTGCCCGCCTCACCGCCGTGCTCAACCGCTTGCAGAACTCGCAGCACATCAGCTTGGGACAAATTCTCTATGTAGACGATGGCAGTTCCGACCGCACCTGGGCTCTCATTACGCAACACGCAGCACAGCACCCTTGCGTCAGGGGCATGAAGTTGGCACACAACGTGGGACACCAACAAGCGCTTTGGGCTGGACTTGAATGGGCTGCCACACACAGCGATGCTGCCATAAGCATTGATGCCGATTTACAAGATGATGTAGAGGTGATTGGCGAGATGGTGGACTATTACCTCAAAGGCATCGACGTGGTGTACGGTGTGCGCCGCCAACGCAAAACCGACACATGGTTTAAACGCTGCACAGCACAGGGTTTTTATAGACTGATGCGCAGCATGGGTAGCGAGGTGGTTTATAACCATGCCGACTTTAGGCTGATGAGCCGTCGCGCCATGCAAGCCTTGTTGAGCTATCCCGAACGCAATCTTTTTCTACGTGGCATGGTAACCACTTTAGGGTTCAACACCGCCATGGTCTATTACGACCGTAGCGAGCGCTTAGCAGGTGAGTCAAAATATCCGCTTCGCCGCATGTTGGGTTTAGCCTTCGACGGCATCACATCGTTTTCGGTGCGCCCACTGCAATACATCACTTTTTTAGGTTTGCTATTTATGGGCATCTCCTTCTGCGCCATAGTCTATGGGGTTGTGTCGTATGCCGAAGGTCGTGCCATAGCAGGTTGGACATCGCAACTCGTCAGCATTTGGTTTATTGGCGGTGCCATATTGTTGGCATGTGGCATTATTGGCGAATACGTAGGAAAAATTTATACCGAAGTGAAACGCCGACCTCGCTATTTTGTGCAAGACTGCGTGGGGATGAAAAACGAGGAGGAGAAGAGGTAAGCACGGAAAGTCAAGTCAAACATGAAAACAACCTTTCGAAAAAGTGCAAATATGTGGAGATTGCCCTCGCTTGTAGCGAAAGCAATCTCCACATTATTCTTCAAAAAATCTAAAGCTTGTTACTTTAAAATCCATTAGTAGCCGATGGTGAAACGCTCCTTATGGTGTGCTGGTTTTTCTAATTCATTTACCATAGCGTCGGCATAATCCTGTACGGAGATATGGCTGTTGCCCTCGGCATCCACAATCAAATCATCCTTGCCAAGACGATAATTGCCAGTCTTCTTACCTTGCGGGTCGAATACGCCGGCAGGAGAGAAGAACACCCAGTCGATATCATTCTCGTTCATCAATGTATTGAGATAGAAGTCGCCAAGCGGACGCACACCACCCATAATCTCCTCAGGGATAACACCCGAATCAACTACTCTCAGACCTGGAGCGCAGAACAGCGTGCCAGCACCACCGACGATGAGTAGACGTTTCACGCCACTCTTCTTTGCTGCAGAGAGAATCTTTGGGTAATTCTCTGAGATGAGAGTTGCGATGCCAGGATTTGTCCAACCAGGGTTGTAGGCAGAGATGATGGCATCCTTACCATCAGCCAATTTGGCGATGGCATCCACATTTGCCACATCTTCCTTCACCGCATCCAAGAGTTCGCTCTTTGCGATCTTCTCAATGTTACGTGCCACAGCAGTCACCTTGTGACCACGACTTACCAACTCATTCAATACTGCAGAACCGACAAAACCGGTTGCACCAATCAATAATACGTTTGCCATAATTCTTTTCTTTGTAATTCTGTTTGTTTCTTGTTTACGGATGCAAAATTACATCATGATTCATATTCTCACAAGAAGGCACAATTTGGTGGCATACTTACCACTTGGTGAGATTTGTAGAGTATGAAAGCCTTATGAAAATCAACATTAACCAATGTTAACTAAGTTTCTTTTGGTAAGTTTGTAACTATTGATTTAAAGTACTTATCTTTGTAGTCGTTTATTAAGAAGATTGTTATAATGAAAAAAGTAAATAGAGAAGTAGATTCACGCTACATAGCCTGTCCTATCCGTCAAGTGATAAGTCAATTTGGCGACAAATGGTCGCTCCTAGTATTGTATTCTCTTGGTCAGAAAGAGGATAATGTCATGCGATTTTCCGAGCTTCATGGTCACATGCTCGACTGTTCTCAGAAGATGCTCTCTCAGACTCTGAAGAATCTGGAGAGCAATCATCTTGTCAGTCGCAAAGTTTATCCTGTGGTTCCTCCGAAAGTGGAATATCGCCTGACGGTAATGGGCAAGTCGCTTATACCCATTCTCGACAGTCTTACAGTATGGGGGAACGAGAATATGAACAGTTTTATTAAGCAATAGTATTCTATCAATTTAGACTTGTGTCTGCAAACTGCTCAACGAAGCTGTCAAGTGATTAGTAGGATAAATGAAGAACCACTTAGACGAAGAAGTAGATCTCTCAAAAAGTAAAAAAGTAAAGGGCATGCGAAATAACTCGCTGCCCTTTACTTTTTATTTATAAGAGCATTGCATCCTGCACTTTATGTGCATCATTATTTTGTACGATCTACGTTGCGAAGGTTCGGGTTCTTTTCAACTTCAAGAACAGGATAAGGCAAGTAAATGCTTTCGGCACCCTGCCAGGTAGAGTTTACTACATTTACACTTTCCTTAGCCTTGTATACTCTACCATCAGCAGGGTCTACAATATCTTGGTCGGCATTTGCTACACGGAAGTCGAAGTTCTTCTTCAACTCGTTCATACGGAATTCGTCCGAACGACGTGTTACCATAGCTACCCAGTAACCAGCAACTTCCCAACCGTGCTCAATATAGCAAGCCTCAGCCAACTGTTCGGCTGTCATAGCATCGATGCTAACAACTGAGCCATCGCCCAAAGTTACGTTATAAGGATCATCGCAAGCACGCTCACGCACCTTCTTCAAGCAGTCTTTAGCAAATGAGAGGTCGGTAGCACCACTGCGAGCAGCACTCTCTGCATACCAAAGCAAGAGTTCTGAATAACGAATCACGCGGTGACGATGGTCATTTACCATACCCTTCCAGTTGGGTTTAGTATAGTCGTAGGGAGCAGCAATGGCATTGCCCTGTGCATCTGCATTCACTGTGAAGTTACAGAACATAGGGTGATATTCAGGAACTACCTTTGAACCATCTGCATTAAGTGCCCACCAATCAACAGTTTTAATGATGGTATAAGAGTCCTTATCTTGGAAGGTAATCTTTTCAGCATAAGTAGCCTTTTTACGCTTACCCTCGGGGAAACGCTTCCAGAAGGCGATTTCGCCCCAAGCATCACCCCAGCCACCATCGCCAAGGCTCTCAAAACGATTGCACGATGTAAACTCTGAGTCATTGCTCCACCAAGGCAGCGGACTGTAGTCAATACCAAGAATGGTTTCTTTGTTGTAATTATGACCCATTGAGTATACATGGCTCCAATCGTTGTCAAGATAGAAACCATACTCGCTATTGTTGTCGATAACCTCCTTAGCAAGTTTGGCTGCTTCGCCATAATACACTGTCTTGTTGAGCGGATAGCCTGCCATCGACATATATACAGCCGTAAGTGCTGACTGAGCAGCTTGCTTAGTTACAAAAGCATCAATGCCATTGTGATGAGCAGGCTCACTTGTATAGTTTGTGGGCAATACGTCAATAGCAGCCTTCATTTCTTTTACGATATAATCATAAACATCAGCTATTGATGAAGGAGGAGTGGCACCATTCGACAGAACTGCATTCTGTTCGACAATGGGTAACGGACCATAAAGACGTACCAAATAGTAGTAAGCAAATGCACGCCAGAAGTGTGCCTGACCTACAGCCACTTTCGCAGCATCAACATAGGTTGATGTTTCGTCAACCTGAATGTTGTTGATAATATTATTGGCAGCCTCAATGATTTTATAATTTTTTTCCCAAGCTTCGCGAACACCCTTATTGTTGTTTGATGCTGAGAAACCATCCATTTCGGCGCAAGCCTGCTTGTTCGATCCGGGGTTGGCAGTGATGTCATCGCCTTGCCACTGCGGATAGAGCATATTGGTGTAGATTTGCGACACGTTAACCTGGGTGTAAAGTGCGTAAACAGCACTATTCACAGCATCGGTACTATTATAATAAGATTTGGGGTCGAGCTGACCTTTGGGGTCTTCTGTTAAGAAGTCGCTACATGAAGCAGAAAAGAGCCCTGCCGCAAGCATGCAGCCCAAAAATATTTTAGATTTCATGATAAAATACTTGTGTTGAAGGGGATTAAGATTAGAATGTAGCTCTCACACCAAAGGTGAATGTACGTGGGTTTGGATAAGTACCCATGTCGATACCTGCATTGGCATTGCCACCACCTGAGTGGAATGAGTTACCTGCGGGGTCGATACCTTTATACTTAGTGATGGTGAAGAGGTTCTGACCCGAAACGCTAATGCGAAGGTCAGCAAACTTAGTCATGCTCTTAGGCAATGTGTAAGCCACACTGAGGTTTTCGAGACGCACATAAGTAGCATTCTCTATCCACTTGTCGCTATTGCCATATACCTTCGAACCCGCACCGAGTGTAGGCATATCCTTGCCCACATTGTTGAAGTAGTCCTTGTCGGTAACAAACTTCGAAGCACCTGGAGTTGAGTTCATGGTATAACGCACCAAGTTCAAACGCTTGCCACCAAAGGCTGAGTTAAAGAAGAAACTGAAATCCCAATTCTTATAAGAGAGCGTATTATTCCAACCTACTGTCAACTTAGGACTTGCATTGCCAAGTATCTGACGGTCGTCACCACTGGGAGTAGCTGTTTTGTTGCCATTCTTGTCATAGTACATATCAATCCACTTACCTTCAGCATTCTGCTCAACACCAGCCCATTTGTAACCATAGAAGGTACCAATAGCCTCGCCTTGCATAATGATGGTACAAGGATCAACGGTACCCGCAGCAGGCGAAGCACCATCGATGCTCTTGTTAAGCTTCACCACCTTGTTTTTGTTGTGCGAGAAGCTGAATGTAGAAGTCCACTGCCAGTCGCGAGTCTGAATAATACGACCTGTAAGTGTAAGGTCAAAGCCCTTATTTTCAACTTCTCCCTCATTTACCCAATAAGACATTCCACCAATAATGTCGCTCGATGTTTCGCGGAGCAAGGCATCCTTGGTCTTCTTATAGTAGTAGTCGAAACCTACACTCAAACGATTCTCAAACAAGCCAAGGTCTACACCAAAGTCGAATTGGTGAACCTTTTCCCATGTAAGGTCGGGCGTTTCAACACCATGTGGCCAATAACCTGTGTACATGTTGTTGGTACCAAAGTCGAACGAGGTGGCAGAAAGCATAACCATGGTTGAATAAGGATCAACATCCTGGTTACCAATGATACCATAGCTAGCACGAATCTTCAAGTTGCTCACAGGCTTCACATTTTTCATGAAGTCTTCCTGGCTTACAGTCCATGCTGCAGCTACTGAGGGGAAGTAGCCCCACTTTTTATTAGTGAAACGACTTGAACCATCAGCACGGAATGTACCTGTAAGCATGTACTTATCCTTGTAATTATACATTACGCGTGCTACAGCCGAGAGCAATGCCCACTTTTGGTAGCTATTAGACACTGTCTTAGACTTGGCATTGTCAATATTCCAATAACCCACACTTTCGCTCGAAAGGTTTGTACCCTTCATCATCATGTAGCGACGTTCATAGCTGGTAGCCTCCCACACACCTGTTGCGGTTAAGCCATGACCATTCCAATTATGATTGTAAGTAAGGTTATTTGTGGTTTGCAACAACATTTGGTAGGTATCAGCATTCGAAGCGCTGCTTGTTCCTTGTGGATTAACCTTTGCTGTTACAAACGAATAGCTCTTTGAGTCTTTATAATCTACACCATTGGTTGTGGTGAAAGTAAGCCCATCAACAATGTTGAACTTCAAGTCGATATGACCATTTACCACATCGCGCATACGGTCATTGTCATTTTCCTTGAGCGCACCATAGGGATTCGCTTGCGAAACAACATTATAGGGGTCACGTGCATAGTATCCATTTGAAAGGAGCATATTCATGGTGGGCGAGAAGTTCAAACCATTCCAAATGGGGTTATCTTGGTTTTGATGGAAACCACCGCCCTTGCCCTGACCACGCGATAAATTTACATCGGCAGTCAGTTCGAGCCACTTGTAGAGTTTTGAGTGTACATTAGCCTTTACAGCATAACGCTTAAACTCGGTATTATAAATTACACCCTTGTGGTCCAAATAGTTACCCGACACATAGAACTGCGTATCTTCGTTACCCTTAGAGATGGCCAACTTATAGTTTTGGGTCACACCCGTTTGCAAGAGTTCGTCCATCCAGTCTATACCAGGATTCGTACCATTGAGGTAGTCTGTCATCGCCTCGCTGGTTGCCAAGCCATTGGCTACCAAAGCTTGCGCATATTCTGCAGTACCCAACTTTTCGGGAATATGGTAAGCGTTGCTTACACCCACAGAGGCATCGAACACCACTTGGGTCTGTCCTGCCTTACCCGACTTGGTTTGCACCAATACCACACCATTGGCACCACGAGCACCATAAATGGCGGTAGAAGATGCATCCTTCAACACCTGAAGACTCTGAATATCCTCGGGGTTGATGCCTTCGAGTCCACTTTCGCGCACGATACCATCTACTACGTAGAGGGGTTCGTTGCTCTTGTTGATAGAACTTGAACCACGCACACGAATTTTGATGTCGCCACCAGGAGTACCATCGCTTAATACTTGCACACCTGCCACACGACCTTGCAAAGCATCGCTCACCTGGGTGATGGGCTGATCTTTAAACTGCTTATTATCCATCACAGCTACTGCGCCTGCCAAGTCGGCCTTGCGCACAGTACCATAGCCAATAACCACAGCTTCGTTAAGAGTATTGTCGACGCTTTCGAGTTCAACATTCAAGGTTGAACCCGTTACTTTTTTCTCAACACGTTTGTAGCCAATGTAAGAATAAACTAACGTTTGGCCTGCGTTAGCCTTAATTGTATACTTACCATTTGCATCAGTGGTGGTGCGCACCTTTGTGCCTTTTACCACGATAGTTACACCCACAAGGCCTTCGCCTGTATTGTCGGTGATTCTGCCGCTCACTGTGCCCTTAGTTTGGTTGATAGAAGTTGTTTCGCTTGTGGTTGGGGCTGCATAAGAAGCAGTTGCATTAGCTGTACCAATCAGCAATCCCAAAGTAAGCGGTAAGACGTTTCTCAAACGCTTAAACCATATCGGAGTGTATGTACATCCGACGGATGTTGTAGGTTTCATACGCTAAGAGTATATTAGACTTTTGTTAGAAAGATTTGATTGAAAACGGCGCAAATTTAAAGTGCAGTTTTCAATTATACAAATAAACTGTCTATTATTTTTTATCAAATTAGCATTTCTATGTTTAGAAACATAAAATCAGAGGTTTTCTCAGCAGCCAATCTTCTAATTTTTCAACTTTACAATGTGTAACGGCCCCATTCAACTTTGACGCTTTATAAAGATTTTATCTTACGTTCTGTCAATTCTTGAAGATAAAAAGAAAGTTCGGGAGCCAACTACTTTTATTATCAACTCCCGAACTTTATGGCAATGAAGGCAGCACGAAGAATGCCATAAAAACCAAACAATCTATTTAGTCCTTTAAGCGCCCAATAATATCTCAATTTATATTGGTTTTCAGGTTCAAACATACTTTTTTTCCACGTTTCCTCAGTTGGCGCGTTTTCGTTTCCTCAGTTGGCGCAATAAGGGGGAGGGCTGAGATGAAATGAAGGTGCATTTTGGTAGGATTTTTACAAGGAAAAAGGGGGACGATTATAAATATTCAGAAAGGGGGTGCTACGGCTTTATGCACAAAAACTTGGGGTTTTGCTTTGCCCTTCGCGCTTCATGGTGTAAATTTGCAGCAAATAAACAAAATCAATAGAAAAACTTATGAAACTCTTACTTTTGGGCAGCGGCGGCCGTGAGCACGCTTTAGCTTGGAAAATTGCGCAAAGTGCACAAGTAGAAAAACTTTTTATTGCTCCAGGTAATGCGGGTACGGCAAACGTGGGCGAAAATGTAGCGCTGAAGGCTGACGACTTTGATGGTGTGGCAGACTTTGTAGTGGCTAATGGCATCGACATGGTTGTGGTAGGTCCTGAAGACCCATTGGTAAAGGGCATTTACGACTATTTTAAGCAACGTGCTGATGTGGCTGGAGTGCCCGTAATTGGACCCTCGAAGGCTGGTGCTGTGCTTGAAGGCTCAAAGGACTTTGCCAAGGGCTTTATGAAGCGTCACCACATTCCGACAGCTGCGTACGAGACTTTTGATGGTACACAGGTGGAAGAGGGTTGCCGTTTCTTAGAAACACTGCAAGCTCCGTATGTGCTTAAGGCAGACGGTTTGTGCGCAGGTAAGGGTGTGCTGATTGTGCCTACACTCGAAGAGGCTAAAAAAGAATTGCGCGACATGCTTGGCGGCATGTTTGGCAATGCTTCGAGCCGTGTGGTGATTGAGGAATTTTTGAGTGGCATTGAATGCTCGGTGTTTGTGATGACAGATGGTAAGCACTATCAGATTTTGCCCGAGGCTAAGGACTATAAGCGCATTGGAGAGGGCGACACGGGCTTGAATACAGGTGGTATGGGGTCGGTTTCGCCTGTGCCATTTGCAGACAAGGCTTGGATGCAGAAGGTTGAGAATGAGATTATCCGCCCCACAGTGGATGGTTTAGCAGCCGAAGGCATTGACTATAAGGGTTTTATCTTCTTTGGATTGATTAACTGCGACGGTCAGCCTAAGGTTATTGAGTACAACTGCCGTATGGGTGACCCCGAAACTGAGACAGTGATGTTGCGCTTGAAGAGCGACATCGTAGACTTGTTTAATGGTATTGCCGAGGGTGACTTGGATACACGCAAAGTGGAATTTGACGAACGTGCTGCAGTGTGCGTGATGTGCGTGTCGGGTGGTTATCCGCAGGCTTACGACAAGGGCTACGAAATTACAGGTGCAGAAATTGAAGGCAGTGTGGTGTTCCACGCTGGCACAGCTATGAAGGACGGCAAACTGGTTACTGCAGGTGGCCGCGTGATTGCTGTTAGCTCGTATGGCAAGGACAAGGCAGAGGCTTTGGCTAAATCTATGGAGGGCGCTCGCCAAATTCAATACGAGAAAAAATATTTCCGCACAGATATTGGTAAGGATCTTTAAGGAAAGGAAGTCTTTTCGAAAAAAGAAGTTAGAGGGAGTTATTTCAAGAAGTTAGAGGAAGTTAGAGGAATAGATACCTATCCAAACACTCATTCTTCTAACTTCTTCTATCTTCTCAAAAAAACTTCTCGAAGATAACTTCTTGAAACAACTATAGTAATTTATTTTGCAAAGCAAACGTAATAACATTGTTACAAGCAGTTTCACACTGCCCATCACGGCATTAGTGACTCTATTGGTCTGGATGTTGCCGGCTATTACCGACGGCATGCAGTGGTTGGGATTTGCACTAACCTGTGTGTCAGCTTATCTAATTATGGAGCTAAACAACCGCAACGCGTTGTTGCGTGTGCGCTCACGACTGATGAGTGTGACCTTTTTGGTGCTGATGCTCGCCAACCCCATGTTGCATGCATGGCACGTGGGACAACTCACGGTGGTGTGCCTCTTGCTGAGCTATTTTATGCTCTTTGCCTCCTATCAAAAGGTGCGGCCCGAGGGCTATGTGTTCCATGCCTTCTTATTTATTTCCACGGGTAGCATGTTTTATCCACCCTTATTGGCATTGGTGCCTGTGGTGTATTTTTGCATGTTATTTCAGTTGCGCAACTTTACGTGGCGCAGCATAATGGCTGGTTTATTAGGATTGGTTGTGCCTTATTGGTTATATGCGGCTTGGCACATTTGGCAAAATCAACTTGACACGGCATTTAACTACTTAGAAGATTGGATGCAACCACAATGGCTCCATGTTGATACTTGGTCGGTGCATCAGTGGGTGAGTGTGGGAGTAATGATGTTTTTTGCGTTGTTAGCATTTATCCACTTGTTTCGCACAACCTACGACGACAAGATTCGCACACGCATGTTGTCGTATGTAATGGCGTCGTTCGAGGTGGTATTGGCTGCAGGAGTATTTATTTTTCCGCAGCACTATGAGGTGCAGATGCGCTTGTTTATTGCAAATTCTTCACTGATTATTGCGCATTATTATGCCCTAGGACGTGGCAGGTTTTTTGACCTATGGTTCTACATTTCGTTTTGGATGATTGTGGCGTTAGGCATTTACAACTTTTTCTTTTGATTGACGAGGGTGGTTTTCTCACTACTTTCTTTATGGATAGTCCTAAGAATTTTATTTTATAGAAAAACTCTCTCTGAATTTTAAGACACATGGATGCTTTCATCTCTCTTTTAGCAGAAAACGGCGGCGTAGGCATGTTTTGCGCAGCTTTCTTAGCAGGGAGTTTTTTCCCCTTTAGCTCTGAGGCTGTAATGTTGGCGCTATTGGCAGCAGGTGCTAATCCAACAGAACTATTATTGTGGGGCACTGCGGGAAATACGTTAGGCTCGCTCTTTAACTATGGTGTGGGTTCGTTAGGACGCGAAGAGTGGATTGAACGATGGACGAAGGTGCCGCCCGAAAAACTTGAACGTGGCAAACGCTGGGTGCGACACTATGGCGTGTGGGCAGGACTCTTAGCATGGTTGCCTATTATTGGTAGCGTAATTACGGTGGCTATGGGTTTTCTGCGCGTAAAAATGTTTTATGCCATGGTAAATGTGGCAATTGGTAAGTTTGTGCGCTATTGGCTATTGCTACAAGCTTACGAGTTGGTGTGAAAAGCAGCACCTATTCTTACCCCAAAAATCGATTTTAGACTTATGCATAAATATCTTGCACATCAAATTATAACTTTGCTCTGCGCAGTGCTTGCGCTGTGTGTTTGCATGGGCTGCCATCGGTCGAAACAAGACGACAGACCCGTGCTTACAGTGAGCATTGAGCCTTTGCGCTATGTGGTAGAGGCTGTGGCAGGCAATAAATATCGCGTGGCGGTGTTAATGCCGCAAGGGGCAAGTCCCGAAACCTACGAACCTACCCCCCGACAGATGATGGAACTAAACCAAAGCGAACTGCTTTTTAGGGTGGGCACGTTGGGCTTTGAACAAACCCGTTTGCCACAAATGATGCAAACGACTCCACAGACTCGTATGGTTGATTTGGCACAAGGCATTACGCCTATTATCGATGCACATCACCACCATGAAGATGGACCTGAGAGCAGTATGGATCCGCATGTTTGGATGTCGACACAAAACCTATGTGTGATGGCTAAAAACACTTGCACCGCACTGTGCCAAACAGACTCGGCAAATGCACCATACTATCAGCAACGACTCAGTGCTTTTTTAAAACAAATGGACTCGCTCGATGTGCAGTTACGCGGTGTGTTGCAACAACTGCCCTCGCGTGCCTTTCTTATTTATCACCCCGCATTGGGCTACATGGCACGTCAATATGGACTGAAACAGTTGGCTGTGGAGCATGATGGCAAAGAGCCCTCGGCTGCCTACATGCAACAACTTATAAATATGTGTCGCGCCGAAGAGGTACACATGGTGTTTGTATCAAAAGAACACAGTGGTAAGGCGGCACAACGCATTGCCCAAGAAATTGGAGCACGCCTTGTAAGCATTAATCCGTTGGACTATGACGTGCCGACACAAATGCTGCAAATTGCCCGACAAATGAAGAATTCGGGTAAGTAATACGATTAAAAAGAATGTGTCTTTTTATTGTGCTTCGTAGCCCCCTACTCAAGGGTGTAAAACAGAAGACTACACTTATGTACTTAAATAATATAAAATAAGGCAGACAGAAAATTGCACAAAAAGCACACCGATATCATTCCGAAGGAAAACCGATATCATCCCGAAGGAAGAGCAAACAAAGATATGTTGGCATTTAGTTGACAGTATTGTACATTTATAAGGAAATTCTAATCTATCTTGAAAAAATGGCAGACCAAGAAATTCTGAACATTCACAATGTGTGTCTTAGCTATGGTGAGAGGCACGTGCTTTGCTACATCAATCAAGTGCTGCATGCCCACGACTTTGTGGTGCTGACAGGACCGAATGGTGGGGGCAAAACCACTTTACTGCGTTTAGTGGCAGGACTGCTTAAGCCCACCTGTGGCAACATTGTGCGCAAACCTGGCGTGGTTATTGGGTATTTGCCACAATACCGCCACATAGATAGACAATTTCCCATTACTGTGGCAGACATTGTGCTTTCGGGCATGGAATGTCGTAAAAAACTTTGGCAAAAATTTACGGATGCACACCGAGAACGCGTAAAAAAGACACTACACGATTTTCATCTCGACGACTTGGCACAACGCCCTATTGCCGAACTGAGTGGCGGACAGTGGCAACGCACATTGCTATCGCGTGCTTTAGTGTCGGAACCTGAACTCTTGTTGCTCGATGAGCCCGAAACGCATTTGGACGAATCATCGCGCACAGAACTCTACCACATGCTTGAACAACAAAGTCAAAAAAGAGCGATTGTGGTGGTAAGTCACGACGAACAACTTTTTCCGCATATTCCCAACCGACGCATTTGGCACGTTGAGGATGGTGCCGTGGTGGAACGAAATGAATGGTAGACTGAAATAAGTACTCCACCCCACCCTTTTTTAAGGAATCAACCACCCTTTAATAAAACAAACCACCAAACGCCAAGGTTGAAGAAGGTTGTGAACAACAATATTGCGGAAGATAAAACCATAAAAAGTGTGCAAAAAACGATTGATTTGCAATAATTACACGCATTTCTCGCACATTTTCCATAAAAATGTGCAGCAAAATTCATCTTTTTGCCGTAAAAGTTTGCGAGTATTAGGAATAAGCATTACTTTTGCACACGAAACAAACAAAAGTACACATTTTCATTAAATTCAAAATAAGAAATTATGTCTGATATTGAAGCAAAAGTAAAGGCTATCATCGTTGACAAGCTCAGCGTTGACGAATCTGAAGTTAAGAACGAAGCAAGCTTCGCTAACGACCTTGGCGCCGATTCTCTCGACACCGTAGAACTCATCATGGAGTTTGAGAAGGAATTCGGTATCACTATTCCTGATGACAAGTCAGAGAAGATCTCTACCGTAGGTGACGCTATCGCTTACATCGAAGAGAACGTCAACAAGTAATCAAAGCTTGTCAAGCTGACGATAACTCACACAACACATTTAACGTTTAACGCGTATCGCATCTGCGTCGCTTCCTGAAAAGGGTGTGAGGCAAGGATGCTACACGTTAAACGTTAATTGTTTTTGTTGGACATACGTGTTCAACAACGTAAACTTTTACTCCACACTCATTCACTTTAAAAGGTTGGTATTAACCCGTTTATACTGCACAACTCAACCAAATTTGTTAATTGGCTTAGTGTGATAAAAAGTGAGGTATAAAAAAGACTCATACCAGTCTGTTAGTAGATTAGTAAGCAGCCGGAAACGACAGTGGATGGACGAGAGCGTAGTATAATATACAAGATTGCATCTTTACGCACATTTGCGACTTACACATTCGCGTCTGATATATTATAATATTGCTCCGCATCCCGCGCGTATTAATCTACTAAATGTTATGCCCGCGCCTAAAAGCACAAAGCGAATAGCGCAACTTGAGTCTTGAGCATGGCAGTTACTGCGAAAGCCACACCTTTATAAAAACAAAAACACACATTTTTATGGAACTCAAAAGAGTTGTTGTAACTGGCCTCGGTGCCCTTACTCCCGTTGGTAACACAGTGCCCGAAACTTGGGAAAACATTAAGAATGGCGTTAGCGGTGCTGGTCCTATCACACACTTCGACGCTTCTTTGTTTAAAACTCAGTTTGCTTGCGAAGTGAAGAACTTCAAAGCTACTGACTTTATCGATCGCAAAGAGGCTCGCAAGATGGACCTCTACGAACAGTATGCACTCGTTGCTGCTATGGAGGCTATCAAGGACTGTGGCTGGGACCTCGAAACTATCGACAAAAACCGCATTGGTGTGGTACTTGGTGTTGGTATCGGTGGTATTCACACCTTCGAGGAAGAAGCTGGTTACTATGCCATGAACAAGGATAAAGGTCCTAAGTTCAACCCCTTCTTCATCCCCAAGATGATTGCTGACATTGCTTCAGGACAGATTTCTATTCAGTATGGTTTCCACGGTCCTAACTACACCACTACCTCGGCTTGTGCCTCTTCAACCAATGCCTTGGCAGATGCCTTTAACCTCATTCGTTTGGGCAAGGCCGATGCAATGGTTACTGGTGGTGCCGAAGCTGCTATTTGGCCCTGCGGTGTAGGTGGCTTCAACGCGATGCACGCACTCTCTACTCGCAACGACGATCCTACTCACGCTTCACGTCCCTTCAGCAAGAGCCGTGATGGTTTTATCATGGGCGAAGGTGCAGGTATCCTTATCCTCGAAGAATTGGAACACGCTAAAGCACGTGGCGCAAAGATTTATTGCGAAGTTGCAGGCGTAGGTATGTCGGCTGACGCACACCACATCACAGCTTCTCACCCCGAAGGCTTGGGTGCAAACCTCGTTATGAAGGCTGCCCTTGAAGATGCTGAAATGCAACCTGAAGACATCGACTACATCAACGTACATGGTACTTCTACTCCCGTAGGCGATATTTCTGAGGTTAAGGCTATCACTAAACTCTTTGGCGAACACGCTTACAAGCTCAATATCTCTTCTACTAAGAGTATGACGGGTCACCTTCTTGGTGCCGCAGGTGCTGTTGAAGCACTTCTCTGCTGCCTCGCTGTGCAGAACGACATTGTGCCTCCTACAATCAACCACGAGGACGATGATCAAGACGAGAACATCGACTACAACCTCAACTTCACATTCAATAAGGCTCAGCAACGTCCTATCCGTGCTGCCTTGAGCAACACCTTCGGCTTTGGCGGTCACAACGCTTGCTGCATCGTGAAGAAGTACGAGGACTAAAATTCCCCTTACTGATGTGCAAATGTCACGTGCTTTATAATTTATATGCACGAATGTACAGATGTGCGAATGTGCAGATGAACACCTATTGTGTGTAAAAACGCATAAGTGCTCATCAGCACATTCGTGCATTGCGCATTCATACGTAGGCTCTTTTTTAGGGCCTTACGCATTTGCCCATCTTTGCAACTCAAAACTATGATACTCAACTTGCTTGACCGAATGAAGCTCCCCTTCCGCAAGAACAAGGAGTTTCTTTCGGCCTTATATGACATTTTGGGCTTCTATCCGCACAACCTCGACATTTATCGCATTGCTTTTTCACACAAATCGTTAGGATATCAACGCGACAACGATGTAAAAGCTGGCGGAAAAGACCGTAAGGGCGGGGCTAAAGACCGTCGCAAGCCACGCACGGAAAACACGTCGAAGCCCCTTAACAACGAACGACTTGAATACTTGGGTGATGCGGTTCTCGAGAGTGTAGTGAGCGACATCCTCTTTCGTCACTTTCCACACAAACGCGAAGGTTTCCTTACCTCTACACGCTCAAAGATTGTGCAGCGCGAGGCTTTAAACCGTTTGGCGGCCGACATGGGACTCGAAAAACTCATTTTGGCGGCACAAGGCACACGCATGGCACACACCAATATTGGCGGTAATGCCTTCGAAGCGCTCATGGGAGCCATCTATCTGGATCGAGGCTACAAGCACTGCCATTGGTTTATTTCGAACCGCGTAGTGGGTCGTTATGTCGACCTTGAAAATGTGGCACAAAAGGAGGTTAACTTCAAGAGTAAACTCTTGGAGTGGAGCCAAAAAAACCGCATCAATATTTCGTTTAAGGACTCTGCCGACGACAACAAGGGCTTCAAAACCATCATCGTGATGGAAGGCATTACCTTGGCGCGTGGCAATGGTCGTTCTAAAAAAGAAAGCCAACAAGAGGCTTCGAAAGAAGCTCTTACCCGTATGCGTCGTGAGCCAAAGACTTACGACAACATCTTCCGCGCTAAAGAAAAGCGCACTGCTATGGAGGCTGAAGAATCGTTTGCATTGCCCAAAATTGACGAGATTGAAACCTCGCTCACAAAGGGTCGCAAAGCTAAGAATGCTAAAAACGATGCCGATGCCCCCGTGCTCGAAGATAAAAAGCAGACTCCGCAGTCGGCATCAGATGCTGCCTACGACACTGCCTACGACGAAACGGCTACTTTTGAGGTGATAGACACACCACCCGAAGAGCCTCAACTCACTGCCGAGGATTACGAAGCAAAGGGTTTACCCGCCCCTCCCGAAGAGGACGAATTGCGTGCTGCCGATGAAAAGCTGCGCAAAAAACGCACACGTAATCGTGGTGCTAAAACTGTAGGCGACGCTGTGAAAGGCGTGAAGAAGGGCGTATCTACACCTGAGGAAAAGGCTGAACGCCGCGAAGCTGAAAGATTGGCTGAAGTGGAACGTCAACGCGCTAAGGCTGAGCGAAAGCGTAAACAGAAAGAGGCTGAAGATTTAGCTGAAGCAGCTATTTCTAACGATCCCCCCGAGGTTATTGAAGAAAAGGATGTTGTAATTCCCGAAATTTCTACACAAACACCCGAGGTTATTGAAGAAGAGCGTGTTGTTTCTTCTGGAAACATCCCCGAGGCTGTTCAAGAAGAGGAGAAAATTTCTACTGAAAGTTCTGAAAACATTCCAGAAGAGGTTGAAGAAAAAGAGGAAATAATTCCTTCTGAAATTTCTGATAAATTCCTCGTGACTGTTGAAGAAGAGGATATAAATCCTTCTGAAAAATCAGGAAATGCCCTCAACACTGTTAAAGATGAAGAGGAAATAGATCCTTATGAATACATTTTCGACTCTGTTGAAGAAGAAGGAGAAGAAATGGAAATAATTCCTTCTAAAAATTCTGGAAACAACCTTGAGACTGTTGAAGAAAAAAGCGTTACTCCAACAGAAGGAGTTGCTGAAAAGAGTGTTGAAGCCCCCTCTGCGCTTGCAGCATTACTTGGAGGATTAAGCGAACATGCTGCCGAGGCACAAGAAGTTGAAAACAACATCCCTACCGAAACAGAGCAGGATTTCATCATTAAGGAGGATATTTCTCCTATTATTGAAGAACCTACCGATGAGGATGCTGACAACGAGGTAAACAACGAAACCAACAACGAGATTGCCGAAGAAGGCAATAACGATGTTAGCGATGTTGAAGAAGAAACACCCTCTACAACAGACCACCTCGACACAGCACAACAAGAAGTCGATGCCAATAAGTCTGACGAAGCTGAAACTGAAGTTGAAGTAAAAACAGAGCTCCCAGTTGAGCCTAAAACTGAAACTAAAGCAGAAGCAGAAGTCGAAACAAAGTTGGCAAGCACACTCCCACCCATCTCACTCGATGCCATTGTTTTTGGCACAGAGAACGATGAGCACATGGGATTTATGCACGACGATGACATTTACTTCGACTCTGACACAAATGTGCAAGCCGAAGAAGCTGAACAAGACTTGAATGCCTCAGAAACATTCAATGCACAAAAAACAGCAGACAGCAGCGCTCAAACTAAAAAGAAGCAAAAGCGCCGTCATCGTCCTGCACAGACTGCGCCTCAAAACGGCAAAGAAAGCAAGAGCAAAGAAAGTAAAGGCAACAATGGCAAAGCGAAAAAGCAAGGTGAACAGACTCCTCAGTCTAACGCAAAACCTGCTAAGAACAATGCCAAAGCTTCAAAAGCTCATGCGCCCAAGGCTCAAGCACAGCCTAACGCACCTAAAGAGGACGGAAATGCACCACAGGCTGATGCAAAGCAACGCGCTAACTACAAGCGCAACAACCGTCGACGCCGTCCTAATAAGGGCAAACAAAACAACAATCCTGAAGCACCCGTTGCTTAGTAGATAAGTTTCGGATTTAGTCGATAATGGCTAAATCCGAAACTTTTTGCATAATGCCCCAACTCTGCAACGCCCCTACATCGCTAAGCATGAGTGCTACTCTTCCGCACAATCTATTCTCAAAATTACATCATAAAATAATCTCCCTACACAACATAAACGCACACACGAGTGTCAGTTCGCAAATAAAATAGTAACTTTGCCCATTGAAAACGTAAAAAAATAATAGAACACAACAAGATATGAGTTTACAATGCGGCATCGTGGGACTGCCTAACGTAGGCAAGTCCACCCTTTTCAACTGCCTGAGTAATGCCAAGGCACAGTCTGCCAACTTCCCCTTCTGCACCATTGAACCCAATGTGGGTGTCATTACCGTGCCCGACGAACGCTTGACCAAATTGGCTGAGATTGTTCATCCAGGACGCATCGTGCCTACCACAGTCGAGATTGTTGACATTGCCGGTTTGGTAAAAGGCGCATCAAAAGGCGAAGGTCTTGGCAACCAATTTTTGGGAAATATCCGCGAAACAGATGCTATTATCCACGTGTTACGCTGCTTCGATGACGGAAACGTAGTACACGTTGACGGTAGCGTAGACCCTGTGCGCGATAAAGAGATTATTGACACCGAGCTCCAACTTAAGGACCTTGAGACCGTAGAAAACCGCATCAAGCGCGTTGAAAAGATTGCCAAAGTAGGTGGCGACAAAAATGCTAAGTTAGAATACGAAGTACTCTTGACATTTAAAGCCGCCCTTGAAGAGGGTAAGAGCGCACGTAGCGTAGAGTTCGACTCACTCGACGAACAGAAGGCTGCTAAAAATCTTTTCTTGCTCACCTCAAAGCCCGTGCTCTATGTGTGCAATGTAGACGAGGCTTCGGCTGCTACAGGTAATGCCTACGTAGAAGCTGTACGCGAGGCTGTAAAAGAAGAAGGTGCCGAGGTTTTGGTGCTTGCTGCACAGACTGAAGCAGACATTGCCGAACTCGAAACTTACGAAGAGCGTCAAATGTTCCTTCAAGATGTGGGTTTGGAAGAGAGTGGCTGCAACCGCTTAATTAAAGCCGCCTACCACATGCTCAACCTGCAAACCTTTATCACCGCAGGCGAAATGGAGGTTAAGGCATGGACATTCCACAAGGGTTGGAAGGCTCCGCAATGCGCAGGCGTCATCCACACCGACTTTGAAAAAGGCTTTATCCGCGCCGAAGTTATCAAGTACGAAGACTACATTCGCTTAGGCTCTGAAAGTGCCGTGCGCGATGCAGGACTCTTGCACGTTGAAGGCAAAGAATATATTGTAGAAGACGGTGACATCATGCACTTCCGCTTCAATGTCTAAACATTGAAAACCATAAGTTTTAGGGTGTTATTTGATAGATTATCAAAAAACACCCTCAACTCATAACCCCAAACTACTTTTTCCATGATCTATTGGGATCCTTCAATCATCGCCTTTTCTGTAGGGCCTATCGAAGTGCGCTGGTACTCTTTGTGTTGGTGCATAGGCTTAGCATTGGCATATATTGTGGTGTATAAGCTCTATAAGCAACAACAAATACCGCAAGAGAAGTTCGACCCGCTCTTTCTCTACTGCTTTGTGGGCATATTGGCGGGTGCACGCTTAGGGCATTGCCTGCTCTATGAACCAGGCTACTTCCTCAGCCATCCATTAGAAATGGTGCTGCCTATACACCGTTTGGCTGATGGGTCGTGGAAGTTTACGGGCTATGCCGGACTTGCTTCGCATGGCGGCACTTTTGGTCTCATGATTGCCCTTTGGCTCTACGTAAAACGCACCCAAGTCAATATCATGCGCGTGCTCGACAATATTGCCGTTGCCACTCCTATCTGTGCATGCTTTATTCGTTTGGGCAACCTCATGAACTCCGAGATTGTCGGCAAATTTACAGGCACCGACATGGGTTTTGTGTTTGCACATCTCAATGAAACGCAACCCCGCTACCCAGCCCAGCTCTACGAGGCCATTGCCTACTTCGTTTTCTTTGTTGTAGGATTAGTTCTCTATGCCAAATTCAAAAACCGCATAGGTACAGGCTTCTTCTTTGGCTACTGCCTAAGCACCATCTTTATTTTCCGCTTCGCAGTGGAGTTCTTAAAAGAGGTGCAAGAGCCTTGGGAAATACACATGCAACAACTCATTGGCTTGAACCAAGGTCAGTTGCTGAGCATCCCCTTCGTGGCACTCGGCATCTACTGCATGATAGGCGGAAAATGGTGCAAACGCTTTGCCGAAAAATAAGCCGTCATTACTACTGTTTTTTGCATATATCATGTATATATGCTTTGCATAATAGGCATTAACATACTTTGTGAGCCATTAGTGTCTACATTGATATTTAATGCTTATCTTTGCCAAAACAAAATGCGACTTGAAACAAAAAACACATTCTTTTATAATGCAAACTAAATTTTTATTCTTAGCACTGGCAGGAACGCTGGCGCTAACCTCATGCAACAAAATGGGGGAACTCTCAGCCGATAACTTTACTGTAACCCCCTCGCCTATGGAAGCTGTAGGCGGAAAGGTTCCCGTAACCATCAACGGACGCTTCCCCGAAAAATATATGAAGAAGAAGGCTGTAGTAACTGTGACTCCCGTGTTGCGCTATGCCAACCAGTCGGCTAACGGACAAGCTGCTACCTTCCAAGGCGAAAAGGTGCAAGGCAATGACACTGAGGTTTCTTACAAGCTCGGTGGAAACTACACCATGAAGACTTCGTTTACCTATGTGCCCGAGATGCAACAGAGCGAACTCTACCTCACGTTCGATGCAAAAGTAGGCAAAAAGAAGGTGAACATCCCCGACGTAAAAGTAAACGATGGTGTGCTCGCCACTTCTACCCTTATCACCGCAGCTGCTGCCACTACTAACACACAAGAGGCTACCGACAAATATCAGTATGCCATCAAGCAGACTAAGCAGGCTCAAATTAAATATCTTATCAATCAGGCTAACATCCGCAACAGCGAGCTTAAAGGCACTTCAGTACAAGAATTCTTGAAGACACTGAAGGACATCAAGGCTGACCAAAAGGGTCTCATGCTCGAAAACGTAGAAGTTTCTGCCTATGCTTCGCCCGAAGGCTCTGTAAAATTCAACACTGCCTTGGCACAAAACCGCGAAAAATCGTCTAAGGGCTACGTAAACAAGCAATTGCAAAGTGCTAAGCTCGATGCCGACGTAGATTCTAAATACACTGCCGAGGACTGGGAAGGATTTAAAGAACTCGTTAGCCAATCAAACATTCAGGATAAGGATGTTATCTTGCGTGTTCTCTCTATGTATAAAGATCCCGAAGAACGCGAAAAGCAAATTCGAAATCTCTCGGCTGGATTCAAAGAGTTGGCAGACGAAATCTTGCCCGAATTGCGCCGTGCACGCTTAACTATCAACTACAACATCATTGGTCGTTCTGATGATGAAATCCAAGATCAATACAAGACTGATGCCTCTAAGCTCTCAGTCGAAGAATTGCTCTACGCTGCCACACTCACCGAGAACGTAGCCGAGCAAAAGGATATCTACCAAACTACCGTTAAGCAATATCCTAACGACTATCGCGCTTATAACAACTTAGCTACTTTGGCATATAAGCAAGGCGACTTGGCTGCTGCCAAAAAATATTTGGCACAAGTACCCGCCGAGGGTGCTAACGCTGCTGAGGTGAATGCTAACAAAGCTCTCATCGCTTTGGCTGAGGGCAAGGCTGAAGAGGCACACAACTACCTCATGAAGGCCACCACTGCTGGCAACTACAACGAGGTATTGGGCAACTTGCAGGTTGCTGCAGGCAACTACGCACAGGGTGCCACTGCTTTGAAGGGTGTTAACACCAATGCCGCTGCCTTGGCTCAAATTATGAACAAGGATTATGCAAGCGCTGCTAACACGCTCAAAAACGTGCCTAATGCCAATGGCCTTACAAGCTATCTCAAAGCCGTTGTTGCTGCTCGCACCAACCAAGAGAATGCCGTAATTGCTAACCTCAAAGAAGCCTTTGCAAAAGATGCCAACCTCAAGAAGCGTGCTGCTACCGACCTTGAGTTTGCCACTCTCTTCAACAATGCAGACTTCCAGAGTTTGGTAAAATAATCCCCCATTCTATTTTAGAAGTTAGAAGAAGGTAGAGGAAGTTTTTTCAAGGAGTTAAACGAAGGCTGAGGATTATACGTCCTCTTACTTCTCACATAACCTCCTAGAAATAACTTCCTCTAACTTCTTAAAATAACTCCTTGAAAATAACTTCCCCTAACTTCCTGGAAATAACTCCCTAAAAAGAGCTCCCTCTAACTTCATAAAATACCTTCGCCTTTCCGACTATATTCCGATGATAAAAAAACTTCCCCATTGGCTTCTTGCCACCTTTCTCCTCATCCTATTCACTGCTTGTGGTCCTGCCAAAGACAAAATACGCATAACAGGAAAGTTCACGAATATCAACGATGCCGAATTCTACGTCTATAGCGAAGACGGCGCCTTCGATGGCATCGACACCATAAAAATCAGCGATGGCAAGTTCAGCTACGAACGCACCCTCGCCCACCCTGCTGTACTCACACTGCTCTACCCCAACTTTACCCAAACCTACGTAGTAGCAGAACCTGGACACGAAATAAAAATCAAGGGCGAAGCCTCAAAAATTGGCGAGTCAGAAGTTACAGGCACCGAGCAAAACGAACTTCTCTCCGACTTCCGCATAAAGCACATTGCCGACGCACCCCATCCTCAGCGCTTAGCTGCTGCACAGTTCATACGCGAAAACCCTACCACACTTGCTGCCGTAGCCGTTTTTCGTAAATACTTCGCCAACGTGCAAACTACCGATGCCACACAAGCCCTCCCCCTACTCAATCTGCTCAAAAAAGCCCAACCTCGCGAACGTGCCATCGCTCACTTAGAAACCACATTCCGTCCACTCTTGCAAACCGCTACAGGGCAACCTATTCCCTCCTTCAGTTGCCAAACACTCAACGGACGCACCGTCACGCCCCAAACCTTTAAAGGCAAAAATTTAGTTATCGCCTTTACTGCCACATGGCAAACCGACAGTCGCGCACTCTTAGTGTCATTACACCGCAAACTAACCACCATGCCTGGCAAATGGCAGTGTCTTGTCATCTCGCTCGACACCAACCCCAATGCACTCACCGCAAGCCTAAAATCCGACAGCATCACCTGTCCCGTGGTATGCGATGCCCAAGCCTTTAACTCACCCCTCGTGCAAACCTTCGGCATTCATTACGTCCCCTCTCTCATGCTCGTAAATGCCCAAGGACACATTATCCAAAGAGATGTAACGAAAATAGAAGACGCACAACTGTAGTTTGCTTTAACTACCAAAGCCCTTAACCCTCTATACCTTTTTCAAAAATGCTTAGCACCATCCACACCTCGGCAGTCAACGGATTAGCAGCAATGCCTGTATTCCTCGAAGTGATTGCCACCGAAATACACTCACAAGAAGAAAAATCTATATTCCAAATGGTGGGACTCCCCGACAATGCCGTGCGCGAAAGCAAACTGCGTGTGGAGGGTGCCATGCAAAATAGTGGATTCAAACTCCCCACTCGTGTAAAATACACCGTAAACTTTGCCCCTGCCGATGTGCGCAAAGAAGGTTCGGGTTATGACCTACCACTTGCCATAGGCATGCTCTCAGCACTCAATATGTTGCAAGGTGCCGAAGAAAAGCTCACACGCAGCGTGTTTGTAGGAGAATTGGGGTTAGATGGCTCTATACGTCCCATTAAGGGCGCACTGTCTATAGCGATAAAGGCTCGCGAGCAACAATTCGATGCCCTATTTGTGCCCAAAGAGAATGAACGTGAAGCTGCCGTAGTGAACCGTCTAAAAGTGTATGGTGTAGAAAACTTAACACAAGTAGTCGACTTCCTGTTAGGTCGCATCGAACTCGAACCCACTATTGTCAACACGCGCGAGGAGTTTTATGCCGCACAAGCCCAAGCCACAGTCGACTTTGCCGACGTAAAGGGTCAAACTGTAGCCAAACGTGCCTTTGAGGTGGCTGCTGCTGGAGGGCACAACATTATTCTTATTGGTTCACCTGGATGTGGCAAAAGCATGATGGCAAAACGTGTACCCAGCATCCTGCCACAACTCACATTGGCTGAAAGCCTTGAAACCACACAGATTCACTCTATTGCGGGCAAACTTGGCGAACGCACCTCACTCATTGCACAACGCCCATTCCGCGCCCCACATCACACCATATCAGACGTGGCACTAATTGGGGGAGGATCTACCTATAAACCTGGCGAAATTAGTTTAGCTCACAATGGCGTGTTATTTATGGACGAGCTTCCCGAATTTTCAAGAACGGCACTCGAAACCCTACGTCAACCTCTCGAAGACCGCGAAATCACCATTTCACGCGCCAAATACTCTGCCACCCTACCCTGTTCATTTATGCTCGTAGCCTCCATGAACCCTTGTCCATGTGGCTACTATAATGACCCCAACCATGCTTGTACATGCAGCCCCATGCAAGTGCAGCGTTACATGAGCAAAATATCAGGTCCATTGCTCGACCGCATCGACATACAAATTGAAATTGCACCTGTAAGTGTAACAGAACTTGCTACTGCACCACGTGGCGAATCAAGTGAAACCATACGTAAACGTGTCATTGCTGCCCGTGCCATCCAAACCGAGCGCTATAAAGACGTTAAAGGCATTCATTGCAACGCACAAATGACCCGTGCACTACTTGAACAATACGCTCAACTCAACGAAGAGGCTCAAAACACGCTTACACGCGCCATGAAACGTCTCGACCTCTCAGCCCGTGCCTACGACCGCATTCTTAAAGTGGCCCGCACCATTGCCGACCTCGACGCTTCGCCCCACATCCAAGCTGCCCACATTAAAGAGGCCATCAGCTACCGCAACCTCGACCGTGGCGATTGGGGAGAATAAATACCTCACGCCAAGTTACTTGTTACACCATAATCTAATTTTATCTTGAACTAAACCATTAATATAACGTGAAACTCCACTATTCTTTTCTCACCCCATACGCTATGTAAAAAGCGTGTGACTTTCACTAAAAGAAAAGATTAATGGAGATTCACGTTTAAACTTGCGCGGAGTGTAAAAGTTTTTTCATTACACTTCGCCTTAAATTTTTTATGTTGCTTACGCTTAATAGAATATGCGTAGTTTCAGACCAATACTAAAGTTTTTGCCAAGCTGCGTATCCTCTGCCTTATGAGTAAGCTGTATGCCTTGGGGAGAATTAACACCATACTGCTCGCGCACATATTTTTTGTCGAAGCGATCGGTGTAGTCGTGTTTCACATAAAATTCTGCACCGATGCCGTGCTTAAACTCGAATCCTAAGGAGTAGTAACCAACAAAATTGCTCTTTTTCAGCAAAGCATTGTCTTGAATATATTTTTTTTCTTCCTTATCTTCATCAAAAATCGTTGGCCGCGGTATTGTTACGCTATATACCACCTTTCCTTTCTTATTAAGATGGTATTCGGCACCAGCAGCTAGATAGATGGAATAAGCTGTTTTACGCACAAAGTTCCAACGAAGTTGTACAGGAATCTCCATCGTGGCATAGTCCATAGCTCCTTCTACGATGGAATTTGTCTCAGAGTCATCGTCTGTCGGAACTGGTTTACTTTCGAACCACGTATTCTTGTGACTTGAATAGGTAAAACCCGTAGTCAAGTTTATCGGTGCCACATTCCATCCCAAGCGCACGTATAAACCGCCACCACAATCTAGCATTTCCTGTGCAAAACCATAACCTATAGATGCTTCACCACCAACATGAAAGAAACTTCCACGTGTGATTCGATTGCGAGTGTGAGACGATAAGCTATTCACTTTTTTCCTTGCATCATCGCTCATAGGCAATGCCTCTATTTGGCTAAATTTATCAAGCAACCTTTTGCTACGAGCTTGATAAGCAAGGCGCAGAGCACGAAAATCCATCATTTCTGAAGTGTATTGTCCTTTGGGGTTCTGACTGATGTAGGTAGCTAGAGCCTCATCGGTCAATTTTTTATGTTTTTTCAGTTGAGTAAGTTGTTGCTTACCATTTTCTGCAGAAATTACTATAGCGTCTTGAATATTGGGATCAATATCCAACACATGTTGTGCAGCGCTAACAGCTTCTTCGTATTTTTTACTATCGGAAGCTGTCTGTGCTCGACTTAGATAAAAATCAATCTCTGCTCGACGCAAACTATCTCTTCGTTCTAACACTAGGCTTGCATAGTCGGGGTCGGTAAATACGCGTTTACCCTCTAACTCTGCTTGATAGTCCTCCTCCACTTTTCGAAAATTATTATGTTGAAGCACTTTGTCATTGTAGTATTTCTGTTGTACGAGTATCCATCCAGCTCGTGCCATTTCGGGATAAGAAAACGGATGGGCAGCGACTTTGGCTATGGACTTATAATCTGCATTGACATCACCCACCGAAGTCCATTTCTTTTCGTTCCAATAAGCACGAGCAGAATCGGCTACTTCGGCTGAGCATAAAGAATCGACAGACAGTTGGTATAAACCATCGAAGTTGTTGGCTTTGATAAAGGCTGAAAGTTGAAAGTGACTCCAAGCATTCTTTATATCCTCACGTGTTGCAGAAGTGGTGAGTGTATCAGCGTAATAACAACGAACAGAATCTGTATTTTGAATTCTGTTCGAGTTCATCACCATTTTGTTCCAAAGCGCTTTACCTGCCACTTTTGTTTCTTCCTCTAGCTGATCATCTTTGAGGTAATTCTTCAATCCTCCCAAATCATCGTTTTTCTCATACTTACTGAGTTCTTTTTTTTCATTACTGAGATAGTACGACTTCATCCATTTTTCATCGTAAGTAATTTCTCTCCTTTCTGTTACACGTGAGTCCCATTGGCCATCAGCATATATTTCGCAACTTCTTTCCGTCCAGTTTCCAAAGTAGTCATATCTCGTATAGGTATATTTATAGAGAACCGTTCCAGTTTCATACGTATACGATCCTGGAGTTTTACGATGCTTTTCAAAATTCCACACACCTCCGATCCAACCTTTAACTACACACTTATAGAGCATCGACGTAAGTTTATTATCCGCATACCGATATGATAACGTGACTGTACCACCTAAATTATTCGGAGCATCGCCTGCACTTGGCACATGTACAAATTTGCTCATGGTTGTAGGCCGATTTCCTTTAACATTAAATGAGACCCATCCACCCCAATCCTCAAAAAAGCCACCAGACGGAATAACGCAAAAGCGCTTAAAACTTACAAGGCGTTTTGACTTGGGATTAAATACAGCAATTTCTCTGTCGCCATAACCATCGTTATCGTATTCGGTGATAACGTATTTTTTCACCATTCCGTTCAGCCCCATCGTAACCGAAGTCTGTGCCTTCAATAACGAACTAAGAACGAGGAGTTGCATTAATAAAAAGCATGATAATCGTTTCATACGAATAAAGATTTTTTGTATTGTGACTACTCTATTTAGGATTTTCGCCTTCTTCCTTTGTTTTCGATTGCAAACTTAAGTATCTTTTATCTAAAAAAAATATCCAATCTTATCCAATTTCTATCCTTTGTAAGATTATTTTAAAATAACTTTTAAAAAGCCATTGTTATCAATAGCAAACCTCAAACTCCCATTGTATCTACCTCACAAGAGATGAACGACAAGTGGAAAAAAATAAAACTGAAATAACACTTTCATTATAAAACCAAGACACTTCTTTGAGAATATAGCTATTCACAAAGAAGTGTCTTGCAATTTTAGACAATGGTAAAGATATAAGCAGTTTATATTACCCTCTCCTACTCAACCTCCACCACCTCACGTGCCTCGGTTGTTAAATAAGGCATGATTTCATCGTAAGGGATGGTGAAGGAAATAGAACCCATTACGTAGGGACCAATTTCGTATTCTTGGTACACAAAGTGGACACCATCTTTAGCTAAATAAGGAGAAGCGTCGGGCAGAGGAATAAGGTTGTTCTCAATAAATAAATCATTGACTGTCCAATCAGAACTTATTTCCTTGAAAAAGCGCTTTACACCCTTGCGCAATGCAGGTTGCAACTTTTTTACTGCCGACTTCATCACAGGATATTTAAGAATACGTCCTGAAGGTTTTATGATATTGTTCACCTTAATACCCGTTGCACCATGTGCACCGCCAAAATACTCTTCAGTTTCGGTTTCGTAAACCACATAACGGTCTGTCTCAGCCAATCTCGAGATTTTCAACGTAGTGTTGCAACCTAACATCTCGGGCTCTTCTTTCTTTTGCAACAGAATGTAGGCATAAGTGTTTTTACAAAAATAGTCTACCACCTGTTTGCCGTCGTTTACATCGCCCACATAGCTTTTGTATGCGTACTTATTCTCCCCTATTATAGGACGATTTGCATTTAGCTGACTTACCACATAATGGCGCACAGCCTTGCTAAATGCGTCCTCGCCTTGGGGATAATCCACCTCAATGGCACAATAAAAACGATCGTTTTTTTTAAGATTCAAACGTATCGGTGCCGTGTCTAGCCAGGGCACAGTGTCTTTAGGCGCTTCGTCCACCACAATTGTGTCTGTTAGCGAGTCCGTAGCACCCTCTGTAGGGGCTTGTACAGCCTTAGGCTTACTGCATGCCGCAAGTAGGGCTAAAAGCGGCGCTATAAAGGCTAAAAAGAGTGTGAGTTGTTTCATATATATGCAAAGATAAAAGTGTATGTGTGGCAAATGTACGGCATTTATTTGGCCTGCACAACGCATTTTGACTGAAAAACCATGATTGCACCCTGTTCGTCAAAAAAAACCATGCGCAAACCTAAGTTTAAACACCTAAGTTTGCGCACAATTATAAGTGTACTACTCAAAAACCTTAAACTCATAGCCTTGGCTTTGCAGCCATTCTATGGCTCGTGGCAGTGCATAGAGCAGTTTGTCGTAGCTTTTTACAGAGTCGTGAAAGGTAATAATGCTTCCGTTTCGCGCATAGCGTCGCACATTGAGCAAGACGTCGCGTCCGTTCAGGCGAGTAGAATAGTCACGCGTAACGAGGTCCCACATCACTACTTTATAGCGCATCATAACCATGATGTATTGCTCCCACTTCATCCATCCATGAGGAGGACGAAAGAGGTCTGTGTGCAGATATTCGTTAGCCTTGTCTACATTGCGCACATACGAGCGTATGCCGTGTCTGAGTCCGCCAATATGATTGTAGGTGTGATTACCCAATCGATGGCCTCTTGCCTTTACCATCTCGAACTCATGTGGGTGCTTGCGTATGTTGTCGCCCACCATGAAGAAGGTGGCTTTAATGCCGTAGTGATCGAGCACATCAAGCACCCAAGGGGTTACCTCGGGTATGGGACCATCATCAAAGGTGAGATATACAGCTCGCTCGTGCTTATCCATTCGCCATAGCGCTCGCGGATAAAGCCATCGCAAGAAGCAAGCAGGTTGTTCTATTATCACGGTGGAGTTTTTTTGTAGGGAGAGAATGGGATACTTGTTTTTAGAATGCCCACGCTCTTTTTTTTAGACAACAGAAGGGTAAAGCTCGCCACACGTATGAGTGTGTATGGCGGCTTCACCCTTTTTATTGTTCAAAGAGAATTATTGTGCGGTTTGCATTTGCTGCTGATAAATCTCCATGCCAAGTTGCATAGAAGGCGTGTGGAGCAACGATTGCACACGTGCCTCATATTGCTTGGCTTGTGCATCACCCGTTTTGCTAAGCGCTTGGTTAGCCTCGATGATGCTCGACACAATGAAGTAGCACTTACGCGCATACGTGTTAATTTGCTCTTGGCTCAACGAATTGAGATAAATCAAGAATTGTGTGTCATAATCGAGCACTTTCTTAGCTACGCGAGCAGCTTCCTTATTATCGCCAGCAAACATCCAAAGCATTGCCAACTGCGAATCGTCGTCATCGTAGGGCACAGTGTAATCGGGGATTACCTCTTTACACTTTTTGAGCACCTCGATAGCCTTCGCCTTTTCGCCCTTGCGGTTCAAGTTGTCGGCAAGCATCATGAACATACGACGGTGTGTTTCGCACATACGTCCTGTAGTCTCGTCCATATAGATGCCCTTCTGTGCCACATTGCCATACTTAAAGCGCTTCATAAGGTTGTTATACATCAAGTTCGAGTCTATCATGCCCATCTGTCCGTAGTTGAAGGGAGTGACACGATAAGCTAAGCCTTCGAGCACGAGATAGTTATCGAGTCCAGCATAGTTATCCGAACCTAATGTAACACTCATATACATAGGACGTTTCCAGTCGCCACGTGCCAACATCTCGTAAATCATCACGTCCGAACGATAAAGTCCGCCCTGCTTTGCAGCAGCCTTTTTCAGGGAAATAATCATCTTATCGGGGATGCTATCCTTGCCCATAGGCAGATACATACCGCTTTCGATAACAGCTTGCTTGTTTACGCTCACCACTACCGAGTCGGTGGGGAAGTAACCGCCCTCAGCCTTCTTCACGTAATGATCCATGATGTAAGACAATTCGTAAGGATCGACCTTAGGATTTTGCTTCTTTATCTCGTCGAGCTCAGCTTTTCCTTCAGGACGTATAGGATAGTAAGAGTGCTTACCATTGTCTACGTAGTAGTAGCGGCTCCAACTAATGGGCAAAGGTTTAGAGTCGTATGCAGGACGACGCATTTGGTCGGTATACCAGTCAGTTTGCAAGTATGAAAGGTTACAAACACGAGCGTCAGTGCGCACGCCTTCTACCTCCTGGTTATACCACAAGGGGAAGGTATCGTTATCGCCATTGGTAAAGATTACGGGGCAACCCTTGTCGGGCAAGGTGTTGAGGTAGTTTGCACCAAAGTCGCGACAAGTGTAGCGGTTTGAACGGTCGTGGTCGTCCCAAGTTTGGCTAACCATTTGCAAGGGTACAAGGATACCCACAACCGAAGCCAAGGCTGCTGCCAACTGCGGTTTATTCTTGAACAACTTCTCTGCCCAACTAGCCAAAGCTGCTACGCCCAAACCAATCCAGATGGCAAAGGCATAGAACGAACCTGCATAAGCGTAGTCACGCTCACGGGGCTGACTGGGTGTTTGGTTCAAGTAGAGCACAATAGCTAAACCTGTCATAAAGAACAAGAAGAAGACCACCCAGAACTGACGAATGCCCTTTTCGCCATGATAAGCTTGGAAGAAGAGTCCAATCAAACCAAGGATAAGTGGCAAGCAGTAGAACACGTTATGTCCCTTATTCTCTTTCAAAGAATCGGGCAAGAGGCTTTGATCGCCATACATAGCATTGTCAATGAAGGGAATGCCTGTAATCCAATTTCCGTGTTCTAATTCGCCCTGGCTCTGCAAGTCGTTTTGTCTACCGGCAAAGTTCCACATAAAGTAGCGCCAGTACATAAAATTAACTTGGTATGACAAGAAGAAGCGCAAGTTGTCTATCTGCGAGGGCATTTGTCCGGGATAGGTATTGCCATCATTGTCGGTGAAGGTCACATCCTTCATCGTGATGTCGCCCAACCAGTCGTTATATTGCTGTGCATGTCCACTGCTCCAAATACGGGGGAAGAGCATGGTCAAACCACCAGGATATTTCAGTCCTGAGGTTTCTTCCACATCTTCGTAGCGGTCGGGTTCATTGGCATCAGCCTTTTCTACGCGGTGTGTGCGTTTAGTCTTTTCGATGGTGTAAGCACCCACCTGCATGGCTTGACCTTGCGAACAGAACGCTTCGCCCTTGAGCAAAGGCGTTTGACCATATTGGTCGCGACCCATGTACGAGCCTAAGGTAAAGATATCCTCGGGTGAGTTCTGATCCATCGGCGGATTTTGTGCCGAACGAATCACGATGACGGCGTAAGATGAATAGCCAATCATCAACATAAGCATACACAGCAACGAGGTATTCAAGAAACGCTTACGAATCAAGAAGTTGCCGTCCTTACCCTTCCAATTAAGCAGCACATAGAGTGCCACGAGCACTACTATGCCCAAAACACCCGAGAACATGCCATGACCCATAAAGGGGATGCCGAGCAGGGCAACACTGAGCAAATAGAAGAGTTGTGTGCGAGTATGGTTCACGGTGGTTGTACTCCAAATGGCAGTAAGCACCACAGCGATAAGCACTACAAGGTAGATAATCAGACCCACGTTGAAGGGCAAACCCACATTGTTGGTAAAGAACCACTCGAACCAACCACCCACCTTAACAATGCCTGGCACAACACCGTAGAGCACGGCTGCTACCAACAACATCGACACGATAAGTGCCACCAACGAACCTTTGAGTTTGGATTCGGGCTGACGCTTGTAGTAGTAAACCAACGCAATGGCGGGCAAACAGAGCAAGTTGAGCAAGTGTACACCAATTGAAAGACCTGTAAGGTAGAAGATGAGCACAAGCCAACGGTCTGAATGAGGTTCATCCGCGTGGTCTTCCCACTTCAGGATAAGCCAGAACACCAAGGCGGTGAACATAGACGAATATGCGTAAACCTCGCCTTCGACTGCCGAAAACCAGAAGGTGTCGCTCCATGTGTATGCCAACGAACCTACGAGTCCACAGCCCATAATGGTAATGAGTTGTGCGGTAGTAGTTACGTTTCCGTCGGGTGTAATGAGCTTACGTGCCAAGTGTGTGATGGTCCAAAACAGGAACAAGATACACAATGCCGAGAGCAAAGCCGACATAATATTTACACAGATGGCAACCTTTGTGGGGTCGCTTGTGAACTGTGTGAAAAAGTTGCCCGTGAGCATAAAGAAGGGTGCACCAGGGGGGTGACCCACCTCCAGCTTAAATGCTGTGGTAATAAACTCAGGACAATCCCAAAAGCTTGCCGTGGGTTCCACCGTAGAACAGTAGGTGAAAGCTGCAATGGCAAAGGTGAGCCAACCCAATATGTTGTTCACCAATTTGTACTGTTTCATTGAGATTTACGCTGTTTTTATGATTGTATTGATTTGATTGTTCAAAATTAGCTATCAAGGTGCAAAAATAAGGAATATAAATCACATTGCGTAGCAAGATTCGTTAAAACTTCATTTTTGTACATGTTATCTTTCGTTTGCTGAATATTTGTGATGCCGATAAGGGACATGGTTAAATGGATTTCCCAGTTAGGTAAGGTGTTCAAAATGCACAATATTTTCCTGCATGATTTGGAGGCTATTATGATATTATAAATAATTGATAATCAACAGAAATAGTAACATACAAGTCCCTATTTATGTGTCGTTATAATGGGTTACCCCGTTAGGTAGGGTGTTCAAAATCCATAATATTTTTCTGCATGGTTTGGATAAAAAATTGATATCGTAAATAGTTGATATTCAACAATAATAAACGCAGGAAACGCCTCAATTCGTGTATTATTTTAATGGGTTACCCCGTTA
>ERZ1026870.96-NODE-96-length-52224-cov-174.338055_pt1 | contig 52224 bp, 31 predicted proteins | sample MGYA00380165_ERZ1026870 | MGnify/ENA primary metagenome ERZ1026870 (study PRJEB33269, sample SAMEA4719801) | human gut metagenome | biome: human-associated habitat; feature: organic feature; material: feces | place: Cameroon | collected 2013-10 ...
AACTGATAGATAAGCGGCAATATCTTATCATGATTTCACTTGCTGCAAAATAAAGGAAAGAGGGTGTGTCATAAGTCCCATGACACACCCTCTCTTATTTTTTCCCTTAAGGCTAAATTTATTTTCCCTTAAGGCTAAATATATTTACCCTTAAGGCTAAATATTCTTCTCCTTAAGGTTAGATATATTTTTCCTTCTTATTTCTTCTTCTGCGATTTACGGTTGGCTCTCTGTTGGCGATACTTTGCCTTCTGACGGGCAGAGCCGCTGCCGTGAGCACCCGTAATATACTTCTTCTTCTTGGCTTTGGTCTTCACCTTGTCGTCGTCCTTCTTAGGTCCGCCGCCGCCCTTGAAAACCATACCGCCCATGATGATATCGTCAATTTCGCTCATATACCTTATTATATATATAGATTAGTGATGGAAGAGGCGAACGTGGGTGAACGCCATGGCGATGCCGTACTTGTCGCAAGTGTCGATAACATTATCGTCACGGATGCTACCGCCTGCTTCTGCTATGTATTCCACACCGCTCTTGTGAGCACGCTCGATGTTGTCGCCGAATGGGAAGAAAGCATCGCTACCAACGCTCACACCCTTGTTCTGCGCAATCCAAGCCTTCTTCTCCTCGCGGGTCAATGGCTCAGGTTTCTCAGTGAAGAACTGCTCCCATACGCCATCCTGCAATACATCCTCCCACTCGTCAGAGATATAGACATTGATGGTATTGTCGCGGTCGGCACGGCGAATCTTCTCCTTGAAAGGCAGGTTCATCACCTTAGGACACTGGCGCAACCACCACTCATCAGCCTTGGAACCGGCAAGACGGGTACAGTGGATACGGCTCTGCTGACCGGCACCGATACCGATGGCCTGACCGTCCTTCACATAGCAAACAGAGTTACTCTGAGTATACTTCAACGTGATGAGCGAGATAATCAAGTCGCGCTTAGCCTCGTCGGTGAAAGTCTTGTTCTTGGTAGGAATATCCTCGAAGAGAGCTGGATCGTCGAGCTTCACCTCGTTGCGTCCCTGCTCAAAGGTAACACCAAACACCTGCTTGTGCTCGATAGGAGCAGGCACGTAGTCAGGGTCAATCTTGATAACGCAGTAAGTACCCTTGCGCTTCTCCTTCAGCACCTCGATAGCCTCAGGAGTATAGCCTGGAGCAATCACGCCGTCGCTCACCTCACGCTTGATGAGCAGGGCAGTAGCCTCGTCGCATACATCGCTCAGGGCAACGAAGTCGCCGTAAGAGCACATACGGTCGGCACCGCGTGCACGAGCATAGGCACAAGCCAGCGGAGAGAGCTCGAACTTCACGTCATCCACGAAGTAGATCTTCTTCAAGGTGTCGCTCAGTGGCAAGCCGATGGCAGCACCTGCAGGAGAAACGTGTTTGAAACTAGCGGCAGCAGGCATACCTGTAGCAGCCTTCAGTTCCTTGACCAATTGCCAAGAGTTGAAAGCATCCAGGAAGTTGATGTAGCCAGGACGGCCGTTGATAACTTCGATAGGCAGTTCCCTTCCGTCATCCATATAGATGCGAGAAGGCTTCTGATTCGGATTGCATCCGTACTTAAGTGCTAATTCTTTCATCTTAATTAAGAAATGTATTTAGAATTTGGTGCAAAATTACAAAAAAAATATGAGAATCCCATTTTTTTTATGGGAAATTCAAAAATAATCTTCCAAACATTACTCCAATTCAAAAATAATATGTATTTTTGCGCCCAGTTAGATAAAAAGAGTTTGTGAATTTGAGAAATTGAAATTTTGAGGAAGGGAAAATCAGAATGAAGAATGATTTGAAAATCCTCGCCGCAGCTTTGGAGAAGAAGCTCGGCAAGGCACACGTTGAACAGGATAAGAAGGAGGAGCCTCATAAGGCGAAAGTGCTGCACAAGGTGTGGGATATTTTGAAAGGAAAGGAGAAACCATCTATTCAGACGCTCAACCGTCTGGCATTGCTTGCCGGCTTCCAGAGCTGGGCAGATTTCCAGGGCGCATTACACGGCACCGACGACGGGCTGGTGAACTATAGCGCCGGGGAATAGATGGAAAAACATAGATTAAAAAGATATTAGGCATTAAAGTGTGGTTTTTATGTAAAGGAAAGGGCATCCAGTCGTGAGACCGGATGCCCTTCTTCTTCTAATTCTAATTTTTAATAGGTAACCAAGAAAATTACTCGGCGCCCTTTGTGATGGTCTTCTTCTCAGCGATACGAGCCTTCTTACCGGTGAGCTTACGCAAGTAATACAACTTAGCGCGACGTACCTTACCGTGCTTGTTCACCTCGATAGAATCGATAGCTGGTGACTCGATAGGGAAGATACGCTCAACACCTACAGTACCAGACATCTTGCGAACTGTGAAACGCTTCTTGTCACCATGACCAGAGATCTTGATAACAACACCACGATAGAGCTGGATACGCTCCTTAGTACCCTCGACGATTTTGTAAGCGACTGTGATAGTATCACCTGCCTTGAACTCAGGGAACTTCTTGCCGGTTGCAAATGCTTCTTCAGCAACTTTAATCAAATCCATTTTTTGTATAAAATTAAAAATTGTTTGTCGTTCCAACGCAACATGGCCGGGCAACACTTCTGCCCAGACAACAGCGGTTACGCCGAAAAGCGGGTGCAAAGTTACGACTTTTTCTCGTATCTTGCAAATTTTCAGCCACTTTCTTTCTTTTTTCTTGCAGATTTAACTATTTTTCTTTCTTGTCAGTGTCTTTTCCCACAGATTTCACGGATTTCACAGATTTATTTTGTATTTTTGCACTCCAAAACATTAAGATAACAATAAATATGAAGAAAAAGAACGGTATGAAGGTGGCACTTGCATCAACGGTGATGCTGCTGATGGCAAGTCCTGCTTTTGCTCAGAAATTCAAGGTTGCGAAGGTGGAACGCACTCGCATCCTTATCGACAAACGTTGGGATGGCCAGCCCGATGCTGAGGCGGCTGCGTTCATCGCGCCTTACAAGCACAAGGTGGATAGCATCATGGGCCCCGTGGTGGGCAGCATTGCACACGATATGACGCGCCATCGCCCTGAGAGCGAACTCAGTAACCTGCTCAGCGACATCCTGGTATGGGGTGGCAGCCAGTTTGACGAGAAGCCCGTCTTCTCGGTATATAATATGGGCGGTATCCGAAGCAATCTTGCCAAGGGAAAGATCACCGTGGGCGATGTAAACGATATGGCTCCTTTTGAGAACAAAATCTGTTTCCTCACCCTCAAGGGCGATAAGGTGCTCGAACTCTTTCAGCAGATAGCCCATCGTGGCGGCGAAGGACTGAGCCATGCCGTGAGAATGGTTATCACCAAGGATGGCAAACTGAAGAGCGCCACCCTGAACGGGGAACCTATAGACCCAGAGAAGAGCTATCGCATCGCCACCCTCGATTATCTGGCTGAAGGCAACGACCAGATGGTAGCCTTCAAGAGCGGCACCGATGTATTCGCCCCTAAGCAGAAGGAGAACAATGTGCGCTACATCATCATGAACTACTTCCGCGAGATGAAGGCGCAGGGCAAGGTGGTGGAATCCAAGATAGAAGGGCGCTGTGTAGTTGATAGTTTATAGTTGATAAATAAGTACAGAAATGAAACATACATTATTATATATAGGGATGCTCCTGGCATCCTTTATGATGCAGCCAGCCGCAGCGCAGGCAAAAGCTCCAAAGCAGGCAAAAGCCCAGAAAGAGGCAAAGGTAGTTAAGCAGCTCGTGGTGCTCCATACCAACGACACCCATTCGTGCGTGATGCCCATCAATCCCAATCTTGCCGATACGGCGATGGCAAACCGTGGCGGCTATCTCCGCCGCGTAGCCATGATCAAGCAGGAGCGCAAGGCGAATCCCGACCTACTGCTCTTCGACAGTGGCGATTTCTCGCAGGGATCCCCTTATTATTCACTCTTCAAGGGCGATGTAGAGGTAGGGTTGATGAACGAGATGAAGTATGATGCCGCCACCATCGGCAATCACGAGTTTGATTTTGGCATCGACAACATGGTTCGCATCTTCAAGATGGCGAAGTTCCCTATCGTCTGCTCCAACTACGATTTTACGGGCACCGAACTGGCTTCCATCGTGAAGCCTTACGTGGTGCTGAAGCGCAAGGGGCTGAAGATAGGCGTCTTCGGACTGGGTCCGGAACTAGCCGGTTTGGTTACCGAAGCCAACTATGGCTGTATCAAATATCTCGACCCCATCGCCAAGGCGAAGGAGATGACGGAGATACTGAAGGAGAAGGAGAAGTGTGATGTCATCATCTGCATTTCCCATCTGGGCTGGAAGATAGATGGCATTGATGATTCCGAGGTAGCTCCAGCCACCCGCGACATCGACCTGATACTGGGTGGTCATAGCCACACCTACTTCAAGCAGCTGGAATATCTGAACAATCTCGATGGCAAGCCAGTGCCTGTAGACCAGAACGGCAAGAGTGCCATCTGGGTAGGCAAGATGACATTGGATATTGTGAAGAATAAATAAAACTTATACAAAGACAAAAAACAAAAAGACTCCCCGAAAAGCACGGGGAGTCTTTTTGTTTTTTTATATCTTATCAGGAAAACTGTTATTCCTTGTTAGAAGAAGCATAGAGTCCGATGCAGGCTCCGAGGAAGCCGCCGCTCTTCTGGGTGCTCAGGTTAGAGGCATCCACGCCCTTGGCAAGCAGCTGCCAGCTGCCGCCTTCCTCGGCATAATAGAAATCATAATATCTGTCGTGACCTTCTACCTTCAACTTCAGCTTGCCCGCCTTGATAGGGGCTGAGGCGATGGTGACGTTGTTCTTCTCGGCACGGGTCAGGGTAATCATCAGCTTGCCCTTCTTCATGGTCTTACCCAACACGAAGTTGTGGTCTTCCTTCTGGAGAAGTGCCAAACCTGCTATCTCCTTGTCGTTGCGAGGAGTGAAGTTGATTTCTGTCTCGGCAGTGAAGGTTCCGTGCTGCTGGCGTGCCCAGATGGCAGACATCGGTTCACGCTTGTAGATATTGCCCGGCAAGAGATTGAACTTCAATTTGCCGTTTTCTACCTTATAGCAATCTGTAAAGTCGCGGAGGAACATCCAGCGTGGGTTCAAATCCTTCAGACCAATGCCGTTGTCGGCTGCATCGAAGTTATCCACATAGCTGAAGTTGCCCGAGAATTCGTTCTTCCCGGCTGGCTTCAAACCAGCCTTTTCGCCTACCGTAGAAATAGGGGTGTTCTTGGCGAGAATCTCTGGCCATCCGTTTTTCCATTTTACCGGCAGGAGATAGGTGTCGCGACCTGTGTTGTACATATCTTCCTCGTAAGGGCGGCAAGCCAGGAACACTGCCCACCAGTTGCCCTTGCCATCTTCTACGATGTCGGCATGACCGGCACTTGATACAGGGTCCTTGCGGTTTGGATCCAAGCCTGTGCGCTGGGTGAGGATAGGGTTGTTAGGGCATTCCTCCCATGGACCCATCGGATTCTTGGCACGCAGGATTACCTCGCTGTGCCATCCGCCTGTACCACCTTCTGCACACATCAGATAATAGAACTTGCCCTTCTTGAAGAGGTGAGGACCCTCAATCCAGATAGGACGCGCCTCTACATGGGTTCCGCCACGCAGAATCTCCTTGAAGTCGCCCTTGATGCTGTCGCCCTTCACGTCGAATTCGAAGCAGCGGATAGCACGCTGACCCTCATAGTCGGCACCGCCTACCACCGGACCGTTATGCACGATGTATCCCTTTCCGTTGTCATCGAAGAAGAAGCTAGGGTCGATGCCGTCAATCTTCTTCAGATAGATAGGTTCGCTCCAGCCCTTGGATGGGTCCTTGGACTTGACGAAGAAGTTTCCGGCTCCCACGTTGGTGGTGATCATATAGAAGGTCTTGTTCTTCTTGTTATAGCTGATGGCTGGTGCGAAGATACCGCCTGATACATGCTGTCCCTTCAGAGGCACCTGCGATTGGCGGGTGAGCACATGGCCGGCAGGAGTCCAGTTTACCAGATCCTTGCTGGTAGAGAGAGGCACACCTGGGAAGAAGGTGAAGGATGAGTTCACCAAATAATAGGTGTCGCCCACGCGGCAGAGCGATGGGTCAGGATAGAAACCTGCCAGCACAGGGTTGTAATACTGATGAGTCTTGTCGATGGGCACGTTGAATCGTGCATCGTTGCCTGCATACTTGAAGTAGTCGAACTGAGCGTTCTGCGCCTGAGCTCCGGCAGCAAGCATCATCGAAAGCGATAAGATTGCTAATTTCTTCATTATGTCCGTTAATTTTTAAAGATTATATATTTCAAAGATTATATTTCAAAAGCTGCTGATTTTCTGTTCTTTTGATAAAAACAAAGCAGCGGAAAACCAAGAGGGTGATAAGCCTTTGGATTTTCCGCTGCAAAGTTACTGCTTTCTTTATAATCTTTCTTTTTGAAATGTAACCAAAACTTTTCGCTATGTTTCTTAGCCAGTCTGTATTGTTACATATAATTTTTATCTATCCTTTTTAGAAATGTTTCTACTCCTTTATGGCATTCTGCATGTATTCTCTAGGAGAACAGCCGTAGAGATTCTTGAACATGGTGCTGAAGCTTGCCGAATTGGAGAAACCGCAGATGTACATCACGTCGGTGATGCTCTGCTTGCCATCCTTCAGCAACTTGGCTGCCTGCTGCAGTCGGATGTTGCGGATGAAGCTGTGAGGTGTCTGGTTGGTCAGCTCCTTCATCTTGCGATGCAGGTGCACTCGGCTGATGCCCACCTTCTGGGCTATCATGTCTACACTCAGGTCGGAATCGCTGATGTTCTCGTTAATCACCTCCATCACGCGCTGCATCAGTGCATCATCTGGAGTCTGAATCTTCCTTTGTTCCACCTTCTCCTCCTGACTCTCTTTGCCCGTAAACTTATTTTTCAGCGTGCGGCGCATGGTGAGCAGGTTGATGATAGTGCGGCGCAGGATGTCCATGTTGAATGGTTTCAGAATGTAGGCATCTGCTCCGGTCTGCAAACCTTCCAGCTGGTCTTCTTCTCGGATCTTGGCGGTGAGCAGGATGATAGGCACATCGTTGGTATTGATATTCGCCTTCAGCTTGGTGCAGAGGGTGGTTCCGTCCATTTCCGGCATCATCACGTCGCTGATGATGAGGTCTGGCTTGTTCTTCAGAATCTCGTTCAGTGCCACCTTGCCGTTAGGATAGGTGCGTATCTTGAAGTCGCTGGCGAGCTGTGCCTTCAGATAGTCCTGGATATCCTCCTCGTCTTCCACAATCACGATTTCAGCCTTGTTTCCCCTTGCTGAGGCTGGCAGCTTGCCCTGCATATCCGTTGTTACGGCTGCGCTTTCGGATTTTTCGGCATTTTCCGTCTCCTTCACCTCCTGTTCCAGCTGTTTCACATCGGCAAGTTCCAGGTTCTGCTCTTCCTTCACTTTTTCTTCGTCGATGAGTTCTTCGGGTTTCAGATGGTCCTTGCCCAGCGGAATGCGGATGATGAACTCGCTGCCGTGCTCAAACTTGCTTCCCTTCTCGCCCTCGTTGTTGCGGGCAGAGATGGAGCCGTAGTGCAGTTCCACGAGCGAGCGGGTGAGGTCGAGACCGATGCCTGTGCCTATGTTGCGGTCGTTAGGGTCGGAAGGACTCTGGTAGAAGCGCTGGAAGATGGTTTCCAGCTTATCCTTCGGGATGCCGATGCCGCTGTCCTTGATGCTGATGTAGGCATGGTGGTCGGTGTGGGTGAGCGAGAGGAGGATGTGGCCTGCCGTAGGGGTGAACTTGAAGGCGTTCGAAAGGATGTTGATAATCACCTTGTCGAAGTTGTTTCGGTCTATCCATACGGGCAGTTCTTCGCTGTCATGCTGATATTCGAAGTCGATGTTCTTGGCCAGTGCCTGCTGCCTGAAGAGTTCGTATTCCTCGTTGATGAACGCCACCATATCGGTCTGGCACATGCGCATCATCATCTGTCCCTTGTCTATCTTTCTCAGGTCCATCATCTGGTTGATGAGGTGGAGGATACGTTCCGAGTTCTTTCGGATAATCTCGTAGATGCCCTGACGGTGAGGCTCCTTGTCTTCCTTGATGAGCGAGAGCAGCGGCGTGATGATGAGCGTGAGCGGCGTACGGATTTCATGACTGATGTTCATGAAGAACTTGATCTTCGCCTCGCCCATCTCTTCGGCGTGGATGTGCTGCTGCAGGATGAGCTGGTCTTCCATCTGGCGCTTGCGGTGGCGCAGGTAGAGCATGATGGCTGCAATGAGGAGCAGCAGATAGAAGAGCTTTGCCCAGATGCTGGCATACCAGGCTGGGTGAACGATGATGGTGAACTCCTTCACCGGTGTTTCGTAGCCGTTGCAGATGGCCTTGATGCGGTATTTGTAGCTGCCGGGAGCCATGTGCGAGAAGGCAAGTTCGTTCTGTCCGGCTGGCACGGTGCGCCAGGCATCGCCGTTGATGCTGTACACATAGCTTATCTGCTCCACATCATTATAGGTGAGGGTAGAGAGCTGCAGGGTAAAGGTGTTGTCTTCGTGAGAAAGCTGGAAATCACGGGAAAAGGTTGACCAGTTGTCCGTGATGGTATAGCTGCCCGACTTCATGCCCGGAGTCACCATCTTGTTGTTCAAGATGAAACCCGAGATAACTACCTTTGCCTGCCATGGGTGCTGTCTTACTTGGTCTGCCTGGAACCAGTTGAGTCCGCCCGAACCGCCCATCAGGATGGTTTTTCCATCCTGTGTGGTGCATACGGAAGCGTCGCTGAACTCGTTGCTCTGCAGTCCGCTTTCAGCATAGAAATTGGTGATTGTTCCGCTCTTGAGAACCAGTTTGTTGAGTCCCTTGATGGTTCCTAACCATATGTTGCCCTGGTAGTCCTCGGTAATGCTTGCCACGCTGTTGTCGGTGAGTCCGTTGGCTGTGGTATACAGTTTTGGCTTGATGCCTTTCCTGAAGTCGAAGCAGAAGGCTCCATCCTCGGTGCCATACCATACGTGGTCTTTGCTATCTACAAACACGCAGTGCGAAAAACTGTTCTTGTTCAGGCAGTTGATGCCCTTGAAGGTGGAAACCCAGCTGTTTCGCTTGCGGTCGAGGCACGCCAGTCCCACAGAGGTGGCTATATACACGTGGTTGCCATCCTTTGATAAGGCCATCTTGATGAGGTAATCGTTGGGCAGGCTGTTGACCTTGATGTTGTTATCTGCACCATATTTAGCCTTGTAGTTCCTTCGGCTTCCGTCTTTCTGCAGGCAGAAGAGACCTTCGCCCATGGTGGCTATCCAGATGTTGCCCTGTGGGTCTTGCTTGATATCGAAGATGCCCACCGACTTGCTGATGCCCAAATCAACAGGGTGGAAGCTTCCGGCTGCATCCATATAGCCCAGACCGTCGGTATAGGTTCCCACCCAGGTTCTGCCCTGCTGGTCCTTACAGAGGGTGAGCACGGTGTTCTGGTTCAGGAAATGCCCCTCTACGCTGCGGGTTGCTATATTAAATAGGTATAGGCCATCCTTGTCGGTACCCACCCACACCTGGTTGCCCTGGTTGATGCTGAGGCTGGTAACGCAGTTTTCGCCAATCACGTTGCGGTTGCCCAGGCGGAAGCCCATATAGTTGAAGTCGTTCTGTATGTTGCGCTGCATGAACACGCCTTTCTGCAGCATGCTCACCCAGATGTTGCCCTGATTGTCTTCTATGATGCTGGTTATCTTGCTCTTGGCCAGGTTCACCAGTCGGCTGAAGAGAGGGTTATCCTGCAGGAATCCGGTCTGAGGGTCATATACATAGATGCCCAGTCCGTCGCAGCCGATATAGAGTTTGTTGTTGCGGCTGATATAGATGTTCTCGATGGGCAGGTTTCCGATGTTGCTGATTCGGGTAAAGGCGTTGCTTCCTGCCCTGAGCAGATATACGCCCTGGTTCTTGCTGGCGAGATAGATGTTGCCCAGGGCATCCTGCAGGATATCCTGTGCGCCCACGCCTTCGGTACCGGCAAAGTGGGAGGTGACTCTGCCGTTAGTTTCCTTGCGGTAGAGTTTTCCGTCTTCGGTGATGATCCAGAGTCTGCCCCGTTTATCTTCCAGGAGTTTGTGGATATATTTCAGTTTTTCCACCTCTCCCTTCATGGCATGGCATTCCTGGGCATCTTTCTTCTTAATCATGATGCCATAACCGGATGTAGCCACGGCTACGTCTTTATTCTTTAGGGGATATACCTGCTTTACGTAGGTGGCGAGTTCTTCGCCTTTGGAATCGAGCATAGGGATTTTTAGGAATTCGCTTCCCGTAAATTCCAATAGAGAGTTGTTGGTACCTAGCAGGATATGTTCCTTCTCGTCTTGAGCAAGGCTAATGATGTAGTTGCTGTTGAGACCCAAAAAATTTGACATATCCTTCTTTATTACGTTGATGTGGTAACCATCATAGTTGTTCAAACCGTTGCGGGTGGCTATCCAGATGAATCCGCTCTTGTCCTGGAACACCTGCGTGGCGAAGTTACTCGAGAGCTGATTGTCTGTGTTAAAGAGTTTGCCGCTCTGTGCCCATGCCTGGATGGAGAAGAGGCAAATCATCATCGTGATGATTAATTGGCTTATAGTTTTCATGTTCCTTGTTTATATTTAGACTGTTATTTTCTGCTTGCAAAAGTACGATTTTTAGTTGGAATATCCCAATAATTCTTTCTTTTTTTGATTACAGGAAACAAATAATATGCCTTTTGGCGTTCATTATCGGTTGATGTTACATGACGGAAAGTATATGTTACACGACTAAACTCCTCATAAACTATCGGTTACGCAGGATAAAGCCTGTTTCCCGATTTTTTCATACCTTTGCCCCGTCAAACAGAGCCAATTTTGCATTGGCATTAGGTTAGGTTTATTGTGAAATATGCGAAACAGCAGTTTTTTGAATGATTTTAGTTAGAATGGTTTTAGTTAGTTTAATATAGGTTTATAGCATTTGAGTTCAATTTTAAATGAACATATTATGATTGAAAAGATCATGATTAATTGGTTTTCTAGGAATGGTGCGTAGGGATACGCGCCATTCTCTTTAAAGGTAACTAAGGTTGTTTTTCGGGCTTAACAATTAATTGACAATTTGGAAAAGTGATAAAATCTAAAAATAAGATAACATGAACAGAACGAAATTTTTCATGTCCCTGGCTCTTGCGATGTTTGCAATGGTGGGGAATGCGGCTGCCAATCCAGCCCAGACGACTGACGGAAATTTGCCGGCTCTGCGTGTAGAAGGCAAGAATCTGGTTGATGCCAACGGCAAGACCGTGGTGCTGCATGGTGTGATGGATACGCCCAACCGCTACTTCAACGGCTGGCGATGGCAACAGTGGAAGGCTGACTATTCGGAAGCCGACATCAAGCCTTGCCTGGAATATTTCTCCAAGCAGTTTGCAGCCATCACAGACAAGGAGCAGGGCGCTTACTGCACTGTGTTCCGTCTGCACATGGATCCTTGCTGGACCAACGATCCTACGAAGAAGGCAGAGAACGAGGCTGATATCTCGGCATTCAAAATGGCGCGCTATCGCCTCTATCTCCAGAAACTTTATATCCCATTGATCAAGGATGCCATTGCTCATGGGCTTTATGTCATCGTTCGTCCACCGGGAGTCTGTCCTCAGGACATTAGTGTAGGCGATAAGTACAACCGCTACCTGAAGGCAGTGTGGAAGGCCTTTGCAGCCGATGAGTATATCCGGCAGAATTCGGGTATTATCTCTATCGAACTTGCCAACGAGCCGGTGAGGGTTCATCTGAGTGATGGCTCTAATTCGGATAAAGCACTGCATGATTACTTCCAGCCGGTGGTTGACGAGATTCGCGCGCAGGGCTTCAAGGGAATCATCTGGGTGCCGGGTGCGGGCTATCAGAGCCAGTATCAGAATTACGCCAAGCATCCTATCACCGACAGCGAGGATAATTTCTCGTATGCCGTACATGTATATTCCGGCTGGTATGGCAACATGACCGACAAGAACTGCAATCACGATACCTTTATCCGCAACTTCAAGAGTCAGGTGCCGATGGTAGAGACAAAGCCTATCATGGTAACGGAGATAGACTGGAGTCCGGAAGACCCTGACAAGGCGAACGAAGGCCACTACAACGAATGGGGCCAGTGGACTCAGCCTAACCTGGGCAGCTGGGCAACGGCATCCACCTCGAAATGGGGAATGGCATGGAAGGCTGTTCACGACCATTTCGGTAACATCGGTATGACCATCACCCATCCGCAGGAGTATTACGACATAGACGAGTATCTAAAGACGGGCAAGGTGATTCCGGGCTTCCAGAATGCCAAGAAGCACAATCTCTTTGAAGAGTGCTGCGGCTATGCCTGCATGAACTGGTACAAGGAATGGTACATGAAACAGACGGATACGGGAATTGAGCAGAAAGTGAACGATGCTGAGGTTGTCGCCACCTATTATTATAATATAGCTGGTGTAAAAGTGAATAAACCTGAAAAAGGTATTTATGTAGTAAAACAATTGTTAAAGGACGGAAAAGCCCGTTCTTACAAAGTATGTTATTAACGGCAAAGTATCTGTTACAAGAGACAAAGTGCATCTGAACTGAAATAAGTATCTTTGCACCCGTGAAACTGAAAAAATAACGTGAACATAAAATAATTAAGCATAAATCAAAAATGAATAGAACATGATTGAACAAGTCTTAACAATGAAACGGACAGCAGCCTTATGCTTGGTGGGAGCTTTCTGTAGCCTGAATGCTCAGGCGCAGAAGATCCAGGTCAAGGGTAATCTTGTTGACGGTACAGGTGAGCCTCTGATAGGTGCCACTGTAAAAGTGAAAGGTAATGCCAGCGTCGGTGCGGTCACCGACTTAGATGGTAATTTCAGTATCAGTGTTCCTTCAGAGAATTCTACCCTCGTATTTACATACGTAGGTATGAAGACCAAGGAAGTAAAGATTGGTAAGAAGAGAGAGTTCAAACTTACCCTCGAAGATGACAACGCCATCGGCGAAGTGGTAGTCGTTGGTTATGGTCAGCAGAAGAAAGCTTCTGTGGTGGGTGCCATTACCCAGACTACAGGTAAGGTGTTGGAGCGTGCAGCCGGTATCAGCGACATCGGTGCAGCCCTGACAGGTAACCTTCCGGGTGTTGTTACTACTGCATCTAGCGGTATGCCGGGTGAGGAGGAACCACAGATTGTGATTCGTGGTACTTCTTCTTGGAACAACTCTTCTCCTCTCGTCCTCGTGGATGGTATCGAGCGTCCTATGTCGAGCGTGGATATGCAGTCTGTAGCCACTATCTCTGTATTGAAGGATGCATCTGCCACTGCCGTTTACGGTGTGAAGGGTGCCAATGGTGTTATCTTGATTACTACCAAACGTGGTTCCGAAGGTAAGGCGCAGATTAGTGTTACTGCCAATGCCGTGATGAAGATTCCTTCTAAGCTCCCTGATAAATATGATTCATACGATGCGCTGAGAGCTAGAAATACAGCCATCGAGCATGAGTTGAACATCTCTCCTGGTAGTTTTGACAAGATGAAACCAATGAGCTTCATCGAGAACTATCGCAACCAGGCTACCTTGGAGCAGCAGGAGCGTTATCCTAATGTGGATTGGCAGAAGTATTTGTTCAAGGACTATACAATGTCTTACAATGCCAATGTCAATGTAGCAGGTGGTACCAAGTTTGTGAAGTATTTCGCTGGTGTTGACTTTGTGTCAGAGGGTGACCTTTACAGGGATTTCGGTAATGGACGTAATTATAACACAGGTTATAGCTACAATCGTGTGAACGTTCGTTCTAACCTCGACTTTAGCATCACCAAGTCTACGGTGTTCAAGGTTAACCTCGCTGGTTCCAATGGTGTGCGCAAGGCTCCTTGGGTAAATAGTAGCGACGGCTATAGCGATTGGCAAGTCAGCCAGCAGTGGTCTGGAGCCTATAATATCTCTCCAGATGCTTTCTTGCCAAGATACAGCGATGGATCTTGGGGATATTTGCCAGGTTCTACTAATGTAACTAACTCTGCTCAGCAGGTGGCTCTTGGCGGTACGATGAATTCTACGACCACTCGTATCACTACCGACTTCGTGTTGGAGCAGAAACTTGACTTCATTACCAAGGGACTTTCTGCTCGTGGTATGATTTCTTGGGACAATACCTTTGTTGAGAAGAATCGTGGTATCGATGATATGAACCATGATCCACAGCTCAAATGGATTGATCCAGAGACCGGTGCTGTATCTTATAAGAAAGCATACGAGGATTATGATAAGTTCGATTATACGGTAGGTAACAAGTGGACCACCAAAGGTGGTGAGGTTAACAACAGGGCTACTCAGCGCAACCTCAACTATCAGGCTCAGCTCAACTGGGCTCGCACATTTGGCAAACACAGTATTTCTGCCATGGGTCTTTTCGGACGTCAGGAGTATGCTACGGGACCTATGATTCCTTCTTATCGTGAGGACTGGGTGTTCCGTACCACATACGATTGGAACTCTCGTTACTTCTTCGAGTACAATGGTGCTTACAATGGTTCTGAGAAGTTCTCTTCCGACAACCGATTCGCATTCTTCAGTTCTGGTGCGCTGGGATGGATGATCTCAGAGGAACCATTCATGAAGTATCTTCGTGAGCATAAGATTGTGGATATGATGAAGCTTCGTGCTTCATACGGTGAGATAGGTGATGACAACGTAGGCGACCGCTTCCTCTATATGAGCCAGTGGGCATACGGTGGCAAGACCTTTATGGGTAACACTGATAGTGACAAGGAGTCTATCTATACTTGGTACCGTGAGTCATCCGTAGGTAATCCTAATGTACACTGGGAGAAAGTGAAGAAGGTAAACTTCGGTCTTGACTATGGCTTCTTGGGCGGCTTGATTACTGGTGCCGTGGATTTCTTCCATGATACTCGTACCGACATTTTGGTTTTAGGCAATTCTCGCTCTATGCCATCTTATTTTGGTCAGACAGCTCCAGCTGCCAACTTGGGTAAGGTGACTACCAGTGGTTATGAGTTAGAAGTGAAGTTCAATAAGGTATTTGCCAACCAGATGCGTCTTTGGGCTAACTTCAACATGACCCATGCTACCAATGAGATCAAGATTAAGGATGATGCAGCATTGCTTCCTTCTTATCGCAAGCAGGCAGGTCATTCCATCGGACAGACCTATACTTATCTGGACAAGGGTTTCATCCAGAACTATGATGAACTCTATGGCTCACCAAAGATGGATTCAAATGATGGCAATCGCCTTCCAGGTGACTACTATATCGTAGACTTCAATGGAGATGGTAAGGTAGATAATGTGAACGATATTGTGCCTTACGGCTATACAAGCAGTCCACAGAATACATACAATGCCACTATCGGTTTCGAGTATAAGGGCTTCAGTTGTTTCGCACAGTTCTATGGTGTAACCAATGTAACTCGTGATGTAACGATGATCAGCCTTGTTGATCCTATGTTGGCTAACGTTTACAACCAAGGTACATGGTGGAGCGATGATCACATTAATGCAGATGTGTTAACACCTCGCTATAATTCCAAGCCAATGAGCAATTCGGCTTACTATGGCACACAGTATCTCTGTGATGGTTCATATATCCGTCTGAAGAACGTAGAGATAGCTTACACTTGGAATGGTGGATGGATCAAAAAACTGGGTCTGAACAATCTCAAGGTCTATGTAAGTGGTAACAACCTCTGGCTTTGGACCAGACTGCCAGACGACCGTGAGTCAAACTTCTCAAGTAATGGTGGTGCCTATGGTGCTTATCCTACCATGAAGCGTGTGAACTTCGGTGTCAAGTTTAATATTTAAACAAGCATAAATAAAATGAAACAAAATATAGTAAAACTTTTTTGTGCGCTGAGTCTCATGGGTGGATTCGCTTCTTGTACAGATTATCTGGACAAGAGTCCTGATTCTACCGTGAGTGCTGACCAGGCGTTCAAGAACTTCACCAATTTCCAGGGTTATGTAGAGGAAATGTACAACTGTATCCCTAACAAGGAGTCAAACGGATGGTGTACTACTTTTAACTGGGGTGAAGATGAAATTATGAATACAGGTTTGGGTGATAGCCATGTAACAGCCCATTTTGATTTGGGAGACTATCGTAACTGGTACACCAATAACCAGAGTTTCTTGTTCCGACCAAAGAGTGGTGATCCAGGTACCTTTCTAGACCCAACTTCTACCAACAAGTTTGCACATTCTTTGGAGCATGCATGGTATTGCATTCGTAAGTGTAATCTAGGTCTTGCGAATCTGGACAAGATGACAGACTGTACTCAGGAAGAGAAGAACATCATCAAGGGTCAATTGCTCTTCTTCCGTGCTTGGTGGCATGAGGAGATGATGGAATTCTTTGGTGGTATGCCATACGTAGATACCGTATTGGATGGTAGCCAGACATTGACATTGCCTCGTCTCTCTTTCCAAGAGTGTGCTAAGAGATGTGCTGAAGACTTTAGAGCTGCAGCCGATCTTCTGCCAAACGATTGGGATAAGACCACAACTGGTAAGAAAACATTAGGCAAAAACGACCTTCGCATCACCAAGGTTTGTGCCTTAGGCTATATGGGCAAGGTGCTTCTTTGGGCTGCTTCTCCATTGAATAACCTTGGTGCAGAGTTAGGTGCTTCTAAGAATGGCGATACCTATAAGTATAATGTAGAGTTGGCTGCTCAGGCTGCCGATGCTTTGGGTGAGGCTCTTTCTGAGGTAAACTCAGGAAAGACTCCTTATGCTTTGGCTGAGTATAAATATTCTAATATTTATGATCATGAGGCTGCCGATGGTTCTTCTTCCAACTTCTCTGACATCTTCCGTACAACAGGCCAGGGTTGGAAACAGCCTGGTTCTACCGAGGCCATCCTGCGTGCTCCTTATATTGGTGCGAATGGTTCTAACTGGAACTTTACCAAGCTTTGGGGTATCAAGATGAATGGTATTGTGGAGCATGATGCTTTGATTCATCAGCCTACCGCCAACTATGTTAATTATTATGGTATGGCAAATGGTCTTCCATTGGATGACCCAGAGTCTGGTTTCGATCCAAAGCATCCGTTCAAGAATCGTGATCCACGTTTCTATCACGACATCGTGTTTGATGGATTCCAATACATCAATACAACGATTGCCAAGGAGGATCCTGATTATCAGTTCAAGTATGTTCAGATGTATTCTGGCAGTAATTTGCGCAGTTCTTCTGCTAATGGTTGCCGTACTGGTTATTACTGCCAGAAGTTGGTTCCTCATCAGGCTAACAAATATGATGGTATGTACAACTGGGGTGGTGCTTTGCAGTGCGATTTGCCTTATATGCGTCTTGCCGACATCTACTTGATGTATGCTGAGGCTGGTGCAGCCGCTCAGGGTGCAACCTATAAGAGCAGCAAATGTAATCTGACAGCAGAAGATGCCATCAATGTACTTCGTGATCGTGTAGAGGCAGGTCATGTGGCTGCTAAATTTGCTGCTGATCAGCATAAGTTTATGGACGAGGTTCGTCGTGAGCGTGCCGTTGAGCTGGCTTTCGAGGGCTTCCGTTGGAACGACTTGCAGCGTTGGTTGCTCCTTACCGAATATCCTTACAACATCAAGACTTCACAGGAGTTTAAGCGTGTAGGCGATTATGACTTCACCAAGAACGACCCACGTGACGCTGAGGTAACAGGATGGAGTGAGAAGACCATCGTAACTCGTGATTTCACAGAGAAGCATTATCTCTTGCCACTCAAGGAAGACGATGTCTACTTGTATCCAGAGTTCGGACAGAATCCAGGATGGTAATTCGTCAGCTTAGTGTTTTTCTAAAACATAAACTTCGAAATAATCATATCATATATGAAAAGTAATAAGAAAACAATATACTCTGCCTTGACAGTAGTGACGGCTCTACTTGCCCAGTTGCCAGCAACTGCACAGGAGACTGCTGACAGCGCAATGGTCAACGTAGCCTTTAAGAAGGCTCAGAAGAGTGACGTGCTCGGTGGTGTCAGCACCGTCGATGTCAGAGAATTGACAGAGAAAAACTATAATACCTATAGCCTTGACAATATGCAAGGCTATGTGTCAGGTTACAATGGCAACGGCATGTGGGGATATTCTAACGCACTTGTCCTCATTGATGGTGTGCCACGTGAGGCAAGCAACGTAACCCCTGCCGAGATAGAGAGCATCTCTTTCCTCAAGGGTGCACAGGCTTCTGTGCTTTATGGCAGCCGTGCTGCCAATGGTGTAATCATGATTACCACCAAGCGTGGTCGAGTAAGCGATGGCTTGAAGGTAAAGGTGAATGCCAATACGGGTTGGAATGTGGCTAAGGCTTATCCTGAGTATCTCGGTTCTGCCGAGTACATGAGCCTTTACAACGAGGCTTTCCTCAACGATGGAGGTAATCCAAACAACTTGCCATACAGCCCAGAGAGCATCTATAATTATGCTTCTGGTCAGAACCCTTATCGCTACCCTAGCGTAGATTTCTATTCTTCTGATTATATCAAGAAGGCTTTCAATCGCTCTGAGGTGTCTGCAGAGATAGAAGGTGGTAACCAGCGTGCGCGCTTCTATGCCAATATCAGTTATAACCGTGCAGGCGACAACTTGAACTTTGGTGAGGCTAAGAATGACTATACCGATCGCTTTAACGTGAGAGGTAACGTGGACATCGAGTTGAGCAAAACCATCAGTGCATACGTCAATGCCAATGCTACCTATTATAGCTCTAAGTCTGCCAACAATAGTTATAAGTATTGGGAGTTGGCTCGTACCTTCCGTCCTAACCGTGTGGCTCCGCTGATTCCTGTCGATATGATAGATCCGAATGCCAAGTCTGCCTTGACCATGATCGGTGCTACAAGCAACCTCATTGATGGCAAGTATTTCTTGGGTGGAACCAACTTGGACCAGAGCAATGTCTTTGGTGATATCTATGCTTCTGGTACCAATGTATATCATAGCCGTCAGTTCCAGTTTGATGTAGGTCTTAATTTCGACCTTTCTTCTGTACTCAAGGGCTTGAGCTTCCACACCATGGTGGCTATCGACTATGCTACGCTCTACACCACATCATTTAATAATACTTACGCTACATTCCAGCCAACATGGGCTAACTATAATGGCAAGGATGTTATCGTAGGTCTTAACAACAATGGTACAGTGGATAAAAAGTCGGGTGTGCAGAACATCTCTGGCTCTGCCGATAATCAGACTATCGCTTTCAATGCTCACTTCGATTACGACCGCACCTTCAATGATGTGCACAATGTAAGTGCTATGTTGGTGGCTAATGGTTATCAGCAGACTAAGTCGGGTGAGTATCATAAGACCAGCAATGCCAACATGGGCTTGCAGCTCTCTTACAACTACGACCATAAGTACTATGCCGACTTTGCGTTGGCTACACCATGGTCAGCCAAGTTGCCTTCTGCCAAGCGTTTGGGCTTGTCTCCATCCGCTACATTGGGTTGGCGCTTGTCTAAGGAGAAGTTCATGGAGAATTCTTTCTTCGATGACTTGACACTCAGCGCAAGCTACACCGATATGAAGACCGACCTGGGTATTGATAATTACTACATGTACTTGGGCACCTATCAGAATGGTGGCTGGTGGGACTGGAATGGTGGTTCTGGCCATCCAGCAGTTCAGGCTAAGCGAGGTGGAAATGATGACTTCAACTACTTGCATCGCAAGGAATTCTCGGTCAATCTGCATGCAGAGGTGCTCGATAAGTCTTTGAGTTTTGATGCATCTTACTTCCTCTCTAAACTGACCAATGGTATCATCCAGGCTCGCAATCAGATGCCAAGCTATTTGTTTAGCTATTATCCAGAGTCTTCATTCGTACCATATATGAACTACAATGAGGATAAGCGTACAGGTTTTGACTTGGGTGTGAACTACAAGAAGCAGATTGGCGAGTTTGGTGTTGGTGTCGGTGCTAACTTGACTTACTACACCACCAAGGCAACCAAGCGTGATGACTCACAGTATGCTGATGCTTATCAGTATCGTCAGGGACAACCTCTGGATGCCATCTGGGGTTATGAGTGCGAAGGCTTCTTCAAGGATGATGACGATATCGCAAATTCTCCTAAGCAGATTATCGGTGGTACCATCCGTCCTGGTGACTTGAAGTACAAGGACCAGAATGGTGATAACGTTATCGATAGCAAGGACCAAGTTTACTTGGGCAAGGGAGGCTGGTATGGTACTCCTACCACACTCGGTATCAACGTAACATTGAAGTACAAGAACTTCACGCTCTTCTTGCTCGGTACAGGCAACTTCGGTGCCAAGGCAGTGAAGAACTCTACCTACTACTGGGTGGGCGGTGACGCTAAGTACACAGCACAAATGCGTGGCAGATGGACTCCAGAGACAGCAGCTACTGCTACCTATCCACGTCTGACAACAGAGGCTGGTACAAACAACTACCAGACATCAGACTTCTGGATGTACTCTACAGACCGCTTCGACCTGCAGAAGGTACAGCTTACATACGACTTCCCTAAGTCAATGTTCATGAAGAGCTTCGTTCGTGGTCTCCAACTCTTTGTAAATGGTAACAGCTTGCTGACCATCGCCAAGGAGCGCAAGATACTGGAGATGAATGTTAACAATTCAGGTGCAGCACCTTTGAATCGCTTCTATAGCATCGGTGCTAAGGTATCATTCTAAGATTTATAAAAAGAATAAAATTATGAAATTATCAAGATTATTATTGATAAGTGCAGTCGCAATCTCACTCACATCTTGTGATGACTTGTTTGAACCTGCCTTGGAAAATAACCAAGATATCAGCCAGATGTACAAGGATCCACAGTTTGCTCGTGGCATTCTTGACAATGCTTACTTGGCTTTGCCATATAGCACTACTCCATCTACCGATGTGGCTACCGATGATGCTGTCACCAACGACAACTCTGGCGACCTCTTCAATTACAGAAAGATGGCTACAGGTTCTTGGGCTGCAAATATGAACCCTGTATCACAGTGGGATGGTCGTTATCACGCCATCCAGTACTGTAACTTGATGTTGGAGAACTGTGATAAGGTGGAGTGGTCTTACTCTAGTAAGGTGCTCAATAAGATGTATGCCGACAACTATAAGGGCAATGCCTATGCACTGCGTGGCTTGCACCTCTTCTACCTGCTCCGTGCACATGCCGGAATGGTAGATGGACAGTTGATGGGTGTGCCTCTCCATCTCGCATCAGAGACTTCTTCATCTGATTTCAATCTGCCTCGTAATACCTTCAAGGAGTGCATCGACCAGATTATTTCCGACTTTGACGAGGCTTTGAAGTATCTCCCAGAGCAGTATGGTGATGTGGATGAGGACAAGGTTCCTGCCAAGTATGCACAGGAAGGTGCTTCTAATGCAGAGTATAACCGTGCCTTTGGTTCTATCCATCGTGGTAAGATTGATGGCAGAATCATCTCTGCCTTCAAGGCTCAGGTTGCCATCATGGCTGCTTCTCCAGCCTACGCTTCTGCTGGGACTTTCACATACGAGGATGCAGCCAAGCTTGCTGCTGACTGTTTGAATAAGTTTGGTGGCTTGACAGCTTGTGACCCTGATGGATGGAAGTGGTTCAACAATAAGAGCGTAATCGATAAGTTGGGTGCTACTACAGATAATCCTAAGGAGATTATTTGGCGTGGTGCCATTGACGAGAACAACTCATTGGAAGGCGACAACTATCCTCCTTCTCTCTATGGTAAGGGTCGTATCAACCCAACCCAGAACTTAGTGGATGCTTTCCCTATGGCTAATGGTTATCCTATCTCTGATGCCAACTCTGAGTATAATGCCAATGATCCATTCGCCAACCGTGACCCTCGTTTGAAGGCTTACATCCTGGTAAATGGCGATAAGATGGGGTCTACTGATGGTGTGGTTAACTCAGCAGCTGACTCTAAGACCACTGATGGTCTGAACAAGGAGAATGGTAAGTCAACCAAGACGGGTTACTATCTCCGTAAGTTGCTCCGCCCAGACATCAACCTCAACCCTAACTCAACCACCAAGCAGAAGCACTTGAACGCTCGCATTCGTTCTACCGAGATTTTGCTTGACTATGCAGAGGCTGCCAATGAGGCTCAGGGACCAAAGGCTAATGTAGGTGGAGCCAACTATTCTGCTTACGATGTCATCAAGGCTATCCGTGAGCGTGCAGGCATTGGTGAGTTTGGTGAAGACCCATACTTGGAAGAGTGCGCACAGAGCAAGGAGAAAATGCGTGAGTTGATTCGCAATGAGCGTCGCCTGGAACTCTGCTTCGAGAATCATCGTTTCTGGGACTTGCGTCGCTGGAAGGCTAATCTCAATGAGGCTGCCAAGGGTATCAACATCACAACAGACGAGGCAACTGGTGCTTTCGTCTATAAGACCTTCGATGCAGAGGAGCGTAAGTATGATGACTATATGTTCTATGGTCCTATTCCTTACTCTGAGATTTTGAAGTATAGCAATCTCAAGCAGAACGAGGGATGGAAATAATAAACGACTAATATAAAAACGACTAATGATTATGAAACGTTATATCAAAATGGTAGCTGTCCTCTTGGGACTGATGGCTTCTTTCACCGCATGTGAGAATGGAGACCAGTCTTTCGATGATTACGAGGGCGGAACTACAGCTTACTTTGCTTATCAGTCACCAGTAAGAACTATCGTGCTGGGTGATGATGAGTATGATACAACATTGGACAAGGCGCACAAGTGCAAAATCTTGGCTACCTTCGGAGGCTCATACAATGGCAGAAAAGCAGCGGTTAATGTTGCCGTTGACAACAGCTTGTGTGATCACTTGACATTTGCCGATGGAACTCCTGTGAAGGCTATGCCTGCTGAGTATTATCAGCTCGCAACCACTACTTTCAATTTCAATGGAGGTATGTGGGGAGGTACAGAGGTGCAGCTCACTGATGCTTTCTTCAATGACCCTGATGCTGTCAAGAATACATACGTGATTCCTTTGGTCATGCAGAATCAGACTGGTTTCGATAGAATCGCTACCGGTACTTTGAAGGAGGGAAGAGAAGGCTCTCGTACCAATGCTTCTGTTTGGGAGAAAGCTCCTCAGGATTATGTGATGTATTGTGTGAAGTTCCAGAACAAGTATAGTGGCTGGTGGTTGACCAATCATAATACAAGCACTGACAACATCGAGAAGGCTTCACAAGTTCAGATTACCACTCGCAGCTTGAACAGCTCTGTTTATTCTGTAGAGTTCCAGGAAGGTGACAAAATCTTGAAGGCTGACCTCTTGCTTACATTCGATGCCAATGAGAAGTGTACCATCACTTCTTTGACAGATGGTGTTACTGCTACGGGTTCTGGTTCATGGGCTGACGATGCTTTGTTGTCTTGGAACAACAAGAATCGTGACTTGATGGAGCTGAATGCTGAGATTACCTTCGCTGGTGGGGTGAAGAAGAATCTCAACGAGAAACTCGTTTGGTGGCGTAGTGGAGTAACCAAGGAGGAGTTCTCATTTACCTATAATAATTAATTATCGTATAAGTTATGAAAAAACAAATCATAGTATCTGCATTTGGGGCCATGTTATTGGCCTCATGTGCAGACCACTTCGACCAGAACTTCGAGACTGTGCGTCCTGATAAGTTGGCTGAATATGGCTATTTGGAAAAGTATGACGCTCTCAAGGAGTACATTGCCGACAAGCCAAACTTCCATCTCGGTATTGGAACTACGGTTGATGAGTATAACAAACAAGAGTTAGTATATGCTTTGACCAATAGCAACTTCAATGAGACCGTGGCTGGTAATGCCATGAAGATGGCTTCTTGTGTGGCTGATGATGGAAGCATGGATTTCGAAAAAGTCAGCACATACGTGAATAATGCCACTGATGCAGGTCTCTCCGTGTATGGACATACTTTGGCATGGCATTCACAGCAGCCTTTGAAGTATCTGAATGGTTTGATCGCAGATAGACCTGCTCCAGAGGTTCCTGGTGGTGATAACAAGTATATTCGCTACACAACGGCAGCAGCTGGAGCCAATTTGTGGGATAACCAAGCCAACTTTAAACTTTCTGAACCATTGGAAAAGGGAGCTAGTTATACGCTTACTATGAAAGTGAAGGCTTCTGCTGATTGCGACCTCGCATTCTGGCCTATTTGGAATGCTAGTCCTAACAAGAACCAGTGGGGTGGTAGTAATGACGTTCAGTATTGCGAGGCTCAAAAAGCTACTACTGAATGGGCTACTCTTACTTGGAAGTTTGATGCTTTGTTTACTCATGATATGTTGCAGTTCTGCTTCGGTAAGTTGGGTGGCACCATTGACTTTGATGATATCAAACTTGTTAAGGATGGTTCTGATGCTAATTTGGTAGCCAACGGTGATTTCGCTACAGATGACATCTCTGCTTGGGGCAACAACTGGCAGGGTCCTGCTTATGCTATCAAGCAAGGTTCTGGAGCTAGTGCTGGAGGTAATTTCTGCATCAAGTATACTACTACTAAGGATGGTGCTAACCTTTGGGATCATCAGGCTACTTACAAACTGGCTAAGCCTTTGGTACAGGGTGCTAAGTATGTGCTAACCATGAAGGTGAAGTCTACTTCTAAGACCAAGTTTGCTTTCTGGCCTATCTGGAACGCCAGCCCTAACAAGAACCAGTGGGGTGGCAGTAATGATGTCCAGTATTGTGAGGACAAAGAAATCTCTACCAAATGGACTACTCTTACATGGGAGTTTGAGGCTCTGTTTACTCATGATCTGTTGCAGTTCTGCTTCGGTAACTTGAAAGATGGCGAGAGCGTAAGCATGGATGATATTACTCTCGTTAAAGAAGGCACTGAGGACAATCTTGTAGAAAATGGTGACTTCGCCCAGAATGCAACCGCAGGTTGGGGCAGCAACTGGCAGGGTCCTACCTTCAAGTGTGAGAAGATTGGTAGTGGCATTCCATTGTCTGACAAGGAAAAGAAGGAAGTTCTGACTACTGCCTTGGACAAGTGGATTGCTGGTATGATGGAGGCAACAGAAGGCAAGGTAAAGGCTTGGGATGTTGTCAACGAGGCTCTTTCTGGAGCGGACAAGGACGGTGACGGTAAGTATGACCTTCAGTCTGCAACTCGTGGTACAGCCCTAGAAGCTGATATTCCTAACAGCTTCTACTGGCAGGATTACCTCGGCGACCTCGACTATGTTCGCACAGCAGTAGCTTCTGCTCGCAAGCATTTTGAGGAAAATGGTGGCAACCCAGAGGAACTCAAACTCTTCATCAATGATTACAATTTGGAGAGCGATTGGGACAACAATGGCAAGCTCAAGAGCTTGATTCAGTGGATCAAGGATTGGGAGGCTGATGGTGTTACCAAGATTGATGGTATCGGTAGCCAGATGCACATCTCTTGCTATGGTAATCCTAAGACTCAGGAGTCTAAGAAGAATGCTATTGTCAACATGTTGAAGTTGATGGCTGAGTCTGGCAAGTTGGTTCGTATCTCTGAGTTGGATATGGCATACGTTGATGAAACTGGTAAGAGCGTAAACACCAACGATATGACTGAGGAGCAGCACAAGCAGATGCGTGAGCTTTATGAGTTCGTCATCAAGAAGTACTTCGAAATCATCCCTGAGGCTCAGCAGTGGGGTATCTGTCAGTGGTGTCCTACTGACTCTCCTGCTAATAGCGGATGGCGTGCTGGTGCTCCTACTGGTCTTTGGGACAAGGACTACTACCGCAAGCACACCTATGGTGGCTTCGCTGCTGGTCTCGGTGCTCCAGAGTACTGGAATGATGCTAAGTAATATTTGTGGTGTGAGCCTATCCTATGGCTCACGCCATCTAATATAAAGAAACATTAGTTTAGGTTTTATCATATAAAGGATTAACCGAAATGATGTTAGTCGTTAAGGTCGGTTGTGTCGTGAAGACACGACCGACCTTTTTACTTAAAATGGCACGAAAACGCACTTTTTCTCACTTTTTTTTCGAGAAAAAGTGCGTTTTCGTGCCAAAATCTTTCACATAGGCTCTGGCTGCATAGAGGGGAACGTTTTCCATCCAGTCTTGCTCTCTGAAGCCTAACATGGAGAAGCGGATGCCTTTCAGGTGATAGGAAGCGAAATCGTGGGTTATGAATGCTGCCAATGACTTGGCTTTTACATTATCTTCTGCCTTTACCTCTATTGGCAATATTTTGCTGCCAGCCTGGGCTATGAAGTCTACTTCTTGGGTGGAATTGTCCTTGCTATAATAATATATAGGTAGATTGACCAGTGTTTTCAGTTGTTGGAGGACAAAGTTCTCGGTGAATGCTCCCTTGTATTCGCTGAATACGTTGTCGCCTATGAGAATCTGGTCGGATGGGGTCTGTGTAAGTGCTCCTAAGAGACCTATATCTAGCAAATATAGCTTGAATGCGTCTATGTCGGCATAGAATTTCAAAGGCACTTTGACATCTCTAGTTCGCTCTACCTTGTGTACGAGCCCTGCGTCTATGAGCCATTGTATCGCTATCTCAAAGTCTTTGGCTCTTGCTCCCTTTCTCACTGCGCCATAGATGAACTTTTTGTTCTCCTTTGCCAACTGAGCAGGTATGGATTCCCAGACCATTCTCACTCTTTGAGTTTGCTCTGCAGTATGTTTGCTGATGTCGGCTTCGTATGCAGCCAAGATGTTCTGTTGTATTTGCCTTGTGGCTACAGGGTTATGATGCTGTGTGAATTGCAATACGGCTTCGGGCATGCCACCTACGAAATAATATTGCCTGAGATACTCGATGTATCTTGTAGCGAAGGTATCAATGAGTTCTTTATCTCCATTTTGAAGGATGTCTAAGAGCTGCTTTTCATCATTGGCAAGTAGGTACTCTTCGTAAGTCATGGGGTAGAGATGCATGATGTCTACCTTGCCTACGGGAAAAGATTCTCCCTTCATGTTCATGACACCCAGAAGTGAGCCTGCTACGATGATGTGTAGTTCGGGCTTGTTCTCGCAGAAATATTTTAGCGAAGACAATACGGGAGGTATCTCTTGTATTTCGTCGAGGAACACAAGAGTCTTGCCTGGCGTGATGTCTTGTTTGGCAAAAGCGGAAAGTCCTATCAATAGGCGATCTGGGTTGGCATCCCCTTCAAAAAGTTTTTCCATCATCTTGTTTTTGTAACAGTTGATGTAAACCATGTTTTCAAATTCATGGTTTCCAAACTCTTTGATGATGTACGTCTTGCCTACTTGTCTTGCTCCGTACATAATGAGTGGTTTTCTATTGCTAGATAACTGCCACTCTTTTAGTTTGTTATATATTTCTCTTTTCATGCTGTTTACATTTTTATGAGGGAATATTGTTGCTTTTCCTACATTTTTATGAGGGAATCAGCTTGCTGTCCATACATTTTTATGAGGGAATGCGCTGCAAAATTACTAAAAATATTGCTTAAACGTGCGGAAGGTGATTAAAAAAAACACATTCCGCACGTTTAAATGTTGTTTTTAACGTTTGTTTGTTGTTTTTCTCGTTTCTTACTATACTTTTATGAGGGAATATTCCATAAATTGTGTAAACGCTGCTCAAACGTAATGATGTTGTTAAATCTGTATATTTTTCCTCTGTTTTGACCAAACAATTGGGGAATCTGGAACATTTTGGGCAAAAACATTTGGGGAATCTGGAATATTCGTTTATTTGACTTTTCCTGATTTCCTCTTCAAATAGGTTTGATGGTGTATCATTTTCGTTATAATGTTGACTATCAAATCTATTTGGTGCTTCTCACAAAGTATTTGTTACACCACGCAAGGTCTTTTTCAGTCTTTTCTGTTACTTTTGCAAGCGGAAATGAGAATCATTTCTCGTTCCCAGAATGAACAATTATTATCAATAAACTTAAAATCAGAAACGTATGAAAAAGATTTTTACTTTGATGGCAGCAGCCCTGATGGCTGTAAGTGTGAATGCTCAGACAGAGACTCCTCTTGTTTTGGGTGGTGGTTGGAATGCAGGTTTTGCCGGAGAGGCAGATGTCTATGACTTCACTGTTATCAAGCAGTGGGGTGCAGCAGAATTTGCCTGCAATGTCAACTCTGCAGATTATCCTAAGTTTATCCTCGAGTTCGAAGAGCCGCTTCCTGCCAATTTCCAGGTAAACTATACTTGGAAGGCTTCTGCCGATGCTGAAGGCGATGCAACTCCTGCCTATGGAAGAGCTGTAGGTGATGGAGCAACCAAGAAGTTTGAACTTGCTTTCGATGCTGAGCATCCTTACATCGTAGGTGTAATCGTGCAGCATACTGATGATGTGGAAGCGAACCTGAAGGTGAAGAAGATGATTCTGGTTGCTGCTGATGGTACTGAAAAAAAGGTTGATGCCAGCTTCACAGGTTGGGCTGGTACTGATAACACCGTTTCTTATAAGGGTGTGGTATCTTTCAATTCTCAGTGGCAGCAGCTCGCCATCAACGGTTTGGCAGGCAAGAGCAATGTTACCGTGAAGGTAAAATTGGCTGAGCCAACTCCAAATGTCCAAATGTGTGTAGATTACGAGGAAGGTTCTGAGTGGCCTTCATTCAACGGCAGCGATGAGACAACCTTCACCACTAAGGAAGATGCTGTCATCAAGACCATGGGTATCCAGTATACCGACCCGGAAAAGAATCCTGCAAAGGTTTCTGTGCTCGGTGCCTGGTTGATTAATACAACCACAGGCATCTCTAACATCGAGAATGTCAAGCTGCAGGATGGCAAGTGCTTCAATCTCGCTGGTCAGCAGGTAGCCAAGGGTTACAAGGGCATCGTGATCAAGAATGGTAAAAAGATGGTTATCAAGTAACAGATGAAGCGACTTTCAATGCTCGCATCTCTCCTCATGGTTCTGTGCCTCCAAATGGCGGCACAGACTTGGGAAGAGGTGAAAGTGGGGACTTCTACCCGCAAGACTCTCACTTATGTTCCTAAGAATGTGGAGAAATCACCAGCCTTGGTGATTTCTCTTCATGGTATGAATCAAGACCCGGAGTATCAGCAGAAACAGACGCAATGGAATGCGCTGGCCGATACCGAGGGTTTTATTGTTACCTATCCGCTGGGTAATAACAGAATGTGGGATACCGGCGGTATGGGTGATGTGAAGTTTGTGGAGGCTATCATGAAGGATATGGAGCTGAAGCACAATGTTGACAAGAACCGCATCTATCTCTCGGGCTTCTCCATGGGTAGCTGGCTGGGTTACCACTGTCTGGAAACGCTTGGCGATAAGATTGCCGCTTTCGGACCAGTAAGCGGTGTGGACATCGGCAAGCAGCCTAAGGCAAACCGCAAGGTGTCTATCATGCATATCCATGGTACGGGCGATGACGTATTCAAATATAAGGGCGACCCTTCTCACATGGCTGGCGGCTATCCTAGTATCGAGGAATATGTAAAGAAGTGGGCTGCCTACGAAGGTTGCGATGTAAGCAATCCGCAGGTAATCCGTCCTTATCCTGCCGGCAGTACAGGTCCCAAAGCTACACGTACTATATATAATAATGTGAACGATGGAGTAGAGGTAAACCTGATTGCCATCGACGGCAAGGGCCACTGGCATTCCAACGAGGCTAACGGTGTGAACTCTACCAAGGAACTCTGGACCTTCTTCAAGCGCCATCAGCTGAATCAGGCTTCCGCTCCCGACCCAAACTTTCAGATTTATCTCTGCTTCGGACAGTCGAACATGGAGGGTAATGCCGCCATCGAAGCGCAGGACAAGACGGGAGTAAACCCAAGATTCATGGCAATGTACACCCTGGATAATGCGCAGGCTGGCTGGACCATGGGTCTCTGGCATACAGCCGTTCCGCCTCAGGCACGTCCTGGAACCCGACTGTCGGTAGTAGATTATTTCGGCAGAAAGATGGTAGAGAATCTTCCCGAAGAAGTGAAGGTGGGTACGATTACCGTAGCCGTGGGTGGTGCCAGCATCGACCTCTTCGATAAGGATAAGTATCAGGAATATCTTCAGAGTGCTGAAGTTGCCGATTGGCTCCGCAACTATGCCAAGGAATATGGCGGCAATCCATACGGCCGTCTTGTCGAACTCGCCAAGATGGCTCAGCAGAAGGGGGTCATCAAGGGCATCCTGTTGCATCAGGGCGAAACCAACAACTGCGATCAGACTTGGCCTTCTAAGGTAAAGAAGATTTATGAGAATATTCTTGCCGACCTGGGACTTGATGCCAAGAATGTGCCATTGCTCGTGGGCGAGTTGGGACAGAAAGACCAGGGCGCAGCCTGCTGGGGACATAATGCCATCATCGACAATATCGCTGCTACGATTCCTACAGCCCATGTCGTTTCTTCCAAGGATTGTCCTCTGCAGAGCGACCGACTCCATTTCACAGCAGAGGGCTATCGCATGTTTGGTAAGCGTTATGCCGATGTGATGCTCGAACTTCTGGGTGTGGTGCCTGTGGAAAACCGCAACTATTTCATCCGTTACGAGAGTACTGCGGGCGAGAACCTCTGGGACCGTCAGGCTATCTACACCTTGCCAAAGGCTTTGGAGAAGGATGCCAAGTATACGCTGACCATGAAGGTGAGAACTTCTGCAGATTGCGCTGAACTGGGATTCTGGCCTATCTGGAATGCAAGCAACAACAAGAACCAGTGGGGTGGAAGCGATGATGTGCAGTATCTGGCAGCCTATCCTGTAGAGGCTGGTGACTGGAAGACGCTGACTTGGAATTTCACAGCCAACTTCACCTTGGATACCTTCCAGTTTGTATTTGGCAAATATGGTGGAACACTCGATATTGACGACATGGTGTTGGTGAAGGAAGGAACATCAGAGAATCTGATAGCCAACGCCGATTTCTCTTCAAAGCATATTCAGGGCTGGAGCACCAACTGGAATGGTCCAAGCTATTCTCTTGCCAACGATGCCTATGCATCAACAGGCATCGAGAAGCCAGCTGTAGCTTCCGTTAAGAAATCTGCTGATAAGGCTTACTACACTCTTCAGGGAGTAAAGGTTCTTCGTCCTACCAAGGGTATTTATATCCATGGTGGTAAGAAAATCGTGATTAAATAATAAACAATTATAAATTTTAAAAACTTAACGAAAGAATTAATCTATATTATATAATGAATAAATTATCATTCGTAGCATCAATGCTGATGATGTGCCTCCCGATGACGATGATGGCACAGAAAAATGGAGCCAAGGCGCAGGATAAGCCCGACCCTAACTTTCAGATTTATCTCTGCTTCGGACAGTCGAACATGGAGGGTAATGCCGCCATTGAAGACATCGACCGAACAGGAGTGAATCCAAGATTCATGGCAATGTATGCCGTGGATGATGAGAAGGCAGGATGGAAAAAGGGACAGTGGCATACCGCTGTCCCTCCGCAGGCAAGACCAACCACTGGCCTCACTCCTGTAGATTATTTCGGAAGAAAGATGGTGGACAATCTGCCCGACAGCATCAAGGTGGGAACCATCACCGTGGCTGTGGGCGGTGCCAGCATCGACCTCTTCGACAAGCGTACCTGCAAGGCGTATCTGAAGAAGCAGCCAGACTGGATGAAGAATTTCGCATCCCAGTATAACGGCAATCCATACGGCCGACTCATCGAGCTTGCCAAGATTGCCCAGAAGCAGGGAGTCATCAAGGGAATCCTGCTGCATCAGGGAGAAACCAACAATGGCGATGCCAACTGGCCTAACCGTGTAAAGACCGTGTATAACGATATTCTGAAAGAGTTGCACCTGAAGGCAGAAGATGTACCTTTGCTCGTGGGCGAAACCGTTCAGAAAGACCAGGGTGGCAGCTGCTGGCAGCATATCGCCATTGTGGATGACATCGCCAAGACTATCCCTACTGCCCACGTCATCTCTTCCAAGGGATGTCCGCAGCGTGGCGACGGATTGCATTTCATTGCCGAAAGCTATCGCACCATGGGTAAGCGTTATGCCAACATGATGCTCTCGCTGCTCGGCATCATTCCGGATGCCAATTATCCACGTGTGGATAAAGACCGCCGTGCCTACGTCAAGCTCCACGCACCGGAGGCAAAGCAGGTTATCTTCGATATCTGCGGAAAGAAGTATCCGATGAAGAAGGATTTCGACGGCGACTGGTATGGTGTTTCAGACCCATTGGTAGTGGGCTTCCACTATTATTTCCTGAACGTGGATGGTGTACAGGTAGTAGATCCTGCAAGCGAAACTTATTTCGGCTGCTGCCGGGAGGCAAGTGGCTTGGAGGTTCCTGAGGGAGTCGAAGGCAATTACTATCGTCCTCAGCAGGGAGTGGCACAAGGTCAGGTTCGTTCGGTATCTTACTATGCTGCATCTCAGGGCAAGTTCCGCAGAGCCATGGTTTATACACCGGCAGAATATGAAACCAATCAGAACAAGCGCTATCCTGTGCTCTATCTGCAGCACGGAATGGGCGAGGACGAAACAGGCTGGAGCCATCAGGGCTATATGCAGCACATCATGGACAATCTCATTGCCGAAGGCAAGGCAGAGCCAATGATTGTGGTGATGGAGAGCGGCGATGTAAAGCAGCCTTTCGTGCCACGTCCTGGCAAGGATGCGGATGAGGAGCGCAAACTCTATGGTGCTTCTTTCTACGATGTCATCATCAAGGATCTGATTCCGATGGTAGATAAGAAGTTCCGAACCTATACCGACAGAGAGCATCGTGCGATGGCTGGTTTGTCGTGGGGCGGTTGCCAGACTTTCAACACCGTGTTGCCGAACTTGGATAAGTTCTCAGCCCTGGGAACTTTCAGTGGAGCACTTTTCAGTGTGGATGTCAAGACCTGTTTCAACGGCGTCTTTGCCGATGCAGAGAAGTTCAACAGCCAGATAAACTATATGTTCATGGGCTGCGGTTCAGAAGAGAACTTCGGCACGGAGAAGATGGCGAAGGAATTGAAGGACCTGGGCATCAAGCTTGATGTCTATGTTTCACCTGGTACTCATCATGAGTGGCTCACCTGGCGCCGCTGCCTGAAGGAATTTGTGCCACATCTGTTCAAGTAACAAGACAGGAAATCAATAAGATAATATAAAAGAAATCCCGACACTGCCTGGCAGTTTCGGGATTTCTTTTTGTTGTATTTCTAATATCTTATGTTTCTTTTTGCTTTTTTTTATGTTTCGCAAAGTAATTGTAACATAAAAGAAAGTCATTTTACGAAATAAATCTTAATTTTGCAGCGTGCTTTGCAAAAGAATGTTTTTTCTGAACACGTACAATCATGAACTAATAAAATAACAATTTTAATCTATTCTCTTATGAGGAACTTAAAAAAGATTGAAAAGCCGTTAGCATTGCTATCCTTTCTCTGTTTATTCCCAGCAGGAATGTCGGCTCAGAGTATTGTAAAAGGAGTAGTAACCGATCCAAGTGGCGAACCTGTTATTGGTGCTACCGTAAAGGTAAATGGTAGCAAAAAGGGTGTAGTAACCGATTTGGATGGTAAGTTTAGCATTGATGCTGCGCCAAACGCAACATTAACCATTACTTATGTAGGTATGGAGCCAAAGACCGTCAAGGCTGAGGCTGGCAAAACTCTTACTATCTCATTAAAAGATGATGCCAAGGTAATTGATGACGTTGTGGTTATCGGTTATGGCGTTCAGAAGAAGAGCGACTTGACTGGTGCCGTGGCTTCTATCAAGAGTGATGACATCAAGGGCTTGTCTACAACAGATGCTGGTGCTGCTCTCCAGGGCAAGGCTGCCGGTGTACAAATCATCAACTCGGGTGGTCCAGGTGAGGCTGCAGATATCCGTGTGCGTGGTTATTCTTCTAATAGTGGAAATATCAGCCCATTGCTCATTGTTGATGGTTTGAAGGTTGACAATATCCAGTATCTTGATCCATCTATGATTGAGAGCATGGAGGTATTGAAGGATGCCGCTTCTGCTGCCATCTATGGTGCGCAGGCTGGTAATGGTGTCATCATCATTACTACCAAGAGTGGTGCTGCCAATGGCGGTAAGGCTGAGATTTCTTATAGCAGCAAGTTTACCATCCAGTCTATTGGTAGAAAGGCTAAGCTCTTCGACGCTCCAGAGTATATTTCATACCATAAGTACTTGGGCGACTTGACGGATGATAAGTTGAAGGCAGAGGGATATAATGGAGAGAACACCGACTGGTATGATGAGGCTTTTGAAAATAGTTTGGCTCATCAGCACAGCCTTACCATCCAGGCTAGCAATGGTAAGGGTCGTTTCCTTGCCAACTTGAATATCCTCAATAACAATGGTATCGTCAAGGGAGACAAGGATGTTTACAAGCGTTTTACAGGTCAGATTAATGCTGACTACGATGTATATAAGTGGTTGAACATTTCGACAAACACCTCTTTCGAGAAGTGGAAGACCCAGGGTGTGAACAAAGGTTATGGTTCTGTGTTGAACTCTGTAGTTTCTGTAGATCCATTGACACCTTGCTACGTAAGCGACCCTGCTAAGTTGCCAACCAATATTTATAACGCTTATCAGAATGGTGCCCCTGTGATGAGAGATGCTGACCATAATAATGATTTCTATGGTACATCCCACTATGCAGAGGATGCTACTGGTAACCCATTGGCACAGCGCGACCGTGTGGGCTCTTACAACCAGGGTATCAATGTTCGTGGTACCGTTGCTGCCAACATCAAGCCATTCAAGGGCTTTACCTATACATCTCGTTTGGGTTACCGCATCACGCAGAGCAACTACCACAACTATGAGCAGCCATATTACATCAATACACTCTCCAACTCCACACAGTACAAGATTGAGGCTCATAGCAACAATGGTCTTTACTATCAGTGGGAGAACTTTGCAAACTATTTGAATACATTTGGCAAGCATACTGTAGGAGCCATGGTGGGTATGTCGTTCACCAAGAACCATTGGGACAACGCTTCCATAGGATCTGAGGGTACGAATATTCTTTCAAACTATGCTCCTAACTATCGTTACATCGACTATTTGCTCGCTGATGCTACAAAGAGCGTAGGCAATGCTCCTAACGACGCTACGGAACTTTCATACTTCGGTCGTTTGTCTTATAGCTACGATAATCGTTATTTCTTGCAGTTCAACTTCCGTCGTGATGCATTCGATTCATCTAAGCTTCCAAAGGATGCTCGTTGGGGTAACTTCCCATCAGTATCTGCTGGTTGGACTATCAGCAATGAGAAGTTCTTCAAGGACAACATCAGTCGTGATGCCATCTCTTTCTTGAAGCTTCGTGGATCTTGGGGTAAGAATGGTAATGTCAATGTATTGAGCAACTACCCGTATACTTCTCCTATTGCCATGAACCAGAGCTTCTATCAGTACAATCCATCTAGCGGTGATGGTAAGTTGTCTTATGGTTCTAAGCCAACAGGTCTTGCTAACCCAGATTTGACTTGGGAGACTTCAGAACAGGTAGACTTGGGTCTTGATGCCCGTTTCTTGAACGATCGTTTGACATTCTCTCTCGACTGGTATCGCAAGAACACCAAGGACCTCTTGGTAGAGATAAATCTTCTTCCGGAAATTGGTGTAAGCAAGTATATCGTCAACTCTGGTAAGGTGCTTAACACAGGTTTCGACTTCGAGTTGGGTTGGAGAGATCATATCCGTGATTTCAAGTACTCTGTTTCAGTCAACGGTTCTACCTTGAAGAATGAGGTAAAGAATCTTTCTTCATCCATCAGCCGTATCGAGGGTATAGGTATCGATGGTTTCAACAGCCGTTTGAAGCCAACATTCGAGGTGGGGCACCCTATCTGGTACTTCCGTGGTTACAAGTATGCAGGTGTAGCTGAGGATGGCAGTGCTTTGTATTATGACAAGGATGGCAAAACCACCAATGCACCTACAGATAATGATAAGCAGGATTTGGGTGTGGGCATTCCTAAGTTTACTTACGGTATCACCCTCAATGCTGAGTACAAGGGCTTCGACTTGACCATCTTCGGTACTGGAGCAGCAGGCAATAAGATTTACAACTTGATGGTATCGGCCGACCGACCACTCTTGAATGGTATCGATGAATATTGGAAGAATTCTTGGACAGAGAGTAATACTGGTGCAAAGTATCCTGATATGAAGAAGGTGGCAACTGACTGGACATTCTTCAGTTCTAGCGCAGCAGTCTTCAGCGGTTCTTACTTCAAGATTAAGCAGATTCAGTTGGGTTACACATTGCCACGTCTCATTACGAGCAAGATTGGTCTGAATGGTGTGCGTGTATACTGCTCATTGGATGACTTCTTCACAATCACCAAGTATCCTGGAGCCGATCCGGAGACAGCTTCTATGAACAGCGCTCAGTCTCGTGGTTTTGATAATGGTACTTATCCTACTTCTAAGAAGATGGTATTTGGTATCAATGTAACATTCTAATTATTAAATGATACAGCAATGAAAAAGTATTTATTATATTCTAGTATATTAGCCCTTGCGTTGACAGGAACAGTATCTTTTACTTCCTGTGAGAGTCAGCTCGATATTGAGCAGAAGGGTACTACTTATGAGGAACAGTTCTATAAGACTGATGCCGATGCAGAGGCTGCTTTGGTGGCAGCATACGAAGGCTTTATGTGTAATGTAGTAGGACGTCAGCCAGACATCCAGGGAAGTCTGGGTATCTATACTCCTCACAAGTTGATTTTGAACATGTGTGGTGATGATGTTTACTATGCCAGTGGTAACTATGGAGACCATGAGGACGCTGGTTGCCTCAATGAGTTCCGCTATGATACTGATGCCTTGGTTCCAAAGTTGATGTACTCAGGTCTCTATTCTTCAGTGTATACTTGCAACTTGGTCGTTAACAAGTTTGCTAATCCAGATACACCAGTCAAGAAGCGTTGTGTGGCTGAGGCTCGTGTGCTTCGTGCTTACGACTACTTCTTGTTGGCAAACTTCTGGGGCACTCCTCCATTCGTCTTAAAGCAGTTGACAGCTGATGCGCTTCCATACAACAGCGATAAGGATCCTGAGAATCCTATGACCCACGAACAGTTGATAGAGTGGGTTGCTTCTGAATGTGAGGCAGCTGCGGCCGATCTTGATGAGCGTAAGAGCAAGGATGACAAGGATGGTGCTGTAAAGGTAACCAAGGGCTTCGCTAATGCTTTAGCAGGCAAAGCTTATCTCTTTGCAGGCAAGTATGATCAGGCAAAGACCGCTCTCAAGAAGGTTATCGACTCAGGCAAGTATGCCCTTGTTCCAGGCGACAAGTACATGGACAACTTCCACATTGAGGGTGATGGCGACGAGGAGAAAGTCTTCGAAATCAACTTTGAGTATAATGCAGGTAAAGGCGCTTGGAGCGGTATGATTCAGCGTTCTTCTTGGATGGAATCCAATGCCATGAACTGGCGTGCAGGTAACTTCGTGAAGTCTCCACAGTCTGTTTATAGCGGTATTGATGGTTGGGGTGGCTTAGGTGTGCCTCAGTGGTTTGGAGATGAGTTCCATGAGAATGATGGTGACTCTTATCGTTTCAAGGCTACGTTGAAGCATATTGATGATGCTGTATACAACATGGAGTATGCTGATGCTAAAATAAATGCGATGACGCAGGCGCAGAAGGATACAGCTCATGCTATTGGTATCAAGGATGTGGTACAGGGACTCTATGGTAACTCTACATGGTTGGCATTCAAGACTGTAATGCGTGCAGCTGATACTCAAGGCAAGAAATATGGTGCCAACATCCGCTTGAACAACTATCTCGTGATGCGTTATGCCGAGGTTCTTTTGAACTATGCTGAGGCTTGTCTTCAGACGGGTGACAATGCAGAGGCTAAGAAGTATATCAATATGATACAGGAGCGTGCAGGCTCCAAGACCATCAGTAGCTCAGTAGATATGGATGTTCTCAAGAAGGAGAAATCATACGAGTTGTGGATGGAAGGTTGCCGTTGGTTCGACATCAAGAGATGGAGGGATGCCACTGCCATCAATCGCATCAAGAATGCGGGTTCTGATGTACCTCACCTCTTTGACAAGTTGTTCCGCGCACCTCAGGCTTCTGACGAGAAGTTGCACTGGGAGCATGGTACAGAGGCAAATAGCCGCTTCTATACAGTTTCTTCTCATGCAGCAAAGGATGCAGGTTTCACTGTTGGTTACCAAGAGGGAAAACATGATTACTTCCCTTATCCACAAACAGTGAAGAACATGAACCCTAACTTGGTTCAGAATCCTGGTTGGGAATAATGATAAAGTTCTATATTTTATTGAGGGGCGTTTCGTAAAGAAACGCTCCTTTTTTGTATGATGTTACATATCGTAAGGCTTTTGGTACATAGGGCAAAGTCTATTTCATATTTTTCTTGTAATTTTGCGAGCGACAATTATCAATAAAAACTAATGATAGAATAATAATGAAGACAAGATCATTTTTCATCTCTCTTATATTAGCCTCAGTGCCCAGCGCATTGATGGCGCAACTTCCTTATCAGAACCCCGCTCTCTCAGCTCACGAGAGAGCACTGGATCTCTGTGGTCGTCTTACCCTGGAGGAGAAAGCATCCCTGATGTTGGATGATTCCCCTGCTATCCCTCGACTTGGCATCAAGAGATTCCAGTGGTGGAGCGAGGCTTTGCATGGCGTGGCTAACATGGGCGATGTTACCGTCTTCCCAGAGCCTATTGGCATGGCGGCTTCCTTCAATGAGGGCTTGGTGTTCAAGGTTTTCGATGCCACATCTGATGAAATGCGTGCCAAGTGGAACGAGTTGCAGAAGAATGGGGGAGATGTTACACGATTCCATGCCCTCTCGGTATGGACTCCGAATGTGAATATCTTTCGTGACCCTCGATGGGGACGTGGACAGGAAACATACGGCGAGGATCCTTATCTCACTTCTCAGATGGGATGCGCCGTGGTAAGGGGATTACAAGGTCCCGAGACCACTAAGTATCGAAAACTCTGGGCTTGTGCCAAGCACTATGCCATTCATAGCGGACCAGAATGGGCTCGACATACCGATAATATTACTGATGTAAGTCCGCGTGATCTTTGGGAAACTTATATGCCTGCCTTCAAATCACTGGTACAGGATGCGAAGGTGCGCGAAGTGATGTGTGCATATCAGCGCTGGGATGATGAACCTTGCTGTGGTAGTACCCGTCTTTTGCAGCAGATTCTCAGGGATGAGTGGGGATTCAAATATCTGGTAGTTTCCGACTGTGGCGCTGTTACTGATTTCTGGGAGAACCATAAGGTGTCTAGCAATGCCAGAAATGCGGCAGCTAAGGGTGTATTGGCTGGAACTGATGTGGAATGTGGATTTAATTATGTATATAAGTCGGTGCCTGAGGCGGTGAAGTATGGTGCCCTGACTGAAGGAGAAGTTGATAAACATGTGATTCGTCTGCTCGAAGGTCGTTTCGACTTGGGTGAGATGGATGACAACAAGATAGTATCATGGTCGAAGATTCCTGTATCTGTGCTTTGCAGCAAGGCGCATCGCCAGCTCTCGCTCGATATGGCTCTGCAGACCATGACGCTGCTCCAAAACAAGAATGAGGTATTGCCTCTCGATAAAAAGGTAAAGAAGATTGCTTTCATCGGACCAAATGTGGATAACGAACCGATGATGTGGGGAAACTATAATGGTACTCCACGACAGACAATTACCATCCTGGATGGTATCAAGAGTCGTTTGAAGAAAAACCAGGTCGTCACCTTTAAAGGGTGCGACCTGGTGAACGACCAGACTTTGGATTCTTACTTCGACCAGTGTAGCATGGATGGCAAGATGGGCTTTAAAGGCACTTTCTGGAACAATCGTGAAATGAATGGTAAGCCTGTTACCATCACCCAGGAAAAGAATCCTGTACAGGTTACTACCTACGGTCAGCATGCCTTTGCTCCAAACGTGAAGCTCACTGGATTCTCCGCTAAGTATGAAACCGTGTTCCGTCCCAAGCAAAACAGCAAGGTGTTGCTGGATGTAGCCGCTTGTGGGCATTATGAGGTTTATCTGAATGGTGAGAAAAAATCAGAAAAGAGTGATTGGCGCACAGCAGAATCTCGCATCGAGTTTGAGGGCGTGAAGGGCAAGGAGTATCAGATAGAAATCCGTTATGCTGAGATGCCAAACTATAATGCCGATATGAAAATTAGCATCGGTCATGAGACTCCGATTGATTATTCTGCATCCCTCAAGCAGTTGAAGGATTGCGAGACAGTAGTCTTCGTGGGCGGTATCGCTCCACAGCTGGAAGGCGAGGAAATGCCTATCGAAATTGAAGGTTTTAAGGGCGGCGACCGTACCAACATCGAATTGCCAAAGGTGCAGCGTGAATTCTTGAAGGCATTGAAGGCGGCAGGCAAGAAGGTTGTCTTTGTCAACTGCTCTGGTTCTGCCATCGCATTGACTCCAGAGTCCCAAAGTTGTGATGCCATTCTCCAGGCTTGGTATCCTGGTCAGGAAGGTGGCGAGGCTGTGGCTCGTGTGCTTTTTGGTGAGTACAATCCAGCCGGCAAGTTACCAGTCACTTTCTATCGCAATTCCAATCAGTTGCCTGATTTCAAGGACTACAGCATGAAGGGCAGAACCTATCGCTATATGAACGATGCGCTCTTCCCATTTGGATATGGTTTGAGCTACACCTCTTTTAAAATAGGGGATGCCCAGCTTTCAAGCAATACCTTGAAGAAGGGTGAGCAAATCAAGCTTACTATCCCAGTGAGCAATGTAGGTAAAAAGGATGGCACCGAGGTGGTGCAGGTTTATGTGAAAGATCCTGCCGACACCGAGGGACCATTGAAGAGCCTCAAGGCTTATCAGCGAGTAACCGTCAAGGCAGGACAGACCGCACAGGCTGAAATCACCCTCGACAGCAAGAATCTTGAACTCTTTGATGCCGCCACCAATACCGTGCATGCCAAGGCTGGCAGCTATGAATTGTATTATGGCAATAGTTCGGCAGACAAGGACTTGAAGAAAATTATGCTAACTTATTCTTATTGATGATATGAAAAAATATTATAATTGCATGGTTAGATTGTTGTGTTTATGTGGATTCCTTTTTGGGCAGACAGAGATGGATGCCCAAAATAGGAATCTACCACAAGCTATAGAACCGTATTTCTCTGCATCTGGCAAACAACCTGTGGCACCTCATGCTGCTGGCTTCATACAGCGCTGGCTGCTCTTGGAGCCCATCAAGGTAGATGTGAAATCTAACGTAGTATTTACCGATTCTTATCTGAAAGAGCTGTTTGCCAAACAATATTTCCCTAAGCAGATGGAACTGCTACCCAAGGATGGAACCATCGTGAAGGCAGGAAAGGAAAAACTCAGATGGCACGCACTCGATAGCAAACTCTATAACGTGAAGCTCTTTCGCTTTGCCACTTCTTATGAAAAACCTAAGTATGGAGTCTTGTTCTTTGCCGTTACCATCATAGATTGTCCTGAGGAGATAAAGGACGTTCGATTGGCAGTAGGCTCCAATGGAGCATCCATGTGGTGGCTCAATGGCGAGGACGCTGTGATGCTGGAGGGAGACCGCCGTATGGTAAGAGACGATGTAATATCCAGGAAGCTTACTTTGAAGAAAGGTCGCAACATCTTGCGTGGTGCCGTAGTCAACGGTCCGGGCATGAGTGATTTCTGTCTTCGATTTATAGATGCATTTGGCAATCCTGTGAGAAACTTCTCCATCCATGTAAAGTAATCAAGAGTGAAGAGAGTCAATCTCTTGAAATCTCAAAATCCTAAAAATGACTTGAATCATGAAATTGAATATATTTTTATGTTCAGCCTTGATGGCATCTGCTCTAGAGGCAAAGGCTCAGATAGGTGAACCTTTTATTCACGACCCTTCCACCATTGCCGAGTGTAATGGTAAGTATTATACCTTTGGCACGGGCGAGGGTGGACTGTGGTCTGCTGATGGATGGACTTGGCAGGGAGGTGCCGTTCGCCCAGGTCGTGGTGCAGCTCCTGATGTCTTGAAGATAGGCGACCGTTATCTTGTGGCTTACAGTGCTACGGGCGGAGGACTGGGTGGCAGTCATCGAGGCGATGTGCTGACGATGTGGAACAAGACGCTCGACCCCAATTCGCCTGATTTCAAATACACAGAACCAGTGGTAGTGGCATCTTCCTTGGATGATGAGGATTGCGATGCCATAGATGCAGGTCTTTTGCTTGATCCAACCACGGGAAGGCTTTGGCTGAGCTATGGCACCTACTTCGGTTTTATCCGTTTGGTGGAACTCGACCCAAAGACCGGTAAGCGAATGGAGGGCAACGAACCGATCAATATCGCCATCGATTGTGAGGCCACCGACTTAATCTATCGTGATGGATGGTATTATCTTCTTGGTACCCATGGCACCTGTTGCGATGGTCCTAACTCTACCTATAATATCGTGGTGGGGCGCTCTCGCCAGGTAACGGGACCTTACATTGACAATGTAGGCAGAGAAATGTTGCAGGGAGGTGGCAAGATGGTGATAGCCGCCAACAACCTAAAGACAGGACCAGGCCATTTCGGGAGATACATCGTGGAAAATGGTGTGGAAAAGATGTCGTTCCATTATGAGTCTGATTTCAAACAGGGCGGTAGGAGCGTATTGGCCATCCGACCTTTGCTTTGGAAGAACGGTTGGCCTGTGGCTGGCGATGAATTTTATGAGGGAACTTACGAGATAGAATCAGAACGGAGAGGCTATGCTTTGGAGATAGCTGTGGACTTTGTGAGAATGCAACGAGACATCGAACCATTCTGGATCAAACCTACCAAGCCTTTGAAAGAAATCAAGCCTCAGACATTAGCGGAGGTGGAGGCAGAATGGCCTAAGGGAGAGGTGAAGGTAAGAATGAACGACTATATGTTCCGTCCTCACCAAAAATGGACCATTACTGCAGCTGGCAAGGGTGGATATCTTGGAGGTCCCTATTATAAAATCTGCATAGAGGGCACTACTCGTTATCTTACAGCAACCGCTCAGCATGATGTCATTGCCAAACCTGAGTTTACTGGTGAAGATGCCCAGCTTTGGCGCATCGAACAGCTTACCGATGGCACCTATCGCATTATGCCGAAGGCAGTGCCAGGCACTGAAGAGAGACAGGCTTTGGTTTCACTCGGTGATTGTACCCCAGGCCTGGCTCCTTTCGATTTCAACAGCGACAATTCTAAATGGAATTTCAGGCAACAATAATAAATAACAGGGCGTGGGGGGCTTTCTTGCGAAAGTTCAATATAGAATAAAACAAGAAAAGCCGTCCTCAGAAAAAGAGGGCGGCTTTTATTCTTCTTTTATCTTTTTATCCCATATTCTTCTTTTATCTTTTTTGTATCCTATGGGATGTTTTTTGATGACAAATTTATAAAAACGCTTGAAAGTTTGATAGTTATGTATAAACATGATTTTTTTAAAGTGGATGCTCTGTGGTACTCTTGCTGCTTGTCATGGCATTGCTCTATCGACTTGGTTGCATCAAGATAGATGGGCAACTGGTTTCAATAAAAATTGCACTGAACAGAGTGCAATTTTATGAATTTATACAGGGTTCAGCGATAAAAGTTAGAATCTCTAATCATCTATTTTCGTTTCAGAAGCTTAAAAATCAATAATTCAAAGGTTGATATTTGGTTGTCAACAAAATAAATGTTATATTTGCATTTCACTTTCAACAAGTAGTAAGGACAAATATGTCCTTTATCAGTAAATAAACGCAGAAATGAACTATATACAGAATTTCGAATACCACAACTTGTGGAATAAGTATAATGTCTGTTGGCATCAGATTCATGAAGATGTCAACATTCTTGTTGGCATCAACGGAAAAGGTAAGACTACTTTGCTTGATGCCATTAATGCTTATTACAACTTTAAGCCAGGTAAGAACAATGCAAAATGGATAGAGGCAACTCCATTGGATTGCCCTGTAGTTTATATCCAGTCGGCAGATGTTCCTGGTAATGTACGGAAAAAGGGGAATTCTATTCTTTACGAAAACTTGATGCGGGTAGTATTGCAGAATGAGAAACAGAATTCTTTCTTCAACTATCGTATGCGTGCGTTGAATTATCCGGAAGAGGCAAGTCGCATTGCCCGTAGAATTGATACGCTTTTCCTGGAAATTGATGGATATTTTGGTCAGACAGGCAAGAGAATTGAGATAGATAAGGAGCGTAATTTCCTTGTTTTCCGTGAAGATACTGGTACGACAATAGAACTTGATATGTTATCGGCTGGCGAAAAACAGTTGCTCTATATATTGTTGACAGTTTTTTTGATGGATGAGCAGCCTGCCGTCCTTTTGATGGATGAGCCAGAGTTGTCTCTGCATATCGAATGGCAAGAGAAACTGATTAAATCTATCAGAAAGTTAAACCCTCAGTGTCAGGTAATATTAACGACCCATTCTCCAAGCATTTTTGTGAGTGGTTGGGAGAGTAAATTAGTTTATATCGAGGACTTGTTCTCTAAAATGGAGTAGGCAATATGGATGAAAAGGATTATGCAGCAAGAGTAAGAAACTTAAAAGCCTCTCGCTTTTTGTATAGAGCAGATGTTATAGCACGTGTGGAATCAGAAGATGATATAGCCTTTTGGCAAAAGGCTATACATCATGTGCGCCCTTCTGTGAAGGTGAAGTTTATTCCCGCTGAAGTTTCGGATTCGAATACCAAACAGCGTGGAAAGACTCTTTGCATGAAGTTGGTCGAGTATCTAGACCAGCATTTCATCATTTGTGTTGATAGCGACTTTGACAAGTTTTTGCATCCTGGTTTATTGGTCCCAGCCAAACATATATTGCAAACCCATGCTTATTCTTGGGAAAACCATCATTGTCAAAAGGAGAATTTGCAGAAACAATGGAACCTTTTGAATACAGGAACTTTTGATTTTGAGATGTTTTTGGTAAAATTCAGTTGCATAATATATCCTGCATTAATTGGTATCTTGACGGCAAAAAAGTGTGGCGTTAGATCTTGGAGCTTGGATAGTCTTTGTAGCGAATTATTGAAAGTGCGAGTGAATCAGAAAAGAATGCTGGAAAATAATGGAGAACTGTTGTTGCAGGTCATAGGTTCAAAAGTTCAAGCATGGAAAAATAGCCAGCAGTTATTAAATGATGCCGATTATGATATGATGAAAAAGCAGGCATCGGATATTGGTATGGTTCCTGATAATTCTTATTTATATATGCAGGGGCATTGTGTATATGATTTGTTGTTAAGGATAGGAAATTTTTTGTGTAATGGTAAGAATGACTTCATGTACGAAGTTTTGAAACCTGCCTACCAAATGGAGGGATACCAGGAAATGGAAATGATAAAATCTGATATTGGTCAGATTTTGTAATTTTACTAGCTTACGTGGTATTTTTTTGCAAATTATGATTATTCTCTCGTATATTTGCAGCATCAATATCAATCCAATAAAATGATAGAATTATGAAAAGAATCCTTTGTGTACTTATCGCTGCCATCTGGCTCTGTACTTGCTGGGCAGGGAATGGCAAGAAACCCATTGTCTGGGAACAGCCAGTAGCTGAATCGAACCAGCTATTAAATGCTCCCATTCAGTCTCAACTCAACATCTATCGTGTGGAATTCGCAGATGATGAAACACGAGTGTTCATGCACATCACTTTTCGCCCACACTATTGGGTAAAGTTTGTGAAGGAAACCTATCTTCTTGCTGATGGCAAGAAATATCTCGTCAAGAGCTGTGATGGACTGAAACTTGACGAAGAACATTATATGCCTAGCTCAGGCAAGGAGGATGTGGTCTTCCACTTCGCACCGCTCCCCAAGAAGACCCGAAAGTTTGACTTCCTGGAAGGTGACGGCAAAAAGAACTTCAAGATATTTGGCATCGAGAGCATCGATACCCGTATCAAACAGCTCTTCTCCTCGCTTTGGCGAAACGATGCGACCGGCGATTGGGAGATAGGATTCTATGATGATTTCGCCATCTACGACTGCCGTTACTGGCAATACAAGCAGAAGAATCAGAAGGGCGACAAGTACTCTTTCATTCTTACCGATGGCAAGAGCGACCTGGCTGTCAACATCGACAAACCTCAACATGGCAAGCGCACGATGAGCATCAACGGCAAGAAAGCCGAATATTCGCTCATTACCACTTCCAACCTTCCGGATTATCCGCAGAAAGATGAGACCACAAGTCTGAAGGATACTCATAACAAGCCCGATACGGCTATTGTTGTGGGATGGCTCAGAAATATGCCTAAGGAACTTTGGGATAGAGGGCAGGAGTATAGTGTGGAGTATTATGATCTCTTTTCCAAATTCACAGGAGTTAGCAATTACAGCAAGCTCGATTCTCTTGGCAGATTTGAGATCAAAGTGCCTCTCATCAACTCTACCGAGGTTTTCATGGACTGGAAACATACTTATATCAACACGGTATTGGAGCCAGGTGAGACCTATTATCTGCTCTATGACTTCAAGTCTGGACATTCCATCTTCATGGGCAAAAAATGCCGCTTGCAAAACGAACTGCTCGCGCATCCTATTCCAATGATTGACGCAGAATATGCAGGAAAGTATGAAAATAAGGTTCCAGCCCAGGAGATGATGCAGATTCTTGAATCCAGATATAAGGAGGCTGAAGGGAACTTACGGAAACAGATAGAAAAATCGGCATCTATTTCCAAATGTTATCAGGAGTATGCTGCCCGATATCTTCTCTGTAGTTATGCATCATCAATCTTACAGGGAGCATATCGCGTAAAAGACCATATTTTCCCTCAGGAATATGTGAGCCAAGTGGAAAAAATATGGAAGGAGATTCCGCAGCCTTATACTCAGTTTCGTGACTATAATATGCTGACTAATGATCTCATCGGCCAGGAAAGAAGGTTAAAGTACAGTACCCCCATGGGAAGGACCTATGGATTCTTATCCACCAATTCTTATCCGGAACTGTTGAGAAAGCACAAGGCTCTGGGGGATATTGCGATAACCGATTCAGAAATTGCTACGGTGGAACAATGGGCTAAGAATCTGGATGCCATAACTATCAAGCAATATCAGACGACAGATGCCAAGGAGCAGGAGGAAATAGTAAATGCTTTTTCCAACTCAGTCCTTGCCAAGCGTGCTGCGGCAATCCTTGAAAGAGAAGATATTGCCAAGATGCTTAAGGATGAGACTCCTCTCCTCGAAGTATATTATGCCCAGCATATAGCTGATAGCATGGGATGCAGCCAGCAGCAGAAAGATGTCATCATCTCCAAATCCCTTCTTGAGATGTTGGAAAGACTAGCCATGCCACTCAATAGTTATGGACTTGACCTGACTGAACATGGCATCAGTTCTGAAGTTCTCAGGGAAAAAGTATTGGCAGAACACCGAAAGTACCTGTCTTTGCAGAACAGGGACATCACAGTTAGTATCAAGACAGCTCCGCAGGATATGAGCGATGGGGAGAAGCTTCTTCGCCATATATTGGAGCCTTATAAGGGAAAGCTTGTATTGCTGGATGTCTGGGGAACCTGGTGTGCCCCTTGCAAGATGGCTCTTGCCCATTCGAAGGAAGAGTTCGAACGCTTGGCGCCATACGATGTGGTATATCTTTACATGGCAAGCAACAGTCCTGAAGAGTCATGGAAAAATCTCATCAAACTGAATAATCTGGTTGGCGACAATATCGCCCACTACAATTTGCCAGCGGCTCAGCAGAGTGCCATCGAGAACTATCTCAACATTCGCTCCTTCCCATCCTATCGCCTCTTCGACAAGGAAGGAAATCTGGTAGATGTGAAAGTGGATGCCCGCCAGCTTGACAATCTGGAGAAAATCATCAAGGAACTGAGTAAATAAGAAAAAGATGGCCTCGCAAAATGCGGGGTCATCTTTTCTGTAATCAAGGATTATCTATCAATAGAGCATGCCAAACATCCATAACGGGATGATGTTGCCATAACCCTATGATGATGCAAAAAAGAAATAATCCTCTTTTCCGCACACGCATATATTTTTTTAGAAAAAAGTCTCATAGTCTCATTTTTAGCCGCAAATATCACGTTATATCGTTGATATAAAGATATTTATAACTAATGAGACTTCTTGCGAAAGCAGAAAGAAGTATCATTAAAAATCATAGAAGTATCATTAAAGATAATACAAAGCATGCGAAAAGCCAGTTTGAACGTTAAGAAAAGCCAGTTTAAACCTGTTTAAACATCAGAAAAAGTCATTTTAAACATGGCAAAAAGGCATTTTAAATATCACAAAGAATCAAAAGAATATTGCCCAAAAATAAGTCCGATGTTTGGGCACTCGTTGCCCGCGTTATGGGCAGTGGTTGCCCAGCACAGGGGCTGTCGATGCCCACTTGGTGGGCTACGGATGCCCGTGTAACGGGCACAAGCAGACCACCCGAAGGGCATAGAGGGACCATCTGATGAACTGACTTTTCCTGTTTCAGTAGACACTTTTTTACTTTATAAACTAGAAAGGTAGACACTATCAATTTCATGACGCACCCTCTTCTTACTTGTTACATCATATAAGCTCTTTAATAGACGTTGATAGAGTGATAAAATTCCCTTCAAGGTATTGGGTACACAGTTCAATACATAATAAATCCCGAAATCGCTTGGCGGTTTCGGGATTTTTGCTTATCTTTGCCAACGTTAATAGTAAATAGTTGATAATATGGCAACGAAGTTATATCCAATAGGCATGCAGACCTTCTCTGAGATTCGAGAGGAGGACTTTCTCTATGTAGATAAGACGGAGTACATCTATCGTATGACTCATACGAGTGGAAAGTATTTCTTCTTGAGTCGTCCACGTCGTTTCGGAAAGTCACTCCTCGTCTCTACTATGCAGAGCTATTTCGAGGGAAAGAAGGAATTGTTCAAGGGATTGGCAATTGATAAGTTAGAAAAGGAGTGGACGGAATACCCTGTCCTCCATTTTGACATGAGCGGTGGCAAGCACATGGAACCAGAGCAGCTGGAATTGTATTTGGGCTATATCCTGGAAGATCAAGAGAAGAAATGGGGTATAAACGAGCCACGTATCGGGGCAAATAACCGACTCATCGACCTCATCAATACTGCTTATGAGAAGAGCGGAAAACAAGTGGTTGTGCTCATCGATGAATATGATGCGCCTATGCTGGATGTGGCTCACGAGAAAGAGCAACTGGATGTGTTGCGCAATATCATGCGTAACTTCTTTAGTCCTCTGAAATATAGTGAGGCAAAACTGCGTTTTGTTTTCCTTACAGGTATCACCAAGTTCTCGCAAGTTAGCATCTTTAGTGAACTGAACAATATCACAAATGTGTCGATGGACGATGAATATGCAGGAATCTGCGGCATCACAAAAGAAGAACTTCTGGAAAATATGTCGGATGACATCAATATGCTTGCTGACGCACTTGGATATTCTAGAGAAATGATGATTGCAAAGCTCAAGGAAAATTATGATGGCTATCATTTCTCTAAGAAATCGCCAGATGTTTTCAATCCATATAGTCTGCTCAACTGTTTCTCGAAAAAGGAATTGGGGGCATTCTGGTTCAGTTCTGGTACCCCAACTTATCTTATCAATATGTTGAGGCAGTTTGGCGTGTTGCCAACGGAGATAGCTCCGACAGAAGCTGTAAGTTCATCCTTTAATGCACCAACGGAGAATATGAAGACTATCACGCCGTTGCTCTACCAGAGCGGATATGTTACCATCAAGGAGTACGATCCGGAAACGAGGATTTATACTCTAGATATTCCAAACAAGGAAATCAAGGTAGGGTTGTTTGATAATCTTCTGCCAAACTACGTGGATGGTGTCTCTGCCGAACGGGGCAATGTGGCAATAGCCAAAATGGCATTGCTTATTGGCAAGCGCAACATGGATGGTGCTTTGCATCTGTTGCAAGACTTCCTGGGTACGGTGCCATACTGCAACGTGACCAATTATGAGGGGCATTATCAGCAGATGCTCTACATCATCTTTACTCTCTTGACCAATTACCTGGTGGACGTGGAGGTGCATACGCCACGTGGCAGGGTAGATATTGTGCTCCTTACCAAGACCGACCTCTATGTGGTTGAATTGAAGCTGAATAAGAGTGCTCAGGCGGCAATGCAGCAAATCAATCTGAAGAACTATCGCCAGCGATTCGCTCTTTGTGGCTTGCCAATTACCAAGGTTGGCATCAATTTTGATTCTACCCAAGGTACTATTGAGGATTGGGTGATAGAGGCATGAGCATCTGAGATATAGGTAAAAAAATAAAAGAGGGTGTGTCAACATAATAAATCCCGAAATCGCTTGGCGGTTTCGGGATTTTTGCTTATCTTTGCCAACGTTAATAGTAAATAGTTGATAATATGGCAACGAAGTTATATCCAATAGGCATGCAGACCTTCTCTGAGATTCGAGAGGAGGACTTTCTCTATGTAGATAAGACGGAGTACATCTATCGTATGACTCATACGAGTGGAAAGTATTTCTTCTTGAGTCGTCCACGTCGTTTCGGAAAGTCACTCCTCGTCTCTACTATGCAGAGCTATTTCGAGGGAAAGAAGGAACTCTTTAAGGGGCTTGCCATCGAAAAGCTAGAAAAAGATTGGACGGAATATCCTGTGCTTCATTTTAGTTTGGCAGGTGGAAAGCACATGGAGAAAGACCAATTGGTGCGCTATCTCTTGTATATATTGAATGTAAATGAAGAAAAATTTGGCATCGTCAATGATTCTCCTGACCCGAATGTTCGTATGCTTAATTTAATAAAAACGGTATATGAGCAGACTGGGCAGAAGGTCGTTGTGCTCATCGATGAATACGATGCTCCTTTGCTTGATGTGGTGCATGAGGATACCAGCTTGGGCGTCTTAAGGGAGGTGATGCGCAATTTCTATAGTCCCCTAAAGGATAGCGACCGTATGCTGCGTTTCGTCTTCTTGACAGGCATCACCAAGTTCTCGCAACTTAGTATATTCAGTGAACTCAATAATATTACTAATGTGAGTATGCACCAAGAGTATGCTGGCATTTGCGGCATTACCAAGGAGGAATTGTTGGATAAGTTTGATGAGGATATTGATGTGTTAGCAGGTAGGTTGGGATTGACACACGAACAAGCCTTGTCAAAACTGAAGGAAAATTATGATGGCTATCACTTTACCTGGCCATCATCAGATATTTTCAATCCTTATAGCTTGTTGAACTGTTTAGCTGAAGGACAGATGAATTCCTATTGGTTTGGCTCAGGCACTCCTACCTATCTCCTTAATATGATGCGGAAATATGACTTTACACCGATTGACCTGGGTGAACAGATGGATGCATCAAAGGATGATTTCGATGCAGCCACTGAGACGATGACTACTATCATGCCTTTGCTTTATCAGAGTGGTTATATCACAATCAAGAATTATGATCCGGAAACGGAACTCTATACCTTGGCTCTGCCTAACAAAGAGGTGAGGATAGGTTTGTATCGCAGTATGTTGCCGCATTATTTGGCGGCAAAGTCTGCAATGTGCAATACGACCGTGGCCAAGATGTCGGCTCTTATCAATAAGGGTAACATGGATGGTGCTCTTCAGCTATTGAAAACGTTCTGGGAGACGGTACCTTATTGCGATAATACCGATTATGAGGGGCATTATCAGCAGACAATGTATATCATCTTTGCCCTGCTTACGAATTTCCGTATATTGGTGGAACAGCATACTTTCCGGGGAAGAACAGACATTACGATGGAAACAAAGGATACCATCTATGTGATAGAACTGAAATTTAATAAGTCGGCACAAGAGGCTCTTGACCAAATCAACAACAAGCATTATGCTGATGCTTTTGCCCTAAGAGGCAAAACCGTGGAAAAGATTGGTATGAACTTTATGATTGATGAAGATAAGACGATCGTATTGGATTGGTGGAAGTTTGGGGAATAGCAACAGAAAAGATGTCCTAGCAAAAGACGCGAGGGCATCTTTTCTGTTTTATAAAACAGACACTTTTAGATAATTATTCGACATGGTAGCCATCACAAAGCATTTGTTACATGAAATAAAGTTATGAATCGAATAAATCGCTACTTTTGCGGCGTTTTAACAACTTAAATAACAAAAGCCGGTGAAAATCATCGGCATTATAACAATTTTAAACTTTTATATTTCTTAACTGAAAGTACGTATTTTTTATAAGTGATTGAGAATGAGATAAGTTTTTATCTC
>ERZ1026870.102-NODE-102-length-50746-cov-93.396737_pt1 | contig 50746 bp, 40 predicted proteins | sample MGYA00380165_ERZ1026870 | MGnify/ENA primary metagenome ERZ1026870 (study PRJEB33269, sample SAMEA4719801) | human gut metagenome | biome: human-associated habitat; feature: organic feature; material: feces | place: Cameroon | collected 2013-10 ...
AAGGTATCTGTTCCATACTTTCTTAAGCATTTAAAGATTTGTAAATATCGAGGATTGGCTGAGGAATGCTCTTCAGATTTACCCCAGAAAGATATTCGAAATAGGAATCGAAAGAACCTACGTCGCCCCAACTGAAAATATATACATTCTTCACGCCCTGAAGCAGCTCTACTTCATGAACAAATTCGTTGAAATATTTCGGGCGATAATCTTCTTTGAAATAGATTGCCGTCCATACCTCATGATTTTTGTCCTTGAATATCTGATAGCTATCAGTTTTCTTCATTTCGTAAAGCGTATTCTCAGCCAAGGCCAGCAGGCATCCAGCCTTTTGGGCAAGGATTGTCTTGTCATGGTCTGTAGCCTGATTAGCCGTACTTGTTCCTACGAAAGAAGTGCGATAGTACTTGAGAGAATTGCCGAGAGGTGGGACATCAGCATTCATTTTATGAGTTCCTTCCAACACTAGGGCATCTTCTTTTATTAAAGTCTTAAACGACTCATAATTATTTTCGTTATCTAATTGTATTTCTCTAATCTGAGACAACAAGTCTTCGGATTTCAAAATATTCTTTGTTGTAAGTTTTATGCGACACAACTCTTCCGTCAAATTATTGTGAGCTACATAGCCTTTTATTGCATCAGAAACTCGCGGATAAGTAAAAGAAGAACACACTTTATCCTCATCATCGTTAGATTGACACAAGATACATTGTCTAGTTCCACCATCTTCTTCATTCAATTGCATAACAGCCTGTAACGTAGTACCAGTACCAGCAAAGAAATCCATGACGCAAATGTTTTTATCTTCATAGAATCCCATTTTTACCAAATATTTTATTAAGGAAAGTGGCTTTGCATAATCGAAACTTCCCACCAAACCGATACTGCGCAATTCCTTCTTTGCATCCTCATTAGTTCCAACTCCTACTTGAGAATCTATTATGTTAGAGGGTATTTTATACGACTTATTAGCCTTCTGATAACGTATAGAAAACAACTTACTTTTAATCAAACAATATGTACCATTCCCTATTTCGTTCATCAAATTATTCTGCCCCCATTTAAAATGACCTGAAGCTCTAAACTTTTTGGCATTCAAACCATTCTTTACCACCACCTCATCCAACAATTTTATTTTTTTGTCATCAGATGCAGAATACACACCATCGGCTATGTTGAAATGTACAGAACCTATAGGAAACTCTAAAGTACCAATAGGATTACCTGCATTCAACAAAGGGGCATCATCTCCATCCACATAACCCTGAACAAACTGCCGTTTAGGAAGAGGTCTTGATGTATAACATAAGACATACTCTAATTTTCGTCTTACTTTATTCGACAAAGAAGGTGGCGTATCCGTTCTTTTCCATAAAAAGACAGCTGCAAAATTTGTTGAGTCGAAAATTTGATCACATAATTCTCGTAACTTTGAAAACTCATTATCATCTATAGAAATAAAAATAACTCCCCTATCAGATAAAAGACTTTTTGCCAACTTTAAGCGTTTAGCCATAAACGAAAGCCAAGAACTATGCCTTAGCGGATGGTTTGAAGGAACTTTTGCCCCATCAGGATATTTATCAAGGAATCTCTTATCCTTATACGTAAACCCATCACTACCCGTATTATAAGGAGGATCAATATAAATTACATCTACCTTACCTTGATGCGTATAATTAAGGCAAGTAAGAGCATGATAATTATCACCTTCTATGAGTATATGAGTAGGTTTTCCATCATCTGTCGTGATGGAAAGTTCTGGTACTTCCTCAAGAATCGGAATAGCATTTTCTCCCCCAGCTTCAAAAGCTTCAGGCACATCTATCCAATGAAGTCCAAAACGGTTATCTTGCTTCAGCTGAGCATTAAGATAAGCCACTTCACCCTCCAAATCTTTTATTTTCCGATGTAGTTCATCAATATTGTCTGCCATATTCTGATAGTTATTAATAGCTGCATCCAACTATCATCAGGCTACTCACAAAAAGACACAAAAGAAGGGTGTGAACGATTCTTAAGGTCTTCCGTGGCAAGCGTAGGAAAGTCTGAACCACCGTCAAATATAAGAATGCTCACACCCTATATCGGGCATGAACATTGACTCTACATATTTGACGAGAGGCTCACCTATGCTTACCACAGATGAAGCCAACCATTATTGGTGCGATCATATATTCAGAAAGAAAGTTTCCTACGCTTTTTCCGGAAGACCACAATAATAGTCAATGCTTTGTTTTTACTAAAATGTCTGGAAGCGGCTCATGCCGAATCCATGCGCAAAGGTACGAAGAAACCGGCAAAAAACAAAATGAAATGGGATTTATTTTCATTTTTATAACTCATTAGCTGGTTTAAGAAAAGCCTTTATGCTACTTTTAAACAGCATTTCGCCAACAAAAAACCTCTTTAAAATAGGAAAAACTACGGAAAACACGTCTTTTAATATTAAATAACGTGAATTTTTCACGAAACACGAATTTTCATTTTGAAATTCTGCTTTTTTATCGTATATTTGCACCAAAATAAAAAAAGAATAGCTATGATACAGGAATTTCAAATACAAAACTTCTTCAGCATCAGGGAAAGGCAAACACTAAGCTTCCTTCCTACTAATGATGACAAGATGAGAAGCCAATACCTATACGAAGTGGCAGAAGGTGTTGAGCTCCTCAAGATTGGTATCGTGTATGGTAGCAACGCCAGCGGCAAAACCACCCTGCTCGATGCCCTCGCATTCTTCCGCCGCACCATGCTCGACAAGCCGGAAAACAAGAATATGGGAATGGGGTACGTTCCTTTCCTTCTGGATAATCACAGCCGCAAGGAACACTCCTCGATGCAGATGACCTTCTGGCTCAACCGGGAAAAATACGTCCTAAGCCTAGAATTCGACGAAAAGCGAATCTACGAGGAGATGCTGATGGTTTATACAAGCTCACGCCCTACCAAGCTATACAGCCGCAGCTACCAGCAGGAAACAGACCACTCGGAAGTTACCTTTGGCAGCAAATCGGGCATCAACAAAGCCACCCAGCGAGCCATCGCCGGCAATACTACCAACAACTGCACGGTTATGGCAGCCTTCGGACAATCGAATGCAACCACATCACGGCTGAATATCGTGGCAGAATTTTTCTATTCGGGAATGCGAGACACGCTGAGCCCGCGCACCTCCCTGACCTTCAATGTGAAAGACGAATTGCGCCATGACAAGGAGGACAAGAAGAAGCACTTCCTGTTACAGATGCTGAAAGCGAGCGACTTCAATATCACCGACCTTTCACTAGATGAGCGCGAAGAGAGTATCACTCCGGAAATGGAAAAAACCATCAAGAGTGCTCCCATCCCAGAGGAAGCTAAGGTAGAAATGCTTCGCCGTGGCACGCTTAAGCATGATGAAATTCTCTTCCAGCATACGGGCGACGGCGGCGAATATACTTTACACGAGCGTCTGGAATCGGCAGGTACCCACAGGTTTCTGGGCATGTCGGTGGTGCTTTACTATGTGCTCCACCACAACAACTTCATCCCTATCGACGAGGTGGAAACGAGCATCCATTATGAGCTTCTCTCCTACTTCATCAAGTTGTTTCTTGCCAACAGCGAGGGTTCTAGCCAGCTGCTCATGACCACCCACGACATCAATCTGCTGAACGAAGACTACATCCGCCGGGATGTGGTATGGTTTACAGACAAGAGCCGTGAAGGCGCCACTCAGCTGAAGCGTCTCAGTTCGCTGGGCCTGCACAAGACGATGAATCCATATAATGCCTACAAGCAAGGCAAGCTGGTGGATTTACCATTCCTTGGAAGTATTTATCTAGATAAGGAGGATTAGAATATGGCAGTAAAGAAAAGTATAGCTATCATAGGTGAGGGCGAGACGGAGTGGTTCTACTTTGACTCGCTCCGCATCGCCTGCCGCTACCCCTTTAAGGTAGCACCCGATTTTCCACAACATTCCGATATTCCTCACATGGCAAAATTGGCAGAATCGTATGTAAAATGCGAAACTGACTATGTAATCTGCCTTGTTGATATGGATCGCCTGTTGCAGAATCCAAAAGAAATGGAAACTTACTCCAAGATACGCAAGAAGAGCAGCCGTAAGATTATGTGGGTGGAGACCAATCCATGCACGGAATTCTGGTTTCTGCTACATTTCCTGCCTCAACTATCCGTGAAGCATTACGACAGCTACGAGCAGCTCATTCCTGAGCTTCAGCGCTACATGCCTGGCTACGAAAAGACCGTAAGATATTTCCGCAAGAACAAGCTCTACAATTATCTCACGGAAAACGGCGACCTTCAGCGGGCTCTAAGTTACGCCAAGGAACTCTCCCGGCTAAGCGAAGCTACGCCAGAAGATAAGATTGCCTATACCCAGATGCATCAGGTATTCGAGTTGTTAGCATCGATGAATCATGATGAAACCTGCAAGGAAAGCGTCATACCGAATGAACAAATCCCAATCGGAGACAACCAGCAGGAGATTGTCAATTTTATCGTCAATAGCGGAAAAACAGATTTGAAATCCATTTCTAAAGCCACAGGCCTCAAAGTTTCTAGAACACGAGATTATCTCGAAATGCTCGTTGCCAAAGGACTGATAGAAGTGGAGAGAGAGTATAACAAAAAAATATTTAAAATAAAAGGAATTCCTAATATATGACAACAGACCAAAAAGAAAAATGCCGCAAGGCATATTACCATTCTGATATCGAGCCTACACTAGACCGACTCAATCAGATAAAGGAAATAGTCTCTAATTTTGAGAAGGATGGAGCAAATCGCCTTACCTGTGCCCTGGGAATGAAGCATAAGGATCTAGACGAAATAGAACAACTCTCTGCATTTATAGCCCAGGCTCGTGACAAGATGGAAAAAGAACTGGAACGACTGAAAAAGTTTGAACCCACTTTCAACAATCAATTTGCCACAGACCACAACAACTACTACAATTCTGTGAGCGAAGTTCTAAGACATATCAGAAGCCACTTATCTCCTCTGAAAATCATCCTCAAGAAATTCTGCCCGAGAAAGCATCCTTCGGCTAAAGAATGCGAAATGTATAATATTTCGCCCAAATCGGTAATCGATGCTTCATTACTTGGAGACGAAGTTTACCAGCCTGATTTGTTTGAACTGGAAAGCTTTCCGCCAGCAGTACAGGGGCTGTATAACGAGATGATTAAATTCTTCAAGGCAGAAAAGGAATGTATGGATATCTGTGCAGAAATTCTACAAGAAGAACTGGCTATACGCAAGGATCCTATCAAGAGTAAATGCATATTGGATAAATACAGACAAAAAGCATACAAACGTATGGAAAATGCGATTATGCTCATCCCTGAAGATACGATAGAGTATCTCAAAGCAACAACTCCCGCTTACCAGGCGTACCAGCACTATGCTTCGGAGGAAGGATTTGCGCAAGGAGAATTCCATAAGCAGAACTGCGCTTCTATGGATCATCTCTGCCTCATCGAAGCTGTGACAGAAACTGAGGATATTACCATCAAAGAGAAGGTGCTTTGGGGCAACAATCCAAAAAACATTAAGAAAATAAGGTACGTAATAAGCCACTTCGACGAACTGCTGCCAGCAGATTTCAAGCATAAGCTGATGGGAATGTATGAATATATTTTCAGCCAATGGGCTTTGCCTGATAATGTGAAGCAGGCAGTAGAATACTTCATCGAGCACTACAATGGGAACTACGCTCCTGTAAAATATGCCGCAGTAAACAAACATAGTCTGGAATATAACAAGAGCTCCGAGATGGTAAAAGATTTCATATCCGGCATCAATGTACTTTTTGCAAATAGCAATAATGCAGAACTGATGGATTTTAGTGCTTAAAAAGTAGATTTCATTGGGAGTGGAATGGTTCAAAATACACAAAAAGTGTATCAGCTCGCATAGCTGATACACTTTTTTTATTGAATTCTTGCTTTGGAAATCTACTTTTTATGAAAACTAGATTAACTTTTTCTAAAAAGTAGATTATCAGTAGCCTATCAATCTACGTTCTTGCTTTTAATAATCTACTTTGCTACCAGTCAATCTACTTTTTAACTTATCTTAATATTAAGAATCCTAAAAATATAAACTTTTTTCATCTATCTACTATCTATTTTTTTTCTTGTCTATCTCTCAAAAAATACCGGCCTTTGCAGCACCAAACCACATCAGGCATGGGCAAGCGAAGACCGAAGCCTGTTTCGATTTTGACTGATGCAGAATGGAGGCCCCCTCTCATCGAAACGGAGGGCATAGCCGGAAAGACTATAATTATGTCTAATCATAATTTCTACCCCAACACAGAGTTGGGAATCGACCTCAAGTTGATAACCCGCAAGCCTGGATGCCTGGGCATGGGCGAGTATCTGGATGGAGCCATCACGCACGACGGCGAAGACCACTTCACATTCGTGCAGAACGACTCCGAGAAGAAGAAGGATAAGGTGGTGCAGAGAAATCCGCACGTGTATGAAGGTACATACATCAACGTGAACCGCAAAAACGACGGTACACTCTATCCAACCTTCAACCGACCTCAGTTCACGGAGAAATTCACCTTCCAGAATTTCTGCCTGCTGGCAGCCAAGGAGCTGTGTGAGATAGGTGGTCAGGGATAGATAATCTCTCAAATCTCAGTCTCAGTTAGGAAAAAAGTCACAATCCAACCCTTTACCCGCTTTTAAAGCGTTTATAACTTATTGATAATTAATTAGTTATATATACAATATAAAGGGATGGATAGCACATTTAAAACAACTGAGAGACTGAGACTGAGATTTTTGACCAGCCAACGACAAGTAATATTTTAATTTAATTCTCTAGAAAGCAATGAGTTACAATATTTTCAGCAGCACCGCTCCGGCGATGCCCAAACCCAGCAAAGGCACGGAATTCGTGAAATTAGCCATCTCGCAGGCATCAAAAGATATGCGAGAAGTGCTCATTCCGATGGCAATTCCGGCTTTGGCAGCCCATCTCACGGACGTAAGATTCATGTATTCCGACAACAAATTCTATGAAATGTGCGGTCAGATGGGACATTTGATAGGCCCTTCGGGTATCGGAAAGGCACAATTAGGTCATCTTGTAGAGGCCATCATGCGCACTTTTCGCAAACATGATGAGACTGAGTTCAAGAAACTGGTGGATTGGCAGCGACAGATGAAGACCAAGGGTGCCAACAAGGAAAAACCCGAGCGCCCTGACGTGAGTTTCTGGTTTCCGCCTGCCGACGTAACCAACCCAGCCTTCATACAGAATGCCATGGCATGCGAGAAACTGGGCGAGAGAACCCAATACATCAACCTGCCCGAGGTGGAGATGGCGGATAGAATCTGCGGTGGCCACAAGCAGGTGAGCCAGATGGTGAGAAACATCTACGACTGCCAGAGAGCAGGTGCCTTGCGCGCCACGGCTGATGGCGTAACGGGTAATCCCGTGCTCCGTGTGAATCTTACCTTCACTTCTACCCCAGAAGCAGCCCGCCTGTTCTACAAGAAAGACATCACCAATGGTTTCTTCGGGCGCATCCCCTTTGCCTACAAGGCTCGTGGCGAGCGTAGCGGCAGGATTCCACGACAGGGTTCGTATGACGAGGAATTCCTGAAGAATCTAGACAGCTATCTGCTGCGCCTGGACAACTGCAAGGGTACCTTTGTGGTGAAACAGCTCAACAAGGTGGCCGACCAGCTGGCAGAAGAAATGGCCAGGCTTGCCGACCTTGCCGATGACGATACTCTTTGGGAACTATCCCACCGCAGCATCTTTTCGGCATGGAAGAAGGGGGCTGTGCTCTGGATTCTGAACGACCAGACGTGGACGCGCTCCATCGGCGAATTCGTGGTATGGTTCTGCTATTACGACCTGTGGTCGAAGGTGAAGGTGTTTGGCGACATGTTCAAGGGATACGATGCTCAGGAAGAAGAGGTGCAGAGAAGTGGTCCTAAGAACATGCTCGACAGCCTTGAGCATTCTTTCAACGAGCAGCAGCTGGAAGCGCTCCGCCTGAGCCTTGGAAAGAGCAAGGAGGGCACCAAGCACCAAATCGACGTATGGAAGAACCGCAAGTTCATCACCTACAGCAGCCAGACAGGGCTTTACACGAAGACGCAGGAGTATCTAACGGGGTCGCCGCATGCCAAGGTGAAGGGCAAGGCAAAATGATGATTTGAACATAAATGAGTATTGATGAACATTGATGAACAATAATGAATTTAGTTCTAGGATTTATGGAGAAATATGAGATTCAAAAGTTGCGCGACCTTCCGATAGAGAAGGTCGCGGAAAAGATGGGGATGAAGGTGAAGCATCACAAAGCGCTCTGCCCCTTTCATGACGACCACCACGCCAGCCTCTCGTTCAACACGAGGAGGAACAGCTGCCGCTGCTATGTTTGCATGGGGGATTCCGTGGGCACCATCGACCTGGTGATGAAATACCTGGGGAAGGATTTCCTCTCGGCCTGCCGATGGCTGGCGGAGGTGAATGGGGTTTATCTGGAAGATTCGCATCCGAAGGTGGTTTCTTCTTCACCCATCTCCCTATCCTCTTCCTCTTCGGAAACATCTTCGGAAACTTCTTCGGAAGATTCTTCCGAAACTTCTTCGAAGGCATCTCCGAAGGCATCACTATCCTCCTCCTTCGATGCCGGGAAGTATGCGAAATTCTTTGAGCATCCCTGGCTCAACGGGGCGGCCAGGAGATTCCTTTTCGAGGAAAGAAGGATTGATGAGAGAGTGGCGAGATGGTGCAGATTGACTTCCTGGACGGATAGAAAGGGGGTGAACTGGCTGCAGATTCCCTACTTCGACATGGAGGGGAACCTGATCGGGATTCAAAACAGAAATCTGGATTACAAGAAGATGCCCACGGAGGCGAAAGGGCTTGCTGCAGACAAATCGCCCACAGATTTCACAGATGACACAGATGATACAGGTTTCACAGATGACACAGGCTTCACAGATGACACAGATGCTCCTTCACACGGGGTGGAAGGTTCACATCAGACGGAGCCGACGGCTCCCCGCTTCCGCTTCCCTTATGGTGCCCGATGCAGCATCTATAATCTTCCTGTGGTGAAGATGCTGAAGCCGGGCGAGAAGCTTTTCATCACCGAAGGGTGCAGCGACTGCTGGGCGATGCTCTCTGCCGGGCACAAGGCAATAGCCATCCCTTCTGCTACGCTGCTGAAGCCGGAAGATAAGAAATGGCTGGCGGAAATAGGAGAAAAGCTCCACACGGAGTGGCACATGTTTCCCGACAGGGATACGCCGGGCGAAAGCCTCTTCATGCAGCTCAAGGAGATTCTGCCCCAGCTGGTGCACCACCAGTTGCCACCGGAGTGCAAGGATTTCAGCGAGTACTATCTGAAAGAGAAGAAATAGTATTTATTAGTTTTTAATGTAAAATTGAAGGATTATGATGATAGAAGATTTCAAGATTCGTACGTACACCAAGAAGGAACTTGCCTTGATGTACTTTCCCGAGAGCATGCCACGCACGGCCGTCAACCATCTAATGGTCTGGATTCGCCGCTGCACCCCACTATGGGAGGAGCTGCAGATGATGGGATACACAAAGACTAGCAAATCGTTTTCGCCCAAGCAGGTGAAGGCTATCGTGGAGTATCTGGGGGAACCGGGATAGAGCTGAGAGTTTAGAGTTAATAGTTTAGAGTTTAGAGTTGATAGTTTAAAGTTATTAGCTTAAAATGTGCCGCCATCGCACGGCATCAGCCACCATCGCACAACTGATGGTGGCTGTTTTTGTATCTTTGCATCGTGATTCAGAAAGCGCTGGAAAATCACTTTCCTAGTTGGAGAAAAATATTTCTCCAGTTGGAAAAATGAAAAATGGCTTCTGGGGGAAAGACCGGATTGCTAGTATTAACAATTTAAAATCGTATTGCTTATGAAAGAGAACATGAAAGAGAACATGAAGGCATTCATCAAGTATCTCATCGTGGCCGTATGCTCTGCCATCGTCACCTTCCTCACCAGCTCGTGCACGGCGGGGCTCGTGATTGGGAAGAACCAGCGGCAGCAGCAGGAGAACAATATCTCTACGCGGGCCGACTCTTCGCACTTCGTGCCTACTATCACCATTAGATAGTTTAGAGTTAAAAGTTTATAGTTTATAGCTTACAAAGTATTAACAATTTAAAATTCAAGGTATTATGGCAATTAATCTGAAGGCAAAGGAAACTCTCATCCAGGTGGGTGAGTTGAAAGGTAAGTATCGTTTCGTGCTCGGCACCGAACTTTACAGTAAGCTCTCTGAGAGCAAGGTGATTAAGGAGGCGGCTCTCCGTAGTGGTGTGAGCCGTGGAGTGATGCAGGCGTGCTGGGACGCGGCTGGCGAGGTGATCAAGGCGTGGGCCACCGAAGGCCACTCCGTAGCTATTCCTGGTTTGGGAACCATGAGATTCGGCGTGAGAGCCAAGAGCGTGGAAACCGTGACGGAGGTGGCTAGCGGGCTCATCACCGCCCGACGCGTGATCTTCACTCCTAACGTGGATATCAAGGACGAACTGCAGCGCACCGCTATCCAAATCACTTGCTACGACAAAGACGGAAATGTAATCAAGAAGGTTACTTCCGGAGACAAGGGCGATGTGGAGGAGCCTGACAATTCTCCAAGCGGCGGTAACAATCCAGGCGGCGGAAATGCCCAGGGCGGCGGTGACAATCCAGGCGGCGGAACCGGAAACCCGGGAAGCGGCAATACCGACCAGGGCAAGACTGACACCGGCGGAAGCGACGGCGATTCTGCAGACGTAACCATCTAGCATAAAAATTAGAGATGCCACATGGCAAGCATTCATCATGCACCATGTAGCATCTCTTTTTTTATTCTGTCCCTAATATTCAAACAGCAGCGGCAGAACAAACGTCATTACCACGCCGATGATAATCTGCAACGGCAATCCCACTTTCACGTAATCCATAAACGTGTAGCCTCCTGCCTTCATCACCAGCGCATTAGGCGGGGTGGAGAACGGCGAGGCGAAGCACATGCTGGCTCCCAGAGTCACGGCAAAGAGGAAGGAGTATGGACTCACACCCACCTGCTGCGCTGCCACCAGGGCTATCGGAGCCATCAATACGGCGGTGGCGGTGTTGCTGATAAACATCGTCATCAGCGAGGTGGTGAAGTAGATGCCGGCAAGCAGAGCCGTTGGGCCCATCGCCCCGAGACTGTCTACCAGCCCCTGAGATACCAATGCCGAGGCTCCCGTCTTCTCCAGCGCCGTAGACATCGGCATCATGGCGGCTATCAGCACGATGCTCTCCCAGTTGATGGTCTTGTAGGCCGCCTCCACGTTGCGGAAACAGCCGGCAAACACGGTGAGCAGTCCGGCTATGATTACTGCCGTTACCGGAGCCACGGGGATGAAATCGAACACCATCATGGCTATCATCAGGAGCATGATAGCTGCTGCCACGGGCGCCTTGTAATCAAGCAACACCTTGTCGGCAGTCTTCTCGGGCTGATCCAAGACCACCCAGTTGGTGGTGTCGGCGGTGAGATGCGCCAGATTGGTCCATTCGCCCTGCACCAGCAGCATGTCGCCCACGTGCAGTTTGGCGGCTATCAGATTATCCGTGATGTATTCGCTGCCGCCTCTGCCACCCTCAGAAGAAGAAGAGGATGATGAGCCTCGCTTCACGCCCAGCACGTTGATGCCAAATCGCTTGCGCAGGTTGGCCTCGCCTATGCGCAATCCGACAAAGTTGGAGGTTGGCATCACTACTATCTCGGTCAATCCCAGGTCGTAGAAATCAATCTTCACGTCCTTCATCTTCCGGAGTCCGTAGTCCTGGGCAAAGTGCTGCATCTTCTGCTCGTCACCTATTATATATAAGGTGTCGTGCACCTGGATGGTGCTGCTGCTCTTCGCCATGTTCTGGTTCACGTCTTTCACCAGCCCGAGTCGCGATTTCTTTTCGTTTCTTATCTCGATGATGCTCACGCCGTATTTCTTCTGGATGCTGAGTTCCTTCAGGGTCTTTCCCACGATGTCCATCCGGTTGCCGTTCTCATCCCGGGCGGCAGAGGTGCGGCTGCTGGGCACGATGTAGCGATGCAGATTGTCGAGCAGCCGGTATTCATCCACCAGGTCGTCGAGCGACTTGGTTTTCTTCTTCTTTCCGCTCTGCTTCCTGCTGAGGAAGATTTTGCTGAGCGGCATGAGCACGATGATGCCGATGGCGATGACGATGATGCCCACAGGGAAGAAGCTGAAGAAGGCGAGCGGCTGATAGCCGGCTTCGGTAAGCACCTCGTCGATGACCAGGTTGGGCGGCGTACCGATGAGCGTGAGCATTCCGCCCAGGCTTCCGGCGAAGGCGAGGGGCATGAGGAAGCGCGACGACTGCATGCCCGACCCGGCTGCCAGGCTCATGATGATGGGCATCATGAGGGCCACGGTTCCGGTGTTGCTGACGAAGGCTCCGATGAAGGATGTAACGAGCATCACGAGGAGGAAGGTGATGGTTTCGTTGCCTCGCGAGAGGGCCATGAGCTTATTGCCCGTGAGCTTGGCGAGGCCCGTCTGCATGATGGCTCCTCCCACCACGAAGAGTCCTATCATCATGATGACGATGGGCGATGAGAAGCCAGCCAGGGCTTCGGCGGGGGTCAGGATTCCGAGAACCAGCAGGGCTGCCAGGGCTGTAAGCGCCACGATGTCGGCCCTCACCCTGCCCCATATAAACATGGCAACCGTGATAACTAATATGATAAGGGTTATTGTCATGCTATATTTTTTTAAGATTTATATATTACTATTTTTTATTTTTCCGAGCTTCTGGCTTTTCCCCTGAAGCTGTTGCCAGCCAGGGCAGATTCGCAGTTCTGGCAGAGTTTTTCAGAAGCCATGTGATGCTTGAAGCCATCTATCAGCGCCTGCGCCCGGGGCGAAGCGAGAATCTCTTCGAGAGATTGATGCAGAAGATTGCCCAGCACCACATCGCCATCGTGGTCGAGGCAGCAGGGCACGAGGCTTCCATCGGATAGGACGCCTATCTGCTTGATGAGGGCCTTACAGAAAAGCTGCTTCTTTTCTTTTTTAGGAGATTCCTCACCTGATTCATTCTCCGATTCATTCTCCGATTCTTTCTCCGATTCATTCTTCAGATTCTTTTCCGATTCCTCCCCTGCCGTAGGCCATTCGAATTTCCGGTCGAATTCCAGATAGAGATGGTCAGCGAGGCGGAATCCGTCGGGGCGTTCCTTCCAGGGTTTCGGCACGTATTGCTCTATGAGCCTCATCACCTCCTCGTTTTCCAGGTCTCTTCCGCCCTGGTTCCAGAGCCGGAGCACCATGCAGGTGCCCTTTTCGGCTGCCTGCATGGAGAAATTCATCACCTCCTGCATGTAGCTTGCCAGTTCGCCGCGGGCATTACTTTCGTGCGAATGCAGCGAGAGCTGGATTTTATGGGGCAGGGCATCGAGCAGTGGCAGGCATCGATGGAGCAGGGTTCCATTGGATGTGAGCACCGTCTTGAACCCCTTTTCGTTAGCCATCCTCACGAACTGCGGCAGCAGCGGATGGAGCAGCGGCTCGCCCATCAGATGGAAATAGAGGAAGCACACCTTGCCCCTCACCTTATCCGTGATGAGATTGAACTCCTCTGCACTCAACTGCCTCTTCTTGCGATGATGCTTGGGGCAGAAATCGCAATTCAGATTGCAGGTATTGGTTATTTCGATGTAACAGCGGTCTATCATATTTTCTATTTTATTATTTTCTATTTTCTTATTTAATTCTATATTCTGTTTTCTATTTTATGATTAACTCTAAATCTTCTTACCTGCAAAGATACGGCAAAAAATAGAAAAACGAGAAAATATTCAAGAAAAAAAACATCTTCCTACATTTTGTCACAAAATCAATCCCCTTTTCCTTCAAATTATTGCCATTTTTACCATTCCAATGCTAATAATCTCGAATCCAATGCTAATATTTCTAAATTTCATGAAGAATTTCATCAAAAACTACACTTTATCCATCAGTTTTCATTATCTTTGCAATCAGAAAAGCGACATTCGGCTATCGGGGAAGGCACTCTTCCACCTTATCCGATGGAACAATTCAATCAATCAATTCAAAAAAAGTTTAGAAGACTTAAATAACTGTTTAATAACTGTTAGTAATGGAACAAAACAATGTAAAGCCAGCTGAAGGTAAGCTGGGTATCATGGTCGTAGGTTGTGGAGCCGTAGCTACCACATTCATGACAGGTGTTTTCATGGCTCGCAAGGGACTTGCAAAGCCAGTAGGTTCAATGACTCAATACGATAAGATTCGCGTGGGCAAGGGTGCAGACAAGAAGTATCTGCACTACAAGGACATCGTGCCTATCGCCGACCTCAACGATATTGTTTTCGGCACTTGGGATGTTTATCCGCAGAATGCTTACCAGGCTGCCATGTATGCCGAGGTTCTGAAGGAGAAGGACATCAACCCTGTGCGCGAGGAACTGGAGAAGGTGGTGCCTATGAAGGCTGCCTTCGACAAGAACTACGCCAAGCGCCTGGACGGCGACAACGTGAAGGACTGCAAGACCCGCTGGGAGATGGTAGAGGCGCTGCGCCAGGACATCCGCGACTTCAAGGAGAAGAACGGCTGCTCTCGCATCGTTGTTGCATGGGCTGCATCTACAGAAATCTACGTACCGGTGGACATGGAAATTCACGGCACATTGGCAGCTCTCGAGGCTGCGATGAAGGCTGACGACCGCCAGCACATCGCTCCATCCATGTGCTACGCCTACGCTGCCCTTACCGAGGGAGCACCTTTCATCATGGGTGCGCCTAACACCACAGTTGACATTCCTGCCATGTGGGAACTCGCAGAGAAGACCAAGATGCCTATCGCCGGCAAGGACTTCAAGACGGGTCAGACCCTGGTAAAGAGCGGTTTCGCTCCTATCATCGGCACCCGCTGCCTGGGCTTGAACGGATGGTTCTCAACCAACATTCTGGGCAACCGCGACGGTCTCGTTCTCGATGAGCCAGCCAACTTCCACACCAAGGAGGTGAGCAAGCTCTCTACCCTGGAGACTATCCTGAAGCCAGAGGACCAGCCAGACCTCTATGGCCACGGCAACGCTGAGGACACCCAGTATTACCACAAGGTTCGCATCAACTACTATCCACCACGCAACGATAACAAGGAGGGTTGGGACAACATCGACATCTTCGGATGGATGGGTTATCCTATGCAGATCAAGATCAACTTCCTCTGCCGCGACTCAATCCTTGCTGCTCCATTGCTGCTCGACCTCACTCTGCTGAGCGACCTTGCAGCCCGTGCTGGCCGTTACGGCACCCAGCGCTTCCTGAGCTTCTTCCTCAAGGCGCCAATGCACGACTACACCAAGGGCGAGGAGGCTGTGAACAACCTCTACCAGCAGTACACGATGCTGAAGAACGCCATCCGCGAGATGGGCGGTTACGAGGCTGATGAGGAAATTGACTAATTTTTTTTATTAGTAATACTCCCCCTTTTTCCCGATAGAGACAGATTTCTGTTCTTTATCGGGATTTTTTTGCCCTTTCTTTTTTTAAAAGGAAATAAAAAAGAATGGAAAAATCTTGCATAATAAAGATTATTATACTAACTTTGCAAACAAAACAATAAATATTAGATTTTTAAATGATGACAAAGAAAGGTAAACATACGGTATTATTCATTTGCCTGGGCAACATCTGCCGCTCGCCTGCAGGCGAGGGCATCATGAAGAGCCTGGTGGAGAAGGCTGGACTGCAGGATGAGTTTGAAATTGATTCTGCGGGAATAGGCAACTGGCACGTGGGTCAGCTTCCTGATAGCCGCATGAGAAAATGCGGAGCTGAACATGGCTACAACTTCAACAGTCACGCCCGCCAATTCCAGAAATCAGACTTCAAGAAATTTGAAACCATCGTGGTGATGGACAACGAAAACTATCGCGCCATCACCTCTATGGCTTACAGCCAAGCGGATAAGGATAAGGTGGTTCGCATGGCTGATTTCCTGACGACTCATCGTGAATACACCAGCGTTCCCGACCCTTACTACGGCGACTACAGCGACTTTGAGCTGGTTATCACGCTGCTCGAAGATGCCTGCCAGGACTTGCTGAACAGCATTATGAATCAATAGGAAATGCAGAAAAGGCTCATCGGAGAAAATGCCGATGAGCCTTTTTTATTTATCTGTAAACATTAAAAGCTTATTTATCAGTAAGCATTAAAAGCGGAAACTTACATCCACGCCACATTGGAAAGGGTTGCCACGCTGGGCAAAGTATTCACGCTTGCCCGTAGCCGCATTATCCACGGCAAAGGTGTTGTAATTGGTGTCCGTAAGGTTCTTGCCCCACAGATTCAACTGCACCTTGCCCAAATCGAAGGCCACGTGCGCACCCAACACGGCATAAATATCCTGACCATAACTGTTGGCGTTATCCCAATAAATCTTGCCCTGCATGTTGACGTTGGCACCCAGAACCATGCTGCGCAAGAGACTGGAATCAAACTGCAGGCGATAATCTGCCATCGCCGAGAGAGTGTGCTCCGGCACGTAAGGCACCTTCTTATCCTTGTAGCTCACGGCCTTATCTCCTTCGCCATCCGTGTATTCATCAAACTCAGCTCGGGTGTAACCATAATTCAGCATCCAGTCGAGATTGCCGTTGGCAAGCTGTCCGCGCAGGGCAGCCTCGATGCCGCAGCTGTGGCTCTTTCCGGCATTCACCATCATTCTTCCGAAGCCGTAGTTGCCAGCCATCACGGAGAGCTGCTGGTTCTTCACCTTCATGTAGAAGGCACTCAGGTCGAAATGGAGCGCATGGTCGAAGAGATTGAGATGTGCTCCCACCTCGTAGTTCCAGGAAACTTCAGGCTTGTACGAAATCGTCTGGTTCACCTTTTCGTAATCTTCCGGCGTATGAGGCACGTCGTAATCGCCACGCATCGCCTGCTGGCGGTGGGCATTCAGTTCGGTTTGCAGAATGTCGCTGAACATCTGGATATTGTATCCTCCGGCACGGTAGCCCTTGCTCATGGTGGCGTAGAGATTGCTCTGCTGGTCATCAAGCTGGTAGGTGATTCCTATCTTTGGCAAGAGCTGACTGTAATCATCTTTCACCTTTCCATCCAGGGCACTCTTCAGGGTAAAGGTGGCCTTCTGCCCCATCATGTTTGCCGTCATTGCCATGAAGGCAGCCGACTGATAATGGATGCTGGTGTGCATCAGGTCGTAGCGGATGCCGAGCGTAGCCACCAGTCGGGAAGTGAGATTGAAATTGCTCTCGTGATAGAAGCCCAGATTGGTTTGCGGCGTATGATAAACGCCCGGAGCACCCATGCTCACCGCCATGCTGATGCCGCCCGCCTTCTCTATCGCAGCCGCAGCCGCCGCATTAGCCGCAGCCTCGGGCATTCCCTTATTCATCATCGTCTTCACCATCAAAGCATGGATGGCGGAATACATCTGCTGCTGAATTCCGTTGCCTATCGGCGTGGTCATCGCCTCGTCGAAGAACACGGGACCATTGGTCTTCAACCATTGTCGGGAGAAGAATCCGCCCACGGCCCAATTCCAGAATCCGCCCACGGCACGATTGCTCTTGAAGGAGATTTCCTGGGTAAAGGAGTTCTGAAGTTGCTCCTGCAGGATGCGCATGTAAGGGGCTGAGAGATAATCCTGATCCATGAGCATGCGGTCTTTCAGATACTGGTAGCTGGAGACGGAAGAGAAGTCGAAGCCCCTGCCCGAATAGCCCAGTTTGAAGCCCGAGATGAGATTGTTTCTTCTATAGGTGCCTGGGAAGGTAGAGGCAGGCAAATCCGCCTTTCCGGTTTCCAGGTTCAGCTTGCCATAAGGAAATCCATTCTGGTCTACGTATTGGTAATTGGCAAGCACATCCATCTTCCAGCCCGAATTGAATCGTGCCTTGAGCAGCAGTTTGCCGCCAGCCTCATCATATTGGTCGGAACGTTCGCCCGTAAAGGTGTTTCTGAAAAATCCCTTTTCTCCCTCGTAGAAGCCCGCCAGGGAAAGGGCGAGATGATTATTGAATTTATAATAATGAGCCGCTTCTACGTTGCGATAATACTTGCTGCCGTAGCTGAGCTTTACCTCAGAGCCTTGATAATCAAAGGGATTGTGGGAATACATTTTTACCAATCCGCCCTCCGTATTCTGACCGTAGAGGGTTCCCTGAGGACCGCGGAGCACATCCACCCTACTCAACTGGTAGTTGTGGAGATTGAAAGCCGACTTGCTCATCACGGGAATTCCATCGAGATAGAGTCCGATGGCAGGACTGTTGACGCGGCTTCCGATGCCTCTTACGTAAACTGAAGAAGAGAGTCGGCTGCCGTAATTCGGCATCACGAAATTAGGAACAAAAAGTGAAAGGTCTCTCAAATCAGAGGCTCCCATTTTCTTCATCAGCGAGCTGCTCATAGAAGTGCTGCTGAGTGCCTGCTGGCGGAGTCGCATCACCTCCTTGGGTTGTGAAACAACCACCACTTCGTCAATATCAAATACCTTGCTGCTATCCGACAGGGTTGTATTTTCGGCATGGGCAGCAGTTGGGGCTGCATCGGTCTTAGCAGCTACAGTTGCAGCATGAGCCGATACGGGCAAGACGATGCCGCAACCCGCCATCGCCATCATTACGATTCGATTCATTGTATCTTGTTTTTTATTATTTTTCCGTTATCTTTTCCGTTATCATTCTGAAATCGGGTGCAAAGGTAATAAGAAAAAAAGAAATGGGGAATCCCCATTAATTAGGAAATCCCCATTTTTCGAAATTCAAGAAGAAAAAGCTCCACCTTAATCTCATTTAACTACAGTAATCTCACCTTATATTACACCGTAATCTCTCCCGAACCATAGCAGCGATGATGATGCTCATCATACACTACGCAAAACTGACCGGGAGCCACGCCGTGAATCGCCTCCTCTGAATGAATCATCCATCTGCCATCTTCGAGCTTTTCGATAGTAGCAGGATGATACTCCGGCGTATGGCGAATCTTGAACGTTACCTTCTGCATCGCCACCTCGCGGGTGAGGAAATGGAAATCCTGAAGGGGGAAATCCTGCTTGTACGCCGACTGAGGGTCGTAACCATGACTCACATACAGAATGTTGTTCTCCACATCCTTCTTTATCACGAACCAAGGACCGCCGCCGAAGCCCAGACCCTTGCGCTGGCCGATGGTGTGGAACCACAAACCCTTGTGGCCGCCGATGCGCTTGCCCGTCTCCATTTCAATCACATCGCCAGGGTTCTCGCCCAGGTATCGGCGGATGTAATCGTTATAGTTAATCTGCCCCAGGAAGCAAATTCCTTGACTATCCTTGCGCTTGGCATTAATCAAATGCTCCTCTTCGGCTATCTCACGAATTTCATTCTTGATGTGATGACCGATAGGGAAAATCGCTTTTCGTAATTGCCAACTCTCTATCTGAGCCAGGAAATCGGTCTGATCCTTCACGGGGTCAGGACTCGTAACGAGCCATTTATCGCCGTTTTCATCCGTTTCGGTCTGCGCATAATGACCTGTGGCGATGAGGTCGTAGTTGTGGCCCATCTTCTCATCAAAGGCACCAAACTTGATGAGCCTGTTGCACATCACATCAGGGTTCGGGGTGAATCCCGCCTTCACCTTATCCATGGTGTAGCGAGTCACCTCGTTCCAGTATTCCTGGTGGCAATCAATCACTTGCAGCTTGCAGCCATACTTGCGTGCCACGGCTGTAGCCATCTCCAGGTCTTCCTCAGAAGAACAGTCCCATTCCTCCTTCTCTTCCGGTCCAATCTTGATGTAGAAGCAGTCAGGATGCAAGCCCAGACGGGCAAATTCCCACACCACCACCGAACTATCTACGCCGCCCGAAAGCAGCACGGCAATTCTCTTGTCCTTCACCTCGGCAAGAAACTGCTCGTCTCTGGTCTCCAATTCCTTTTCTCTTGGAGTATCTGTTATCATCTTATCCATTTATTATTCGATATTTACTATTCTATTTTCAATTCTATTTTCCAATAACTAAATCTGAAGGCAAAGTTACAATAAATTCCGCAAAATAGCACCTACTTTCTCATAAAAATCTATTATTTCCCCGAAAACTTTTCCTTTCCCCAGCAAAATCCCCATCCATCCGCTTTATTTTCTATCGAAAATGCTTATAGCAGAAATCGACTCATTCCAACGCCAATTCTTTTTTGCTTTCGATTTTATCCATACCTTTGCAATCGAAAATCAGAGATATGCGAGTATAGTAAAATACTACAACAAGCATAGAAGATGGCGAAAGTAGTTATGGTAGAAACCAATAACATATAAAAGAAGAAATAAAAATAAGAAATCAATAACATATAATATAAGAATATGGATATCTTAAAAAATCTGTTTTATGGCTTCCCTGACCTATGGGGAGGCGGAGTGGCCCACTCCGTGCTGATCTTGGCGTTGGTCATCACCCTGGGCTTGAGTTTAGGAAAGTTGAGAGTGAAGGGTGTTTCCCTGGGATTGGCTTGGATTCTCTTCATCGGCCTCATCTTCGGTCACTTCTCTCTCAATCTCGATGAGCATCTGCTCCACTTCCTCAAGGAGTTCGGATTGATTCTCTTCGTCTATTCCATCGGTCTGGAAGTAGGACCAGGTTTCTTCGCTTCGTTCAAGAACGGCGGCAAGAGTCTCAACCTGCTCAGCATCATCGTGGTAGCGTTGAGTATCGTCACCACCCTCGCCATCTTCTCGTTCTCGGGAACATCCATCACTTCTATGGCTGGTATTCTCTCGGGTGCCGTTACCAACACCCCGGGACTCGGTGCTGCCCAGCAGGCATTCAGCGACCTGCGCCACATCGATGCTCCATCCATCGCAGCCGGCTACGCCATCGCCTACCCTATGGGTGTGCTCGGCGTTATCCTCTCCTTTATTATATTAAGGTATGCGTTACGTATTAATAAGAGCGAGGAGGAAGCTGCTGCCAAGCGCGGCATGGGACACCTGGAGGCGATGACCCTGAACACCTTCTCCGTGCAGGTGACCAACCAGATGGTATTCGGCGACACCATTAAGCAGATGAGAGAAATCTTGAAGCGCGACTTCATGGTTTCCAAGATTATCCGCAAAGATAGCGATAAGCACGATGAGGTGGTGAATGGCCAGACCCGGATTAACGAGGGCGACATCCTGCAGATTGTTGCCAACCCTACCGTAGTGGAGCCTGTCATTGCCCTGCTCGGCAAGAAGGTGCAGGTGAGCGAGGAGAAGTTTGGCGAGGATTTGATTACCCGCCGCATCCGCATCACCAAGCCAGGCATCAACGGCAAGAGCATCAGCCAGTTGCAGATTCGTTCAAACCTCGGCGCCAACATCACCCGTGTCAACCGTAACGGTGTGGATCTGATTGCCACTCCACAGCTGAAGCTGCAGCTGGGCGACCGTGTTACCGTGGTGGGTACAGAGCTTGCCATCGCCCATACCGAGAAGGTTTTGGGTAACCAGATGAAGCGCCTCAACTACCCTAACCTGATTCCTATCTTCCTGGGCATCATGCTGGGTTGCATCGTGGCAAACATCCCATTCTTCATCCCAGGCATCAACGAGAACCTGCGCCTCGGACTGACAGGCGGTCCTCTGGTAGTTGCTATCCTGATAGGTTACTTCGGTCCGAAGTACAACCTCGTGACCTACAATACCATCTCAGCCAACCTGATGCTCCGTGAAATCGGTATCTGCATCTTCCTGGCTTGCGTGGGACTGGGCACCGGCGAACAGTTTATCCAGACCGTGGCTTCAGAAAGCGGAATGACCTGGATTCTCTACGGCGTTGCCATCACCATGATTCCAATCATCATAGGCGGCATCATCGGAAGATACGTGTTCCACATCAACTATTACACATTGCTCGGAGTATTGGCAGGCGCCAACACCAACCCATCTGCCCTGGCTTACGTGCGTGAGCAGACTTCGGCAGATGCACCATCTGTGGGCTATGCGAATGTTTATCCATTTGCCATGTTCCTCAGAATCGTAACCATTCAGATTATCATTTTCGTATTCGGATAAATTAAATATATGGAAGAAAAAAACATGAAGACCTGCGACTGCGCAGAAAAAGGTATTGACAACTGCAACTGCAAGGAAATAGCAGAAACAGAACTGAGAAGAAAACTCGACTTGTTGTTACGCACCGGCAGCATCCTTATGGAGAGTGCTGCCGACACATCGCGCATCATGCGAACGATGAAGCGTGCAGCAGCTTTCCTCGGACTCGACGAACGCTACATGCACCTCTACATCAACTGGAATGTGCTGATGGTGAACTATAGCGACGAGGAGCATTCCTTCTCCAAATTCCAGCGCTGCGAGAAGCACGGCATCAACCTTACCTCCATTTCGCAGGTAAGTAAGCTCACCTGGACAGCCATCAAGGAAAACTATTCGCTCGAACAGTATGAGCAGGCCTTGAACGACATCAAGGCTACCCCACGCAGCTTCACCCCATGGCAGGTGGCAATAGGCGGCGGATTTGCCTGCGGCGGATTCTGCATCCAGTTTGGTTGCGACTGGCCAGCGTTCTTCTTCTGTTCCCTGGCAGCCATCCTGGGCTTCCGCCTCAGAATGTTCCTGCCTACCAAGGGCTGCAACAACTATGTGGCCATCGGAATTTCGGCATTCGTGGCAACGCTGATTGCGTGGTTGACCTCGTTCCTGTCGCTCGACCCATCCATCGCAGCCGCCCTTCCGGGCTTCATGCATTCAGATACCCCTTGGCACCCGTTGATGGCGTGCGCCCTCTTCATCGTGCCGGGAGTTCCGCTGATCAACTTCGTGAGCGACATGCTCGACGGTTACATAGAGGTGGGAATGGTTCGCGCCCTGAACACCCTGCTGATGCTCTTTGCCATGGCATTCGGTATTGCCTTCGCCATCCAGGTTTGCCACATCGACAACTTCGTGAAGGATCTTACGATGACTCCTCACCACGAATACTGGGAGTTCGCCATCGCGGCAGCCGTATCAGCCATGGGCTTCTCTACCATCTTCAGCATTCCAAGACGCCTGTTGCCAGCTGTGGCTGTGGGCGGTATCATCGCCGTTTGCTTCCGCAACTTCGTCAACCTGGGTCCATCCAATGGCAATATCGGTCTTGACATGGGCTTGAGCATCGGTTCGCTTGCCGGTTCTGCGCTCATCAGCGTCATCGTCATCAAGGCACGCCACTGGTTCCACACCCCTCACCAGTGCATCACCATTCCTAGTGTCATCCCAATGGTACCTGGAGTTTTGATGTATCGTGCCCTGTTTGCCTTCATCGACATGCACGGCGTGGTAGGCGAGGTAACCGTGGGAATGAACAACCTGATCAAGGCTTCGCTCGCCATCATCTGCATCGCCCTGGGTGTTGCCATTCCTAATGTATTCTTCCGTCGCTTCATCGCCGACAACCGCAAGCGCCGACTCCTCAACATGCTGGTGGAGAGAAAGAAGAAGAATGGCGAATTCGTGGATTTGCACGAAGTGGAAATCAAGTAAAAATCTGTGTAATTTGTGTAATCTGTGGGACATTGAAACCCACGGATTACAGGATTTACCTGATTATTTTGCCCGAAAGCAGGGCTAATTAAAATAAAAGTTTTATCTTTGCACGCGTAATTATAAGACTAGAGAAAAAAGGAAAATGGAAATACGACAACTCAAATATTTTCTGAAGGTGGCCGAGACGCTCAATTTCTCGGAGGCATCGCGCAAGCTCTACATCACGCAGAGTACCCTCTCGCAGCAGATTTCGCATCTGGAACAGGAAATAGGCTTGCCGCTCTTCGAACGTAACTCGCACGAGGTTTATCTCACCGAGGCAGGAAAGGAGCTTCTTCCCTATGCCCAGAATGCCGTAAACTGCACCATGGCTTGCGTTGACCACATGAACGACCTGAAGGAGATGCTCACCGGCGAACTGAACATCGGCGTCACCTACTCCTTCAGCAACATCATGGCAGAAACGCTCATCGCCTTCCTCCATGCTTATCCTCACGTGAAGCTGAACATCCAGTACCGTTCGATGCAGGAACTGATGGATGGCCTGAAGAAGCGTGAACTCGACCTTGTGCTTGCCTTCAAGCCAATCAAGACCGACAAGGCGATAGACAGCCGTGCCATCTTCAGCAACCGCCTGGCGGCGATTGTGAACGAGAATCATCCCCTGGCCCGCCTTTCATCCATCAAGCTCTCTGAGCTGGAGCGTTACGACCTCATCCTTCCATGCAAGGGTCTGCAGGCCCGCAACGCCTTCGACTATCTGATAGACGGCAAGGACCTCGACTTCAAGATTATGGTAGAGGTGAACAATGTGAACATCATCTTCGACCTCTTGCATCGCAGCAACCTGGTAACGGTGCTTTCTGAATCCACCACCATCCTGGAAAAAGGCATGAGAGCGATTCCGATAGATGCTGCCGACAACGAGATGGATGGCTGCATCCACATCCTGAAGGATGCGTACATGAAGAACTCGGCGCAGGAGTTCATCCGCATGCTGAGCCAGAGCACCAGCATCCTAGCCAACTTTGCGCTGAAGGATATTCTGAGATAATTGAAGTTTCGCAAGTTTGCTCCACACGCCCTGAAAGGGCAGAAGCACCTAGCCCAGGGCATCGCCCTGGGTAAACAAGGAATCAGCAATGCGCCCTGTAAGGGCAAAAGCATCATTCATTGTCTGAATCCTTAACCAAATAAAGAAGAATAAAGGGTAAGATTATAATTCAATCTTGCAAGGCTGTCTCCGATTTCATTGCGGAGGCAGCCTTGATTCGTTTTATTGTCAACCACTGGAAACATCCCCGTTAATTGTCAATAATAACGCTCTGGTTTAAACGTTTTTTGTAACAAGAAAGTTAGACTGCATCTTCATCATGATTAAAGTTCTCATAGAACTTCATTCGCTTTTCTTCTAATTCCGCAATTTTTTGATACATGAACTTACATGTAAAATCATAAATCGGCATTGCAGCACTATGTTCATCTGCTTTCTTAAATTTCAACTTTTGGCTATAATAGTTTACAAGATGCTCATCAGGGTCACAATCAGCAGCAAATAAGAAAAGATATTCACAACCAACAATCTTTCTCAACTCAAAAATCAAAGGAACGATAAAATGCCAAAAGACGATTGCTCCCAGACTTTGGTCAAGATTATATTTATCCCAAACTTCACGACAATCATCATTGGCACAGAAATGCACAATCTCCACACCAGCAAAAGTTTTGCCCACATTCTTAATGTTTTTATCAAAAATAGAATTGATTTCTTGGGAATCCGTTGTAGTATGAAGGATACGTGCCACTTCATCTTTCTTCAATCCCTTTTTTGCCCTAACAGATTCCAATATGGCTTTCAAACCATCCATATCTTCTTCTGGCACGTTTCCCCTATTCAGTTTTTCAGACAAAGCAGAGCATAATTCCTTGAGCCTTGTCAATTTTTCACCTTCTATGAATTCATCAAACAACAATCCACACTTCAATGAAAAGAAGAACAACACATTGTCATCATTATCTTTCACCACATAATAGGCAACAACACCAGACTCATCTTCTTGATAAGCCTCATTCAGCAAAGCCTCCGCAACATTGTTGTTGCGAGTGCTATAGAAAGAATCTATCAATCGCAAATTCTCTTCATTAGAAGCCAGTCGTTCACAACGAAGAGAACGTATCAAAGCCATTTGTTCCTCTGTTATTCTCATGGTTTATGCAGTATAAAGATTTAATTGGCGCAAAACTGCTCGTCTTTCACGAACCCTGTTGGCGTCAACCATAATGTCTTCTGTTTTCATTTCTATCTCACATGAATCCTGTTCATCATAGCCTTCTCTTGCGTGTTTCCAAGAATACTCTCCATGCGTCAAAGTACTCAAACTCCAAGACTTCTGTGGAGCATAAGTTTTAAAAACCATATCAAACACTGGCTCATATTGTACAACCTGCTCTTTATCCATCAATTCAGGGAAAGAATCATTTTTATAATGCTGGCGAATCTGAACCATGACAGGACCATATTTCCAAGCCTCAAATTGTGCTTCAAACATAGGTTCACCCTTTTGAATCAAACACTCACGCTGCGTGAAATAAAGTAGCTTATGCAACTTCATTTCATCAATACGAGCGCCAAAATCATCCATATAACGCTTGTATATATAAGAGGCAACTTGCAATATTCCCATCATAACTCTATATTTTTTTATAGTTTCTGCTGCAAAGTTACGTTTTTTTCTTGAAACCGCCAAGGAAAAGAGAGGAATTATTTCAGTCTAAACAATACTTTCGTCATAAACTCAGAAGTTAACCATACAGTTGCATAACAATTAGTTCAAGAGATTAGGAAATATGGTAAAGAAAAGCCACAGTGAACTACGCTCAACACATCTTCAGGAAATGTATGAGTGATGTGAAGAAATGGAAAGATTATAATTCAATCTTGCAAGGCTGTCTCCGATTTCATTGCGGAGGCAGCCTTGATTCGTTTATTGCAGATAAGCAGGTCAATAACCTGTTACCCCCAGCTTTCTAACACAAAAGCATCATGGGAACCAGCCTAATTACTTACCCGCTTGAATTCTGTAATACTGTAATTGTTCGTCCGGATTAAAATCGGAAGGTACAAAGACTACATTCTTGGCACCATTCTGCAACTGCTGCAACTTAGCTGTGCCACTATCCGTGAAGAAATCACCAAAAACCTCAAAGGTAACCTTTCCGTTCTCAAACGATGCAGTAGCCGATAATGTTTCTGGATTGTATGACCATGAGATACTCTTACCATATTGTTCTACTATCTTGCAATATGGGTCTTCTACACGCAAGACAACATTTCCAAATTTCACAGGAAATACGTAAGACCCCACCTCTATACATTTAATCTTTCCATCTGGACTTCCGATGGCAGTAAACATAGTAGTTCCAGTACTGCTATCAAAAGCATAATATTTATCACCATCTGGTGCCTGCATGTCATAACAATTGTTGTAAACATCCTGCAAAGACTTAGGGAGCGTGTTTAAATCTGCACCAAGTTGCACAGGTCCAATACCAGTAATTGTAAAAGAAGGTCTATAATCCAAAAACTGATTATCATCAAGAATTAATATCTTGTCTATGCTATCCAACTCCAAACAAAAATTCATCATCATTTTGTATTTATCCTCGGAATCACAAGCTTTCAGCATACCCTCCATATTGAGCATAACATGGTCCATCATAATTGTCATTTCATACGAACCAGGAGTTTGCTGCTCTTCCAAGTTTCCATGACTTATCGCTTTTCCCTGTTTATCGACCACTGCATAATGCAAGATATTTTGTGGCAACTTTTTCACTTCCTCCGGATTTGCTTCAAATACAAATGCAATATCATGAGACTTACCATACAAATGTTTTACTCCAAGCTGAATCTTTGCCAGCTTCACGTTACATGATGTCTTATTCTCCCAGGCAACATCCTTCATTGATAGAAGCCTAGCAGAATCTGCAGCCAGATCTTCCAGTAAATCATCTGCACAATGCTGGTATCTCTCTTCCATCTTCGTTATTAAGTTGTGAATCTTTTCTATATCTTCCTTGGTCATCTTTCCCGACAACTGGGTATTGTCATTCTGGAGATCTACACAAATATCTCTAGCCGTAGCCAATCTTACAGCTTGTCCCATAGGAATTTTTCCCAGGATTCCATCACAAGAAAAGTCGTAACCATCCAACACGGCACTTCCACTACTACCACACGATGCCAATAGAATCGCCATGACTCCAAGGCACAAATTAAAAAGAATCTTTTTCATTGTCTAACGTTTAGTTTAAGCTATTATTTAAGAATTTTCTGCAGACAGGAACCATTCCTGTCAATATCAATACGAGCCAACTTACTCATTCCACATAAGTCTAGTTTTCTTCATAATTTTCTTTGTTTAGTTATTACTAGAGATAAAAATATATTTTCATATAAAACCATAAATCCATCTGCTGCATTTTTTCCAGGAAATGCAACAAATGGATTATAAGTGTTGGGTTATTATTTTGTGATAGAAATATCGTAGAAACGGGCTTTTGTATCTGCCCATGGATAGGTGTTACGTGCAGTTGAAACATAGCCACTCAGAGCTGAGGCATTTTCACGTACGCCAAAAACCTTAACAACGAAGGTCTTGGTTTCACCAGCTTTCAAGGTTACTTCCTGGCTTACACGGAACTCTCCACCCTCAATAGCAATATCTGCATTATACTCCTCATTTGTATTATCCTTTACCTGATCATGGCCACCAAAATTCTGCAAGAAATCAGAAATATCCTTTGAAGAAGTGTTCTTTACCTGATAAGTAAGATAAACTCTATTTACCATACCATCCAAGCCGCCATCTTCCTGCACCATCTTGCAGCTAACAACCTTATACTCAAGAATCTGATCATTGGTATCAAATCCATTCTTCAAGATTCTGTTATCAACAACCTTGATATTGTTCACCTCAGCACGACCATCAAAGCTAACAGTCTGGCAACGGCCATTGAATATAAGATTGAATTTCTTGGAAGAGTTGGTAAGGTCATAGTTTTCTACCAAGAAAGAACCAGATACCGATGCACCTTTAGCCAGGTTGGTCTCTACACTCGTCTTCCAATCACCTCCCTGCAAGGATACTGAAGAATAGTACTCTGTGCCCAAGTCATCTTTGCATCTGTCAGAGCTTCCACCATTCAACATAACGTCCTGCAGGTCCTTTCCGCTGATGTTCTTCAAGTTGAAATCAACTTTCAGGTTAGCACCAACACGCTCGCACTTAGTAACCTGCATACTGAAATAATCGGTAAACTTAGGCTCCTTGTTCTCGTCGTCCTTGTCATCACATGCGGTAAATGCCAACACAGCCAGCATCACCATCAATAAATACTTCAATTTGTTCATTTTGTAAATTATTATTTAATTAAAAATTAATGAAAACGAAGATTTAGGACACAAAAAAGCGTGAACTAGTCTGTCACTCGTTCCGCGCTTCGAGGCCTTCGCATTGCCCAGTGTTGTAGAACGAGCAACGTCGAAGCCCACGCCGATATGGATATACTATTCCCCTACGAACGCAGTTGCCACATTGTATATGGATACAATACGGCCTACGAACCATGGGGGATATGAATAAACATACCCCGGAGCATCTACCGTTGCTAAGTTCATGACAACACTAAGAAGTTTGCGAAGTTTCGAAGTGCCAAGAACAAAGCGTATAGTAAACGCTTTCTCAAATGTCTCGATTCTATTTACCCACCCATTGCTTTCTCTGCGTCACACCTTATTATATAGTAACAGGTGGTCAACATCATCGGCGTAGGGCTTGAACCTCAAAGAACCCGATGCCTAAGCTATTCGAATTCTTGCAATCAAACTGACCTGAAGTCGTAGAATCGTTTGCAAATATATAAAGAAATTCTTAATACACCAAATTTTAGCCTCAATATTTTCCCTTTTATCTGATTTTTCTCGATTTTCAAGAACCACAACCAGCTTCATCCGCTATAATCATCCTCTCCTGTCCCAACTTCCGAGACTCCAACTCCCGAACAATTCTTGCATTTCGCCCCTTGATTTTGTATCTTTGCAGGCGAAAAGGTTCTATCCGCCAGTGGCGGATGCACATCCGACAAAGGCGGACGCTTATACGCCAACACCGGATAAACGTACGCCAATGGCAAACGGAACCTATCACGAGAATTAAAAACAGGAATGTATCACCTAAAAATAATAAAAGACTATGGCTAATTACAAACTGCAAGAAATGAACGACCTTCGCAATACGGGCAAAAGAACCGTTTACCCCAAGGTGGTAACCAACCGAACGATGGACACCAACGACATCGTGGAAAAGATGAAGGGCTACAACCTCGGCATCGCTCCCAGCACCACCAAGGCTGTATTGGAGAACATCTCCAATATTCTTGTCACCATGCTTTCGATGGGCTACAACGTAAAACTCGATGGCATCGGCATCTTCTCCCTCACCATCGGTTTTGAAGATAACAAGCCCAAGGAATTGGAGGACGATGCCGACAAGATGCCCTATCGGAAGGTGGGCGTAAAAGGCATGAACTTCAAGATGGCTCCCAACCTCCTGAAGCGTCTGAAAAGCGAAACCGACCTGGAGCGTTGCGAGAGTGAAGTAACTCAACTCGCTAAGTCTCACTACACAGAAGAAGAGCGAATCCATCGTGCCCTGGATGTTATCAAGCACCACGGATTCATCAATCTGCAAACCTATGCCAACATCAACGAACTGAAACGCACCGCTGCATCAAAAGACCTGCGAAGAATTACGGCAAGAGAAAATTCGCCCCTGATGAGCGTGGGAAGCGGAACGCATAAGGTTTGGATAGAAAAGCGTTAAAAAACACTTCGAAAATAAAAATAATCGCATCAGAATTTGTTGATTTGAAATTAAATCCATATCTTTGCCATTAATTTTACTAACAAAAAACTGTGAACTATGAGAAAAAAGAAAATGATCAGATTGCTTTTAGCTTGCGGTCTGTTGATGTCGCCAGTTATTGCACAGGCTGACAACGAGCCCAAGATGGTTGTGACCACAGTTGAGGGAAGTTCTTATGAGTTCTTCATCGCCGACAATCCAACCATCCAGTTCAAGGAGAACCTGTTGGTTTGCCAGAACGACAAGGGACTGTCTGTCTCCGTAGAGGCAGCTAACGTAAAGTCGTTCAAATTCTTCCCGTCAGAGAGCGACACCGGAATCAACCAGATTAGCTTCTCCAGCAGTTTCGGCTCGAAACTCTCTGGGCTGACAGCCGGTTCTAAAGTGCTGGTAGTATCTCTGGATGGCAAAGTAGTAAAAAGCCTGAAGGCCAACGACTCGGGCACCATCGACATCGACTTCACCCTGTTGCCACACGGCATCTTTGTGGTAAAGACGGAGAAAGGCTCATTCAAAATTCAACATTAACAACAATTTTAAAATCAGACGATTATGAAAAAGAACTTTTTACTTGCAATGGTAGTTATGCTGATGACAGCTGTCAGCTCTTTCGCTCAGAAAGAATACAATATGGTGATTACGCTCAGTAACGGCACCACAGTAACATTGGGTCACAACGACATCAAGGAGATTACCTTCAATGATGGCGAGGTAGCGATTTCAGGCAACATGGTGAACACCATCGATAGCCTGGCACAGGTAAGCCTGAATCTGGAAGCTCATATAAAAGTGGTAGAGGCTAGATCTATGGAAATGATTTACAATCTTTTAGATAGAACTGAAATGCTCAACCAGCAAGTTGATGCAAATATGGCCGAGACAAATGCCAAAATTGAAACTTTGGAGTCTTATGATGGTGCGTTGAAAAACAATATTGCACTAGCAGAGGACAAGATTGCTGAAACCAGCGCTAGAGTTGCCAATACTGAGGCGGTTTTACAAAATGCCAATGAAATGATAAAGCAGCAAAGTGATGAGATTAATGCTTTGTATGCGAAAATTGCAATTCTCGAAACTTTAATCAAGAAATATCATCCGGAAGAATCTAAGTAACAACAAGGCTAAGGCACATCTATAAGTTTGCCGAAGGAACAAGCATTCAATAAAAAATCCTAAGATACATCATTCTCTGTATCTTAGGATTTTCTATTTTTTTGTTTTCTTCTAATCTTTAATTTCCCTATCTTATTTCTTCCTGGCTATGATAATCGTTACACCAGCAAGGATGGCGAGGATGCCGATGGCAAGCTGAAGGGAGAAACTCTCGCCGAAAATGCAGACGCCGATGATGACCGCCGTTACAGGTTCCAAGGCTCCCATGATGGCGGCTGGCGTGCTGCCGATGAGATTGATGGAGATGGTCATGAAGAAAAGCGACAATACCGTTGGCAACAATGCAAGCTGGACGGCATAAGCCCATTGCACCGGAGTTTGCAGCATCTGAATCTTCTCGCCCGCTATGAACGAATAGATGAGCATCGTGATGAGTCCGAACACCAGGATGTAGAAGGTGAACTTGATGTTCGACATGCCCGGATTCTTCCACTGGTTCACCGAGATGATGTAGAGCGAATAAAGCAGCGACGAACACATCACCAGCGCAAAACCAGCCGTGCTCAACTTGTCGTTGCCGTCGCCCTGATAGAGCAAGCCCACTCCCGATACAGCCAGCAGAATGGCGAGCGTGGTGGTCCACGTCAACTTCTCATGGAAGAACACCGTCATCAGTATCGCCGTCATGATGGGATAGACGAAGAGGATGGTGCTGGCAATACCTGCCGCCATATAATGGAAACTGACATAAAGCGTAGCTGACGAGAGCGAAAACATGCAGCCCAGCACGCCAAGACGAACCAGATGTCCCCACTTCACCTTGAAACTCTCCTTGCGGAACAGCATCACCACGGCAAACATCAACACCGCCAGAAAATAGCGATAGATGAGCACCGAACTGGAATTGAATCCGTCACCATAGAGTTCCAACGTACCCAAAGGATTGGTACCATAACACACGGCAGCAACAACGCCCGCCGCAAAGCCTTTCACTTTATTACTGCTTGTCATTTTTAATTAAAATGCTTTTTACTAATTACTAAGTTTTTTCCTATACCTTATTATATATGATAGGTCTTTATTTCTTTTGGCTTGCAAAAGTACTGCAAATTTTCGAGATAAACTAACAAAATCGGATAAATATCTTCCATACACAGAGAAAAACTCCACTTTTCTTGCTCCTTACGAAAATAAATAGTACCTTTGCAATATCTTTGTATTATCTTTTCTTGTAGAATCAGAAATATAAACTAAACAATAAATATTTGTAACTATGGAACAGATTAAAAACGATCAGCTCACCGTTGAGATTTCATCTCTCGGAGCAGAGCTTCAGAGCATCAAGGATGCTAATGGTAATGAATATCTTTGGGATGGCGATCCAAAATACTGGGCACGCCGCTCTCCTCTCCTCTTCCCTATCGTAGGTGGATTGTGGAAAGACACCTACCGCATCGGCGACAAGGAATACACACAGCCTCGTCACGGCTTCGGTAAGCTCGTTGACTTCCAGCTCGTGGGCAAGACCGGCGACCGTCTCACCTACGCCCTCATCGACAACGAGGAGACTTTCAAGAACTATCCTTACCACTTCAACCTCGCCGTTTCCTATCGCCTTGCCGGCAACGAACTCCACGTTATCTGGCACGTTGAGAATACCGACGACAAGGTAATCTACTTCCAGATTGGCGGTCACCCTGCATTCAAGGTACCAGGATGCGAGAAGGGCGAAAAGCTGAAGGCTACCCTGAAGCTCGACAACGAGGCTCCTACCCGCCTCTTCGCTACCATTGGCGGATGCGTTGACCCTAACGCCCGCGAGACCGTTCAGACCGACAACGGTATTCTGGAGTTAACAGACGAGTCGTTTGCTGACGATGCATTCATTTTCGACAAGAGCCAGGTGAAGAAGATTTCCCTGCTCAACGAGAAGGGCGAGCCACACGTAACCGTAGAGTTCAAGACTCCAGCCGTAGGTGTATGGAGCCCGGGCAACCACGCTCCATTCGTCTGCATCGAGCCTTGGTTCGGCACATGCGACTGGGCTGAATACACCGGCGAGTTCAAGGATAAGTACATGATGAACAGCCTGCAGCCAGGTGCCAGCTTCATGAGTGAATACATCATCAGAATTGAAAAGTAATAATCCAATGTTAAATGTTAAATGTTAAGTGTTAAGTTGCCTCAACTACCCATTTAACATTTAACACTTAACATTTAACACTAAAATAAAAATCAATGAATGAAGAAAATCTGAAGCTCCCCGAGAACGCGTTCCGCGAACTCAAGGACGGGGAGGAATACAAGCCGCTGATGTCGCCAGACAAGGTTTATCCCGAGGTAAACGGATGGTCGGTGACCTGGGGCATCGTGATGGCCATCATCTTCTCCGCCGCCGCAGCCTATCTGGGCTTGAAGGTGGGTCAGGTGTTCGAGGCAGCCATCCCTATCGCCATCATCGCCGTGGGCGTAAGCACCGCCACCAAGCGCAGCAAGGCACTCGGCGAGAACGTCATCATCCAGAGCATCGGAGCCTGCTCGGGTGCCGTGGTGGCAGGAGCCATCTTCACCCTGCCAGCCATCTACATCCTGCAGGCTAAATATCCGGAGATGACTACTTCGTTTATGAAGATTTTCATGGCTTCTGCTTTGGGAGGCGTGTTGGGAATCCTGTTCCTCATTCCTTTCCGCAAGTACTTCGTAAGCGATATGCACGGAAAATATCCGTTCCCTGAAGCTACAGCCACCACGCAGGTGCTGGTGAGCGGAGCCAAGGGAGGCGACCAGGCTAAGCCCCTGCTCATAGCCGGACTGGTGGGTGGTCTTTACGACTTCATCGTAGCCAGTCTGGGATGGTGGAACGAGAACTTCACTTCCCGTGTGGTAAGTCTGGGATGCGACCTTGCCGACAAGGCGAAGCTCGTGTTCAAGGTGAACACAGGTGCAGCCGTATTGGGATTGGGTTACATCATCGGATTGAAATACGCATTCTTCACCTGTCTGGGTTCGCTCGTAGTATGGTGGCTGATTGTGCCAGGCATGAGTGTCATCTTCCACGACAGCGTGCTCAGCGCCTGGGATCCTAGCATCGTGAAGACCGTGGGCGAGATGAGTCCGGAGGAAATCTTCCGTGCCTACGCCCGCAGCATCGGTATCGGCGGTATCGCCATGGCAGGTATCATCGGCATCATCAAGAGCTGGGGCATCATCAAGAGTGCCGTAGGTCTGGCTGCCAAGGAGCTGAAGGGCAAGAGCGATGTGGATGAGAACGTGAAGCGCACCCAGCGCGACATTTCTTTCAAGATCATCGCCATCGGTTCGCTCGTCACCATCCTCATCACCTTCCTCTTCTTCTGGTTTGGTGTGATGGATGGCAACCTGCTCTTCGCCGTCATCGCCATCCTGCTTGTGGCAGCCATCGCCTTCCTCTTCACCACCGTGGCAGCCAATGCCATCGCCATCGTGGGTTCCAACCCTGTATCGGGAATGACCCTGATGACGCTCATCTTCGCCTCTGTGGTGATGGTGGCAGTGGGCTTGAGAGGTCCTGGCGGAATGCTTGCCGCCCTGATTATGGGTGGTGTGGTCTGCACAGCCCTTTCGGTGGCAGGTTCGTTCATCACCGATTTGAAGATTGGTTACTGGCTGGGTACTACGCCTAAGAAGCAGGAGGGATGGAAGTTCCTCGGCACCCTGGTGAGTGCGGCTACCGTGGGCGGCGTGATGATGCTGCTCAACGAGACCTACGGATTTGCTTCCGGCTCTCTTGCCGCTCCTCAGGCGAATGCGATGGCTGCGGTCATCGACCCGCTGATGAATGGTGTGGGTGCGCCTTGGGTGCTCTATGGCATCGGTGCCCTGATAGCCATCGTGCTTACCTACTTCAAGATTCCAGCCCTGGCTTTTGCCCTGGGTATGTTTATTCCGCTGGAACTGAACGTTCCGCTGCTGGTAGGTGGTGCCATCAACTGGTATGTTACTTCACGCAGCAAGGATGCCAAGGTAAATGCGGAGCGTGGCGAGAAGGGTACGCTCATCGCCAGCGGTTTCATAGCCGGTGGAGCCTTGATGGGTGTGGTCAGCGCCCTGCTGAAGTTTGGCGGCGTTGAGGCCAGCATCGCAGACAGCTGGTGGGTAAACCCAATGTCAGAAGTTTGCTCGCTCATCGCCTATATCTGCCTGATAGGTTTCTTTATCAGAGCAACGAAGAAATAAAAAGATTGATTTTCGGAAGAAAAGATTTTAAAAGATAAAAAGTCGGGACATACAATTTCATGTATGATTCCCGACTTTTTTTGTATCTTCCAGGCCTTTTATTGATTCTAAACTATATTTCTAGACTATAATAATAGTCTTTTAGACGAAATTGGCATCAGTTTAGAATTAATTATTGTAATTTTGCACCCGAAACCAAACATCAAACTAAAAGAATCAGAATATGAACAAGAAATTATTACTCCTCTTATCGGCAGCGTTATTGCCTGCAGCACACATGTGCGCACAAAAGGCATTATACCTGCCTTACGAATGGAAGAACCCTTCCATCAGCTTCGGAAAAGACTCCATGATTTACAAGGAGTCGGACCCGGAAAACAAATACACCTGGTCGAAATCAAGAAGCAAGGAGTCGGAAAACTTCATCGTGTATTGGGACAAGAACTATGGCAAGACCACCCCCAGCAACGCCGATGCCACCTATCGCGTAGATATCGACTACCTGCTCCAGCAGGCTGAATCCTTCTACAAGATAAATGTAGAAAAACTGGGATTCGCCAACTCTGCCGACTCATACGTCAACAAATACAAGAGTATGATTCTGCTGAACCATACCACCGACTGGGTATGCTACGGAGCCGGATACGACTTCACCGTTCCAGCCCTCTGGCTCAGTCCTAACACCAGCCAGCCCGTGGGGCATTCCGTAGCTCACGAGGTGGGTCACTCCTTCCAGTACATGTGCTATTCCGATGCATCGAAAGCTGGAAGCATCGCCAATGTGAACGTAGGCTTCCACGACCCTATCGGACAGGGTGCGGGCATCTGGGAACAGTGCGCCCAGTGGCAGGGCCTCATCTCCTTCCCGGAACAGATGTACGACCAGAGCATCGGCCTCTTCCGCAACACCCACAACTATGCCTTCACCCACGAGTGGCATCGCTACCAGAGCTACTGGTTCCTCTACTATCTTGCCCAGTATTACAACGACCTCACCATCGTATCGCAGGTGTGGAAACACAAGATGAGCAAGAAGGCACCCGATTTCAACGAGACGCTGATGAACCTGAAGCAGCTGAGTTCTGATGAACTCTACAAGATGTATTTCGACTATGCCTGCCGCCTGGTGACCTGGGATCTCGATGCCTGCAAGCCCTACCGCGATGCATTCATCGGCGACTTCAACTACCGCTGCTCGGCCATAGGCAACAAGGAGTATCAGGTGGCACTTGCCAGCTGTCCTCAGAGCACAGGTTTCAACGTGATTCCTCTGCAGGTACCGGCAGCCGGGACCAAGGTTACTACGAAATTCACGGCACCACAGATGCGTGCCGGAGCCATCAAACTGGCGGATGCCGACCCTGGCGAATACTTCAACGGCGATAATTTCGTAACCTACGATAAGCGCACCTATGTAAACAACAGCAACGGCCTTTACAGAGGATTCCGCATCGGCTATGTGGTGCTGCTCAAGGATGGAACCCGCCAATACATCAACGATGACGAGATTCACTGCGTAAAGAACACCCAGAAGACCGAGGAGATTTCGATGACCGTGCCAGAGAACACCGATAAGATGTGGCTCGTGGTAAGTCCGGCTCCTTCCAAGTATCTCAGCCATCTCTGGGATGAAAAAATCAGCATCAACGACGATATGTGGCCTTACAGCTTCAAGCTCGAAGGCACCGACATCGGTTCGAAGGCGATAGTCTATATGGCGCCAACCATCGACGGTCGTGCCATAGAGGATGCCAAGCTCACCTACGATGTTTACTTCCCTGCCCAGAATTCCTACGCTGGAACCAGCGTCAGCGTGGGCGGCAAGGCAAATGCCATGATTGGCACCGCATTCCAGCTGCAAGGCAATGAGCTTACCGGCAAAATCGTGAACTATTCTGCTACGGGTCCTAAGGATGGACAGATCATGTTCTATGCCGAAAACCGTGGCGGTTCGCTGGTAAAGCAGAATCCTACTGCCAACGGATATGGCTACTGGTATGCAGCCAACGGCAATGTTTCAAGCTACGCCAACGGTTATACCTTTGCAGAGTTCACGCCATCATCGCTGACCTTCAACCTGGGACAGTATCCTGGCAGAAACAGCAACGGAACCACCCGTACCATCCGCCAGGCGCTGAAATACCAGAAGAGCGCCACCGAGAGCGCCATCGTATCCTTCGTATTCAACATCCATTTCGATGCCGGCAAATCGGGAGCCGAATTGTCCGGCATAGAATATGACGAGAAGAATGCCACCGCTATCGAGGCTGTCAAGATATTGACTGGCGGCAAAGAGAAGGTGAATGTTTATAATATGATGGGCCAGATGGTGAAGCAGAATATCCCGGCAAAGGAAGCCGCTGCATCCCTGTCGCACGGGATGTATATTGTAGGAAACAAGAAAGTATTTATACCATAAGCAACGAAAAATCAAACAAAGAAAAGTGGCATCATGGAAACCAACCATGATGCCACTTTTCTTTATATACACCTTTATTATATTATACCTTAATTAATATATTATCCCTGCTCCATAAATTCGCCTGGCTTCATGCCAAACTGCTTCTGGAAACATTTGGAGAAATAACTAGGACTGCTGAATCCCGTCATATAGCAAACCTCGCTGATGCGATATTTGCCGCTCTTCAGTAATGCAGCAGCCTTTTTCAGCTTCACCAGCTGAATCATCTCGTTAGGCGTTACATCCACCAGCGCCTTGATTTTGGCAAACAGGGTGCTTCGGCTGATGCTCATCTGCTCTGCCAGGAACACCACGCTCAGACAAGGGTTGGTGATATTCTCCTCTATCAGTTCGTTCATCCTTACCAGGAATTCATTATCCGTATCATTGGAAGCCACCTCGGTGATAGGCTCCATCGGCATGTGCGAATACTTGGTCTGCAGCAGGCGACGCATCTCCAGCAGGTTACGGATGCAAGCCTCCAGATATTTCATCGAGAACGGCTTTTCGATATAGGCATCAGCACCGCAATTCATGCCCTCCGTCTTGCTGCTGTCGTCGGTCTTCGCCGTCAACATGACAAACGGAATATGACTGAAGGCGGCATCCTGGCGAACCCGTCGGCAGAACTCGGCACCATCCATCTCAGGCATCATCCAGTCGCTCACTATCAGCGTTATGGTAGGATGCAGCTTCAGCTGGCGCAATCCCTCCACACCATTTTCTGCCGTGAACACCAGGTAATCGCCGGCAAAGTTCGAGGCGATAAACTGGCGCATATCTGCATCGTCTTCCACAACGAGCATCGCCGTCTTCGTCTTTTTGCCGCCCGAAGTTCCGGAGCCATCCAAAGTTCCGGAAGCATCAGAAGCCAAACCGTCGCCGGAAGCAGCCCCATCGCCTTCAGCCTTCTCGGCCTCATAACTGTCAGCATCCACCACCTGACTGGCAAGGTCGTTCTTTTCGTCCTCGCCCACCACGGCATCCTGCTGGCGGATAGGCAGCGTAACCACGAAGCTGGCTCCCCTGCCCACTTCCGATTCCACCTCCACCGTGCCATGGTGAGCCTCCACCAGATTCTTCACGATGTTCAGACCGATGCCCGTGCCAGGCTTGTTGTCCTTCGCCTGATAGAAGGCAGAGAAGATTTTCTCCTGCTCATCGGCTCCGATGCCATCGCCATTATCCGTCACCACGATGCGGAAATGCTCACTGTCTGCCATGTCGCAGCTCAGGCACACATAGTTCTTCGTGTATTTGTTGGCATTCGTCATCAGGTTGCTGATTACCTTGGTTATCGCCTCCTTGTCGATGACGGCAGCGAAATCGTTCTTCGGATAATTCACCTCCAGCTTGGTTCCGTTCTTCCGCAGGGTTGGCTCAAACCGCTCCACCACGGCGGCTATCAGCTTAGAGATGTTCTGAAGCTTGAAGTGTACCTGCATTCCGCTCTGCTGCACCTTGTTGAAGTCGAGCAACTGGTTCACCAGGTTCAGCAGTCGCTGCGCATTTCTGTCAATCACGTCGATGGTGTCGTTCATCACCTTTCCTTCCCTAGCCGAAACACTCAGCTTCGCCCATTCGCCCTTCAGGTTCTCCAGCGGACCGATGATGAGGGAAACCGGGGTTCTGATTTCGTGGGCTATCATGGTGAAGAATTGCAGTCGGGCATCGCGCACCTCCTGCTGCTGTTTCTCCTCCAGCGCATCAAGTTCATGCTGATGGCGACGCTTCTCACGCTTCAGTCGGCCCTGGGTATAGAGATAGATGGCGTAGCCCAACAGCAGCAGATAGAACAGCTTGGCTGGCAGGGTCCACCAGAACGGCGGATGCACCTCTATCTTCAGTTGCGCCTCCTCCTTGCTCCATACACCATCGTTGTTGGCTGCCTTTACCCGGAAGGTGTAGCTGCCATAAGGCAGATTGGTGTAGGTGGCACGATGCTCATGCGTGGTGGTCCACTCCTTGTCAAAGCCTTCGAGCATGTAGGCATACTGGTTCTTTTCGGGCGATACATAGCTCAGCGCCGCAAACGAGATGTTGATGATATTGTCATCATACGAGAGATCCAACTGGTCGATGTGTCCAAGCGACTCCGGCAGCTTGTCGGAACCTACCTCCACATGCTTGTTGAAGAGTTCGAGCGAAGTGATAGACACCGGCGGAGCCACATGATTGATCTTTACCTGATAAGGAAAGAAAGTATTGAAGCCCTGGGTGGTTCCGAAATACACGCGACCATCCGAAGCCAGTAACCCGCTGTTGGGCAGAAACTGGTCACAGGTCAATCCGTCGTAACTGTTGAACACCAGGGGTGGCTCGCCCGGCACATATCTCACGATTCCCTTGGCAGAAGAGAGCCACATCTCGCCCTGACTCTCCACGATGCTGGCGAAATCATGGCTTGGAGCATCCACCTCAACAAGGGCAAACTTGCCAGTATCCATCAGGAATTCACAGATTCCCTTGTTGGTGGCAACATAGAATCGCCCCTTGTCGCTGCGGCACAGACTGTTCACCTGGTTGCTGAGCAGCGAACTGGCATCGTTCTCCTTATGCAAGTACTGGCGCCATGCCTTGCTGCGGTTGAAGCACCAGAGACCTGCACCCTGAGTAGCAAACCATACATCGCCCCTATTGTCTTCATTGATATCGATGGTAAGTCCTTTCAAAGACCTTACCTTCTCAAAGCGATTCTTCTTTTCATTAAAGAGATTGACTCCCTCCATTGAAGTAGCCCAGAGTCGGTTCTGGCTATCACGGTAGATGCAGTAGCAGCTGCTGCCCGAAGTCCAATTGTCGAGCTGATAAGTCTGCACACTACCCGACCCCATATCCATGCGCAGAAGTCCGGCGCCATAGGTACCCACCCATAGCGAAGTACCCTCGGCAAGCAAGGCGTGAACATTGTATTTGCCCATCTGCGCCTTGCCGGGATAATCCACAAACCGGTTGGTAGCTGGGTCAAAGCAGTCGAGACCCGCATCATCGGTGGCTATCCAGATGCGGCGACTGGCATCTTCCACAAACCTACCCACCACATTTCCTCTCACGCCGCCTTCCTGACTGGCATAATAGGTCTGGAATCGGCTCACGAAAGCCGAAGAAGGAATATAGTTCACGCCGCCATAATAGGTTCCTACCCACAGACCGCCCTCACGGTCGGAGGAGATGCTATATACAAAGCGATCGTTGGTACTCCGGGAATTTCCCTTGAGTTCCGACATCATGCGCCAGTTTCTCTTCTGGAAATCGTATTCCACCAGTCCGTCATCACTGCCCACCAGCACCTTCTGGTTGGGGTCGTTGTAGAGCTGGTGAATATGGTGCATGGCATTGCTGAGCGGCGAGATGATTTGCTCAGTAGTACCATCCGCATTCACCTGATAGAGTCCGTCTTGCCAGGTACCCACTAGGATGCTTCCGTCGGGATTGGCGAGCATCGCCATACCACTGAGCTGCACACCGGCATTTTTCAGTCTGAAAGGGTCAAACTGGTTGGTAGATTTATTCAGACGCAGCAGAAATTGATGGTTTCTGTTGGCTTGCTTGCAGAGTGCCCACACCTGATTGTTCACATCTACCAGCGTGCAGTTTACAAGCCCCTGATTCCCCTTCATCGGATAATTCCTGCATTCGTGGGAGGTGAGGTTGTATCGGAACACGCCCTGACCGTGGGTAGAAATCCACACGTTGCGGTTTCCATCCAGCGAGAAATGAACTACATGCGCTGATAGTTCCTTATCAAGGAGTTCAAACTGCTCTGTTTTGAAACTCAGAAAATAGGCACCCTGGCTGGTACCCACCAGCAAACCATCGTCGGTGGGCAGCAAAGCCCCCACATACAGGTCTATCAGTTTCGTGTTGTAGATGGTCTGCACGGTATATCCGTCGTATCGGCAGAGCCCGTAGTCGGTGCCGAACCACATATATCCGTTCTTGTCCTGCACGATGCAGCGCACGGAATTGCTGGGCAATCCCATGTTCATGGTGATGGAGCGGGTCATCAGCATGTTGGCATCCGGCACCGCCGCCGATGCTCCCAGGCAGAGCAGGGAAAACGCAACAAGCACCGCCTTTCTTAGGCGATGCTTTGATGCAGAATTTTCCAAGCGATCAATAATCTTCTTTATATTCATGATATTGTCTTGTTATCTTATTCATTTTAATTTGATCCGAAGCTTCGATTTTCCCTCTTCTTATCGGGGGTTCCCTTTTTATCGGGCTTTCCCCCTCTTTATCGGGTTTTTACGTCGCTCCATTTCGGCGGATTTACGCCCAGCAGGTTCTTGACGAAGAAATCGTAGCGCTTGTGTTCGCCAAAACTCTCACCCACCGTGTGATGGGCACCAGGAACTACCACCAGTTCGAAATCCTTGTTCGCCTTGATCAGGGCATTCACCACCTGATAGGTGCTCGATGGATCCACGTTGTCATCCAGCTCGCCAACCACCAGCATCAGCGGGCGCTCCAGTTTGTGGGCATTCTCCACATTGCTGCACTCCACGTAGCTGGAATCCACCGGCCAGCTCATCCACTGCTCGTTCCACCAAATCTTGTCCATACGGTTGTCATGACAACCACAGGCACTATACGCAGCCTTGTAGAAATCGCCATGTAACAATACGGCGGTGGTACTCTCCTGTCCGCCAGCCGAACAGCCATAGATGCCCACGTTATCAGCATCCATATAAGGATATTTCTGGGCTGCAGCCTTAATCCAGAGTTCTCTGTCGGGGAAGCCCGCATCTTTCAGGTTCTTGTAGCACACCTCCTCAAATTTCTTGCCTCTATAGGATGTGCCCATCGCATCCAGCTGAACCACGATGAAACCCAGTTCGGCAAGCGAAGTAGTGTACCAGTTGTACGCCATGAAACTCTTTGGCGTATAGGCATCGCCCGGACCGGCATAGATGTATTCGATGACCGGATATTTCCTGTTCGGGTCAAAGTTCGTAGGACGCTGGATGATGCCCCACATATCGGTCTTGCCGTCTCTTCCCTTCGCCACAAACACCTCCGGCTGCTGCCATCCGTGCTTCTTCAGGGTAGAAATATCAGCCTTCTCCAGGGTCTTCAGCAGCTCGCCCGTCTGCGCATCACGCACCACGGTTACCGGAGCCTGATCCACCTTCGAATAGGTATCCAGGAGATAACGGAAATCGTGGGTGTATTGCACATTGTGGTTGCCCTCTTCAGGAGTAAGCGCCACCATGTTCTTGCCATCCATACCTATCTTATAATAATGTACCAGATAAGGATCCTCGGTCTTGTTCACGCCGCTGGCAGAGAAATAAATCTCGCCCTTCTCCTCATCCACACGCTGAATGCCGCGCACAAACCAGTCGCCCTTGGTAATCTGACGGATTACCTTCGCCTTCTGCACATCGTAGAGATAGAGATGGTTCCAGTTGTCACGCTCGCTCATCCAGAGCAGCTGCTTGCCATCCTTTACAAACTGGCGCCAGAGACGGGGATAGTTGATGAATTTCTCCGAACTCTCCTCCACCACGGTGCGCAACTTTCCGGTTTCGGCATTCATCGCCAGCATCTGGTAGAGATGATGGCCGCGCTGGTTGTACTCCATCGTCACCTCCTTGCTGTCGGGAGTCCATTGCATCCAGTCAAGGTCATACTGGTTTTCTATCTGATGCCTGTCAGCCTCCACTTTCTTGCCCGTGGTCACATCGATGATTACGGGGTAATGCTGAGGCAGCGCATCGCCCGGCTTGGCGTATTCCTGCTTGTGGAGGATAGGCTGCAACTGGTCGGCAGGCGACGACTCCACATAGTAGGCGTAACGCTTGGCCACGGGCACACGCTTGCAGACGAAGATGCGCTTGCCATCGGGACTCCACTGAATGCGGTTGCTGTAATAGCAGCCGATGGTACCATCCTGCGTCAGGATTCGCTTCGCCTCGGTGTAAGGTTTGCCAGCCTCGTGCACCACCACGTTGTAGCCTTCAATGTAGGCCTCCAACTTGCCGTCGGGCGAAAGTACGGGATAGGCATTCTGCTCCTCATCCACCTCCATCCAGTGGCGCTGCTGCTTTCTGCCAAACTGCGGTTTCCATTCCGGGCGCTTTTTCAGTTTCAGCGCCTTCTCCATTTCCTGGTAAGAGGCGTAGATATGGCTGGTGCCCTTAGCGGCATCGAAGGAAATGTATTTTCTGCCCTGCGGGGTAGAGATTTCATAGTGCAGCACATACGAAGAATCGCACCAGGCTGAGTTCTGTGCCCAGTGGAAAACGGAATCTCTGGCAAATGTGCGAGGCAGAGAGTAAGCCTTGTTGTAACGAGCCACCATATCCTGGCTGCTGGCTCTGTAAGGGTTCTGCTGCGCTCTGGCTTCTGTGGTAATCAGAGGCATGGCAGCTGCTGATAAGATCAGCGAAAATAGGATTTGTTTCATTATGATATGATTTCGTTATTGTAATTTTGCGGCAAAGGTACAAAGAATATATCTAAAAAAGGGAAATATCGTCCGAAATGATGAAAATATCGTGCATTATCATCGTTTAAGACCACATTTCCCCTATCTGCTGAAATCATTTCGAACTGTATGGTTGAATCATTTCGAACTTTATGGCTGAATCATTTCCCTGTATAGAAATCCGTAATTCGGCGGATGGCACGCTGGCAAACCGGACAGAAATCATCCACTTCGTTGATTCTCATGCGGCAAACCTGTGCTGGGCGATAACATCCCTTGCTCTGGTTGCCGGCCCCCTCAAACACACCTACCTTGAAAACGGCTTCGTTGAGTTTCTTCTGCTCCTTCTCGTTCCTGATATTCTTGTGATCCGGAAGTTTGGCAGGTGGTGTAGGCATCTTTACACCCTTTGGCATCATATCCGCCCACTTGCTCTGAAAATCCTTCAAGGTAGTAAGGTTAGGCTCCCAAGGTTCGGTGTCGCTAGGATACATCGGGTCGTACTCGTCGGTACTGTACTCATCACCCAAGCCCGCATAGCCATGACCGAACTCATGCACCAGCACCTTCTTGAACGTAGGATGATCAGAGGTGGAAAGCGTAACCTGGTTGTAGATGCCGCCTCCACCATACGTAGGAGAATTCACCAATACGATGATCTGCTCGAAAGGCACATTGCTCAAGGCATCATAGATGCGATGAATCTTGCTCGTGGTGAGATAACGGTTCGAATAGAAAGTATCGTAATGAGAGCAAGCCATCGTGTTCTTCCACTTCCCGTCGTGCGGAATACTTGGTCCCTCATCGAGCGATGGAGCAGCTACAGCCACCACGTTGAATCTCGACTTGAGCGAAGCGAAAGGCTCGCGTTCGAAGATGGCATCGGCAGCCCGCTGCGCATCCTGATAGAACTTATCCATCTGATCCTGGCGATAACCTTCGGCAATAATAGCCAGGTCGATGCAGCTGGCAGCATTTCCGCTCTTTACGATATAGCGGTAAGGGATTCCATTTTCGCCCAATGGTCGGATTAGGATATCCTTAGGATTGATGGTATGGCGCAGCTCTGCCGTTACCTTCTGGTGCGTATCGCTCAGGGTGATGCTTACATCCACCGGCTTCTTGGGAAATGGCACGAGGAAACTGCTCTCAAATGATTTCTGCAGATGCTTTGCCTCCTGAGTGAGCTGCCATTCCTGGAAGAGTGTGGAGAAGGTGTTTACATAGAGCACCTTGTTGGTTCCGTGCTCATACATGGTCACCTGTCCATTGCCATTCAGGAATTTCTCATCCAGTCTCGTCTTTCTGCCAGCCCAGATGGGGTTGCTGTATGCCTGTTCAAAATAAATAGCCTGATTCACACTATCACCCGCCACGATATAATCCAGTCGCAGCGTCTTGTCTTCGAAGTTTTCTTCAAAGTTATCTTCAATCTTCTGTGCCTGCATCGGCACCGCCACCATCAAGGCGAGAGATGCCGACAATAAAGTCTTATTCTTCATAAACGATGATACATTAATTTTATGCAGATAATTCTTTCTTGATGCTTACTTCATGCTTACTTGAAGCTTACTTGATTCTTACTTCATAAGGGAATTTGCAGGAAGATGGGTCGAGCGAATGGTTCGCAGGAGCACCCATCACCACGAGATAGAGTGCCTTCAGCGACTGGTTCTCAGGAGCCACGATTGAAACCTTTCCCTTCATCGCTTCGCCCATCCCACTGTAGATGCATTCATCGGTATCGGCGGTTACTCCCACCAAACCATAACGGTAGCCGATGGTTCGTGCCATCTTATCCCTGGAAGCTGCGAATGGCTTACCCGCAACATCCAATGCTCTGAAATCCACTACCACCTTCTTGCCTCTCTCTGGTACATCTAGTTTGATGGCATTGAAGCCATAGTTTTCAGGAACCAAGGCGGTATCCGGACGGAGATAGCCATTCTTCTGCTTCACCATTTTAGTATCGAAGGTGCAGGCATAAGGACGGGTCTCCTTGCGGGCATAATCCAGGTCGAAGTTAACCAGATGGCGATAGCAGTCGAACATCTCGTCGTTGAATTGCTTCTGACTCATCTTATACTTTCGCTTGTAGGTAACCACAGGGTCTTCGCCCACCTTTCCCTCACGATAGAGCTGTGCGATGCTTTCCAGTCCGTGCTTCTCCGCCCACCATTCTATCACGTATGGCGAGTGGTAGATGTTCTCCATGTGGAGATAGCCCTTGTGGGTGAGTTTCCGGAAGGCATCGAAATGATATTTCTCTTCGGTGAGCCAGTCGGGGTTCACGCGCCACAGCATCCACTGCGATGTCATCTCGAAGAATCCGCTTCCACCCCAAGCCTCTCCGGTTTTATCAGCCATAATCTGGAGCTGGAAACTATGTCCCAGTTCGTGCGCCAGACAGTTGAGTTTCTTGTCCTGAATACGGTTGGGCGTTACCCAGAGAGCACCGATGAAATCATCGTAGGTACCTCCGTATGCCGTGCCTTCGAGCGAATAGTTCACCATCACCATCATCTTATATCGGTCGCAATTGCTCCCTGGCAAAGAGAACTTCAGAGTGTCACGGAAGAAATGGTAGTATCGCTCCACCTGGGTTTGCAGGTTGCCCAGGTCAAACTTCATCGGGTGCCCTTCGAGCGAAGGAGGATTCTGGGTATTGTCCCCAAAAGGCTTTTCCCAGAAATACACCACATTCTGTGTCTGTGCACTATGTCGCCAGCACCATCTAGCGTTGTCGTCGTTGAAGTTGTATGGCTTCAGGGAATCCGGCACGAAGATGAGTTTCTGCGCCGCCGTGGCTGGTTCCGGGATATGGTTCTGCGCCAAGGCATCCGTGGTAGCCAAAGGCAATGTAGCTGCCGACAAAAACAGCGAAAAGAAGATTTGTTTCATTCTGTTCTGATTTTACGAATTTGTTATTTTGTGGGCAAAGGTACGAAGAATATCCCTAAAAGAAGTGAAATATCGTCCAAAAAGATAAAAATATCGTATTTACTGGCACTAAAATAGAAAACAATCAGCTAATCTTCTTTTTCCACCTGTTTTTCTTTGCAGTTTCGAAAAAAATGATTAGCTTTGCATTCAAAAATTAAAAAGAAGAAAATGATGAAATATCCTATCGGAATACAAGCATTCGACTGCCTCAGAGAAGAAGGGTATGAGTATGTAGATAAAACAGAAATGATTTATGCTTTAACCCATCAGGGGAAAGTGTATTTTCTGGGTCGCCCAAGGCGATTCGGAAAGAGTCTTCTCGTCTCAACACTCAAAAACTATTACTTGGGCAAGAAAGAACTGTTCAAGGGACTTGCCATCGAGAAACTGGAAACGGAATGGAAGACCTACCCGGTATTTCACATTGACTTCGGAACAGGTACTTACGTGAATGCAGATGCAATCAATCAAGTACTTGAATCTTACCTGATAGAATGGGAGAAGAAATACCAGATAGAGAAAACATCCATTACAGATTACAGCTTGCGATTCAAGAAAGTTTTGGAAGAGGCTCATCGGCAGACTGGTCTCCGTGCCGTGGTATTGGTAGATGAATACGACAAGCCTTTACTCGACGTGATGGACTTAGAATATACCATAGATCACCTCGGCAAGCAAATCACCTTGGAGGAATACAATCGAGATATGCTTCGTGCCTTCTACTCCACTTTCAAGGGAGCAGACCAGCATCTACAGTTTGTTTTCCTCACTGGTGTTACCAAGTTCTCACAAGTAAGTGTGTTCAGCGACTTCAACCAGCCTAACGACATCAGCATGGACATTCAGTATGATACTATTTGCGGACTTACTGACGAGGAGATTACGCAATATTTCCAGGAACCGATAGCCGAAATGGCAAACATCTACGGCTGTTCGGTGGAAGAGATGCGAGCAGAGTTGAAGCAGCGCTTTGATGGCTATCATTTCAGCAAGCGACTGAAAGGCGTATATAATCCATTCAGCATATTAAACACATTACAGAAAAAGGATATTCAGAACTATTGGTTCCGTACGGGTACGCCTAGTTACTTGATTCGCCTGCTCAATCACTTTGATGAGAATCTTGATGAACTGACAGGCAAATATTACATGCCAGAACAGTTCATCGACTATCGTGCCGACGTAGAAAAGCCTCTGCCTATGATTTTCCAAAGTGGCTATCTCACCATCAAGGAATATAAGCCAAGAATCAATGCATTCTTGCTAGATTACCCGAACGATGAGGTAAAGCAAGGTTTACAGGCTATGTCTCAGAATATGCAACAGACAACAGGAAACTCTTCAAGATAGGTTGCAACTTCTCTTCCGAGAAAGGAACGATAGATGATTGGAAAGTAAAAGAATACATCAAAGAATACAACTAATGAATCCGCCCGATAGCAATCCGAAAACTATCGGGCGGATTAAAAAAATCGTGCATTTTCATCCTTTCAAGGCGATTTTCATCTCTGTACATTTATGGCACACAGAGTTTTTTCATTTAACGGGTGTCGGCACATTTGCCCTTTTGACTGATGCTTTGTGCTAACCTCCATAGTTTGCAAGTAAGTTCTGTGTCTTACTTAACAAGCAGGGAATGTAGCTATATTCATAACAACACCTCCTTCAGTATCTATTTCTCCTTGCTCAAACATCGTCAGTGCAATTGAAATAGCCTCATTCTCATCTGAAGCGTTAACAATTATATTCACTACATCCATATCAGTAGTGATTTCTACCTGGTACATTTCCATAATTCTTATTTTAAAATATTTTTCCATTCCTGTAGCTTATCCTCAAAAGACATTGAGCGAGCATTGGAAGAACTTGGTACAGTTATAACTTCTATTTGATGATAAAGAGCAGAAAAATATCTATCAAAATATTTTTTTGCATCTCCACTTCCGTTAATCACTATTCGTTTTATATTTGGATATGATGCTAAAAGTTCTGGAAGTTCATTCGGAACCTCGCCTCCAATAAAGTTGGAGTCCATACTTCCTTTTCTATTACCCGCAGCAAGACAATCCCACAAAGCAATATGATTTTTTAACAGAAATTCTTTGCTATCATCACCTTGACCCAATAAGCCATGCATTAATTTCCAAAAAGAGTTCTTTGATTTATTTTGATAATAAGCCTGCTCCTCAATAGATACATCACTCGGTAAGGAACCAAGAATTAAAATTTCAGAAAACTCATCTATCCAAGGAGCCAGTCCTTCTTTATGATTATGACAGTCCTGGATTTTTGTCATTTTGCTTTGTTCTTTATCTTCACAATTTGACTTTACATACTCATTATAATTTATTATTGATATATCTCCGCTTTTGCAGAGAAGTTCAAAATCCGTGGAATTCATGCCATATGAAAAGTCTGAAATATAGAAGCCTATTCTGCGCATCTTTGTACGAACAGCCTTCTTCTCATCTTGGTCTGTTGTTTGATCTTTTTCTATAAATAGCTGATGTAGTCTGTTTATTTCAGCTATTGTAAATGAAGTACGTCCTTTTTTAGCCATAAATATTTATTTTTAAGTCGATTTTACCTGAAATCAATTAGTCACACTCTGTCTGTGTTTAAAAGTTCCTTGAATCACAATTCCCCAGAAAGCCGTTTCCTGCACATTTTGTGGTCATCATTGATGACTGACTGTTGGCACAAGAAGACTGTTCTTTCGATTGCCGGTGCAAAGATACAAAAATCTAAGCAGAAAGCATGTTTTTGCCCATAAATATTGAAAATATGCTGTAAGTAATTAATATGTAACATATATAAGCGAATTCGTTTTTTATTGCCACTTATTACCATTTTATTGCCACAAAACAGCGAAAATTGTGTTTTTTCAGCGAAAACATGAATATTTCAGCGAAAAACAAGGCATTTTTTGAGAAAAACTTGGTAATTTCTGCGAAAAGCAGGAGAACACTTCATCATAGTCACCATAGCATTTAGTCTCAGTAAATGACTTTCTGTCTTTTTATAAATATGGTTGACTCCTAAAGTTTCAATTACATGAAAGAATCA